>JAABUL010000711.1_pt1 | contig 69488 bp, 13 predicted proteins | sample 5559151 | NCBI WGS metagenome assembly JAABUL01 (sample SAMN10711876, study PRJNA513368) | rock metagenome | isolation source: Antarctica rocks | place: Antarctica: Victoria Land, Pudding Butte sud | reverse complement strand
CTTTCATGGCACGTTGTACGAGATCAAAATCTTTTCACAATATACGCTCACAAACCTCCCATGATACACGCTCACAAATCTCGCACGATACACGCTCACAAATCTCTCACGATACACGCTCACAAACCTCGCACGATACACGCTCACAAATCTCTCACAATACACGCTCACAAATCTTCCACGATATACGCGTCATGAAACAAGGCAACAATTAGCAATAAGGCATTTCAATGATATTTAACGCAAAACACATGAAAAAAAATACATTAAAAATACTTGCGTTCAAGCTTTTGCAAAATGTTATTAAATATTTGTTAAAACAAGATCTAAAGCATTTGCGTTTCACATGTAATTAACTTATTAAGTTTGTAAATTACTTTCTCTTCGACTTCATTTTTTTTTTGTTGATTCACGACATTTAATTATCGTCACTCTAATGCTACAAAGATTTGAATCAATTTTACGTATTATAATTATATCATCTTTGGAATATCAAGAATTGAAACAATTTAATTATGATAAAAACTTGCGTAAAGCGTCGAACACGCTCACAAAGCTTTTATCGAATCATTCGATTTACAAGAAGCATCGAAATTGCGCTTATAAATGACATCGTACTTTAGTTGTTCGACAAAATTTAATTAATGTTTAAAATTATCTTCGACAAGTGCTTTAATACGCACTTAATTTTCGAAAAGTAATTTTCATTTATCGCAATCGCTTTATTACGAATTAGAAATTAAAGAAAATTTGTTATTAAAAGAGCAACTAGAAGAGCTATTCATTAAATAGAGAAACGCATAACACATTTTAATTAAGTTCATAATATAGTTGTATTACAACTTAATCTTCGCAAATGAAGATGTTCTTTAAAGAGACTTTCGTTAACTTCATAATAATGCTCTTAAATAGCAATAATCTTAGAGCGCAAAAGTTAATAATGAAAGCTTGCGACAAAATACGCGACACTTGATTTCTAAAATTACTTAAATTCGACGAATTAACTTCTATTATTTCTACGATCTTTATCTTTCTAGCTTATTTACGCAAATTGCGTCTAATTACATACGAGAATTAATTAGCGAAAGCGATAAGCAATTTTCTTTCTTAAGTTAAGTGTCTAGAATGTTTGTATCTTATATGTGATCGTATTGTCTCTAAGAGTTAGATTTATTATCTTTTGTCACAATGTCGCTTTCTTAATTTGCTTACATTAATAATTAATAACAATATTATAATAGATAAAAATCTTCTTTTAATCTTTTGCGATATTCTAAAACTTTAGTATCTAGTTTTAGAAAATGCGCGAATAAAAAGATCTTATTGAAGAATCTTTATTAATGAGATTAAATTAAGTCTAAACTTAACATCATTTTATATAAATTTTCTCTTTAATTACAATAAAGATGACTCGAAGATCTATATAAAGAGTAAAAATAATGTTGACAATTTTTTTCATTCGAAGAAATCACATTTTTTTTTTAACATTGTAACAACATTTTATACAAAAAATTTAAACGAAATTTTTAAAATATTTTGAAATAATTTGCTTAAAGATTATAATTAATTTTAAGAAGTATAGCAATGTTACAAATTATACTTCTAACGTAAAGAAAATTTGTTAAAAAAATTTCATTATATTTGATTAAGATTTTCTCGTTAATACGCGACGATATTTATAAAGATATTAAGATTTATTACACATCTAACGAAAGAAAAAAGAGAAAAAGAGACAAAAAAGATTGTTATAAAGAGAATAAATAAAAGATTAAAGAATCTAAATTTCTATACAAGTATCTTGTAGTCTTAATTGACTCGTCAATTCTTTTGTATACATTTAAGCAAATGCATTCAAACAAGCAATCGCTTAAAAGCTTAGTTAATAATAAGATAATTTTAATGAAGCTAGTGTTAAAGAGAGACAAAAAGAGAACGAGTCTCTTGCAAATCTTAGCGAGTTACAATTATTTTTGTGTTGCATAAAGATGAATAAATACGCGATAAATAGTGATACGCATCGAAAAGTAAATCAAACGACAAATTAAACAATAACTAAGTTTTAATAAAGAGCAATCGAGACTTGCAACGCGTCGATCTTCGAATAGTTACGTATAATTGAAATAAGAGAGAAAAGAACTCGATTGCTATTCTAACTACTTTTTGCTATGTTCGTCGAGTTTTGCTAAATCTCTCATTGTTACTATTAAATGACTCGATCGTGTTCTTAATAACGTTAACAAATTAAGCTTTTTTCCATTGCTATAAAATAGAATGCAAAGCTTTTAGCGCATTTCTAATAATTAATTGTCGAATTTTTAGATTATAATTTACAATGTTCTTAATAAGATCAAAGCATTCTTAGATGTCAAATTCCTTCATAAAGATTAAAGTGTCAATATAAAACATATAGATGTTATCGTTCTTTAAGGAATATTAAATTACGTAAAACACGACAATTCTCTAATTAATTACAATCGTAAAAACAACGAAATTGATGTTTGATAAAGTTTTAGAAAAAAGCTAGCGCAATGCGTGGACACTATAAGCATCACTAATCGCGATCTAGCTTTTAGTCGTATATAATATGTCGTCAATCGCTTCGAACTTAACCTTTATTATTAAAAAAGAAAATAGATTTTCTCTTGTTAATTGCGTATATAGTTGTGCTATTTGATGATTAACGACAACAATCTCTTCGTCGATTCATTCGAACTCTTGCTTGATAAGATATTCGTAATGGCGATCAAGCTTTAACGCAAAAAGCTCATATAAATATTGCGAATTAATTGACAACGACTTAATAAATCAAATAGTATCGCGTTCTTTCGTAAAATTAAGATGTTCAATAGAAAATACTAAGATCTTTGTAATGTTTAATATAATAAATTCGACTTTGTTCTAAAGTTTTATCACTTTGTTCACTATTTCAAATCTTTCTTCTTGTTTTAATCGTAAAGATGAGCGTCGCTTTCGAATGTATATTTTTATCAAATCCTTAATTGCTAACGACACTTATCTCTTTATATTGTTAATAACGATACAATTTCTAAAAAGTGTCGAACGATATATAAAACTTGACGTACTAGGTCTTTCACTTTAAGAAGAAGAAATCGAGTTCGTTTTAAAATTCTATGCATTTTGTTGCGACATTTGACTAATAGCTACTAGCGACGTAAGTTAAAATGCGCATTAATTTGTAGACGCAAGCTAGTTACGATCGAAGAAGTTTAACGAAGCGCTATACGAACGCTTGCTTAAATAATTGTTTAAGCAAGGAACTTTAGAGAGCTAGATCTAAATTGGCACGAATGCTAGCAAAAATATTAATAAAGAAAATGACGAGAAAGATAATAACTATAGTCGACAATGTTTGCTTGCAAATGCGCAATCAAGATTGAATTCTTCACAATTGCGACGTCTCGCAAAGCTTAATTGCGATAAAATACGACTAAAATAATTGCTTAAATGAGAGACTTCGAAAAGACTATCTAGAAGCTAGAGATGCTTGCTTAGAGACAAATGATTAGAAAGATATTTAAGAATTCGTTGCAAATAGCTCTTAGACTTCGATCGTAACAAGAAATTGCTAAAATAACGATTTAGAAGATCGTCGATTAAAATTGACGATAAAAAGAACGATAATCGAATGTACTTGTTCGCAAGTTAACAACTAGAAGCGTCTTTAAAAAGTCTTTTTAGAAATCTTAAAAATCTTGAAGCTTATATATTAGATTGCATGACAATTCGAAGACGAACGTAAAAAAATCAAGATACTTAAACTTAAATAATAGAAAAGAAAGAGCGTTAAGTGCAAACAATTATTGATTAAGTTAAATTTTATTCTTAGTGCGAGACAAACAAATGCGTCTTAAAACTAATACTTCTATTTATCTAATAATGCAATTCACTTAATTCTATGCGTCAAAATTATTATTTTAGCGATTGCATTGTTAAGTAAATTGCATTACTAAATAAGTAAAATACAAAAATACACTTTCAATTAATTCTTACACTTTATTCTTAATTTCTAAGTTCCTAAATATCTATGTCTTTAACGTTTCTTTCGATGAACGATTGTCTTAAGTTTGATCCACTCTAATTTAATTAATTTATTGACAAGTGACACTCTTTTACACGTCGAAGATCAAGACAAAACTTTGATGCGAAAAAAGTGAAAATGACATCGTATTATAAGATTAAGATGCGAAGAAAAAGTCTTATTCAAGTTTGTCTTAATCGTCATTCTAGTGAATTACACGAATTGACGATGAATCATCTCTACGATGAATCGCCCCTACGATGAATCGCCTCTACGATGAATCGCTACGATGGATTGCCTCTACGATGGATTGCCTCTACGATGGATATTGCCTCTACGATGAATAGCCTCTACGATGGATATTGCCTCTACGATGAATAGCCTCTACGATGGATATTGCCCCTACGATGGATATTGCCCCTACGATGGATATTGCCCCTACGATGGATATTGCCTCTACGATGAATATTGCCCCTATGATGAATATTGCCCCTACGATGGATATTGTCTCTATGGTGGATAGCCCTCTACGTGGATGGCCTCCCACGATGGATTTGCCTCACGATGAATTTGTCTCGTTCGAAAGATTTGCCTCGTTTGAAAAAAGAAGAGACTCACTTGTTGACGCGTAAAAACTAAGATAATGAATAAGTAGATAAAGAACTTCTACTTAATTTGCAAGATTGTTGCTTAAAACTAATAGTTATCTAATTTAAAGTATATTGTTTGTTAAATGTCAATAAAAGCTAAGAGAAATGTGGTCGTCTATAAGAGATTAATTTAAACGTTGAAATTTTCATTCAATTGATTTGCGTTCTCTTCGTTAATAGTTGTTATTCTCTTTACTTTCTACTCTTTTGCGTCGTTGAAAAAAATATTTGATCTCTTTATCGTTTACGTCTTCTAGCGATTTAGTTTGACTCATTTTATTTCTTCGAAATTGTAATCTCTTAAATTTGATCGCTAGAATTAATAACTTTTATCTCGTGTCTTTTGTCGCTATATCGCGAAGACTTTCTTCATTGAGTCGCTCATTAAGCTCTACTAGCGTTTCTTTCTTTTTTCTTTAAAAATTATCACGATTTCGTTAATTCTTTTGCTCTAATATTCTTTGATCAAAGTTAAATAAATCTCTTTTCTTATTGTAAAGAATTCGTTTTGTTTCGAACAAATGTTTTGCAAATATTTTAAGCTTTGTTCGACGATTCTTTTGTTGTTACTTTCTAGCTTTGAGTTAAGTTTTATGCGCTTTAATCGCTTTTTTTTCTTGCTTTTGTCTCTATTCTTAAGTAGTAAACTCTATAAGAGCTACTTTAAGCGCACTTTTATTAAGTACGTATTGTCGTTGCTATGTCTTAAAAAGATTTATGTCTTAAGCGATTTATTATTAATTAATATTGCAACTTTTATTTAACTTATTTAAAACTTGCTCTTTAACAACAAACTTTTAACGTTTTTGCTTCTATACTTGTTTAAGATTTCGAAATAAGTTGATTTCTTATGCAATCTTTTGTCAACTTTGTTCTTAATAATTTTGTCTCTCTTTAATAATTTCTTTATTTATATTAACTTTTCGTTGTTTCTCTTTAATATTAAGTATTGTTTGCGTAATATTAGTTTACATAATATAATCTTCGACTTTAAAAGCGTCTTAATAATGCAAAAATCTTAATAGTTCTTCGCTAAACTAATCGAAAAAGTTGTGATATATAGATCTTAGCCAAAAAAATGGCGTTATAGTATTGATTTATTCGTTCCTAATCTTATGCAAATGAGACAAGTAGAAATATATATAATTCTCTTAATAATCTTAAATGCGAAGAAGCTCGCATCGATTAATCTTTGTTAAAGATTGCTTTATTATTACGAGCAATAATCGAACATTTAATGTTGTAATTTTTAAAATTGCGATTTTAAAATGTCGTTTTAAAGTCGAAATGCTTAAAGATTAAAATTCTAAAATTTACGCAAAATCATTTAGATCGTTTAGCTTCGTAACTTCTACAACGATAACTAGTTTTGCAAAAACATCTTTCTTATTTAATTTTCGAGAAATAGCTCTATAGTGACGCATCGTAAATAAGTACAATTGTCGACATATTAAATCTCTTTAATAGCTAGACTTAACTAAAACGAATACAAAGATTCTTTTTATAATTTGAATTAATGTTGTAGTCTTTTATTAATTTGTATCGATATATATATTATTTAAAGTTATAGATATCGTTTGTCGCAAAATTGTAGATAAAATTTAATTTAAGTAATTAATTTAAGTCTTAAGTACTTTAACGTCTTTAAAGAACGTATAAAGAGAAGAAACAATTTTTGAAAATACGTAGTCTATTCTAGATCTTTGTTCGAGCTTGTTGCTTAAAAAAGTTAAATATCTCTTTAATTAAAATTTTACTCTTAAGAGTGTTTGCATCGATCGTAGATGTTTATAATATTATAAGTTGAATAGTATTAATTATAATTAAATCTAATTTTTTCATCGATTTCTTATTATGTTGAAGAAGATTAAACTAGAAGTTCTTAATATAGTAGAGATAATGCAAGATTTTCTAACTATTAATAAGCTTGCTTAAACTTAAATGATTTGACACATTTTATCGCATTTCATGACTAGTATTTTATGCATATTATTAAATCGCATCGCTTCCAAAAGTATTAACGTCTTTGCAAAACTATTAAACGTAGCTACAATACTATAGTGCTTAAGAAGTTGTTTAAGATTTTTAGTCTTAATAGTTAATAGTAAAGTTTATTATCGTACTTCTAAATCGAACTTTCGTAGAGTATAATAATTACGTATCTTTATATATATTTCTTCATTAGAAGATCAACTCTTATTTGCGTATTTTTTGATCAAAGTCGTTCGAAACTTTGTGCTTAAGTCTATTTATCTTGTTAACACTATTATGATCTACGCATTGTTATTTTTACTAAAGAAATAAAAGTCTACGATTCATTATATATTCGACGAAGAAAAAACATCTTTTATTGCCTTAATTTTGTGCTTTTCATGTAGACATTCAAACTAAAAGCTCGCTTAAAACTCTAATATTAAAATATTCTTTACAACGATTTTTAACAACACTTTTGCGAAGATGTTGATTTCTTGAAGCGTACAAGCAAGATGTTGTTAATTAATTACTACAAAAACATAATTGTAAACGTCAATTCATTAATAGTTTTTCCAAAAAATTGATTGCAACTTTTAAATATGCTTTAAATTTATAAAGTCGTTTATAAAGTGTAGCTATTTGATGACAACGCAAGTTGTTTTTAAGAAATTTATCTTCTTCTTCGTTTTTAATTCAAATTCTTTACTTAAAGATAACATGTTTTACAAAGAACGTATAAGTTTATCTTAAAATCTTTTATTAATTAAAAAATATTTATAATAATTAAAGGCTTTGCGATGCTATTTATGCGAACACTAGCAAATAAACTCTTTGATGTACGTGAAAATAATTGCGACAAAATTGAGCACGTTTGCGTTTCTTTTTGAACGCGATTAAAATTAATAACTTTAATATCGTTAAATTTGCGACGCAACATACTTAGCTAAACAAGCTTATATAAACGTTGAATTAACTTTACTAAATAGAATCGTTCTCTTTATTAATACTTTTAAGACTAGATATTTTAATAAGTTGCATTATGTAGTTTACACGCAATTCAAAGACATTTTTTCTCGTACAATTTTCCTTAAGCTATGTATTGACATATTTCAATTCTATCTCTTCGAACAATGTAATTATGTATTAAGATACGTTGTCTAAAAATTGTTCTTAATTGTATCGTCAAATTTACAAAATTACTTTAAAACACAATTTAATCAATTCTAGTAGCAAGTCATTAACGCAAAGAGATTTAACTTATTATTGCGCAAGTCAATGCTTAGTTTTAGTTAATAAACGAAGTTATAATTCTAATTTTATTAATAGATTCTTTAGTGAATGTAAATACATGACTTTTTACGATCGAAATTTGTGTTAACTTCTATCTAGGTAATTTTTATTATTTTCGTAATTGTCGTTTATAAGCGTAAAGAAGAGCTAAAGATTAACGTTGTTAATGTTGCGACAAATTGCATTGTTTACTTAAAGCAAAATCTTTTTAATTGCTCTTAAATTAAGTAGATTACGTTTCTTATATTACGACATTATTAAAACTATGCGCAATAAAAATATCTTTATCTATTAATAACGCTATTCGAAATTTATACTTTTAAGCGTGAAAGAAACAACGTATTTTGAAGACAACTTTTGAACAACGTCTTAGACTATGTATGAAACGAATCTTCTTTAAGCAATCTTTAATTCATAGAGTTCAACATTTTAGACACTTCGATCATTTAGATTTGCTATAATTAATAACTTCGATTTTAATTTCGAAATAAAAGTCGATAATGTATTATCGTTCGCAACTTGCTTGCAAGTCTTGATGAACGCTAACAAAGCAAGAACTAGAAAATAATAATTATTAATTATAGCGTCTTAATGCTTTTATCTCGATTAAGCAAACAATGCTATGCTTAACAACGAGATATACTTCGATGTCGTTTAGATATAATACTATAACAATGTGTGTAAATTGCAATTCTTTGATTCGAACTTCTTAATTTAAGACACTTTTAATTTCGATATTTAAAACACTTAAATACAACATGTATTTTAAAAACTATTAGTAAAGATCTTTCTAAACATATCTAAAGCTTTGGGAATTGCTAATATTAGATATTGATTCACATATAAATTTCGCTCTATTTTTAAGTATTGCAAGTAGTTTTTAAGCTTTGATGACGTTATAATATAAGACGCAAGTCAAGTCTATGCGAACGTTAACTTTTTATCTAATATTAAATTAAATTTGTTGAATCTTAATATTGCTACGATCAATGATTATTAATTTAGTTTAATAGAAGTCTTATCTTATACGTTTAAAAATATTACAAAGATTAATAAATGTTGCACTTTAATTTTCTTAAACTAAGATCTCTAAGAATCGCTAACCTTTTAATAATGATCGAATAAATATTAGCTAAAGAATTATTAATCTAGAAATCTTTTAAATGCGTTCACATTGATGCGTTCACATTAATGCGCTCACATTGATGCGCCCACATTAGTCATCTCTCATATCTTATACTAGTTATCTCTCATATCTTATATTGATCATCTCTCATATCTTATGTTGATTATCTCTCATATTCTATGTCGATCACCTCTTATATTGGTCGATCACCTCTTATATTGATTGATTATCTCTTATATTAATTTACAAATAAAGTAGTTTATCTTCGAGCTAATTCGCATTTGACGTAATCTATTATCGCGATCATCTAAACGATCGTTTCGAACTTTAGACTTATTAGTTCATTATTATTTTGTGCTAAAGAATTATCGATCATGTGCTTCGTTATTGTAATTCGATCTAAGATTTAACTAGAGTTTGAGTCAATTTATTATTAAACATCTTTCTAATCGTTTTTTTTTTACGTTCGAAAGTTAATAAGCAACTAATTTCGAAGAAAATATTTTTATGTCTTCTAGACGTCCAATATGTTGCGTATCTCTTCTCTATTAACAAATATTTCTCTCTTTGCTTCAAACAATTTAACGATATATAAGTTATCTATTTACAAATCTAAAATCTACTAGATAAGTTAATTGCTTAACATCAAAGTAACTCTCTAATTATAATTATTTGTTAGTTTTCGAAACTATTATAATAGAGCTAAATTGAAGAGCTAATGAAGTGAAGACTAAAATTAAAAGAATCTTAAATACGAAAGAGCTAACGATAGACTAAGCATCTTTGAAGAATAGAGTAATTGACATAGTTTAGCTCTATATATTTATACATTTTCTTTAACTTCTTATTAGACTAGCTATCTTAACATTTGCTTAACTACTCGCAAGATCTTTCTAAATTGTATTTCGATAATATTACAAGAGCAAACATTGCTATAAAAGATATAAGCATAAGCGAGAACATATTAATTCACATAGTTTATAGCTCGTCGTACAACAATTATATGTATATCGCTTAAGTCTTAAAAAATAATTAAAGAAGAAAACTTTATTCGCTCTTTATGTTTGCGAACTCGTTAATAAGTATTTAGTCAAATTTGCCAACATGGATTGCAACAAACATAGATGATTTCAAACACGCATTGTTAAAGACTAAAAAAAGAAATACGTGCTATAAACTTAATTAGTAGAAGCTAAAAATAATGATAATTAAGATTTAATTATAGATAGATTTCTTAATGACTTCGTTTAAGTTGCGACAAGAAACTTATAGATATTAATTTTGTCGTTCTAGATTTTAGAATTTTAGAGTGTTATTATTTGTGACGATGTAAGACATGTATTAGATTTCATAAATTTCATCATTATATAGTCTACGCTTTTAATATCTTTTTATTAAGTAGTCTTCGACATTTTTTTCTTTTTAAGAAAGCAATCTTTTATGTTTGCTAAAAAGTATAAGCATACGAACTTAATAACAAATCTTTCATTTATTGATTTTCACATAATTATTATAAAAGTTAAGCATTATAATTAGACATCTAAGCTAATTATGATAAAACTTAAGATTATAAATAAACAATAAATCTTACAAGATCTAATTGCATTAAAATTGAATTGCAAGATATAATTAAAGATAATTATTATAAATTAATTTCTTTGTAGATCGCTATTATTTTAAAGAACAATTATCGTTTGTGACGAATATTATTTATTTGGCAAAGAGACGCATTCATGAGTTCGTAGACAAAGTATACAATCTTGTTTCGCTCATAATAATTAAGTAAGTTTACGACATTTTCTTCGAAGATCTTTAACAACGACATAATTATTAACGATGCATTTCTTCTTGTTTTAATGACGATTAACGTAAAGTCTCGATTGTTGCTATATAAAATAATGACAAATTTAACTTGATTTAACTCTAGAAATTCACAATAATCTATTTTTTTCTTGTTGTTAAAAAGAATAGTTTTGACTCTTTTAATAATAGATTCGTTGATTTTGTTCACTTAAAAAGACAATTTATTAATGCTTATAGACAAATGGCGTTTTTGAAGAACTTTTAAGTCAAAGAAGTTACGATTGTGCGAACGAATGTTCTTAACGATTTGCAAGGGCTTAAGTTCTCTTGTGTCTCCAAAAAGTTATGTCACGCGTCGTTAAACACTTGCTAGTTAAGAATTTGTCATTGTTAAAGATTAATAATAATATCTCTAAAAGCATAGAACGAGATATAAAATAGATGTTCTTATATTAGATACGTCGAAATTGTGATTTGCGCTAAGTTCGAATTGCCAAGCATTTAATCTATTAAATATCTACTTTACATAACTTATTATTGTTTAATTTGTAAAATAAAGTATAACATTTATAAGTCTTCGAATCGTTAGCAATACTAGATTTTATCAAATGCGAAAAAACTCTTTGTAGTAGAAATTCTTAAAGATCAACAAATCTACGACAATACTAAAAGAAACAACATACTACGAAATGAATCATTCAACAATCGTTATGTTATCTTCAAGTATTAATTATCTTTTGATAGAAGTCGCAACAAAAGCATTTTTAAACTCGTTAAAAATAGCTCACGTTCGCGTTCTCTTTTAGGAATTGTAAATAAAATATTCTTTATGAATCATTAGATTAATTAAGAGAGCAACACAACATTTACTTTAAAATTTCTTTCTTATCGTTTAAAGATTTCTAAAAATAAGAATTTAATGTTAAAGAAAAAACGTATCGAGAAGCTTACGCGTAAGAACAAGTATCTAAGACAAGAGCTCGCATATTATAAGAAAACTTAGATAACAATTATAAGATTTTACAATAGTGCTTAAATTGCTATGCAAAGATTATAGCATGCTTTAACTAATACTTCGCAAAAAATTGTAATGTTAAAGAATCGTTTGCTTAAGTATTAGACGATCAAGCGAAAAAATTATAAGAAAGAATACTTAGAGAGTAGAGTTTTCTAGAGGGAAGCTATAATAGATGCACGATTCTATAGATAATAAGATACGTATCTTGAACAAGAGATGTAAATATGTACGAGTCAAAAGTAGAACATCATTAATGTGTAATTATTAAACTCGTTCTTTTAAGTGATGCTTTTTAGAATCGACTCGTTATAACAATAGAAAACGATCTAATTGTATTAAAGCACTAGCGAAAGAATAATAAAGCTATCGTTAAGCATTTAAAGACATTTCTATGATTTGTTTAAAACGAAGCTATCGCGTCTTGCGACAATGAAACATCTTTTCGCAAAAGACGAAGCTATCGCGTCTTGCGATAATGAAACATCTTTTCGCAAGAGACAAAGCTATCGCGTCTTGCTACAATGAGAAATCTTATTACATAGAGTAAAGCTATCGCATCTTGCGACAATGAGAAACCTTATTACATATTTCTTTTTATCTAGTAATGTAACACATCTAGTAATGCAACACGCTAGCAATTTTTTTTTAGAGCTAGGTATCTTAGGGTTAAAATGTTTCGAAATTTCTAAAATTAAGTATTCGACATTGTTAATCGAGCTATTTATTGAATTATTATAATGATGTGCAAGCAAATATATTCTTTATGTGTGAGCGTATTGATGACACACTATAACATGCGTAGTTTATTGCGTTCGTAGATTGCGTTCGTAAGTCGATGATGTTTAGATAATGCTTAGCGTACCCCCTAGAGTTTAGGTAAGATCTAAGGTCTGTTCGAGACTTGCTTGGGATCAATCGTATCTATTGATAAATACCCTAAATATATAATTCTAGATTCTATGCTAGCGTGTTGCATTACTAGGTGTGTTGCATTACTAGATAAGAAGAAGTAAGACGAAGCTATTGTATCTACGACGATAAGAATAATGTTTTGTCGTATTAGATGAAGTTATCGTCTATAGTGCTATTAGTGTATAGTTGACGCAAACAATGTTTTAGACCAAATTAATAGCAAACGCACTTGTAGTTAACAACGATTTATATTTAAACAATGCTAATTGCGAAAAATCTTAACGTTTACGTCAACTTCAATGATTGCAATCTTAGAATAATAAAGATATTGCGTCACAATCAACGCAATCGTAAGATTCTATTTAGAAATATTAATTTAAAATTGATTTTTATCTTTCGAAGTAACGTCTATTTTTCGTCGTTACTCTAAAACGACATATAAGTTTTAAACTTTAATTATTCTTTAAGATTTGTGCGTAAAGAGACTTTATAATTTTAATTCGCTTAACATAGTTATAAATCGTCTTTAAAACTAGTTTTAAAATTAATATATAAACATCTATTATATTAATTATGATCTTATTTCTAATTAACGATTTTAGCAATAAGATATGTCAACTTTGCGATGTTTTACGCATTCTAGATAAAAAGATCAAATGTCGTTTCTAAATATTATTAAGTCTCGTATGTTATTCAAGACGATATTAATCTTACATGTAAGATTTTCGCATTTACTTTTTAACAAAAGTTAACTAATTTTAATAGCTTCGCAAATTGCGATTCTAAACTTATTAATATATATTCTTATGCTTAATATTAAATTATTCATAAGACTTCAAAACTTATAACTAAGATAAGAATGATCTTCTTGTTTTTAGGAAATTAAAGAGACGCAAAAAAGGCAATCGAGATAAGAGCTAGAAATATATTAATAGCAACGTAGTATGCTATTAGCATTAGTCTAGTTTAATCACAACATAGAACAAGTATCTACAATCGATATAGATGGCAATAATAGTTATTATCTTAATTCGTCAACATTTTGCTTCTTTAATATTAAGAGAATTCTAAAGAGTCTTCATAGATATGCATTGCATAAAAATCACAAAGCAATCGAAGTTTATAAGAGAGATAGTGTCGATTATCGTCATAATAAGTAGAATTCGTTGCGTTCGAAAATGTAGAGAAATGATACAAAGAATAAGTAAGACGACGAAAATCTTATTAAGAGCTAGATTTAGTATGTAGAATAAATAAGATATGTAGTTTAACTTTGTAAATAGAATTTGCTACATAACGTTCACATTATATTTGTGTTCAATCTCGTCGTTATAAGCGTAAAGAGTTTATATAACATAAAGACTAATAAATAAGAACTAGGGTCGTTAGTATTAACAATAACTAATTAGACTTAAGACTATATCATTGTGACACTTATTATCTAATTGTTTCAATCTAGTTGTTTTGTGACCTTGATTTTTACCCACATTTGTGTGGCAACAAAATAGAAAATTATAATACATTTAATTCATATAATGCTTAAGAATTTAACGATTCTAATGTTGTTAATCGACATATTTATCAAGTATTAAAGAAAATGTCTTTAGAGTTCTAAGTTATGTCTAGTAACGACAAATGAACAATAATCACTACTATATGTGCTTCGATGCGCAAAAAGAATCTATCTTTGTCGCTAACTCGAATTATATTCTAGTAATATGACTTTCGTAATCTACAATATCTCTTAAACCTTTTACATCTTATCTAAAATCGTTATATTTTATTATTGATCAAAATATAGAAACGCGTTTCGATTTAAAATGTGACGCTTCGACTTTCGAAAGTGTCTACTTAAGAAGTGTCTACTTAAAAGTGTCTCCTTAGATGTGCATCGCAAACTACTCTATTATATCTATCTAAAGTTGCGTCGATCAATGCTACTTTTACAAACACTTAAGATCGACGATTGCGCTAGCGAATTTACTTAGTTTTGATTTCTAGAATATGCAATCGTCTTGCATTATTCTTTTATCTCTTTTGCTCTATTAATAGAGCTCTTAAATGCAAGATTTATTAGACATTCTCGCAATGTTAATGTCATTTCCATTCAAATACGAGATTAGAAATATCGTTCGTTAACTAAGTGTTATTTTTGAAGTTTCAAAAAAGATTTAAGCTTGCGTTCTTTATTAGATGCGAAGACGTTAAAAATTTAAATATTACTTAAGTTGATTGTTAAGCTAACGAAAACAATTGAAGTTACTTAAGATAGTAACGATTCGTATCGTTATCAATTTAAGAATTTTCAACATTCTAGTTAAGCACAAAGAGTCTTTTACATCGTTGAAAAAGTTAATAAAAATCACTAGTGCGAAGCGAATATTTTTAGATAAACTTATAGCATTTTGCTACTATTATAGATTGACTCAAACGTTTAGTTCGACTTTTGCGAATTCTCGTTATTATAAAAATTATTAAGAAGATTAATTACGATCTCTTTGTGTCTACTAACGTTTCTCAAACATTTATAAACTCTTCGTTGAACAATAAATGCAAATTTTAGTATATATCGTTCTTAAATTAGAGTACTTATAGTGCTCACAATTAAACTTGAATTTCATTAGAAAAGTTTAGCAAAATCTTTCTATCTTTTTTCGTAACACTTAATATAGAAATTTTGTGAATTCTTACAATTGCGCGCTAAACTAGATCTTTAATATTAACAAGTTTATATTTGGCATGTTAATTAATCAACTAAAGTTATTGCATCGCTTTAACAACTACATAATTAATTAACGTTAAGATTAAGCAAACTAGTTTAACTTCTATTCTTTAGAAAATTAATTAAACGTTAATGATTTAAAGAACGAGAACGCAATGTTAATTATAAATGTTAAAGAAATCTAAGATCATAAGCTATTAACAATTAAAGATAGATTCTCTCAACTTTGCGAACGTATAATTTTACAAAATGTTTTAGAGATCATTAAATAAATTAGTTTTAACAACAAGTTCGAATGCACAATATATAACTTTTTCGCTTCACAAGTTATAAAGAGTATGTTAAATTTCTTTCGTATTTTGTTTACTACTAATTCGAAAAACAAATGCGCGTATTTACTATTTTCGCAATATTTTTCACAATTAATTCGATAAAAATTGCTTAACGATATTAAAGAACATTATCTTAGCGATAATTAAAAATTATTCTTTTGTTTTGATTAACGAATGATCTTTTTTCAATGATACATCGTTTGCTTTTGCGACTCTCTTCGATCTTAATATAATAACGATATGTGCTAGTATAAAGCGAACGAAGACTTAGTGGCGCACATTGTTGAGCAAAGCTAGCTTGCGCATTAACAAAGTCTAAACTTATTTTTTAAAAATTAAAAGTCTTATTGAAGCAAGTTTAATCTAAGCGAGCTTAAGAGAAAGTAATTAAAACTTTTTAAAGATAACAATTATTATCATAGACATAGCTTGTTTATTAGAAGAGACTATTAATTACATTCTTATTGTCTTTCTCTCTACATGTGCAACTTTTAGCAAAAAAATCAAATAGATCATTCTATCTTTATTCGCTAAACGAATGATAAGCATTAGCATTAGCTTTTATTTCTATAACAAGAACAAAAGTTACAAGTAAAACACAATTTCTTTTTCGTCTCTTTAGTTAAGACTATAATAAATTGATTGCTTTAATTATTGATCGCAAACATTAACTTTGTAATTAAAGCTTCGAAAATATTAGATACAACTTTATAAGTATAATTAATCTTTTGATTATATTATGTTGCGACATAACGTCTTTTATTATCTTTATATATTCGTCTAGCAACAACAACTTAAAAGCAACTTAATTTAAGATTTTAGTCGAAGATTGCTTTTACATTTTCGCAAGTTGCTTCTTTTTCGTCTTTAACTAAGATAACAAGTTAAACATTGCTAATTTTCGCAACATTAATCTAGAAATTAACGTTCTTAATAGAGAATATCGTATGTCGTTATTATATTTCTTATATTAATTATAATAATGACGTGCACTAGCTAAGATCTATTTGTCGACAAGTTTCTAATTTCGCCAAATACGTCTAAAGATTGTTCAAGTTTCTCAAATTCTTTCTTTGTTATTTCACTTTATTTAGATAAGTGTTGATGAATACTTTAATCGCGATTTAAACTTTAATAAGTCAATTAAATTTAATTTATAAGAATTATTTTCGTTCTTATAGTTATTTATTCTTTAATATATATTTCTAATATTAGTCACTCTAGCTTTATCGTAAGTTTACTCATTATTTATTTTCTTCTTCTCGCGTCTCTTGTCGATTTAAGAACACTTAATCTTTTTGTCTTAAATAGTTATATCGTTTTTCCAAAGATAAAGAGAAGCATTTCGTGACCTATATGTATATATCTCTACATTCGCTCTTGTTTTTATAGATTATCTTACTAGTCGATTTAGATCTTTATCGACGATTCGCTTAATGTCAAAAGTTATAAGAGATAACTCTTCGTTCTTAGAAGCGTTTAATATATTCTCATCTAAAGTCTTCTTTTTGATTAGAACATTATTGACAAATTTAACACTTTTGTTTACGAACGCAAATGAATTGATTGCTTCAATAACAATAGAATTGAACTTCGAACTAAATTGCGATATACTTGATAATAAGTTCAACTTCGCAATAATTTAAGTGAAAGAATAACTTATACAACTATTGTACTCTATTATAAGCAAGTTGATTTTATCAAGCGTTATACTCGTTTGTGCGTCGATAAAATTCATTCGTAGCTTGTTAAGAGAGGATTTTGCATTTTGCGCTTGTTTAATGTGAAAGTCTAGATCAATTTTGCCTTGCTATGCAAAAGCATTTTATCGTTGATTGCTAATCTTAATTTTAACATTAAGTTTATCGATCTTAATTTTTGCGTGCGAGTCGTTAGGATTTTAAGTAAGCGTCAACATCTAAGGTTTCGCCTTGTTGTAAATTTTATTGTACAAAGCATTTAATAATTTGTTATTTAATTCGTTTATTATTACGTTTAGGTTTAAGGCATTAATACTTTGCATAACGTTTAAGAGTATTAAGTTAACGCATCTTCGTATAGAAGATAAGCACATTATTTACAACTTAAAGTTTTCTTAATTTGTGTGTTATTGTTGAAGTTAAAATCGTCGCGTAATAAATCGAATTTCACTTGTGTTGCTTCATAGTCTTTCATCTAATAGTTTAAAATCGTTTAATAATCGTTCGAATCGCAAGTCAAGATACGTTTAATCATTTTTTTCGATATATTTTTATCTTCTTTGCGAGCAATAGTTGTCGAAACCTCTTTAGTTTTAATTTTTGAGACAAGTGTAATCGCTAGAGTTGAGAGATCTACTTTAGAGTCTATTGTCAATTGCGTCATGTCATCGAATTACTAATAAATTAGTGCGTTGCTATCTAAAGACTTGCGACCTAAGCTATATATATTAGATAGATAGACTCTAATCGCTCTAATCCTTTTTCGTCGTTATCGAAAAGAATCATGTTATTAATTTAGCGCGATCAATTTAACTTATACATTAATATGGTTCGAGTTCTAGCTTAATGTACATCACGTTCGACTCAATTCTTTGCTATTTATTTTATTAATACTCTATCTAAGTATTAGTTGAAACATCGACTCTTATTGTATTCGTTCTATCTAACATGTTGTACATAACGCTTTTATATCTAATAGCGATACAATTTGCGATTGTAAGCATTGTCTTAGATCACATCAATAGCACATCTATGATTTAGAAAATCGACTTAATGCTATTTATTATCTATATTAACGTTGTATTCGAAATAAACTTTAACAAAATGCTCGAAGATTAAAGTTAAGATTAAAGTTAAGATCAAAGTCAAAATCAAAGTTAAGACTCTATTTCGAATAGTTATTTCACTAGCACTTTGCGCAATTTTGATCAAGTTTATGTGTTTATCTTTATCGTTCGTCTTAGCAATCGCATGCGCACAATTGCCACATATAGTTCGAACAATTATTTTGCATCGAACAATAATTAGAGCAAAACAAAACAATTCTTCTTACTTAATTAAGATTTGTTATCTCGACTCGCGTTAGAATTGCAAAGTTAGATGATAACAATTATCACAAGTTTAACTAAGATACTTGTTAACACTTTCTTAAGACACTCTTGTGTTAAAGAGATACGTTTATTAAACTTCTTAGAAATAGCGTTTTTATAATCTAGTATAACGTCAATAATAAGTAACAATACTTATTACGATAACTAGTTGTCATTGACGTCAAGAACGCCTAATCTAAGCATTTTCACTAAATTAAGTTCATCATTAATTGCTAAGCTTCCACGCTAGATAATAGTACTATTAGCAACGATGTCATTGATCCTTATGATTATTGTCTAAATTAGTCTAATCTATACGACCAAATAATATCTTAGAATTGAAATCTATTTGTAAATCATATGATTATATATTTTTGTCTTAGAATGTAATAACTATTAGCGACAAGATGTTTAATTTATGTTCTTAATATTTATTATTTCATTCAATTATGTCTTTAAAGCTTCTAGTTCTCTATTAAGTTAAATGTATTTGTTTTTTAAAATTTTTCTTTTTAATACGATGTCAAAGACATTAATAAAAAGTTCGCTCTTTCTTTTCTTTAACAAGTCTAAGTTTATTTGTAGATAAAAAACACGAACTATAAGTCTAAGTTCGTTAAAAAGCGAAGCGTTAAGCTATTTTATTTGCTCTTTATTTTTACTATTTTTAATTAAGAAGCTTACGAATTGTTGTCGTAGTTAAATTTTCTTTTAAAGATCAACTTCGATTAATTATTGTGACGTCATTATTGTTTTGTATATCTCTTAAAGATGCTAAAGTTAACGAACAAGTTTCTCGTTATTTTAATTAAGATTATGCACTTGTCTTTGCGTTCTCTTGTGTACGACTTCAAGATATTAACGTTTTAAACGCTTAAAATCAAGGCGATATTGTGTGTTTTGTAGCTTTGTTTCGTTGCGTGAAAGTCTAGCATAATAAGTCGCTTCTATAAAACATCACTTGCGCTTCAAAACGAACGTAATTTAAAAAAACTAAAAATTATTAACTTCTATCGATCTTGTAGAAAAAATCGTATTATTTTCTTTAATAAGAGACAACGTACTTCACAAAAAAACAAAAAGTATTAAGATAGTTTTAAGATTTAGACTACGCAACGATTAAAACATCTTATAAAATATTTTTCTAACGATATATATAAGAGAAGAAGATAAGCTAGGCGATGCAAGAGCGTAGTCGCTAGACCTATAGCAATGAGCGAAGATTCTTAATAATTAAGGTATCTTATCTATGCTTGTCTTTAACTACTAGAAACTTGAAAAGTATCTAAGTCTAACTATCTTACAATACAATTGCTACTTATATCTTTTAAGTATTATAATAGTTTCATTTGCTTCTTACTAACGTAAAATATTCGCGTTCACATAGATTTAACTTTCTTTCCTTTTTTCGCATAGCGACCAATAGATGACGCGCGTTCAATGCTCTCATTAACCTTGATAACGATAGCATAACCTAAAATTGAGACAAGATTTGAACGAATTCGATCGATGTCATCAACATCTTAAGCCTCAAACATTATACTAAACAATTCTATTTATCACTCTAAATACATAAAAAATTATTGATCTAGCATCGCGTCCTTAAGTGCGTAAAACAAGAACAAAAAAATCTTGAAATTACGAACGTCTATCGTTTAGATAAGCTAGTTTCTATTAGCTTATTTTGATTTGTTCGCATCTCTATCTTTGATTCAATTTAATTAAAGATTTTTCTTTCGAATCTTAAGAGATTTGCGATATTTATCATCGAATTAAAATGTCTTTTGCGATTTCCTCTCTTGCGTTTGTCTTAAAAATTTTTAACAAAAAAATCAAATAGATTTTGCGATATCTAACGCTCTCTTCTTAAACTTATGCGTAATTGCAATCTAAATTAGTGAATAACTTAATTATTGCTTCGAAAATAAACATTACGATCTTCTCTTTTTGTAGCGATTAATTGCTCTCGTTATACGAGCTATATGTGATCAAGATGTTATAGTAACGAATAACAATATATACGTCGAAGCTAGTAAAATGCGCTAGCTTGTTCGCCTTTTTAATAAAAGTGCCTTTTCGTTTACGTTATAATTTTCGCTTCTTTCGTGACAATTAAGTTGTCGTTAATGACGAAACATCTTGCGAAGTTCTTATTTCGAAGCTATTAAATTTGTGCTTTAATTTAATTCGTCTTAACTAATTTATGTCGCAAGGAAAAAAATCTATCTAGTTAGAAAAAAATCTTCAATCGACGCATTTAATCTTAAATTCTTTTTTAATCGCATTTGTATTTGAGTGAAATTATAATTGTTTTAAAGAGTTTATTTTTGCTCTTCTAAACTAAGTTCGTTATATCTTGCTATTTAAAGTTTTAACTTTCTTCAAAAACTTGTTTACAACTCTTTGCGCATCTTCATAAAAATAGCACGAATTTATATAATTCTCGTGAATGACATCTTCGTCATCTTAACGATTATTAATTCTTTTCTTCGATTATTACAAGTCATTAGCATTTATTGACTCTTTTTGCTTCGCTATTTCGTGTATCTTGTTTTTTTACATCGTCACTATATTTTGAGATCATAGTTACGCTTCGAGTTATTACTTCGTCTATCTTATCTTGTTATTAATGTATTTTTTGATCTCTTTAAAATTACTACGATATCTAAGACACAATTTCGCATTAACACTCTTTTACTCATTAACTTGCTATCGCTTTACTTAAGAACTTATTTCGACTTTCTTGTCAACTTAATTAATGTCTTTATTAAGTTCTTTCGAACGATTTACGCATTCTTTGACCTTATAGCTACTCTTCTAAATGATACACATATAGCGTTAAGCGTTGCCAATCACATCAATAGCAACTTGCAATTAGCACGTTAGACTTATAACTTAATCGTAAATATTGTTATTGTAATAAAGACTTATGCTAATATAGAGCAAAAAGAAATTAGCTTAATTGTGTTGTTAATTTTGTCGTTAAGCTTGTTTCGAAGACTCTTATACGAAATTTTTCTTCGTAATTATCAAATTCTCGTTGTAGCAATACTTTACTTTTTATGACAACACACAATAGATAACACAAACATTTCGCAATTGTGTATATACTCTTTTTTGAGCACTTTTGCATCGACATTTGCGTTCGAGATTTGTCACTATTTTTATAGAAACTTTGCGATAGATTAATCTTGTTTACGAGCTTATTTAACGAAGATTAACGACGCAATTACGATCACATTATTTGTATTTCGACCTTAGACTATAAAAGCAAGTTAATACGTTAACGTTTAGATTTCGTTCGTTAACTTTTAACAAAGTTACTTATTCATAATAGTTAAATGAATTAAAGAGCAAATGTTTAGCCTTTTGCTTATTGTGAAGTCGCAAGAAGAGCTAACTAAAAAGCTTATATTATATGCGATCGACTTCAAGTTAAAGTCTTTAATATCACAATATTAATTTGTATTCTTTTTTGATTCTTACGATCTACATGTTCTTATAAGAGATTACAATAACGTTTTACTTATTGCTTTAGACTTTAACATTGTTGCTCAAATCTCTTATATTAAAGAGTTAATTCGTAATTATTATTAATGTAAAGTTCGCATACGTCGTATTTATTTAGTTTAACAATTACACAATTTTAGTAAGTTCACATTCGAACAAGAAATTCATTCATAGCATTCTTACAATTATAGATGATAAACTAGTTGCACTAGATTTTTTGAACGAAGCGCTTTAAAAGAATGCGAGACAAGACGTCTACGTAAGTTCTTCAAGCAACGATCTATCTTATTATCTCTAACAAAAGCAAATACTTCGAATATCTATTTTCTATAGATGAGACACTATAGACTCGCATAACTTCCTCGAAATGCATGCTTAAGTCTTTATTACTAGTAAAATAATAAATGTTAAAGAAGTTCTAAAGACAAAGATAGTTAACTCTTATGCTAAATATGTTGACGATAATATTAAACAATACACAAGTAAAGAATGAAATTTAATGTTAATTGCGAGTAAGTATATCGACGATAAAACATAATAATACATCTAAAGATTCTTTAGTGTTAGCTTCGAATAATCTTCGTAATGAAGTAAGAACTTAAGTTTAACGATCTACACGCATAAATTAAAGAATATAGTATTTTGCGCATAACTATTAGTTATCTCGTTAGACAAGATTTTAGAATTTTATTTATCGTCGCATTTATAGTGAATTATCGAGAAATTTATATGTACATAATTTCAATTAGATGTCTTCAATATCTAAGCTCTTAGATAAGAAACTCTCACAATCAATTAATGATCACGTACGAGATTAGATTTCTATTAGATAAGAATTCTCTAAAAAGAACGTTTAGATAGAATTTGTTACGAAGTCTTTTTACAATAGAAGCGATAAAAAATCTTTATAACATTGTAGTATTCTAACGTTGCATTTAGATCTTTTAGTATGTTTGATTTAAAAAGTTACGTAATGTATTAATAAATACTTAGAGCTATAAAATAGACGAAGCGAGTTTAGCGCTACGACATTCTATTTAAAACTAAGTAATTACTTTTATTGCAACTTCTTAATGATCAAAGTTCGTTCTATTAAATCTTTAATTAAATTAGCTATCTTAAGTCGTTTTTTCTCAATTAAGATTAACTTCATTGCGATCGATTAATTTCTAAATATATTTGTTCACATCATCGTCGTAGAACGTATAACTATAACTATTTTTATTGTCGTCGATAATCACTTCACAAGTATGATCAATCTATTTGAATTTTCTAGCAAAACTCTTAATATTAAGAATTTTGTCGCAAATCAAAGTGTGCATTTGTAAGTCTTCATGCTAGTAAACGTAATAAGATATAAGACTCGAATTAATTCTAAAGTCTTTATTGCTAAACAATTTCTTTGATTTTAATCTTATCTTTTAAGTCGAATGATAAACTACGTCTTAAATGTTTAGAACAAGCTTCATAATAAAGTGAATCTCGTACAAGTCTTTATAGTAAATATAAGATTATAAACATTTTAAGAAAAGATTCTTTTTAAACTTGCGTTGCTAAGCATAACTTATAAGTAAAACTTATTTAAAATGCTTTAAGAACGACGATCATAACAAACAATTATAAGCAATACTTTCTATGTTTGCTCTTAGAAGTATAGAATCTTCTTAATATTAAATTGTAAATTTGTTAATTTAACTTAAATTTTAAAATATTGCGTTCTAGATTTTGTCGTTTATTTTTATGCTAAGATTAAATTAGAATTGTAGAGTATAAGACGCATATCTTGTCGAAAGATTTGAAAAATAATTTGTTATTATGTTCTAGATTTTCTAGAGTTTTTTTTTCTTTAAGTTATAAGAGATTGACGCGCTTATTATGCTAGTATGTGAATGTATTTTAAGAGACACTAACACTTGAAACTTTAAATCTTTGGCGAAATCGTTTGTTACAATGACGATAAATCTTAAATTTAAAAGAAAAGAATAACAACGAACTAGATTAGAAATCAAGAATCTAAACGATTGCTATGCTATTTGTAAGTTTATCGATGTTTTTAATTTTAAGAGTGCTACATATACTTTAATAAGAATTGCCCAAATATATAATGTTTATTACATAATCTATAGCTCGATCACACATGTCTCGATCGCATGCTATAATTTATTCTAATACGCTTTATCGAACTAGAATTCGAAAAATTACAAACGTAGATCGTACAAACAATAGAGATCTATTTTTTAAAGTGGTTGCGAATATTGACTAGCTCTATGATTGTATTGCAATTAGAATGCGTATTTACTTGCGTCAATGCGATCGCAATCTTTATGCGTTAATCGATTGCGCTTCTACATTCCTAGACTCTTAACAACAAGTTTAACACTTAAAATACGTATAAAGATATCACGTTATATCTATATCGCAATTCGCATTATTATAGAAGTAAAGTTAGACAAATGTAAATTATTAAGATGATCGCTAGAACTAGTTTGCGCACTCTTAGTGATCTAACTTGTGCAATATGACTTATCGTTTATAAAGAACTATCGATAACGTATTTATAATTACTTAGACACTAGTAAGTTGTCTACAATTGTAATTTAGTTCCTAAAGTTAATTCTCGCATTCTCGTTGCTAAGAGCGATTGTGATTCTAAGTCTTTAAGAAAAACGAAATTTTTTCTTGATTATTTTTAAATCGTCTTAAGACATCTAAATTATAAATGTTTTGCTAAAAAAGATTAAGTCTTAATAAAGAACGAAGTCGTTTGCGACTAACTTGTTTCGATTTGATTCGTCAAATAAGTTCTTGACGTCGCAATAGTCTTGTTACGCTAACGAAAAAAACTTTTAAGATAACAACGAACGAAAGTTTTGTTTAAGAAAGAATTAAAATATTGCTATGTAGTCTAAAGTAACAATGATAATCATTGCTTAATTAATGCAAGAAAAGACATTATTGTTATTTCGATTAAGCAAAAACAAGTTAACGTAACACAATTCTAAAACATAGAGATTAATAAAGAGTTGCTTCAAAGCGATAAGATATAGTTAATTATCATGATAGTATCTAGAACGTACAACACAAGTTAGATTGTATTAAAAAGTTACTAAGATGATGCTAAAGACAATTACGCAAAACGTAAGAATTAGAAGAGCGATAATCGAATAAATTATTTTTAATTATTTATTAGTATTTAAGCTTTGTAATTAAGAGTTTGCAAAAGCTATCAATGCATGCAAGATTTATGAAGATAGAGAACAATGTGTCTCACTACATTTCTACTAGCGTCGTATGGCGCCTTAACTAGATGTCTCTAGTTGTTCGATCTATAATAGACGTCAATAGCAATCATTTTATTAGATCTATTGTCTAGACAAGTTAACTCGCATTAATAGAGAGAAATTGCAAGAAAAAGTACGAAAAGAAATAATTATTTGTTTTCGTAAAATTGGTCGCAAATATTGCAAACACGAAGTCAAGTTAATAATACATCTTATCTAGAATTATGATTGCGCTAAATGAAAGTAACATTGTTAGAAATATTTGCACAAACAAGGAAGCGAAATAAAATCTCTAAATGATTCGTTCGATTGTAGTCTAGATTAACAAACCTTGACGTTAGACTAAAATTCGTATCACAATTAATAGAACTATAATAAGTAATATTAGCATCAATTAGGGCAAAATGCTCTAGAATGAGCCAATTAAGGCGACAAACAAGCAAGTGAAATTCTAAGATATTGACGAAATAGTTGCAACGTAAGTGATCTACGATAAGAAACTAATGAAGATAATAGCTATTAATTACGCTACATTGAAACATAGAATGCAATCGCCTATTACTAGCGATCGAAAATAGCGTATCTATCAACGCATAGCAATGTTTTCCCAAATAAGTTTTTGCAAAGTATTGATAACGTAAGTTCTAAAATCTATCGCGTGACTAGCTACAATCGCAAGTTGTTCGCTTCTAAACTATATTAACGCGAAGTTAAGTGAGAGAAATGTTGTTGCTCTCTCTTGATTATCATTAATGTTAACGTTAAGACGAACTAGCTTCTATTGATAATACTTAATCGTATTAATCTTTTTGTTCACTTTAAAGATCAAGAGCATCTACGATTTAAACGACAAACGAAAGCTAAGACGTTCGATTGCTACGAGATATCGCTACTATATCGACATATTGTCGTCTATATGTTGGCGCAATCTTTCGTTATAATTATGTCTTAAAGCTTTTAAGCAAAGTTATATAAACGTAGTCTTCGCTACTTTTAAAATTATTACAACATCTTAACGTTGTCGAATCTTGTCAAACAATTTGCGTGCGTTTCTATTGATTCAAATTGTTAAAACGTCGTTAACTACGAGTTGATCGTAAATTGTACGAAGCTTCTTAATTAATCGCAAGTTTATAGTAATATTCGTTACTAAAATTGTCGTACAAGACTTGTTCGCAAACAAAGATAATTTTAAATAATCTTAACGCATGCAAACATAAGCTTGCATCTTTTTATAAATCTCTTAATAAAATATTGTAACAACAACAAGCAATAAATAGAGTTAAACTTAATAGTATTAATTGTAATTTAAAAAAACATTAATTTAATTAAATAAATCTAGGTTCTTAACTTTATTGTTTGCATTCTTGTCATAAATAAAGTTTAAAGAAAGAAATATAAGAAGAACGATAATTGTAAAATAGAAGAATGTACAAAATATTAGACGTAGATAACGTAAGAAAAGCAACGCATCTAGATTAAAGGTTTGCAAAATGTAAAAATCTAGAGAGCGAAATTATATTAACATGTTGTTCGCATAAGAAGTTAGCGCTCAAAGACGACTATAATTTGTTCTTAGCGAATTATTAAGCAAATAATTCGCTCAAGTTAACACTTACTATAGAAATAATAATCTCTTTCGTAATGAAAGAAAGATTAATATTTTTATGTAAAAAATTCTAACTAAAACGATCAATAAAACTAAAAAGATTTGCAACGATTTGTCACACACATTTTAAATTATATTAAAGAACGTTTGCAACGTTAACTCGAAAGACGAAGTAATAATTGTTGTTATATTTTTTAAAATAATTAATTTGTTAAAGATTCGTTCGAAGCATGCTTTTTACAAACTTTTGTATTAAAATTGCAAATTCTCTAAATTCTAATAAATCGAATTAAATGAAACATGAGTGATGTTATGTACTTGCGACGAAATTGTGAACCTTAAACAAGAACGTCGAAAAATAAGTACTTAAATAAAGCGTCGAAACTATGCAAGATCTCTTTAGCTTTCTTTTTCAATTTTCTATAGCATTATATTATTGATCGTTAGTGTGCTAAACATCTACAATATTGCGATTGAATCTTTGTTATATTTGCTCATAAATCTAGTATTAAAGACAAGAATAACAATGTTCTTTATTTAGTTTATTTTAAGTCTCTTTGCTTGTAAGCACACTTAAAAAATTATATTAAAATATAATTTAAATCATGCTTTAGTAATAAATCGATGTAGTTTTAAAATCTTTTTGAAGTCTTATATTAATGATGACTCTTTATCGCAAATTCTAAATCTAAAAGAAATGTATCGTGAAACATATAGAGTTAATTCTAACGACGACGAAGTTTCAATCAAGATTGCGTCGAATTAAACGATAAGAACGACTACGAACATTACATAGACTTTTGATCAAAGCATTATTACTTAATTCGAATATATATACAAACTTAGTGTTAATATGTGATACGACATATTAAACGTTAACGACAAAAACTTATAATCTTTTAAAAAGCATAATCTTTTTTTGATTAACTTAGATTATAGTTGCAAAGAGATAATCTACTTTCGCAATCAAGATTGCATAGTAGAATATATCTTGCTAAAAAATAATTACGTTATTCATGATTGCGACAATGATTAGAATATAGAGCTAAATCTATGTATAATGACAAATTCTTTCTAGAGCGTGAACCAAATCTTATGCAAATGTTGTTAAATGTTCTAGCATGTGCTTCGTCGAACTTCGTAAAGAATTATAAAATAAAAAGTATTATAATTAGACTTTAAACTATAGTGAAAAATTCTCTTCATTCTCTAAGAATTAGTTAAGTTAAATTTTTACTCAAAAAATAAATTAATTTTTGTGCACTTCATAAAACGCTCTCTTGTGCTAGCTTTTCAAGTATTACGTTCTCAACTTAATAGTATGTTTAAGAATCGAAGACTTAAAGGGTTCCCTATTTAGATCTTGTTTAAAACTGCTTTGCGACGAATTTGAATCATTATTATATTGTGTAGTTATATTGATGTAATCATAGATATTTAAGTATTGATCACGTTAATCATTTTCGCAATTTTAGTCACACGTTATCAAGTTATGTTTGAATTAATTACGCTTGTTATGTTCTTTCGATATCTTTCATTCTAGTGTCTTCTAGTTTAGAGCGTATTCATTATTGCTTCTTTCTATACGAACATTTTTGATCACGCTATTTAACAAGATTTACACATAACAAAGACTCTATTATTGATACTCTTAACTACTAAAGAGAATTGCTCTAGAAAATATTTCTTAAATCGTAAAAGATCGTTAATAAAAAGAAAATTAACGTACTTTAAAGCATATGTATCTCTTTCTTTCACGCCTTGCGTCGCAAAATTAAGTAATATTAATAATAATCTTATCGCTATTAAAATCTTTACGATCGCTTCAATATTCTTTTTGTTCAATGTTTCGCAAAGTTAATTTACGACTACTTAAAAGTCATCTCTAAAACCCTTAGAAACTAGGCATTAATCCTTGGCATCAATTATTAATTTAGTCGTTGCTAAATATATTAAGATCTCTTAATTCATAAGTTGTTTACTATGATATACTAGTATATGAATGCCATTTAATTCAAACGAGAAATCTTATAATTTTAACAACATACTTCTATTGTACATAATACTATGTTAGATCAATCTAGCGACTAGAATGAACTTATCGATTATAGATTTTTAACGACTCTCTTTCGTTAAATCTTTGATTACGTGTGTCAATCATTGCGTTCGATATACGATGAATCTTTCTACAATAGAATTTAATAATAAATCGATCTATTATGCGATTACGTTTAATGTGAATAACACGTGCTTTTTGAAACGACGCAACGAGTTTATAACTTAGTTTCTTGCGTATATAAGCGAATTAAATGATAAGATTTTTGCTATGTTCTCGTGAAAAGTTTAAATCAATGTCACAACGTAAGTTGCGAACAATCTACTCGTTCTTAACGATATATGGTCAAATATTACAAAGAGTTAAAGTACGCGAAATCTATTAAACATAAGATTAGAATTGAAGCACTAAAAATTAAGAGCATCATTTTAATCGCTTAATTTCAACGTACGCTTGTTCTATTAACTACGTTCATGTAAAGTACTTTAGATAGAGAATATTAATACAATCATTGATGGGCAACAAATTTTGGCAAAATTTGAAGTCGCTAGAGTAAGCGAACGACTATAAGCGCTCTAATCTTATGATTTTGACTTTTGTTCTCACAAGTTTTCGTTTTAATTAAGTTCGAACATGCGATTTGTATCTATCTTTATTTTCGACGATTCTATCTAATAAACAACGTGAAAAAATAATTATGCGAGAGCGTCTTTTGTAATGTTTTTGTTCAATCTTAAGTTAAAGTTAACGAGAAAATCTCTCTAGAATTCGTAAGTTTTGACAAAAGCTAGCGATCAAATGTAGCTTATAGCTAACATTGCTTTAATGTCGCTTTAGAAATCACTTAACACTTATCTTTTGCATCTATAAGTTAAAATGAATCGACAATTTATACTTTCTTTACTATAGAAAAACTACGATAGACTCGTTTAAAGAACGCTTAAACTAGTGCATCGACGATGACACAAAATAGTAGATAGTGTTCGTCAAGGAAAACCAAAATTTGCGCAACTATTGATTGAAAGTGCATGAGCGTAACTTTAGTCGTAGTCTCATTATTATCTTTCTTATGTTTAACAATGCTAAAAAGAATGTAATTATTCGTCTAAGATTGTTCTTGTATAGATTACATAAATTTACAATGTTCTTTACGATACTTATGTTGTCGCTATTCGATTTAATAGTCTTAGATAATAAGTAAGTTAAGAAGCGAAAATTCTATATTTGGCGATCTTGCGAAGAATTTTCGTAATCGATGTTTATTAACGAAGCATTGTGCGACAAATTTGATCGTTTTTAAGTTAATAGCAAGTGCAATACGAGTTCATGTCTTAAAGTCATTTTGATTAAGAGTTTATCGCAAGAGATCTCTTTTCATTTGAGCGAACGAATCTTTTCTTAAATATAGTTATCGCATGTTACGAATGACGTCACTCTAAGATTTGATTGCTATCTAATTCGTAAACTAATAACGTTGCATTGCATTTATGCAATTTAGCTCTTAAGACAATGTTACGCTAATTAATATCTCTGCATTCTTGCATTTTATTAATGTTAAAGTTGACACATTTATAGCTTCTACATTAGTTCTATTTTAGGCTTAAATTAAGTAATTGCGCGACATAAGACAATTAGTGTCGTTCGAAATAGATTTAAGAAGAGCTCGCTAAATATAAAACTTTTGTTCTCTTCTTCTCTTTATTGTATAAGCACTTAAACATGACTATTTTAACGCAAATTCTAGCTTAAAGCTTTTTTAATAATTTTGTTTTTCTAAAGTAGATTTTGCTAAATAATGATAATTCTTAACTTTTTTCTAAACTCTTTTGTGTTAATCTTGTCTTTAAATAGATTAACTTTTAATTTAATAAAACTTTCATAAAATCGTTATTAATTAATTCGTTTTTTTTCGACAAATATGTTTGCTTAACAAATGTTACTAGTTTTAAGACTAGTAAATCTAAGAACGTTATGCGAATTGATCGAGTCTTTAGCTAGTCATTAATTAAAGCTAAGACTTTTCCACTTATTGTTCTAGATTGAGCTTCGAATTCGTCGCAAGTAGAAGCAACTATTAACGAATACATACGCACAAAAGTTGTTGTTGCAAGTCTCTTAACAACATCACATGACTTAATTGTATCATTAAATTATCTTGTCGACGTTGCATCGTTTTCGTCAATTTTTATCGAACAACATGCGAATAGATTACGAGGCACTTGCATGAACGTTAAAGCTTCGTTTAGCGATCATTTGCATAATGTTGTCGCGAATCTAATTCATTAAACGATCTTTCAAATTGTCAATTTTATTGAAAAGACGAATCACTAGACGTTTATTGTATTAAACCTCATAAATAATACGAATGCGAACAAGCATCTTAATGATGAATTGTAGAATTTTGTCATTTATGAATCGTCTCGTTCGATAGAGTTTATGTTAATCATTAAAAATCATAAGTTAAGAGCTAGAAAGAATGCTCTTAATGCTTTCATCTATTTAGAGAATATTAATAGTCGTGAGCTATAGAAGAAGATCGTTGTATTCTTATTTTAACTCATTAATGCGAGAGAGTTCTTAACAAAATTATTAAACATAATTAATTCAACATTAAAGACAAGTTGAAATACTAGTTATATCACATAGCATTTAGACATTAAATAAAATCTTCGTTTACGCAATTATTGTCGACTCTTTATTTTGTCAATTAAAGTATCAAGTTGCGACGAGATCGTAATGTCTAACAAGAATGTTTTTTTCTCTTAAAGAGTTAAGATTGTTTCGAATAATAATATAACAATTAAGCAATGTATTGTGACAAATTTAACATCGACGCTTCTACTTTAGATTTCTTTATTATTTTTTAAGAAAACTAATGAATGCGAGCGTTTTATTGACAATAATTCACAAGAAACTAATGATGTTCTAGCGATAATTGCAAAGAAGTTAAGAAATAGCAAAAACGAGCTCACTTTAAAGAGAGACATAGTGGCGAAATTCATAACTCTATTGAACTTTATAACTTAGAAGCTTATTAACATATCGCAAATTACGAGTAGTTAACTCTTTGTTAACGCGAGATGTTTAAGCAAAGTTTTAATTGTAAAGTCATTGAACGAACTTAAAGCTATCTTATTATTAACGAAGAACAACTTCAAGAGTTGTGTTATTTACGTGATACTATCGAACGATCAATTGCGATTATTTTTCTCTTTGTTATCTTCGATTTTAAGATGTGATTGCGCAATGAAAGTGCGCGTTCTTAACGATGTCGTACTCTTCAATAGATAAAGGTCTCGTAATATATTTTCTTCGCAAAGTCAAACAAGTTTTTGTAACTAATGATAGAAAATTTTATTAAAATCGATGAATCAATTGTGAAACTCAAGTACAAACGATTTTATGCGATAGCTTCGCGTGCAATTTTATGTCTAGATGCTATACATTTCGAAATAGTTAAATTATTCAATATGTTCGTTGTGCATTTAGAGAAAAAGAATAAGTTAAATTCAAGTTTGTGATCTCTTCTTTATCTTTACTTTTTGCTAATTATTTTTGTAGCGTTATATAAGAGTTGATGCGCATAGCTTTTAACTTGACTTAAACTCGCAACCTTTAAATTAAGTTTATAACTAAAAAATCATAGTTTAAAAGACGAATGCAAGGGAGAACATTAATTAAAAAGAAAACTAAGTTGAACTCTCGCAATTGAGCAAAACAACTAGAGCTAATTTAACGTAAAGCGTATTTATGATGCGAAACACAATTATAAACGTGCAAAGAGATCTCAAACTTAATTATTCTACGTTATACGTCTCACAATAAAGTAGATAAGAGTGAAAGTGATTAATCTAAAGTTAATAGTGAACGTTTTGCAAAAAAGTTATAACGATCGACGAACTAAGCTTAAGAAGCTTATCTTAAAATCTTTCGAAAATTACGTTCGAAAGCGTCAAAGTCTCGAGATCTTCATAATTAAAGAAATAAATAACATTTGTACAACATAGTTAGATTTAAATAACAAGATTAAAATTAGTTTGCTCTAGTTAACATATATCAATAAAGCTAGCTAATCAAAGTTTCTTTTTCTAGACTTCTACTTCTTTTGTTCTAATTCTTCATATATAATATCGACTTCTTAACGACATTCCTCATTGCATTGCTTGATAGCTAGCTAGATGAAAAAACGTAATTTAGTGTTGAACTAAGATCTTTTAAGACAATGTCACATTATTTAATCTATTCGCTCGTCTTTATCTTCTATGAGACGAGACTACTCTTTATTTATCACACGCATGAACATTTGCGAATTAGATTATTCATTACTATTTAGATATGCTTTGATAATAAGCGAAACGCATGTCAAAAAAGAAGAATCGCTCGTTACAATGATAAACGCATCTACTATCTTATAAGTAATTATCAACGCTATTGTATAAAGAATATTAGATGATCTTAGTTTTTTAATTGTGATACGCTTCACGTTCTTAAGCTTCGACTAAAAGATTAACATAATTATTGTGCTACTTGTCGTTATTATTCCTAATTGCTATTTTAATGTATTCTTGCTCAAAAGTATTATAGAGATTAAAATGTTTATTTTAATTGTTAATCCTTCGAGAGTAAAGCTTGCGATCGCATTCTATCTATTGCGCTTCTTAGATTCGTCGATAACATTCATAGATGTGTAGTGCTTCATAAACGATTAAATCTATTTTGTTCATAAATTTAAAAAATCGTAGTAGATAAAAGCTTGAATCATAATAATGAATAACATCATTGTGACGCGAGTTGTAAGAATTTGCTCATCAAGACAAGTCTCGAATTAACAATCGTTAAGACTTCGATTCATTATAGTGACTTGCGCGACGCTCTAAGTCTAATCTAAATTCTTAAAAATGTTTTATACTAAACTTAAGTAAGTTTTCTTCTTATTTTATAATAGCTAGAATTTAACAACTCGTCTTAAGACAATTAATTCGTCGTTCGTAAAGCAACATAATAAGAATTTTCTACATTCTAAAATGATTTGAAAAACATCGCGAAATCGAGAGATCTTTATTGTATAAATTGTTGATAGTACGAATGCATACTAGCATTGCAATGTATTAATAAAAACGATCGTTAAATTGCGACTTATCTTAATGCTTAACTACGATCGCATTGATGAGAAATCTTCTAGAAGTTAATTATTGCGACGAAATTATATAGAATTTACAAGCTCGCATTCGATCGCATTTATAATTTTGAATTTATCTATTTTAGAAGACTTAAATGTGACTAATAAGTTATCTAAAAACGATTAAATAGATTCTAGATATTGATGCAAAATAGTACGTAATAAGAGTGCGAGGAACGCACACATCTATCTAGATACTAAGTTTCTAACGATCGTTTATATTGCTAAGTTAATATTTAACTATTGCTAATAATATATAGAAGATAAAGTGTAAAGTACAACCTAATAAATGCAACGATTAATTCAAAAACCTCTAAGAGTATAGCAACGATAAAGAAGATAATCTACTATTTCGTTTGCTATTCTTGTCGTCTTTTAAAGATTAGACATAATTGTAACTCTTGCGATGTTAAATTAACGTAACAAGGAAAAAAAATTAATAGACGATAAATTGCGTCGCAAACTTAACTATTCGATTTTACAAAAACTCTTCTAATACGTTGTTTAAGATTATGAAGATATCTTATTTATATAACGCTATAATTCTTTAGTGATAATTTGTTTAAACTCTAGAATAGAAATAGCGTTATTAAACTTTTTCTTTTATATTTTAGAATGCGAAAGAATGCTCAAGTTTAAGCTTAAGACTTTGACGTAAAATTATTTAGCAAATTTCTCAAAATAGTACGTATTAAGATCTCGTATTATTTCGTAGCGTTATTTTTTTATTTTTACGTCTAGAAGTCAAGATACAATTAACGCATAAATTGTATAATTATATTTCTAATTTAGCATAAGCTTAAACGAAGTTATCAAATGATAAAAAAAAATTTAATAATTTCTTAACAAGATAAAGCTATTAAGTAAAGTCTTAAAACGTAAGTTTATCGCTAAAACTCTACGCAATACGTTGTTGTTTTAGATGATTAACATAACGCTAATGATTAAAGTTAGGTTTTCGTAGTTTCGTATCTTGTAAAAGAGATCAAGCAATTCATTTTCAATTTTAGTTAAATTCTTATGCACAAGTTAACTTTTTATAATGATCTTTTTATTTTTAACGTTGTTGCAATGGCTTTAATGAACAAATAAAAAAAAAAATTTGAAGCTTCGAAATTTTAAAAAAATTTAATAGACTTGCTCTCTATAGCTTTTAGTCTAATAATCGATGTATGCAACTCAAAAATTGCTTATATGTTCAAGCGAATCTATTGTAAATTAAACGAGATTACGTAGTTTATAAAGTTGCACATTCTAGTATCTTGTCGTATTAAGTTAGCATTATGAAATTCTAAATTAAATTATCGTTGTATTATTTGCTCTATATCGTAGTTAATAGACAACAAAGTTTGTAGCTAATTCTTACGAGCTTGTATTTTGAGAAGATGCTACTTAATTAGCAAGCACATTGTTAACGTTTGCCTTAACGCTTCATTGTCGAACGATAAAACTACGCTCATTATAATTAGATTAGACAATTTTCTAGAGTTAAACGCTATTACGTAAAGATAAACGTTTTGTAGCGATGTAAAAGAGAAATCTAATTAATGATTTTTTACGTCATAGTGACTTGAGGAAGTCTAAATAAGTCTTATTAGCAAAGCTAACGTTTAAGATGCTAGTTAAACTAGAACTTTATCTCGAAAAATATAGCGTTTTTAGATTTTGATTTAGTAAATAAAGTTGAAGAATATAAATAAAAGCAAAGATTAAAGCTCGTGAGCTATTTCGTTCGTTTAATGGGCGAAAAGATGAATCGCGTTTTTTCGAAACTTGTATTGTAATTATGTGTCACTTGTTTACAATAAATCAAAAACTTATTCTTAGATAAGCGTCGATATCTCGAGCGAATCTTCAATTGAGCATAGAAAGAGCGCATTGACTTTTAAAAATTTAGAACTATTATTATTGTCTCTTTCGCTAAGTCTCTAAATGCTAGACATTCTAACGATGATAACAAAGTCTCGTTCACAATTTGTCATAAAAGATAGAAACATTGTATCTAGTACAATCTTCCATTTATTTAAACATTTATCTCATTTTTTCAAAGTTCGTTGTTATTCTCGATTCGCTTAATGATAAACTTAGCGTCTTGATTAACATACTACCATTCTTTCTTGTTAAGAGGAAATCGTTAGATGAGAATAGTAACGTTCTAGACATAAATCGAGTCGCTTTTAGTTTCAAAACTACTTGCTTTAATCATTTGACATGCGCAAAACAATAGTATCTTCAACAAGTAAATTTAAATAAGAATTTGAACATCAACTTAAGTTTCTACGAAATCGTAGAATGTTATAGCAAATAAAAAAGTAAACATGATTGCAATATTAATCAAACGACAATAGTAAATAATGAAACGAGAATTTTGAAATGTAAGATTAATTGCGACTCTTATTTATAATTTGACGCAATTGATATTCGAAGACGAAGACGAGACGTTTGAAGTTTCGTTTACTTAAAAGTCTTTGTCGAATGTTGAGCCCAATTTTGCAATTATGTTTAGAGAGTTAAGCAACGATCTAAGATTGCAATTAGACATTTATAAATCGAACTTATTCGTTCGCATCAAAACAATTATGTAATTAAAAAATTTTAAATCAATAAAATTATGTCTAGAGCGCATTGATCGAGTTAAGCTTTTAATAAAATACATTATTCTTAGATTTTATCTTTCGAATAAGCATCGACGTTTTAAGTTCAAGATTTTCTATCAAAAGCTAATTCGTACTTGCATCGAAAACTTTTTCATAAAGTACTTGCAATGCTAATTTCTAACAATATAAATTAAATACTCGAATATTCTTTTTAATCATGTAGTTTTCTTGAATCTATTGCTAAATAATTGGGCGACTATGCTTCTTAATCATAAGTATTTCATCTTAACATATAGTTTTTATAAGAATGAAATCTCTAGTAGTTGCGTTGTTGCTCGCTTCTTTAATTGTAATCTTCTCTTTGCTTTAAATAACACTATTTATTATAATCGTCGCAATCGAAACGTTATAATACACACAAAAATTAGCTAACTTTATGCTTGTCGTTTACGCATGTCTCGAAAATATAAATATTGTATCATTTACTTCACATTGATTAAAAAAGATTAATCTTAACTTTAAAAGTAACTTCTTAAGTGTCTTTAGACAAAACTCTTTCAATAATTCCACTTAACAAATAAGTAACAACGACTAAGAAGTGCTAGACAACAATTAGCGTTTTCGCGTTTAATATACGAAGAACTCTAGCAATCTCTTTATAAAAGAGTTATACTATAAAATAGAAAAAGTTATCTACGAGATTACTTTCTTCTATAAATCTTAGAATATAATGAACGATTAAATGAAATTACTTGCTAAGCATTCTCGTTTATTTGTTTTCAAATTAGGTCGACTTAACGACGCAACGAAAGAAATTCTTATTTAGCTACAAGTATGTTCTTAGCTTTTTGTTTCAAAAGTAATATAACTCTCTTAAAATCTACTTTGTTGACAATTTTACTTCGAGAACTATCGTCGCAATGTAATTTATTTTCTCTCTAATTAAATCGACAAGTTCTAGCAAGCAAAGATAGCAAAATCTAATTAGAAATCTTTATTGTCATTCGTTTCTTCTTTGGAGTCAAATGTTTAATTCGACGTATACTTGAATAATGTTATAAAAGACAAATAATTAAAACAATATTGCACTCAAATGTTGCGATTGCTTTGGAAACTCTTCTAGACTATTATAACAAAAAATAAACTTAATCACTAGTACTATTTACTCTTAAATAAGTTTATATTATTACAAAACATATATTTGTATACGATAGCATTTTATAAAGCTATTTCTCTTAAAGTCTTGCAATTTCTAAATAAAGTTAAAGTTTATAAAACTTTTTAAATCTTAAAATTAGCGATAAAACTAAAGAAGATCGAATCTTGTATTAAACGATTGCAAGATATATTATTAATTCGTCTCTTATATTTTGATCTCTCTATAACGTGAATTTAAAGTTTTCTTTTTAGTATTTAAATAATTGATAAAAGTAAAGTATGTCTCACTTTAAGCGTTTCTCGATTTTTTGTCAATCGTTTAGCAAAAGATTATTATATCTTTTCGAGTGCTTTTGAAGCAACGAAGAAGATTGTTAATATTTAGTCGAAACTTAAATTTATACACAAACGAGAGAAGATTTCTAAACGAAGTTTTTGAAGAGATTTAAATTCGTTAGCGAGTCTCGATAGTTAACATTAAATCTAATAGATATATATACTCTTAAAAATAACTTAACAAATCTCGTCGTAAACATTTTTAACAAACTTTGATTATTATTATAATGCAATTGCGAAGCATTTGAGCGAACGTTTATTAATGTCTTAATTAGTTGCTTCGAGTTCGCAACGTACAAACTAAATTAAGACGACTTCGTTTTAACATTTTTACATAAAGAGCTAATTTACATCGAAGCAAAGATAAGAACTATAAAGTTATGTAAATATATAAAGAGAAGACTTGCGAGAAATACTCATAAGATTGTTATAAAAAAGATTTTCGTAAAAGAATTATATTTTAGACTTAAGAAGATTTGTACTTTAAAAGACGCTTAAGAATCTTAATTTCGTACAAAAAAATAATAACTTTAATTTATATATACTAGTCTTAGTAATAATGTGTAAAATAAAAGTTGTGAATCTCGACGTAAAAGACTTTCGCTAGAAGACGTATATTAAAATCGTTTTAATTGCGTATTATAAAAATCGTTGTTATGTTAGTCGCTATCAAATTTTAGAACAAGTTAACATCTAAAGAGACGCAATCAAGTTTACGTGTTTTTTATTCTAAGATATTAAGCAACTTTAAGTATAATTGAAACAACATTTGTTTAAAGTATTAATCTTTATTAACAAAAAAAGATAAACACATCTTAAGATTTTGTAATTATTATTATTAATTGCGCATAAAATGACGTTATCTTATATCATAAATATCTAGAATTTAAAATACTTGTCTTAATTACAATTCATAATTAAAAGAGTTTTCGCAATTAGTCTTATACGATTTGACTACTACTAATCTTTTATGTTCACATTCATACTAGTACGAAGTTAGAGATAGTGCTCTACTTTAGATTAAGAAAAGAAATTAGATTAGAGCGAAACATTTATTGTTCTTCTAGATAAAAAGTAGAAGAGCATTGTTAACTTGCTACGAAGCTTCATCTTTTAGATCGTTAAAAAGCGTTCAAATATTATCGAAATTAATTATCTCGCTTGTCTAAAGAAGAGATTAAAGTATGTTGCAAAATTAATAATTAAATGTCGCATTTGTTTTGTTTTTATTTGCTCAAAATTGTTTTATTAAAAGTTGCGACATTAGATTAATTACGATGTTAAACTTTAGAATTATTGTAAATTTTAAGAAACTTTTTATGACGAACAATCAATTTAACGAATGCGCTTAATTTCGAGTAACTAATTTCGCATTAAGATTTCGTAGAATTTCGTTTATTAAGTTTACTTAAACGTGCATTAAAGTAAATCTTAATTATTCGTTAAGTAGTTATAACTATGAACTAATTTTTACGAAATAAAACTCTTAGTCACTATCTAGAACATAAATTTCATTGTGTAGCACAAATGTAATTAGCAACACTTTTCGAATAAAGAACAATAGTGTCTTTGTCTTAATTTAGAATTTAGATCTCTAATGAAGTTTGCATCACATATGAGTCAAGCTATCTTAATACTCGTTGTTAATGTTATTGACGAAAAAGCTAATATAGACATCTTTTATGCTATAAACGTCGACTATCGAATTCTAGATTATCTAAAAAGTCTTTAGATTCATTTGAATTATATCGAAATCACGCATTGCGATATCGTTGCTTCGCTAATTTAAACGTAGAAATAATAAAAACTATGTTTTGATCGTAAAAAGAAAGTCTAAGCACTTAATAAAAGATTTAAAATCAAAACTTATAATCATCGTCGTCAACTTAATAAGCAATTATTTTTAGATATATTTTTGAGCAATTTGTGCTAAAAAATCCTCGATTAATGTCGATCAAATTCGAGCTAAGGCAAGATGAGCGAGTTTTCTCTTGTGATATCTACGATTCTAATATCTAGCAATAAAAAGAACAATTACTAGTGCATCTATAGATGTGACATCGTAATTATTGACAAAACTAGTTCGCTTATAGCTCGAACGAGATTATCGATAACGAGTTACGACAAAATACAATTTCTAAAATACATCGCATTTTCGTAGAATTATTACTCGAAACAATAGTTAAAGCTTAACTAGATTATAGACAAAACAAACACTAACTATGGGTCACTAATCTCTACATATATATATTAATTCGTAATTAATTGTTTAAACACTTAAGAACTTAACTTATTGCTAGAAACTTCTTATACATAACTTGGATCAATCATTAGAAAATAGCAAGAATCTTATAAGTTTAACATTAGCATTCTATTATTATCGCGAATCATTAATATTGTTTAAGTCATCTAAACTTAAACATAGTAACGAATGAATTGTATCTAAGGCGCAAGTAGACATCATGCATGTGTCTATTCTCTTTTGCTAGCTAAATTAACATCGTTTAAATGTTTCGCAAACCTCGCATGTTGCTTGCATAAATAGATTAGCGAATATCTATCGCAAATTCGTATAATTCTTACAATTTTAATCTTTGCATCATTGTTACATGCAAGTAACAAATGTCGTCGTCGCATACATCTTGTTTAGCGTACATTTTAGTGTGCGATCTAGGAATACGACATAACTAGAGCTCGTTGTTAATGTGTGAACAAATATTAAGCGTTTTACTATAGAGTTTCTCGATAGTAACATTTTATTAAGCTAATTATAATATAATTCTAATATCTTTAAAGCCCAACAACATATACGAGCTATTATGATTAATATTTCTTATATTTACACACGTTATAGTCGCGAGTGTTATCTTCGTTACGAGATTAATTTTTAACTAGACAACTTGTAGTATATTACAATTACGTCAAGATGCTTCTTATATTAAAATTAAAGTAAAAAGTGGAATGTAAAACTAAGAATGCCACTTAAAGAATATTGTTCTTTTGAAGAATAATAACGAAGCTAAATTATACGTACTATAAACTATAGCATTATTGTGTCACAAAGAGGAATTCATGTTATATATTAACGCTTTAGAAATATATTGCGAAGATTAAAGCGAATAATAGTATATTGCATCGATCATAAAAGTAATTAGAGTTAAAATCTAAAGAATTTGTTCATGCATTCTTAGATTTCTATGAAACATTAATGAGACTATTCGAAAGTATGCTAGAAAAACTAGAAAATTAAGTCTTCTAATCGTATTTTATGAAGTAGTTTATCAAAGAATTTATGTCATACATTAAGAGATTCAATGCATTAATTATCTAAGAAACATACTAGATATAGCAATCGTTTCTCGCTACTATAGTTGAAAGCTAAATCAAGTTAACAATGACTTTCGTCTAAATAGAGTAAGCTTAATTTGCGCTCTTAAACGACAATAAAATTCAAGAATTTATGCTAAAGAATTAATAAGTTGTTAGCGTATCTAAATGCGAGAAAGCAAGATCGTGAAAGACGTTCTTTGTCACATTATTTAGCGATTAATTTGCAATTACAATGATAAACATTTCGACTTTTTGATTCGCAATTCGATGTTGTTTAAAGCGATCTTAACTTCAATATATGTACTCTTTTTTTTGCTTAAAGCAATTCTTGTACGATGATGTGTGTCTAGAACATTTAACTTTTTTATTTTTGCATCGTTCGCAAACGTTTTAAGCTCTTCTTGATCGCTACTCTTTTTAACTTTTCGTTGTTGTTGTCGAGTGTTAATATAAGAACGACGCAAATACTAGAAACATTAGAGATCATCTCTTCTCTTGCTTTGCGAATCGTTCGTCTTTTTGCTTGACGAATCACTCGTTTTTTTGCTTGACGAATCACTCGTCCTTTTGCTTGGCGAATCACTCGTTCTTCTACTTAGCGAATCACTCGTTCTTCTGCCTAGCGCATCATTCGTCTTTCCGCCTAGCGCATCACTTGTTCTTCTAGTTGGCGAATAATTTGTTCTTTAATCTAGCGAATCATCTATTCTTTTGCTTGAGTTATCGCTTGTTTTTGTGTTTAAGAAACCATCTATTTCTCTACTTGTAGTCGACAAAATCGTTGACTAATTATAGTCACTCGATCTTAGTTGTGCTTATATAAGTGATTCTCTCACGTAATTATCTATAGACAAACATAATAACACATTCATTGCGCAATAAATAGGATTTGACAACTTTAGAAGCTATAAAGTTTTGTATAGTTTAACTCGTACCTAGTTCATTAAATTCTTAATGTTTTTTACGAATGCTTTCTTTTACTTTTAATCTCTATGATGATCGAAGCATTTATCTTGATTTTGATAAAACTTGTAAATATGTTCTTGTTATTACTTTAGATTTTTAAGATCTTTTAAGTAGAACGCGCAACGCATATTGACGAAAATGTTTAACAACTTAAGTTAGCTAGTTAACTTATAAGCGAAATGTGTCTCTTACGACTTAGGAAATGATTTAGTAAGTTAGTTATACTCTTGAATGTACGCTCATGTTTCTCACAATATTCGTCGAGATAATTAAGCGTTAAATTGCTTTAACTAATGGCATTTCTTAGAAAAATTAAGTGTTCGTAAAGCTTCTAGATTGTAGTTTCTAAATGCTAAATGTATTAATACGCTATCTTATAAATCTTCGTAATTGTTGCGCCTTCAAAAAAGAATTAATCGAACTCTTTCGCTATTTTGAAGTTTAATCTAGTTTCGTTTGTGTTAACTCTTAAGTCAAATGCTAAATAGCGTGGCGACAACGATTTGCGCAATTAAGAAGAAGCTCGTTAATAATGTGTTTAGGGCGACTTACATCATAAGAAGCTTGTATCGATCATAAAAGAATGCTTTAAAGCGTTCTAAAATCTTAGTAACGATATTCTCTTAACTATAATTAATCAAAAGACAAAACAAAAGCGAGCGATCTTTTATCGATTATCATTGCTAACTTATGTTAACTATATAAAGACTTGTGAAGCTTAGATATCTTTGCAAAGCTCGTAAAAGATTGCAAGAGCAAAAAGAAAGAACGATTGCTTCTTAGAGACGTAATCGCGATGTTAAAAAAAAAGAAGCGAAAAAAGATAAAATCTAGCGATGTCATCTTGGACGTCCTAGCTACTTAGATAGCAAAAGTCGCTTTAAATAGTTTAGTCGTTCGTAATCTTACAATGCAATCTTACGAAAACGAACGCAAATCGATGCGAAATCTCGCGCATAACTCGTTGATTCTACTTTGAAAAACAGCAAACACATTAGATAGCTCTTATATTTCATGTTATAAGTTGACTCTTTTAGTGTTAATATGTCGTCATCTAGCATAATCATCTTAACTAAATCCTAGCGCTTCAAAGCGTTTTTAACGATAAAGATCGTTATACTTAAACGATATACACTTATTAAAGTTTCTAAATGAAGCGATATTGAAACGACGATTTAAAGTGCTTTGCGACAAGTCATGTTCGTCGAACTACGTCGTAGCGAAAACGACGACGTAACAAACTATTTAACTACTTACGAAAAAGAAGTCGATCAAATTCTACATAAAAGAATCAAGTCTTTACGAGAAAATCAAAATAAAAAAATACAACTACTCTTATAACTTTAATAACTAACTATGCTCTAGTCTCTTCTAACGTTAATTTTTTCGTTGCGAAATAATGTGATTAATTGATTTTTTTTCACATAAATTGTCGCTCTTATCTTAGAGAACATATTGAGCAAAAGTTTCTTGTGACGAAACTAAAGTATTTTATAGAGAATTATGACGTTGTAAAAGTCGCATTTAAAAGAAAGTATACAACAATAAAATGTTTCGAAGTCTATTGCTTTTTGACTCGTTTTATTATTATAACATCTAGAATGCATTACTACATATAGAAAGCACAATTAACAACGCATTGTAATTGCTTATTGCGTCTTATAAAATTATGCTCTTAATTCTTGTCTTTGTGTTTGTCTATTATAGAAGTAGACTAAATGCGATTAGACGATTATTAGGCATAGAGCACTTGGAATTTGCTAGACATAATCTTGTTTGTGTTTTTAGTTATTATTATATTCCTTGTTCCTAGTCTAGGCTTGCAACAATGTTCGCGTAAAATGCTCGAATTAATCAAACGAACTATATAAATGAGTAGTCACTCTTGAAGCAAATCTAGAAATGTGAATCGTCGTTCGAAAACGTATTGACGCTAAATCGTTTGCTCTCTTAAGATTCACTCGTAGTTAAACGTGACATCTAAATGTACTCGCGTAATGATTATAGAATTCTATTAATTAATAAATGTGCAATACTTGAACGCAAGAATAGGGATTCTTTTAATTTACATTTCGATTGCTATATATACGAGCTCACGTCGACTTTGCATGTAGCAAAGTAAGAAATTCCAAATTCATTGCTTTTCTTGTGCACAAATCTTCATTTTCTTAGTCGTCTAACATTGTTTAACTTTCTTAATAAGCTTAAGATTCATTGCAATTTACTAGAAGTTTTGTATTTTACTTTTTTCTTAATTTGTCTCTTCTTAATTTATCTCTAAAAGATGATCAACTATTAGAAGTTTCTTAAAAGAACTATAATTTAATTAGACAAATTAATTATTAAGTCATTCTTAAGAGCGATGCGAAAGCAAAAGTTCTAAAGATTGTTAAATATTAGAATCGAAGATTATCGAAAAAGAATTACATTCTAGTACGAGCTTATAATAAACTTATTTATGTTCGAATTTTTTCTTTAGTTAATAGAACATTAACTTAGATAACGATGATACGTCATTATTATTAACTAAGATATCGTGATGTGCAACGCTTATATAATTGTTACTTCAAATTTGTAGAGTTAAACATTATTCTTTACGAGAAGACTTAAACGATATAAAAGATCATGTTTTAATTTCACTTCAAGCTATACTATAAACTCGCATTTTTTCATTAATTTTTACGCTATATGTAGATAGAAACTATTGATAACTTCGAAAGTAATTAATTAATTCTCTTTGGCTTGAAACACTACTTAAGTGATTATATTAATAATAATTAATTACATCGTTCTTAAGCTTTATCTATTAACAAATTAAATAAAATTTTCATGTTTAACAAGTTCGACGAATTTCTTTAGCTACGAAAGAAATACATTTATCGAACATTCTAAACAATGCTAGCTAGTTAAGATAATTGCTATCGCATTTAATGTAGCGACATCGTCTAATCATATACGATTTAAAAATAATGACGAAACTTCTTAAATCTAGCAAGATGTTGAAGCGACATTGCAAGAATCGACGTTAATCATGAGTAAACAATATAGCAATCACAAGTATCTAAAGCATAATAAAACGACACAATAGCTTCGACAAAATAGACGACGAAGCTATTTATTTTCTATAAGCAAACACAAGATCATGCAATAGATACTAGTAGATAGAAAGAGATTATTTTATCTTTGCAAGAACATGAAGTTGCAATATTGATCTACTATGAACAAGTTAAGTTATAACAACGAGAAATCATATTTAAGAAAAACTTGATACGAATACTAGATTCTCTAAATTGTGAAGCTAAGAGTTGTTAAAAGAAGACAAGAAGCTCTTAATAGTACTTTGCTAAAGACTTGTAATTAAATTTTGACTCTAAGATAAGATTTAGAAAGCTAGCATATATATAGTTCTTTGTTTTTGTTCTTTTTAAGAAGAAATGTAAACATAATTCTTTATTAAGAAAGTAATTAGCGAGATCGTAGTTACAAGATGTCTTAAGCGTCAAAATTTATAAAGCTAAGTTATGAGCGATCTTTGCTTAAAAGTTTTATTCTAAAATAGCTTTATCTTTTTGCTCACTTTTTGAATTTAAAATGTTTGCTCAAAGCTTGCATTTTAATCTTTACTTCGTTCTTAAAAAGCAAAACGAATTTGATCGATATCTTGATTAATAACAAATATCGTTAAATCGATCTATCTAGATCTTTTTCTTAATTTCTTTAGTAGAACATTACGTCGCAATGAAAGCAAAACTCATCTCTATTAAAGCTCGCAAAAATTCTACTTAATAGAGTTTATTTATTGAAATAAGATTTGCAAAATGTTGCAAGATCTTAACTATCTTAATTACAACAATCGTTACAAAGAAAATACAAAGAATTTTGAACACATACTTTAGTGCTTGTTACTTAGATATCTTTTATGTGAAAAAGTTCGTATTTTCTTGTGACGTCTTTTAATTTTAATTTAACTTTTATTTTCAATGCAAACGACTTAAACTTTCGCTATAAATACTTGTGTTAAAAAGTAGCGAACGAAAGACTTAACAAGTTTAGAAGATAGATCTTATTCGCTAGCAATGTGCTCACACATTTCGTATCTATTAATGATCGACTACTTAACGAGAATTCTTACGATAGAATAGTTCTCTATCTAGTAAGAGGCGAGAATAACGTTAATTTTTAGATAGCAATCATTGGAAAAGTTTTTAACATTTTAATTTAAAATCTACGAGTTAATTTTGCGAATTTTAAAAATAACTCTTGAAAGCGATTTCTTATTTTAAATGCATATTTTTTGCAAATAAAAAGTGTTAAATACTTTAACAACTCTTATAAAGAATAAGATCTTAAATGTTCGTTTTCAAAATAAAAAGATAAGACAAATCTAGTATGCTAGTATTTTCATATATTTGTCTCAAATCTCTATCTATATCGACGTCACATCTCTAGCAATGTTAATGACAAAATCGACTTTATTCTTAGAGTGTGTGTCAAAACTCGTCAACGATAACAACGAACGACATTTGATCTTAACGATCTAATCTTTTACGTGTCGTAGACGTAAGAGATAGCGATATACATGCTATTTAAGCTTGTTGCTTGTGAGTGTCTCTTGCAACGCTAAAAGCAAAACTAATTTGCAAAAAAATAATCGTAAGTTTTGATCTATAACTCAATTGTTAATTGTAGAACGACTTCGAACTCTTAACTACATAGTTTAGTCTCTTACTTTAAAAACGTTATCTTGCATAACTCTAAACTCTTACTTCGATCTTGTTGCGCTTATTAGTTCAATAATTGAAAGTTAATAAGTTACTTTCTTTTTTTTTATCGTTTTACAACAAAGATAATGAATTGAATCTTGCGTAAAAATAAGATAGTACGTCAAGCTTTACATTTGTTTTTTAAATCTAGTATCAAAATGTTTTTGCGATAAAATTTAATAATTGTCGCATTTTTGTTTGCGAATACATAAGAACTTTCTTTTAAAGTTCTAAGAAATGTCTTAAACTATGTAAAGAATATCGATGCTATTATAAGCTTTGCGATTTTATTAAAGATGACGAATGTTAACAACAATCACATATATAACTTGATTGTCTCTTTCGATTAAACAAACAATTCTTTGTTTAAGATTAAGAATCTAGAATCGCTTTTTATTGTTCAAAAGTCTAGCGCTTTATATGCAACATCTTGTAGTCGTTGCGAAATTAGACATTACATGCGCTATGTAACGTTCACAAAATAAGTATACGACATAGCGAGATCACATTAAGGTGACTCGATTTTTGATAAATTTAAATTAGCGACATCTTGTTCTCACGCGAATCTAGATATTAATATCTATATTATATTTTCAAACATGTATACGATAAACACTAGCAATGAAATTCAATTTTAGAAACGAATATAAAAGCCATATTTAACTTGTGTTATCTACATCATTTGCTACTTTATCGATCTTAATATTGATATCGTTTTTTATTGATTTTTAATCGTCGATGCAACAAATGCGAAAGCGAGAGTCTTCTCTCGCACAATGCGAAAAAAGAAACTAAAATCGAATATAGATTTGTACGTGATTAGTATCGTTAATTATAAAATAATAATTCACAATTTATAAATTTTTTTGAACACATTCTATCTTCAAAGAATTGATGTTATTTAGTTTGCGTTATAACGAAATAAAGTTTCAAGAACTTTTTGTTTCATTATTGCTATACTTAATGCGATAAAAGTTTAAGAAAATCTCGAATTCGAAATGTGCAATTCACAAAAGAATTAACATCTTATCATGTTCGATATTTTCTATAATACGTTGTTTTAACATATAATAAACGACGTACTTTAAAAAGAAAAGTAAGATCGAAGATACAAGTGAGAACGTGTTAATAAGTTGAGCTATAATCGCAACGTTTTTCTAAATGTGCTATTAGATTTATACAACAAGAAATGCATAAAACACTTAGTATGAAAAACTTACAATGTCTATCGTTACGTCAAGAATGCGAATTTCATTCGCACTTCATAGATGTTATCTACTAGCAACGAATTGACTAATTATGTCGTTTAGCAAAGAATTCGTCGTCTAGAAGTAGTTAGTAACTATTATTGCACTTTCTATGTCGTTAAATGTATTCATTTCTACGACTTCGCTATGCTAATTGTTCTTATATATCGCGTGTACAACATCGTAATATTGTCTTCTACTTAATTGCGACATAATTGGCAACGTCGATAGAAATCTTATTGATACAAATATCCTAGAAATGAATAAGCGAGTCAAATCGAAAAAAAGCGTTCTAGAAGCGTTAATAGTCGCGTGACAAAAATTACTTAAGCACAAAACAACTTAGAATTTTAATTCGAAAAAGCGTTTATTAAATTGTTTACATCTTAATATTGTTAATTACTAATAAAACGAAGCATCTCTTAATTAATCTTCTAGAGACTTAGATGCGTTTGTAGATTTGATTCATCTTACTAGCATCTATTTTCTCATTACTTTCGTGGCGATCTTGTTATCAATTTAAACATTTCTACAATGCGCGAAACTCGAAACAAGTCAAATAGTTTATGGTTTGACGAACGTTTAATATCTTGATAAATTGGACGCATTTAGCTAGTAAAACACGCAACCTTCTAGTAGAGTAAATTAGACAAGTAGCAAGTTTCTTAAGATTGCTATAACGATTAAAGATTACAAAACAAATATTCACAATATTATTAAAGATCATCATTAACTTATTTACAAAGCTAGACGAGCTAGAAGGAAGAAAGTATTGTAGCTATTAATCGTATTAAGTAAGATAATTTAATTTATAATTTAAACTAGCTTTTCGTCATATAGTCGCAAAAGCTTAACTTAAGATTTCGATTATAAAAATCTTAAGACTTATTTGTTAAAGCATTTTGTCACTTCAAGAATCTAAAGATTCATAAGATATAATTCGTTAATTGTTAGCTTAACGTATTAAGATAGCAATAGTAGATTACAACATTTAACAAATCTATGACTCGAGATCTTTTCGTCGCAAATAATTTTGCATTGCTTTCGCAAAAAGAACTTAATTGTAAAAGAAAGAGAAACGCGCACAATTTAAGTAGCTCGCTATTTGTCTTTGGCGTTACTTTTGGCATGTTAGTAGAACGTTCATCGCACATCGTTTTAAAGAGCTTGCTCATCATATAATGTTAAGATACTTAATAAGTATTTTAGAAAACATGTAGTTGCGAACAAAAATATTTATTCTATAGTAAAGATGTCGTAACGATCGACTCGAGTTTTTTGTAATTAAATTTTGATCGTTCTAGACGACATCATTGAAGCAATTCGTATAATAGAGATTTTTTTAGTTTAGCAATGAGGAAACGTTCTTCTAACAAGAGACTTCTTGTGATTCGCACTTTACTATAAGTTAACAACTTAATTATTAATACAATAATTTTATGTTCTAAAAGTGCAAGAAGTTAAATAACTTCTACGAAAAGCTAACGCGTATTTAACTAAAAGTAAAATTCAAAAAGCTTAACTATATAAGACTCGAAATATTTAGCGATCATTCTTGCGATATTGTGTAATTAAATCGAGATTTCGTCTAACATAATTTAAATTCTAAAACTTGTTTAAGAAGATTTAATAATTATATTTAGCTTAAATCTTAAATAGATGTCGCAAACTATAAGAGATAATAATAATTTAATTAACATGTTCTTAAAACTTGGCAAAATTAAATAAAGATTAGACAAAAAAGATTATTGTTTTTTTCGAAGTTACAAGAAGAATCATTCTATCTACGAATAGTTTTGCCAATTTTGACCTAGTGTTTATGCGACGTTCTCTCTTAGAAATAAACGTTCAATAACTTGAAAAAACGTAAAGTCTAATATTAAGAAATAAGAATTTTTTGCTCTATATTGTGATAAATTTTAAGATTATAATTAACTATTTATATTTTAATTTATAATTTCGTATAATTAAATAAAGTGCGATCTATTAAAACGAAGCGAATAAGATTAACAATAGCTTTTTGAGAAAACTTTAATTCAAAATATTAAATAAAAGATCTAATTGCTTTTTGTTAATCGTTCGAGTGACGCTAAGCGCAATTATGTACGAAATACTTATTACGAGATTTGCTTAAAGTCAATGTGTAGATAATAACATAAGCGAACAAGAAAGCGACGTAATTTTAGACTAGTTTAAAGTATTTTTGCACTTATTTATAAACTTAGTCGCTTCACGAATTTCTATTTATATTCTTAGAATTCTCACACATAAAGTTTAGTAACATAGACGATTTTAAATCCAAATGTGGCGTTGTCGCTTTAATTATTTTTATCACAATATCTTTAAGCTCGTTAAGAAAGAGATTTAGATTTTTGAAATAAATCTTCGTCTTTAATAATCGCTTTCTAGCTATTTCGAGTTTAAGATTCATCATTTGCATGTGCTCAAAAGCGACGTAAATCGTCGTTGCGTCTCTCTTGATCTAATAGATCTTATTCGCTAAGTCGTTGCATCGAATGATTATAGCATTTAACTTCGCAAATAGCTCGTTCATTTAACTATAAATTCGTTAGCTTAAATAATAAGTAATCTTAGCAATAATAGTTTATCTTTTATTCGTTGCGTTTCTATAAAATTAAAGAATAAAATTAGCGATCGTTCGAAGATTAAATTGACGTCGAGCTTACGTTATTCTAGTTGTGTTTGTCTTTGTTGTCAATGTATCTAAAAAACGCTTTGCGTTCGAAGTTTGCTAAAATAGATTCTTATTAACGAAAAGATTCGTTGCGAAGATAAAATCTTCGATAGATACATTAAAATTTTAATTGTTGTTAAGTTAATTTTGATCGTCGAATGTCATAATTAAAATGTAAAAGAAATCTAGAGCAAGCTAAAATAGATTCGTTCGACTTATATGTTTAAATCATTGCTTCGCGTACATTAATACGATAGCAATGTCTCTTAAAGCGATGTTTCATCAATTAACGAATAGCTAATAATGAATTCGTGAAACGCTAATTAATACGTGAGAACGACGAAGCTTTAGTAGAAACGTCTAGAAGCATGTCCCACATTTCGCGCTAACGTAAAGAGAGCGTAACGAAAGTGCGAACATTATGACTTTCTCTTTATGATCGTAGCTTAATTCTTTAAACATAGCTCTTACAATTTATTTTAACTAGATTAATTATAGATGTCTACTAGATTAAGAAAGACGATCTCTTGTTACTTCTTATTTAGATCGAATACAAATATAGATTGACTTAATTCGTTAAGTTCTAGATTTACAATTAACGTTGAGCGCTTACTAGCTTTTCACGAACTTTAGGCGCTTTAGCAACTCGTTAAAGATTAATTTAGGATAATTTTGTTTAAATGTATATGTAGAACATAAAATCGACTTTATTAAATGTTAATTCGTCTTTTCCTAAAACGTGTCTTAAGACTTATTGATTTCTTAGTATCTTTAAATCCACTTCTTAACACTTATTGCCCAACTAAGCTAGTCGTATTAGTTGGCCACAAATTTGACGACAACGAAATTGCTCGCATTGATTAATTAGATTTCGTAATAAATAGCGAGTGCGACGATGTAGAAGATCGAAGCTATAATTGATAACTTGTTATGTTAATAACTTATCATTAGTTACTATTAGAGAGTTTGATAGATAGCGTTCGTGCTTAGATCTAAAACGCATTAGTACAAAACTTAGCAATCGATAAGAAACGCTTAAAAAGATCTACAATGCTTAATTTTAAACGCAATTCCAAATTAAAAATGCACAAATAATTGTGATCACATAAGATTAACATTTATTCTTCAAAATCTAACTTCTCTTTGTCTTCTATACTAAGCTTAATCGTTTCTTAAAGTTTACTTTAGCAATATGTTCTTAGAAAGTAAGCAACTAGCATTAGCAAATAACAACATTGATGCAATACTAGCTTCTAATCTAATTAGTAATTTTCTTACGAAGCAACTTCATTTTAAGATTATACATATTTTAACTCAAAATAATTAACGTTTATGCGATGAGTTTCATTATTTTTAAATGCATTTACATAGCGTCGAACGTCATTAATAGTAGTTTAATCTTTACATTAACTAAATTAAGCAAAACTTGCAACTTGCTAAAACTAAGTTCGCTTAATGTTAAGTTAAATAAATTTAACTATTAGTCACTTTTAATTACGAACGTATTTAGAACTCGCAATTCGCAATCTAAATGCAAACACAATTGAACGAATTAAGTACATTCTTGCTTTATAAACAAGAGAAGACAAAAAGAATTTTTTTTTTTTTATAAGTCTTAACTTCATAAAAGCAAAAAACTTGATTTTTATGCTTAATAATCAAGTGAATCTAGATGTTTTTGTCGAAAAATATCGTACGATGAATTAAAAACTCTTTAACGAGAAAGAGAAACTTTAGAAGACGATTTTAATCTTGAAATGCTATTAAGATTTATACGCTAAGAACAAAGATAACATCTTGTAATTGTACGAAGTATTAATTTAGAAGAATTTAATCATTAAAAAGCTTTAAACGAATCTTTATTAATTATTAATTAAGAAGAAAATTGTGAAGAAAATAATTATTATAGATGCGATAATTTAAGCATTAGAGTGTTAAGAAGATAGTAGCAATAAAGTCTTTAATATCTAGATTAATTTAATAGATAATAAGCTTCTTTACTAGCAAACGTTGTGCGATGTCTCGTCGTCAATCTTTAATAAAACATCGCAATTATAAGATATTTTTAGTATATATAAGTTTTGATCTTTAATGAAGTTTTGTAAAGTAATAATCTTGATTCTTCGAATGTTCTTAGAATTTATTACGTGACTCACGTGTGTTCAATTCTTTAATCGCGAGACGTAATTAGTAATGTTAATTGTATCGTCGCAATTATAAGTCTTAAAAGTGTATCGCTCATTCGTAGCTCAATTAATGATAATCATCTTGCTAGAAAGAGACTATTAGAAGTAATTTCTAAAGTGATGAAGCGCTTCGTCTCAAGATAGATGATTAGTCGAATAAGAAAGTTTCAAATTAAGATCGACATCGCTTGCTAGCGTTTGTAGAGTTAATATTATAACTTGTGACTTTACGTCTAACATTGTCGTTGACGTCTTAGTAGAATCTTTTTCAATCTTTATTAACGAACATTAATCACAATTAGTGTTCTTAATTCTTAGAATTTCGAAAAATCTATAAAACATGTTCTTTTTTACGTCAAAGAAGATAAAATAGTTTTGTCGCTTAGATTTGTCATAGATTTAAGAGAGAAAAAGTTAATTGCGAATCTTAAAGAATGATTGTTCGAAAAGTACGTCGCAACAATAAGCGATATCGATTAAGCATCTAAATAGCTTGTAGCACTTTTTAATGAGCGACGAGCTTAACTTGATCCACTAAATTAGCTTCATTATATCACGTACAATATTGTTAAATGCGTTTCTAGAAAGATCGTACATGAACTTTGAACGTATACGACGCATAAAATTCGCTAACATTTGCATATTAGTCTTCGTCGTACTTAGAATATTAGCACAAACATTAACGTAATCCAAACTTCTAACAAAATCATGCAAATAACATTATTAAATAAGCTTCTCTTGCGATCTTGAAGTCTTTGCTTTCGAGTCGTTTAATCTCGACGCATAGATTGTTATCTCGTAAAAATGACGCATGAAATATAGTCACAATTGTCGATAGTTTTTTCACTTGATTATGTTGAAAGTAAGCTCGTTTTGCTCTTAAGAACTACTTTTCTCGCTTTAAATCTTTAATCGCATTTAATCATTATGTATAATCTAAAATAAACGACGAATTGTAGTCTTCGTTTTTGTTAATAAAAGCAATCTTAGAACTTTGAAACAAGATTCAAGATATTTAATATTCTTAAAAAAGATATAAATTAAGAGAATATTTACGCGAACGAAGTAAAGTCGCTTTTAGAGTTGCTTTCGTCGCAATCATTGCTAGATCATCAAGAAAATGTTTTCTTTTTTGCTTTTTATTAACATTTAATTCTTAATTGCTTGCGAACATAGATTTTGCAAATGAAAAATAGTATTGCTATCTAAATAAAGTCGAACATTTTTATTCGCTTCGATTATATGATTCTAAATCTTCTTTACTTGGCGCAAATATAACGTCATCTTCTAAAGCGTTTAATTAGCTTTCTTTATTGTCGCAAACGTTTAGCGAACTAATTTTAAAACATTTTAGCGAAAGCAAACGATATAAAGTGCCAAGTTGCAATGTAGATTAAAGCTCTAGATATGCGATAAAATCGTTTTAGACGTTTAGAAACTCTATTGTTTTTAACTTTTTTTTCGTTCGTCTCTCTAGTTAAAGCACGTCTCGTTGCTTCGTAATGAAGAATTTCGATAATTACTTCTTCTTTTTATCTTAATTTTGAACTTGTTAATAATGTTGTAGATGTCGAAATACGTCGTCGTCGCTAAAACGACTAGCGATGTTATTTGCTTTGCGAATGACAATTCTAGTAACTAAACTCAAAAGCTCTTTGACAAAGAGATTAACAATCTATTATTGTTCACTTTATTAAAGAAATTTGCGATTCGCTTTAATGCGATAACGTTCATGAAGAAATATTAAAAAAATTAAAAATTCGAAAAGAATTAATATCTTGTCTTATTTTTTAAGCTTTATTTCTTTTTTTTTTATAAGACAAAGCAATCTTGCGAAGATTTTTTTGAACATAAGAGTTAACACATGATTGTTAGCTTTTAATCGTTAGCATTCTTCTAACTTAAAAATATTTATAAATTGATTAACATTCTTTAAGTCTAGTTGACGTAAACTTTGTTTACATTCTTTATGCTTTAACGAATGCAATAACACTTTGATCGAATTACAATAAACGAATTCTTTCTCTTATAAAAGAATTAATTCTTCGTTTAAGTTCATTTTCCTTTTAAAATTGATCAATAAGTAAGACGCATAAAGATTTTAACAATTGTGGAAAAGAGATGGAAGCGACGTTTAGATGTTTTCAAATTGTGTTCGCATTCAACTTTAACGAGTCAAACTTAAGAATTTTTATCCTTATAAGTAATTTAGTGTCTAAATAGAGCTTCTTGCTAATATAAACACTTTGCGATATCGCTAAATATAATAGCTTGTAATTACTATGTTTAACTACAAGCTTTTAAAATCAACGAGATCATTATTTACGACATTAATAAGCTCGAACGTTTGCTAAAAAAACTTGATAATATTGTCGAATAAAAATTAAATTTTTGGTTCTTTGTTAATAAGAAGATCAAAAAAGAAGCGATAAAGCTCTTGTTTCTTTAAAACAACTTGAAGAAGAGTTGTCGCAACGTCATTGTTACGCTTCGTGTAAAAATCTCGCATATATAGTTTAACAAATTGATTTTATTTGTTAAAAGCAACTCTTTCGTTAATTTGTTTTGCGAATTAAAAGCGTCGATGTTATATTATGAAAGCGCTTTGCATTGTTTAAAGTGAAGCAAGTCTTTAACAAAAGAGATTTTCGATACACTTTATACTTGTCTCTTTTTTCTTTTCGTAAATGTGCTTTGCGTTTTCGTCGATAATTTCAATTACTTCGATCACATCATTAAAAGCTTAAAAAGTTAAACATTGTTTAAAAGAGCTTATCTACAATTTGTAAACGTTAAGTTAACGATACTAATAATAAAAAGCGCTTCGCATTCGAATCTAAGCGTTACTTTTAAAATTCTAAAAAAAATAAACGATAAGTTTGCTTTACTCTAGAAAGAATTTATGAAATTTTTTGATTTTATTGTTATAATAAATCTTGTTAATAACGAATTGTTTTCTTTTGTTCGACATTAATCTTTAAGAAATTTGCTTTAAAGAGAGAAAGATTTCATGCAACATTTTTAAGAGATTAAAGATTATTTATTTTTAATAGTTTATCTTAATTATTTTTATATCGCAACGTTCGCCCATATAATACGATTAATTATCACATCGTTTAACTTTGTTGTTGCAAACTATTTTAAGTTTTTTTGAACTTAAGATATTAATTAGCGACTCTAGAACTTTCTTGCGCTAAGTTGTGAAAATTATCTATCGCAATCTACGATTATAGCTTTCGTGACATTGACACTATTACTAATTGCGTACTTTTAAGACTCTTATAATAAACGAGATTACATTAATGTAATTATTAAATAACTAACGTAATTAAAGCATTTAATTCAATTCTAATCTACAAAACATTGTACGAATTAGTCTTAATACATTATTTAGAGCGCTCGTACTATATAGCATCTTTGTCTCGACAATAGAGTTAAATAATTCGAGATCATTTTATCGCTTTTTTCTTGAAAAAGTGTAGATCGAATTCAACGACAATTTAGTTGCATTAAAGAAGTCTAACAACATATAAATCGAAATGAACGCATATTCGCAACAATTAGATATGTTTATATTGTATACATCGCAAGTTTAAACTAATGCTTAATTGTAATTATTTAATTTGTAAAATTTGTTTAAGTTTTTTTGAAAGATCTTTAAAGAGATTAAATTATTTGTATCGATTAGATTTGTGTCTTTTATAATCGTTCAAAAATCTAAAGATAAAACTACAATTTTTTACAATTAGCTCTCGCATATTAAGCATTAACGATAATAACGTTTAAGAAATTATATCTTTGGAATTTCTTAAGTTGTTGCAAAATGCAATTAAGTCAAAGTGTATTATTTAAAGTCTTTTTGATCTTGCGATTAAAATTAGCTTAAATAAGTTCGTAAACATTAAAGTTTTTATACGTTAAATTCTTTTAAATAATCTAATTATTCTTGAATTCTTTCTTTAACTATAATTAGTTAAAGAGTGTTTTAATTACTTCGATTTGCTAGCTTGCGAACTATTTTGATTGCAAGATAAACGCAAATTAAATTTTATGCATTTTTTTTAACAAGTAATTACGTATTAGATATTAAATGACTATTACGATGCTAACGCTTTCGAAGAAACTCTTCGAATAATCTTTGACGTCAATACAAAGATGTTTAACTATTAACGATCTAAAGAGTTCACAAGAATTGCGATAATTGTCACAATCATTTTTGACGTTCTTTTTTATGTATTTTCGAACTACAACGACGTAGACGAACGTTAAGAAAATGTAGATAAACGAAATTTTAAAGCGATTCTTATCTAAGTGCGATTACGATTAACATCACATAAACTTTAAACTATTAATACGTTCGTTTTAAGCATAAGATAAACGAGCCTTGTATCTAGAAAACGTACGTGCATGTTCTTTAATCTTCAAGTATTGTAATAATTAACAACAATTAAAGTTCGAACGATTTCGACAATCTTAATGTAAATGATTGACACAACTTTAAATTTTTAAAACTAATTTAAGTCAAAGTCTCTTTCGATTAATTTATATACTCTTTATTGAAGTCTTTTAGAATGAAGAATTGAAGCACAATAATTTTATCAATTTTGCTCTATAAGAATGTTTTCATATATAATTAACTATGAAGAAAACGAACGTGATAATGTCGTTCGAAACAAGTATTGAAGAAGATTTTACAACGTCGACGACTTCTAATTTTAGACACGTTGTACGCGACGACTTTATACCTCGTTTGTAACGCTTCTTTGTATTGTCTTTTAACGAACAAAAAATCTAACGTAATGTGTGAAATCGTTTGAACAACGAAACTAGAAAGAACTTTTTTAGATTTAATGTTTATCTCTTTGAAGAAAGTCTTGCTATGAATGACGTTAAGCGAATGCAAGAGCTTCGTTAATGTGCGTTAGCTTTTGCTCGACAAAAGAGTAAATGCAAACAAACAAAATTTGTCTTAATTATAATCTTATTCTTTTTCGAACTCGATATCGCGTTTGTATTTCAAGATAATTAATACTATTGCAAAGAAATTATTTGCTATTGATTAAAGAGTTAGATTGTGTTCTATACGCTTAAGCGTTTTTGCAAAATTAAATTAACTTTTATGATAAACAAAAATGTTTTAAGCTATTTTTAGTTTAATGAAAACTTGTGTGACGAATGCTTTCGCTTTTGAAAAAATGTTTAATTCTTTGTTTATTATTTAAGCGACATAATCAAGATTTTAATGACATGTAACTCGAATAACATTCGAACAATAAGCGACTTCCCTTAAACTATTTAGTGATTTATGCATTAATAGAAGCTAGCATGCGCTTTCTCTACATTAATGAGAACTTTGAAGAAGTTATATGAAGCTTGTAGTGTAGCGCGTAATTGACGTTAATTAAAATGAAAGCTTATCGAGTTCTACGCGATACGATCGAAATGAACGCGAATAGAGAGAGAGCAATCTTCGATCGAAGCGAAGATCAATAAGCATCAAAATATTGTATAAATTATGAAAACGAACAATCGAACAATGTTACGAACGACGCTATTAGTTGAGGTTCATACTATAGGAGACGACGAACTTTTGACTATAATAATCTTTCTTTAAGCTTAGTTATAATAGTAAGTCAAACCCACTTGCACTTGTTGTTCAAATCGATGGAAATAAAGTTGCCATCTAGTTGAATATAAATAATATTTCCAAATGTTGTCATAGAATGTTGATGTAACGTCAAAGAAATAATATAGTAGTTTAGGTTAGCAATTGATATAGCGCATTGCAAACCTATAGTCCAACAACTCTTTAACAACACTAAACATTGTTCTTTAACAACATTAAACATTGTTCGTTTGTAGATTGCCTAATAAGAGAGTTTGTTCCTAAGTTGGTGAGTCCAATATGTCATGAGCTTTTTGCAAGATTCGTTGATCAACGATCTTTCAATAAAATGTTTTGCGTCTCGCATAATTTTTGTGATAATAATTGAATCACATATAGCTTGCAAAGCACTAAGAACTTCGTTAAGAACATATTAAGAATCGCAACTAGTACTAAGAGCTTAAATCTAGTTAGCTTTGATTAAATTAAGTCTAGTGTTCGTTAGAAACATATTACTCTTGTCACAATACTATATATTAATGAAAGTCGTTATAATCTTTGTCTCATCGAACGATTTTGCGAATTTAACAATCATTTCGTGCTAAATTCTTTTTTCTTCTTTCGTGTTCATCTAGTCTTTGACTTCACATAGATCTTTGAATTGATTTTTTAGAGTTCAACATACAAGTAACGATACGACGTTGACTCCTCGAATAGACTTCGAGAATATCGATGAGAGAGATTAACTATTTTGTCATTAGTGCTTGTATAGAAGAATAGATCGATTTTTTATCGATAGATATTAAACGTTTCTAAATCGAATGCATCTAGAATGTTTAAGAGTTGCTTTAATACTTTTAGATAACGACGAGCTTAATTAACTTGCTAAAATCACGTCTCGAATTCTAGTCTCCACAAAGTATTTATTCGCTATTTGATCGTATAAACAAAGCTATGCTTTAGTCGCGAGACGTCTAAGTTTAGATCTAGACCAAGCATTACAAATAGAATCTTAACATAGTTCTTAAATGATTGCACGTACGTTAATTCTCTTTGCGTAAATTCGAAATCAATAAAGTCTTGCGCTATATTGTGATCTTTGAATCAAATTTAACTATTATTGTACTCGAGCAAATAAAGCTTCTAAGCAATTTTTATATCTAGTTGCTCTAATAGATATGTCGAGATCTCCATTTGTTATAGATGCAAAAGTAATCGCTAAAGTAAGAAGATAAATTTTTGCGACTTAGTAATTCGTTCGAACGACATCTAATAAAGAGAGTTGCTCTAGATTGCTTCTTTAAGTTAGCTCGAAAAATGCATAAAACGATCATTAGTCTATTACGAATTAATAAGTGTGAATCTATTAATAAGCTAAATGCGTTTAACTAATGTAGATACATCTTAAACGCGAGCACAACTTGTTACTAACATAGCAACTTCAAAGAAGCTCAACTATCTATATTTGAACAATAGAAACTAGCTATTTTTGACAATTATCGTCTTAATTGTATCTTTAGCAAGATTTTAGCAAACACTTTCTTAAAGAAGCTAAAGATCGACGATCATTCGATTCTATGTTTTTCATAATTGATTTTGACTATCTTCGACTCGCCTTTCTAGTTAGAGTCGCGTGACAAATGATTAAGAAAGAATATTCGAATCAATACATTTAAGTACACATTCAAACAAACACATCTAAACAAACACATTCGAACAAACATATTTGGACAAACACATTTGAACAAATACATTCGAATGCACATTTAAACAAACACATTCGAGTACACATTCGAACACACACATCGAATCACATTCGAATTCACGTACTTCAACACATAGACGAATAAGCTCGTCAAAACTAAAGTGCGTTTTAAGCTTAATTAATAGTCTTTAGTTCGTCGTAAATCGTGATTGAAAACATGAATGCGCTATCGTGTAGCAAAATTGATCGCTCTTGATCGAAGATACTATTCAATAAATGTATAATATAAACGATGCATTGTTGCTCGTAATTTTGCAAACAAATGTCTCGCTATGCTTTCATAAGTTTAAGAGTGAAGTTGTTTGTTCTTCGCAATAGCTTAATGCTTAATAGATAAAATTAATACTAGTGACAATCTAGTTGTCATTATAATAGATAGAGTAGTTATAATAATTATGCTCTTCAAATGATTGTCTTCATCAAAGAAAATTACATAGAATTAATTAACTAAAGAATGCATGTTTGTTGCAATGAAGTCGTTCAATTTTTAATACATTAATTTAACATAGAGAGAATTCGATGTTGCAACGTCGTTCGTTGATATTAACGTACTTTTAATTAATTTTATCGTTGCTTAAGCGCTTCTTTACGATTTTAAGATTTAATAACTTTTGCGATATCGCAACGATAACAAACGAGAAAATCTAAATATTATTCGTTCATTTGTTGCTTCAAAAAATTAAAATCTAAGATCATGCGATTATAAGATTACGAGAGAAACTATAGTACTAAGATTGCTATCCAATTATACATGCTTAAATAGCGTCAACGTTTTATTAAATTCTAAATTGAGTCCCTTATGTATTAAATCAAGTCTTATTATTATACATTCTTCACTTAATAATAATAGCGTCATTAGCATTAATCATGAATTTAATTATTTGTTCTCTTCATTCTTTTAGTCAAAAGACTAATACTATTATTAAGAATTCACGCAATTTCAATCTATTATGCTTAGAAGACTTGATTAAAGAAGATACAAAATGTCATCTTAAAGAAGTTGCACTCTCTTTTACTTTAGATCAAATTTCGAAAACGAAATTAAATTTTGTTATTAATTGATACAAAAATGCTAATGTTGTGCTATTAGATTCTACGTATAGTGCTAGACATTATATAATCTTAATTAATTATGAAGACGTTGCAATATTTCATAAGCAATTGAAGAATAACATCATTATTAACGAAAAAGTATGCAAAGATTATAACGTCGTTCTCTACGACAAGATGAAGATTAAGCTTCAAAAAATTGTATTTTTAGTTCAAGTATTGTAACGACAAAATTTAGATCAAGCAAATTACGTTTATAAGACGAAAAGAGTTAAGAAATTTAAAGTCGCAACTTCGTTGTTAAATACGCATTTAATAGTGACATCTATTTATACAACTTAGATCGCAATCATCGAATTGTACAAAATAATTAATATTTTTATCGAAAAGATATAGGCGAGTCGTAAAGAGATAACTAGCGTTAAACTAATGCGCAAAGATTGCTCTTAATTTACGATCAAAAAATACAAAGAGCTCGTTCTTAAACGACGTGAAATTTATCTCTAGAAGAAAACTCATTATATTAATCACGTACGTTAAATGCTTAAAAGTATTATTAAACGTGACTAATTTCAATAAAACAACATTGTCGATCTTAAAGATATTGTGTACGATGATGCAATTTTAATTCTAGTTATAGAATTTATATTTAAGAGCAATCTTCGTTACATGATTTGCGAACAAAAGACGCTAGTCGTATTTAATTTTGATTTTTGTGTCATAACATAGTTGCTTAATGCGATAAAATATTTACATAATCTTGAAGTAATATATAGAGACATTTAATTAAATAATCTTATAATTGTTTTAAAACAATCATTGCACATCAAGTTTACAAGATTCGAATTCTCGTTTTACAATAGAAATACTTATTTTTTTTTAATAATAAGTCACTAAGCACTTAAGCTTTAAGAGCGCTTATATAGAAGCTTGATTACGTCTTTCATTTAAAATGATTTACTCTTTTAGCAAAACGTTAAAAAAAAATCTTTATTTATATGTAGTAAATCGATTAACATCTAAAGCGTTAATGTCGTATACTTAAAGCTTACTTTAAGTATAGTTTCTTACTACGTGGACGACGAAAGATTAAGTAATAAGTAGATCGCAAACTACATTAGCTTGTTGTTTAACATTAATTTCAAAATTTTTATATAAAATCTTAAATCATAGATTGCGAGATTAAAACTGCCCTTCGTGTCGTTACTATTGCTTCAATTTCTATAGAAGCTACTACATCTAAATCTAGAAGCAAGAGTTAAAGTTGATAAATGTCTTTTGAATTCGTAACTTATTGTGCGAGCTCGATATAAACAACTAGAGAAGCACGCTCTCAAACGTTGAAAGCTAAATCGAGATAACATAAAATAATTAATTAATGCTCGAAGTTAACGCATGCATAATTCATAATTGCAATTAATGATTTTGCGAAAAAAACAAATCATTATAGCTTTCGATTTATTCTCTTTATTGATGAATTCACTTTAAGTGTAAATTTTTATCATTCGTACTTTAAGAAAAGCGACACAAACGATAAAGTCTTGTCTTAGTCAAAAAATAATGTTAAGCAAACTTGACTTCGTCGAAATAATGTGAGTTTTTAATCTTATTCTTCGCGTGCGTTTGTTTTGACTTTGACTATCGTTCTTATTATAATTAAACAACTCTTAAGTCGTAGCTTGACGCATTTGACGCAAGTTATCAAATGAAGAGTTAGCTTATCTTCGTAGAAGAACGTATTAAGAACGTGTTTTTTACATTTTGCATAAAAATTCAAGGAAAATGCTAAGAATAGCTTTTACTTTTAGTCTTAACAAATCTTCATTAAAAAGACGTTCAATTTGCCCAATCAATTCTTTCTAACATAGACGAATAACTTCACAAGTCATTGTTACTCAAACATAAACTAGATATTTACAAACAAAAGCTAATGCTCTTGTTTTTATTTATACTTGTTTATCTAGAAAGTTATCTTTTTTTTCTACGAAACAAAGTTACTTAAACGACATCGACGATTTTATTTATGTTTACGTTCGAAAGTTCGAAGATAATGAAATTGAAGACAACAATAGATAGATATATTAGAATTTCGATTACGTCTTTCGCATCTATTTATCTCGAAGAGTCTCTACACTTTGAAGCAAAATTGCTCACATTAAGATCGAATTCATCGTTTATAAAGTTATTGCTCATTTCTTGTTCTAGTTATTTGTAGTAAATAGTCTATAGACCCCTAGCTAATTTTTCTCTACGTTCAAAAACCTCGAGAAGCGAGACTTGATTCAAGATAATAATATTTTGATAACGTACATGAAGCATCTTCGTTGCGCAATGTATATTAGGCACAAAAGATTAATGCAAGAAGCGATACTAACAAACTCTTAAAGAGTTCGCATAGATTCTTAAGTATATTTGAAAAACGTTATATATCTTTTAGTCTACTAGCTTGATTTACATCTCCACGACGTTCTAATTTATCACAATCAATATAATCTATTTCTTAGCATGCTTTACGATCCTTAATATTGGCGAAGACTTTCATAGATCTAAATATTTCAAGATAAGATTTCAACAAAATTACAACATCGAATACGATCTTTACTTTTTAAACTTATCTAGATCTCTATAAAAAAATACTTAGATAAATATTTTATACTTTTGGACAACTATAGTTTCTTGCAAAACATATGTCTTGTGATAAAAGCATTCAAGATTAAGTTTTTGATCAATTAATATCTAGTCAACGCCTTCGAGTCATTTAATAGAACGAAAACAACAACATTGAACACAATAAAAACATGCTTTTTCTATTTGTCTTCTTAGTCGCTCGAAGATAACGAAGCATATTATGATTAACTTATTGCTTAACTTGCGATATCGCGTTCGAAGACGAAGCTAATAATGATTATGCGCTTCTTATATCTATTGTTAACTAATTTTCGAATAAATTATCGAATTATTTGAATGATTTGTTGCTATGAACACATTAATCTAAGAAGAGATTAAATTTCGTATGTAAGCAAATTGTTGCGATTTGACAACTTAAGTTGACGAAATTAGAAAAAATCTACTTGCAAAGTTTTCTCGCTTTTGGAAATCGCACTATTTTGATCTTTTACTACTTTATTAAAGTTACACTATTATAAATAACTTAATAGCTATACACATTATAAGATAATAAACAAATATAGCGAGAGTTAGTTATGTTAAGTCTTAGCTATTGACGATGCTTAAGAACTTCGATGAGCTACAAGATCTAGCTTTGACTTGCATCGTCGTTCGAAAATTGTTGTATTTTAATAAAAAGATTAGTAACAATTCGTTACTTGCAAATACTTAAAAAGACATTGAAGAATTTTTGTTCAAATTTTGTCTTTTTGATCGATATCGCGACTTGTGATTTATATTGTGTTTTTCGCTTTATTAAGCATTGAAAGACTTGAAAATCGACGAAAGAATTCTAAGATCTTTTCTTAAGTTTTTAATTCTCTTTGATTCTTCGAACGAAACGACAAATTAACGTTTAAAGACGTACTAGCTCTTAAGGGTTTCTAACAATAACTATATAATAGTCGTAATCTTAACAAAACAAATTATAGTCAATTTAGTTAATTCGTGTTTGTTGGTTTGTATCTCTAATGTTCGCGATCATACTAAACTACGAAGTCGAACGAATTATATTAATAGATCGTCGAAAAGTTGTCGATTGTCGTTTGTATCAACTTCTTAGACTTTTGTCTCTTAATTGCTAGAACTTAATATCGCGAAAACAATACATAGCTCTTAACATCGAAAATCATCAAATTCTTATTTAGTTAAAATAACTCGTTAAAAACAATACTTAAACGAATCGAAAACAACGCAAAGAGCTTGCGATGCTTAGCTCTCGCTTTTCTAAAATTGTAAACATCAACGAACGACGTCTAAATAATCTCGACGATTAACATTGTATTATTTTAACTTCATCGCTAATCTAGCATTAAGCAATGACTTCAAGCCCAATTTTGAAAAATCAATGTTCGTAGACTTTTAAATAGATAGTTGCATGCATTTCTTCTTGTTTTATTTATTAAATGTGACGTCACAAAGCTTGTCGACAATTCTCTTCAATTACACTATTGTTAAACGCGATTAAAAACTACTTCGTCCTCTAGCTATATTCGATAAAGTTGTATTTTTACTTTGTGACTTTTCTTTAAAACTTTTGTGCAATATAATCTAATCGAAGCTCATCTTGTGCGCGTTGTTCATAAAAGAGTATTGATGCATCGCACAACTTTTTACTCTAGATTGCATTATAAGAGAAACATCGTCAATTTCTTATCTTAATGATAAGTGAATAAATCATTAGCAAGTCTTATGTAGATTTAATGTCTAGATGTTCTAGCCTTAATTTAAAGAAACAAAATCGATATTTAAGACTTATAGTTATTGAAAGAAGAAAATAACAATTACGTTTAAAATCTATTAACGAGAAGATAATTCGAAAGATCTTAACGCTTGAACTTCGCAATTTTGGCGTGTCAATATTGACGCATCAATTATGACGCGTCAATTATGGCGCGTCAATTATGACGCGTCAATCTTGGCGCAAAACATTTCGCAACAATAGTCTAAGTATAAATTTAAAAATGAAGCAAAACACAATGAGACAATTAACAATTCAAGATCTAAGAATCACTATGTGTTACTCTACGAACAAAGACTATAATTAACAATTTGTACGTTCGAAAAAAAGCTTAATTCGTAGAATAAACTAGTTCGCACAATTGTGTTAAGCAAACATTGCTCTTATAATTCGAAAGAACAATAAATACTACATATATCGATTCTTTGTTAACAAAGATTAATCTTCAACTAAAGCAAAAATTGTATATTATTGAATTTAAATTAGCGATCAAATTACTAAAGAAGTGCAACAAGAAATCTATTCGCTTTTTATTAAGATGTCACTAGAAGACTTTTTGAACACAAAATTCATAATTCGATTTTGTAAATATCTTAAGAACGTAGACAATTAATTAGTCACGACTTAAATGAACTCTAGCAAAGCGAAAAAGAGATCGTAAACTTATTTTTTCAATATTATTTTATATTATAATGCGATCTTTAAAAATGTTAAGAACATAAACAATTAATTAATTACGATTAAAGTAAACTTTAATAAAGTAAATAATGCGATCTTCGAAGATGTCAAAAATGTATACGATCAATTAGCTACGATCGAAGTAAACTCTAATAGAGTGAATGATGCAATCTTCGAAGATGTCAAAATTGCAAACGATCAATTAGTTATAACTTAAGTAAATTGTCACAAAGTAGAGAAAAGATCGCAAAATCATTTCTTCGATATTATTTTTCATTAGAACGTAATCTTCAAGAATAAAGATTATTGATATAAGATAAATCAAATAAATTAGAGACAAGCTTGACATGCGTAGTCAAGCAATAGCAACGCTATTATCTCGAAAATAACATATAATTGCTTCTTTCTTAAGCGTCAAAAATAGTTCACAACACGCGTATTAAATGAAAAGCTTATTATGTTACTTAAAATTTTTAAATCAACGATCATTTCGTGATATCTTAGTCTTCTTTCACTATTGTAACAATGCTAGAGTCGCAAGAACAATTTTATTTATTTAAGACGATTTTCATTGCACAAAATATTGCTTGCGAGATCTTTTACGCTCTTGCTTTTTATCTCTTTTATTAATGATCACTTCTTTCTAGTGCTTTTGTTCGTAAATAATCGTTATGTAATAAAATAATGTCTCGTTTTGTTGTTCGCATATGTCTCTAAAATGCGAATGCGTAAAACGCGAAATCAATTGAAAGCTTAATAAAGAAGTAGAACAATTATTCTTATCTAGCTTTAGCTTTAATGTCTCGTCGAAAAAGAAAAATAAGAAAAATTGATATCGTTTAATTTAACGTTTCTTTCTAGATTGCTTTGTAGTTGTGAACAAAGATCGCTTAATCTTGATCAAAAGATTTGATTTATCAACTTTCTTGCTTTTGTTTTTGAAATTCCTAATCTTTGTATTACGCAAAGAGCGTTTGATCTCGTCACATTGCTCTTTGTTTTGTTTAATTGTTTACGAATTATCTTTAACGTCTTAATACTAATTAAAATAAAATTATGAAGAACTTCTTGTTTGTTAGCTTTAATATTGTTTTTTTTAAAAGCTTCTAAACTTACTAAATTAAAAAAGTACGATTTAACTAAATATTAATACACTTTTCGTTAAATTGCAAAATCTCTTCTTTGACACGCTATAAGTCAATTTCGTTATTAGAAACATTGCAACAATCTTTATTAATAGCATTCTCAATTGTGATAATTAATGTAAAATCTACTATCAATTTGTTAAAAATCGACTTTTTCGATTGCGAGATAAAAGTGATTAAAGTTGTTTGCTTGCTTTGCTTGTAAATAGATTCGACACTATTAATAGCAATTAAATTTGAAAGCTTATTAAGAATTCTAAATCTTAAAGATCGATAAAATAAAATTTGACTTATGTCGACTTAAGTCATTGTAAATAAGATAGTCGAATCTAGAAATCTACGAGACTAAACGCTTATTTATATAAATCTTAGAATTTTGAGCGCATAAACTATGTTGGCAACTTCGTCTTCTTATTGATTTCGAATCGACAATTTCGTCTTCGCATAGAATATCTTCGACAATTTGATTTCAAACTAGTAGCTTCGTCTTCGTATAAAGTATCTTTAACAATTTAATTTCGAGTTGACAACTTCGTCTTCGCGTAGAGTATCTTTAACAATTTGATTTCAAGTCGACAACTTCGTCTTCTTAACTATTTAATTTCGAGTCGATAGCTTCGTTTTCGCGTAGAGTATCTTCAACAATCTAATTCCAAACCAATAGATTCGTCTTCGCGTAAAGTATCTTCGACAATTCGATTTCGAGTCGAGAGCTTTATCTTCGCATATCGAGAATCTAAAAATAACACAATTTGTGTTTTAGGCCAAATCGCAAAAGCTAAAAGTAGCGAGAAACTTATTTAGAGACTAAACTTAGAGAAGAAAACTCTATCAAGTAAATTACAAAATTAATATATATATTATATATATTTTAAATCTATAATTTGTATATACAAAAATTAAGAGTTTGCTATATAAAAAATTTATAAAATAAACTTTTACTTTATCTATATTGTTTATAAGTTAATTTTATAGATTTATTAAATTA
>JAABUL010000710.1_pt1 | contig 69526 bp, 68 predicted proteins | sample 5559151 | NCBI WGS metagenome assembly JAABUL01 (sample SAMN10711876, study PRJNA513368) | rock metagenome | isolation source: Antarctica rocks | place: Antarctica: Victoria Land, Pudding Butte sud | reverse complement strand
CACCTTCACCAGCGTCAAGGATCTCGAAACCGCGATCGCCACCTACATCGACGGCTGGAACGAGCGGGCACAACCCTTCACCTGGACCAAATCCGCGGACCAGATCGTCTCCCACGCGAAACCACGCCCCCCGAAAACCACTTCCTACACGCGACACTAGCTGAGCGTGGCGCTAGCGGCTTGCAGTTCCTGTAGTGATCGACGAGCGAGTTTGGCGAACGGTTGTTGGTTGGCCGGGTCGGCCCAGCGGACGTGGGCACGGCTGAAGGCCAAGACGCCGAGTTCGGCGGCGAGGCTCGCGTTCGGGTCTGCCACGCCCCGTTCGCGGAGCGCCTGTGTCATGGCAGCGGCGAAGCCCGCGCGCTTGAGCGCCTCGCGCTCCTGCAGCTCGGGGTTGGCGGCGATGACCGCACGGCGCTGTGGTGCGAGACCACGCTGTCCGGGCGGAAAGGCGTCCGCCGCGGCGGCGAGGGCGGCGGCGACCGCGGTCAGTGGCGGGGCCGAAGCTGGGGCCCTAGCAATCCCGTCCGCGAAAAGTTGGCCGAGGACGTCCTGGGCGGCGAACAGCACCTCCCGCTTGTCCGGGAAATGCCGAAAGAACGTGCTCTTGGTGAGCCCGGCCCGCGCGGCGATCTCGGCGACGGTCGTGGTGTCGTAGCCCTGCTCGGTGAACAAGTCCAAGGCGGCGCGCACCAGTCGCTCCTGTCCGTTCGGCTCCCAACGAGGCATGCCGAGATCGTAGACGACGATGCGACTGTCTCCCGTCAACGTGCTATCGTGACGGGGCACAGTCGCATCAGCACGGGTCGCCCCGGACGAGGCGACCCATCCCAGAGGAGAGCTCCTGTGCGTGTATTCGTCACCGGCGCAAGCGGTCATGTCGCCTCGGCGGTGATCCCCGAACTGATCCGATCCGGGCACGACGTCGTCGGTCTGGCCCGCTCGGACACGGCCGCGGCGGCGGTGACCGGGCTCGGTGCGTCGGTCCGCCGGGGTGACCTCAGTGATCTTGAGGGGATCAAGAAGGCGGCCGCTGAAGCTGACGGCGTGATCCATCTCGCGTTGTTCGACAGCAGGCAGATGCGCGCTGGAAGCATGGACGGCATGGTCGCGACGCAGCAGGCTGTCCTGGGCGCGCTCGCTGATGCGCTCGGCGGAACGGGCAAGCCCCTGGTAGCGACCTCGGCCCTGGGTGCACTCGGACCGCTGGGCCGTCCCAGCACAGAGGACGACTTGGGCGCCCCGGGTCGTGCCGACTGGGAAACCGCCACGCTCGACCTCACCGAGCGTGGTGTGCGCTCATCGGTCGTGCGCCTGCCGCCGATCACCCACAGCACTCTGGATCGTCACGGATTCGCCAGCGCCCTCATCGCCATCGCCCAGCACACCGGCGTCGCCGGCTACGCCGGCGATGGCACCAACCGGTGGCCCGCGGTGCACACTCTTGACGCGAGCCACCTCTACTGCCTCGCGCTGGAGAACGCCCAAGCCGGGACCAGGTGGCACGCGGTGGGCGACGAAGGCATCCCGATGCGCGAGATAGCCCAGGAGGTCGCCGACCACCTCGGCGTGCCCACCGCGAGCATCCCAGCCGACCGGCTACAGGAGCAGTTCGGGTTCCTCGCGCTTCTGATCGGCCTCGACCTTCCTGCCTCCAACCACCTCACCCGACACCTTCTCGGTTGGGAGCCGACTCACCCCGGCCTGCTCGCCGACCTCGACCAAGGCGACTACTTCGATCGCTAGTGCCGTGTCCGCTGCCCGCCGAGACCCTGTGCGTTCATCTGTGGGAAATGCGGTCTTGGGACCGGTACCTCAGTACCCTCGATTTCCACCGGCCACCGGAAGTAGAAAGTACATTTACTGACATCATTGAACCCGTAATTCGGAGGATGAGCGGGTAGTGGCGGGGGCGCCGACGCCTTGTACGGCTAGTACCGCGACGGCATCAGGTGCGAGCACCGCTGACAGCAGGGATCCGCGCGGGTCCCCGGCCCGCTGCAGGTTCTTCTTCAGGGGCATGCGGATGGAGCGGTGCGGACCGATCCCACCGGCTGTCGGTCAGCTCGCGGCGGCTCGGCGGTCGAGGTCGGTGACCTCGTTGATCAGGGCGATGGTGTCCGGGGACAGGTCCTGGTGCAGGACGAGTTGGGCGCGGTCGATGGCGCGGCGTAGACCGGCGGGGTCCTGGGCGACGGCGCGGGCGCGGATGAGGTCCTGCCAGAGGGTCTCGGCGGTGGGGTCTGCGGCCATGCCTTGTTCCACGGCGTGGAGGGCGACGCCGGGGTTGCCGGCGGCGAGGCTGCGTTCGGCCAACGTGTGGGCGGTGTCGACGACTGCGGCGGTGACCTCCAGCTGGAGGTCGTCGACCCACAGGTGGTTGGTGTGGCTGATGTTGCCCAGCGGGCGGCCCCGGACGAAGGACAGGGCGCGGATGAGGGCGTCGTCGTCGTGGCCGCTGGTGCCGCGGGCGCTGAGCGCCTGGAACTGGGCCCAGTCCGTGGTGACGCCGTCGGTGAACCGATAGCCGGCGGTAGCGGTGACCCGGGGCAGCCAGGGCAGGCCGTCGGGAGTGGCGCCGAACCAGCGGCGCAGTTTGGAAATGGCGGTGTTGCGGGCGACGGTCTTGTCCACCACGACCCGGGGCCAGAGCGCGTCGGTGACCTGGGTGGAGCTGGTTCCGGGGTGCAACGCGATCCAGGTGGCCAGCAGCAGCAGGAAGGTGCCGTCGCCCTGCTCGAGAGTGCCGGTGGCGCCGACCACGTCGAGGTCGCCGAGCAGGGTGACGTGAGGTGCGTCAGCGAGCGCGTCGAGGGTCGCGTCCAGAGAACGCCGGCGCGGCTGGCGGCGGAACGCACCGGTGGGAATCGCTGCGGCCGGGATCGGTGCCGCGGGCGTGGCCGTAGACGAGGACGGATCGCCGGCCAGCGCAGCGAGGCCGGGGTCGCGGGACGGGCGGGTCGGGCTGTCAGCCGCTGGGCTGGTGCGATGCGCGCCGGATGCAGCACCGGGCGGTGTCCCCGGTCCACTGGGCTCCTCGTGGGCGGCGGGACTGTCGACCGCACCATGAGTCGGGGCGATGTCCGGGCCGCTGGGTGCCTGGATGTTGGCCAGCGCGGCCCGGTCAGCGGCGAAGTCGACGTCCGCCTCCTCGACCGGCCCGGCCGCGGTGCTGTCCGGAGTGCCGGTGACGTCGACGGTGTGGGCGGTGGCGGCGGCGACGTCGTCGGGGGCGTCGGTGCTGCCGGGGTGCAGGGCGAGTTCGGCGATCTGCACCAGCTGGGCGCGTTCGTGGGTTGAGAGGTGCTGGAGGCGCAGGTCGCAGCCCATGGCGGCCAGCCGGGTGATCCGGTTCGGGGTGACCGCGAGGGCCCAGTCGGGGTCGGTCCAGTCATCGTCGGGGCCGGTGGTGGTGACAGCTGCGACGGCCACGCTGGGACGGCGGTTGAGTAGGTCGGCGAGCCGGTCCAGTTCTTCGGGGGTGGGCGGGGTCACGCAGAGCACGATCTGCGGGGCGAGCAGGTCGGTGGCACCGTCTCGGACCCGGGCGTCGGGCAGACCGTCGGTGTTGGCGTCGGCAAGGGCGGCGGTGTCCCCGTCGGCGGATGCCTCGAGCAGCGGGAGCGCGTCCGCGAGCGACGCGTGGTGGTGGAACCGGTCCTGCAGGGTCAGGGGGGCCAGGTCCGCGCCCCAGCCGACGGCGTGGACTACGAGGTGGTCTGCGAGTCGGCTGGTGCCGAGCTCGACGGCCATCGCGGCGAGGACCCCTTCGGCGGTGGCGGCGGCCCGGTCATCGGCCGGGTCCACGGTCAGGGTGAGCGCACGGGCGGCTTCCAAGTTGAGCAGCAGCAGCGATGCGCCGTCAGCGGTCGGCCCCAGGGTCAGCAGCGCGGGGTAGGGAGCAGCCCGGACGGGTTCGTCCGGACCGGACGGGGCGACAACACCCGCCGGGTCGGCGACGTCGGGGCTGGCCGCCTCGGGGTCCGCGGCGTCAGGGTCCGGGTCCGGTGGAGCCGCGGCGCGGTCCACGCGCCAGTTGCCGACTGCGTCGACGGTGACCCAGTCGGGGCGGAAGGTCTGCGGCTCGAAGACACCAGGGTCGCGCCCGCGGTGTCCAGACGGATCCCCAGCAGCGCGGGGACTGGGCGGCGGCGGACGGCAGCGTGCGCGGCGATGCCCCGCAGGACGGTGTCGAGGAACGCGATGGTCGCCGGCTGCTCCACGGCGAGCGCCTCGAGTTCGGCGTCCCGGTCCTCCGGGTTGGGCAACGGGATGCGCTGGCCGGGGCGGCGACGGCGCATCTGGCGTCGGCGGCGGACACCGAGTAACGCGAGGACCCCGGCCGCGGCGAAGCACCCCAGCCCACCGAGGGTCAGTGCGCCGAGCTCCCGCGGATCCGATCCGTCGACAGCCGCTGCGGCGTCGGCTGCTGGGGTCGCCGCGGCCGGGAGGGTCGGCGCCGGCTGGCATGCCTGCGCGGTGGTGGTGGGACCGGGAACGACCGACGGAGACGCGGTCGCAGCGGTGTCGGGCACCCGAACCGTGGGCGCGGTCGGGGAGATGGGAACGGCGGCCGGCTGTGTGGGGGCGGCGGTCGGGGGCCGGGCCGCCAGTGGCCTGCCGGGCTGCTCGGCTGGCGGGGGCGGCGGCGCCACTACCGGCGGGGCTACCGGCGAAGCGGTGGCGTGCGGGCCGGTGGCGTGCGGAAGCCGGAGTTGCCAGCCGGGTCGGAGCAGATCAGGGTCCGCGATTCGGTGGCTGTTCAGGTGGTAGATCTCTGGCCACCGGCTTTCGTCGCCGAGCTCGCGGTGCGCGATCTCGCGGAGCGACTCGCCGGACTGCACGGTCGTCCACCCCGCTGGGGCCGGGGGCGCGGTGCGGGCGGGCGGGATGGTCAGGGTCGCGCCGACCGGGATCGTGGACGGGTCGGTGAGGGTGTCGCGGTTGGCCTGCCAGATCCGCGTCCAGTCCTCCCCCTGGCCGAGGTGGTCCTCGGCCAGGGACCACAGGCTGTCCCCGGCCTGGACGTGGACCCGGGTCTCGGTCGCCGCGCCCGAAAGGCCGGCGGATGTGGGGACGGCAGCGGTTGCCCGGACCGCCGGCAGGGCGGCGACCATCTGGGACTGGGCCGCGGCGGTGCCGGGGAACGTCGGGACGGGGAGGCTAGGGGCGGTACTGCCGGCCGCGATGGCCGGGCCTGCGGCTGCGGCGATCATCACGGCCGCCAGGACGGCAGCGACCAGGCCGTGAACGAGGCTCTGCGACACCCGCAACGAGGGCAGCGTGAGCTCGGGTGGCTGCACACGGCGGACCTGGTAGGCGAACTCGACCAGCGTTGCGTAGGCCAGGTGCAGCCATGCGACAGCGCCGATCAGTAGCAGGACCGGGCCAAGCAGCGGGTTGTCCGTGGACGCCGTGAACAGCTCCTGGTGCAGCTGTGCCCAGGACTGCGGCCACGCGGTGCCCGACGCGATCAGCGCGATGACTCCTGGAAACCCGACGAGAAGCGCTGCCAGGACGACAGCGGACCCCGCGGCGCGCAGCAGGCGCCGGAGCGCGGTCACCGGCTCGCCCCGACGGAGGGGGCCGCGCTGCCGGCCGAGCGGGTGCCTCGAGACGCGCCGGGGGCGGTCACGGGCGGACCTGGCGGAGGTCGACGGTCTGGCTCGCGCGGACAGGCAGGGAGTCCACGCCGACCGCGGACAGCAGCACCGTCCTCGTCGTCGTGGTGATCGTGACGGTCAGCTTCGTTCCGGACACGTCCACCGTGTACGGGGTGCCGGGAGGCATGAACGCGTGGACGGCGGCCCGGGCGCGGGCCGGGTCCACCGATCCAGCCGACCCGGTCACGGAGGGGTCGCTGACGGCCTGGGCACCGGCGCGGGCTGCTTCCCCGGCCAGCCCGTCGGTGGCGGTGGTCGCGCGGACCTTCTCCCCGCCGTCAACCATGACGGCGATCGCGAGCAGCAGGGTCGGCGCCAGGATCGCCACCAGCACCGAGCTGGAGCCCCGCTCACGGTCGCCGCTCCGTCGGGTCAGCGCGTTCACCCGGACACCCCCACTGCCTGGAGCTCCCCGATCCGGATGTGGCGGACCGGGCTGGTCAGGTCCAGCGGGATCTGACCGGTCGCTCCCGCGCCGGTCCAGGTGACGACCCAGTGCGCGGTCACGGTCACCGGGTACCCGGCGTGGGGGCTGATCTTGAGGTAGCGGGCCCCGCAGTCCGGGCTCATCACCACCCCGTTCCCGACGTGGAACACCGTGCCCGCGGTCGCGCAGCGGTGGGTCACTCCCCCACCCAGGTGCCAGTCGTAGGAGGTCGGGGCGGCGGTCGTGGTGACCGTTGTCCCGCCCAGGCTGGCGGTCACCTTCAGCGGACCCGTGGTCCGGGGGGACCGGGCGACCGCCATCCACACCGGCAGTCCCACCGCGCCCATCGACCCGGGGTTGGACTCGACCGGGCGGGGCGCGAACGTGTCCGTGAACTCGGGGGGCGTGAGCTGCATGCTCTTGACGATCATCTGCGCGACCAGCGCGGGGTCCGGTGGCGTCGGCGGCGTCGGCGGCGCCCCGTTCTTGACCCACACTGTCCTGGCGGCTCCCCCGCCGGGCGGGGTACACAGATACGCCGTCGAGTCCGGCGGCGCGTTCAGGTACGCCGGCGGCGGGTCCTCGACGTGCATGTAGCACTGATTGGCATTCGACCAAGTCCCGCTCCCCCCCGAGCAGGGAACCTCCTGTTTCCCGAAGGAACACGGCGGGGGCTTTACCGGCTTGCCCGGCTTCCCGGGCGGTGGGCTCGGGGTAGTACCGGGACCACCCGGCTTACTGATGACCGTGTGGCACTCACCTGATTCGAGATCGCAGCACACTGTTACCGGACCGCGCACCGTGCAGGACTGGGCAGCTTGGGCCGTAGAAGAACTGACGACCAGGCCCGCCAGCACCAGCGCGAGCAAGAGAACCAGCCGTGAGATCACGCGCACGTCGGCTCGCCCTTCTTCGGCTGCACAGTGTCCAGAAGCAGCCAGTTCCCCTTGTACAGCTGCGAGGAGGTCACGAACCCCTTCTCCAGCCCGGGGAACGGGTAAGAGACCACCTTGCCGGACCTGTCGACGGCGTCAGGAGCGGGACTGGTGCAGACGAGCATCCGCACGGTCGTTGCCGTCGCTGTGATCGGAAGGAACCGGTAGACGGTGCTATGTCCTGGCTTCATCCGTCGGCCGGCGTTGTACTCCGCCTCGATTGAACCCAGCAGCGGGGCGGCGACCACGGTGGCGGCGTGCTTGTAGACCTCAGTGGCCACCGGGGGCGTGGGGCCGACCCGGTTCGCCTCTTCGATCGCAAGCTTGAAGGCGTCGTAGCTGATGAGGGCTCCGCGGACGGCGGTCTGCTGGGCGGCCGGGAGCTTCAAGTACGCGGGGGGCGCCGGTGGGAGCCCGGGCGCGAGAGGCGCACCGGTCCCGGGTGGGGCGTCGCCGGTCGGGGTGGCCTTCACGGTCGGGAGGGGCTTCGTAGTCGGCGTGCGCGTGGGTGTCCCGGTCACCACGGGCAGCGGTGTCTGTGTGGCGGTCGCGGAGCTCGTTGCGGGGATGACGGGCGCGGCCGCGCTGTTCCCGACGCACCCGGCCGTGGCCAGCCCGAACACGGTGAGGGCGGACGCGGCGGCGACGCTCCGGGTGTGGGTGCGGTGGGTGGTCATGGTCATCGCTCCCGGTGGGTGTCGAGGGGGCTGCGCGCGGTCGCGGAGAAGGTCTTGGTGCCATGCAGCCCGGGGACGAGCCCCGATGTGCTGATCGTGCAGGTGACGGTGGCGGGGACCTTCGCGTCGGTGCCGGGCTCGGTGGCGTAGCCACTGGTGTCCAGGGTGACGGTCGTGGTCAAGCAGTTCGTGCGGGACCCGGCGAGCGCCTGCTGGGCCGCGGTGCGGGCGCTGGAGCGGGCGGTGGCAGGGCTGCGTTGAATGGAGGCGGCGCGGGCCGCGGCCTGGGCGGCGTCCTCGAGGTTGATCCGGACGCTGGTGTACCGGCCGCCGAGGAGCACAGCGCCGAGGACACCGGCGATCAGCCCGGCGGAGATGATCGCCACGGTGAGACTTTCCGATCCCGCCTCGGCCGACCGTGGGGGGCAGACCCGACCGGCCACGAGGCGGGAGCGGAAGCCGCCTCGGTTTGAGCTACGGACGTGGACTCTCATGGCCGTGTCGTCCGCTCGACCGCAGCGATCCCGACCTTGCGGACCCTGAGGTGGAGTCCGGGCACGAGGCTCAGCGTCTGCCCGGGCTGGCCGAGTCCGGGAGGCGGGCGGCATCCGACGCCTTCTTCCAAGCCCTGCCGGCGGTCCGCGCCGCGCTGTTGGCCGATGCGGGGGCCACCGCGGACGGGGACCCGGCAGCGTCCGGGCTCGACGAGGTGATCCTGGCCTACCCCGGCTTCTTCGCGACCGCGGTGTACCGGATGGCCCACCAACTGCAGCTGCTGGCGGTGCCGCTACTCCCACGGGTGCTCGGCGAGCTGGCGCATCGGGCCACCGGCATCGACATCCACCCCGGTGCGTCCATCGGCGCGCAGTTCGCGATCGACCACGGAACCGGGGTGGTCATCGGGGAGACCGCGGTCATCGGCGACCGGGTGCGGCTCTACCAGGGCGTCACCCTGGGCGCGCTGGTGGTCAGCAAGGCGATGCGGCACCGCAAACGCCATCCCACCATTGGCGACGACGTCGTGATCTATGCAGGCGCCACCATCCTGGGCGGGACAACACTGATCGGCGCGGGCAGCCGGATCGGTGGGAATGTGTGGCTGACCCGCAGCGTGCCACCCGGCTCGGTCGTGTCCACCAGCGCCAGCGTCGACCGACGGCGGCGTCCGGCCCCGGACAGTCCACAGGCCCCCGACAGTCCACAGGCCCCGGACGGGGAAGACGGCGACCCCCTGCTGGAGTTCCACATCTGACACGACACGGTCCCCTATACACACCCACATCGGAGGTCCCATGAGGGCGGACAGCGTTCTCGACACCATCGGCGACACCCCGCACGTCCGACTGCGCCGACTGTTCGGCGACCGGGTGGAAGTGTGGATGAAGTTGGAGCGGGCCAACCCGGGTGGTTCGATCAAAGACCGGATCGCGTTGGCGATGATCGAGGACGCCGAAGCTCGCGGGGTCCTGCAGCCGGGCGGGCTGATCGTGGAACCGACATCGGGCAACACCGGCGTGGGGCTTGCGATGGTCGCCGCGGTCAAGGGCTACCAGCTGCTATTGGTGATGCCGGAGTCGATGTCGGTGGAGCGGCGACGGTTGATGGCCGCCTACGGTGCCAGCTTCGAGCTCACACCCCGGGCCGACGGCATGACCGGCGCCATCGCGCGGGCCGCGCAGATCGTCGCCGACAAGCCCGGCGCCTGGATGCCGCAGCAGTTCGAGAACCCGGCCAACGTGGCGGTCCACAAGCGCACGTCGGCGCAGGAGATCCTCCGCGACTTCAGTGAGGGCATCGACGTGCTGATCACCGGGGTCGGGACCGGAGGCCACATCACCGGGGTCAGCGAGGAACTGAAAACTCACTGGCCGCAGCTTCGGACGTATGCCGTCGAGCCGGCGAAGTCCGCGGTCATCGGCGGCGGCCCCCCCGGCCCGCACAAGCTGCAGGGCATCGGGGCCGGCTTCGTCCCCGCCAATCTGCATACCGACACCCTGGACGGGACCATCGGTGTCAGCGAGGAGGACGCCTACGGGTTCGCGATCCGCGTGGCACGGGCGGAAGGCATTTTCGTCGGCCCGTCGTCCGGTGCGTCACTGGCCGCGGTCGCCCAGAAGCTCCCCGATCTGGCGGACGGGACGCGGGTGCTGACCTACGGCTACGACACCGGGGAGCGCTACCTGTCGGTGCCGGGGCTCTTCGACGACGAGGCCGCGGCGCAGTCCGGCTGACCCGCCAGCTGCCCGACCCGCCAGCTGCCCGACAGCTGGCGGGTCAACGACCGGCTGGGAAGCCCGGGTAGGCGATCAGGCGGACTTCTCCCGGCGCTCGCGTTTGACATGGACGGGGTGATCGCGCGGCACCAGGGTCGGGTTGACGTTGTCCAGCACGACACCGCGGTCGATGAGCACTCGGGCCACATCGCTGCGGCTGGGCACCTCGTACATGACGTTGAGCAGGACCTCTTCCAGGATCGCGCGCAGTCCCCGCGCCCCGGTCCCCCGCAGAATCGCCTGGTCGGCGATCGCCTCGATCGCGTCCTCGGAGAACTCCAGCTCCACCCCGTCGAGTTCGAACAGCTTGCGGTACTGCTTGATGAAGGCGTTACGAGGCTCGGTGAGGATGCGGATCAGCGCCTCCCGGTCCAGGTTGGCCACGGTGGTGACCACGGGCAACCGGCCGATGAACTCCGGGATCAGCCCGAATTTGATCAGATCTTCCGGCATCACCTCACCGAGGGAGGACCGGGCGGCCGGGTCGTGCTGGCGGACGATGGCGCCGAAGCCGATGCTCTTGCGTCCGACGCGATGCTCGATGATCTGGTCCAACCCGGCGAACGCCCCACCCACGATGAACAGCACATTCGTGGTGTCGATCTGGATGAACTCCTGGTGCGGATGCTTGCGCCCGCCCTGGGGCGGGACCGAGGCGGTGGTGCCTTCCAGGATCTTCAGCATCGCCTGCTGCACACCCTCCCCGGACACGTCACGGGTGATCGACGGGTTCTCGCTCTTGCGGGCGATCTTGTCGACCTCGTCGATGTAGATGATCCCGGTCTCGGCCTTCTTGACGTCATAGTCGGCAGCCTGGATCAGCTTGAGCAGGATGTTCTCCACGTCCTCACCCACGTAACCGGCCTCGGTCAGCGCGGTTGCGTCAGCGATGGCGAACGGGACATCGAGCATCCGGGCCAGCGTCTGGGCGAGGTAGGTCTTGCCCGACCCAGTCGGCCCGATCAGCAGGATGTTGGACTTGGCCAGCTCGACCACGTCCTCACCCCGCTTGGCAGGTTTGGTCGCGGCACCGGCCTGGATCCGCTTGTAGTGGTTGTAGACGGCAACCGAGAGGGCCTTCTTGGCGGGGTCCTGCCCGATGACGTACTGCTCGAGGAACTCGAAGATCGCCCGGGGCTTCGGCAGCTCCGCCAGGGTGGTCCCGCCCGCCTCGGACAGCTCCTCCTCGATGATCTCGTTGCACAGGTCGATGCACTCGTCGCAGATGTACACCCCGGGACCCGCGATCAACTTCTTGACCTGCTTCTGGCTCTTCCCGCAGAACGAGCACTTCAGCAGGTCGCCACCATCGCCGATGCGAGCCACCTGTGAAGTCTCCCCCGTAGCCGGTCGAAGCGGTAGTCCCCGGACGCGCAAATCGAAGGATCATGCGGCCGGGGACCGCGGGAACCGATGGACCGTGCGGATCAGGCGACCCGCGCGGAACGAGGCTAGCCAGGATCGTGCCCGCGCCGTCGGCGACGCGCCCGGCCCTGGGGACCCGTCCCGCCCGGGAAGGGCCGGACGGGTCGCTCAGATCATGCGGCCAGCGACGCCTTGCGCGGCTCGTAGATGTGGTCGATCAGCCCGTAGTCCAGGGCCTGCTCGGCGGAGAGGTACTTGTCCCGCTCGGTGTCGCGGTTGACCTGCTCGAGGCTGCGCCCCGTGTTCTCGGCAATCATCTGCTCCATCTGGCTACGCATGCGCAGGATCTCCGTCGCCTGGATCTCCAGGTCCGAGCTCTGGCCGTAGCTGCCCTCGGTGTACGGCTGGTGGATCATGATCCGCGCGTTGGGCAGCGCCGAGCGCTTGCCCGGGGCGCCGGCGGCCAGCAGCACCGCCGCCGCGGACGCCGCCTGACCCAGGCAGACGGTCCGCACGTCGGGGCGGATGTACTTCATCGTGTCGTAGATCGCCGTCAGCGCGGTGAAGGAGCCGCCCGGGGAGTTGATGTACATGGTGATCTCCCGGTCGGCGTCCATGCCCTCCAGGCAGAGCAGCTGGGCCATGACCGCGTTGGACACGTCATCGCTGATGGGGGTGCCCATGAAGATGATCCGGTCCTCGAACAGCTTGGCGTAGGGGTCGATGCGGCGGAAGCCGTAGGAGGTGCGTTCCTCCCACTGCGGGATGTAGTAGCTCATGTCGTCCTCCACGCTGGTCCCGCGCCGGTCGGCGGGGAGTTACTGGTGTCGCGGCTGGTCTTGGGTTGGGCTGCGGGCGATGTCGGGGCGCCCGAGGTGATGGGACTGCGGCGAGCCGTCAGGCGTCGCCCACGTTGCCCTCGCCGTCGTCACGGGTCTCCCGCACCGACTCGATGACGTGATCGATGAAGCCGTATTCGCGGGCCGCCTCGGCGGTGAACCAGCGGTCCCGGTCCGCGTCGCGCTCGATCTGCTCGACCGACTGGCCGGTGTGGACCCCGATCAGCTCGAACATCTGCTTCTTGATGGCCAGGCTCTGTTCGGCCTGGATCCGGATGTCACTGGCCGAACCGCCCAGTCCCCCGGAGGGCTGGTGCATCATGATCCGCGCATGCGGCAGGGCGAACCGCTTGTTCTTCGCGCCGGCGCAGAGCAGGAACTGTCCCATCGAGGCGGCCAGGCCCATCGCCACGGTCCGCACGTCATTCGGGATGAACTGCATCGTGTCGTAGATGGCCATCCCGGAGTCGACACTGCCGCCGGGGGAGTTGATGTAGAGCCAGATGTCGCGGTCGGGATCCTCGGCGGAGAGCAGCAGCAGCTGGGCGCAGATGGTGTTCGCGTTGACGTCGCGCACCTCCGAGCCGAGGAAGACGATGCGCTCGCGCAGCAACCGCTGGTACACGCTGTCGTCCAGCTGAGCCGGTGCGGCGCCGGCCATCGCCGTGGACGGTCGGACGGCGGGAATGTCGGTCGTGGCCCGGACGGGCCGTAGTTCGCTCACGTCGTCACCTGTTCGCTCGTCGGGCGGATCGGCGACAGGTTTGCGTACCGGGCGACGATCACGTAACCCGACCGGGACGCTGAAACCCTGCCGTGTCTGCGACCCTAGCCACGCCCACCGACGCAACCGCGGAGCAGGTCCACCTGTTCGCTGTCGGCGCAGGTGGAGCAATGTTGCGGGGCGGGGCCGGCTTTGGGATCGGGGTGCGGACCGCTCAGCTGGCGGGTGACTGCTCGGGCTCGGAGTCAGTCGGCTGGGCGTCGCCCGCCGGCTGGTCACCTTCGTCCAGCTCGTCACTTTCGGACGGCTGGTCACTTTCGGACGGCTGGTCACTTTCGGACGGCTGGTCACTTTCGGACGGCTGGTCGTCGGTCGGCTGGTCGTCGGCGAACTCACCCTGGGTGGTGTCGACCGTCCGGCCGCTGGCGTCGGTGACCGGCACCCGCTCCAGGATCGTGGCGAGCGCCTTTTCGCGGGCGATCTGACCGACGACCTCGCCGATCTGGCCGCCCTGCAACAGCTGCTGGGCGTACTGCTCGGGCGGGAGTCCGGACTGGGCGGCCAGCTGGACGACCCCGGCTGACAGGTCCTCTTCGCTGACGACGACCTGCTCGGCCTTGGCGATCGCGTCGAGCAGGAACTGACTGCGCAGGCTGGTCTCGGCGCGTTCACGCAGCTCAGTGTCGAACTGCTCTTCGCTCTGACCCTGCCGCGACAGGTACTGCGACAGGCTCAACTGGGCGCCGTTCAGCTGCTCCTCGATGCCATGCCGGCGGGCGTGCACCTCTGCTTCGATGACGCTCTCGGGCAGCGGCAGCTCGACCCGCTGCAGCAGTGCCTCGATCACCTTGTCGCGGGCCTGGATCTGCTGGTCGTACTCACGGCGGTTGCCCAACTGGGTGCGGATCTGCTCGCGTAACTGCTCGATCGTGTCGAACTCGCTGGCCAGACCCGCGAACTCGTCGTCGAGCTCGGGCAGCACCTGCTCCTTGATGGAGGAAACGGTCACGGTCACATCGGCCACCCGGCCCTCGTACTCGCCGAGCAGGGTGGTCGAGAAGGTGACGGTGCTCCCGGCCTGCTGACCGCGGACGGCGTCGTCCATCCCCTCCAACATGGTCCCGGAGCCGACCTGGTAGGTCAGCCCGGTCGCCTCGACACCTTCCAGCTGCTGACCGTCTGCCGCCGCGGTCAAATCCAGAGCAAGAAAGTCGCCGTCGGCGGCCGGACGGTCGACACCGGACATGCTGGCGAACCGCTCGCGCAGCCGGGTGAGCTCGGTCTCGATGTCGTCCTCGGACACGTCGGCGTCCTCGACCTGGACGGTCAGGCCCTCATAGTCGGGAACGGCCACCTCCGGCCGGACGTCGACCTCGGCCTGGAAGGCCAGCCGCTCGTTGTCGGCAAGCTCGGTGACCTCGACCTCCGGGCGACCCAGTGGGAGCAGTTCATGCTCGCGGACCGCCTGCGCATAGAGGGACGGCAGAGCGTCGTTGACAGCATCCTCGAGTACCGCCGCGCGTCCGACGCGCTGATCCAGGATGCGCGCCGGCACCTTGCCGCGGCGGAAACCCGGGATCTGCACGCGCTGACCCAGCCGCTGGTAGGCGCCGTCGAGGCTGGCCTTCAGCTCGTCGAACCCGACCTCCACCGTCAGCTTCACCCGGGTGGGGTTCAGGGTCTCGACGTCACTCTTCACGCGTGCGTTCCTTCCGGGGTGCTGGGGTCGGGCTCATCTTTGGCTGGCGCCCTGCGCCAACCCTGCCTGGCGGGGACCCCGGTGGCTGGCGCGGGGCACACACCGCAGGGCCGGCGAGGGCTGACACATCTTCGTCGGGACGGGGAGACTCGAACTCCCGATCTCCTGCACCCAAAGCAGGCGCCCTGGCCACTAGGCTACGTCCCGGTCGGGGCTCACCCTACCCCCGACCCGACCGCCGACCAGCCGTCAGCGACTCGTTCGAGCAGTCAACGGCGCAGGTCAGGTGGGGTGCGCGGGTGTAGCTCAATGGTAGAGCCCCAGCCTTCCAAGCTGGCCATGCGGGTTCGATTCCCGTCACCCGCTCCCGGTGGGCACCTCTGAGGCGGCGCCGTCTTTTCAGGCGGCTCTGGCGACCACCAGCACTGCGCCGATGACGTCCGCCACGGCCATCGACCAGAACAGCAGGTAGGTCACGCTCGTGACGCTCACGGTGGGATGCCGTCGGCCGCCCATCGTCGAGGTCGTATCCAGCGCGCGGTCGCCGGTGATCCCGAAGGCGCCTTCCAGCCGCTTCACCCTGTCCCGCGCGGCCCGGTAGTACTGGTGTTGGGTGTGACCGGCCAGGTAGCTCAAGACCGCGGCGCAGGCGCCGAGAACGAACACCAGCACCGCCAGGACGTTGCTACGCGATCCCAGACCGACAGCGGCTGCCAGGATGATGACGTTGAACGCGAGCAGGTACTGGGTTCGCGACCAGTTGAACTGAACCTGGAATCGGTACTCCTCGACGGCTGCCCGATACAGCTCGGCGTGGTTCAGACTGCTGTCCGGGTCGTCGGTGTCCCGGAGCCGAGCCGCGTCAGCCATGCGGGCGAACGTACCGGCCCGCGCCGCCTGAGCTGCGCAGCACACGCGGCCGGCCGGATTCCCGCAGTGGCAACAGGCCCGAACCGCTGGCCGGTCACCGCGGAAGCGCGCCGAGGTGGTTCACACTGAGCGGGACTGGTCGTGCGGGCACCAGAACAGGTTGCGCCCGGCCATCACCTGGGTACGGACCTCGGCTCCGCACCGGCGGCACGGCAGGCCGTCGCGCTTGTACACATAGTGCGCGTCCGAGCGGGTTACCGGTCGGCGCCGCGGCCGTTCCCGGTCCTCCGGCCAGGTGGTGACGATCCGTCCGGTGCGAACGCCTGCCCGCATCAGCACCCGTAGGTCATCCCACATCGTGATCAGCGTCGCCTCGTCGGTGTCCCGCCCGGACTGGAACGGCGAGACTGCATGACGGAACAGCAACTCGGCGCGGTACACATTGCCGATCCCGGCGACGACGGTCTGGTCCATCAGCAGCGCGCCGATGTCCACCCGCCGCCGCCGCACCCGGGCGACGAACTCCTCGCCATGACCGTCTCGGCGCAGCGGGTCCGGGCCCAACCGCTGGGTCAGTGCGCGGCGGTCATCCGGGGTGAACAGCTCACAGGCGGTAGGGCCGCGCAGGTCCATGTAGTCCCCGTCGCCGACCAGCCGCAGCCTGACGGCGCCGCGCGGTGGTGGCCGGCCGTCGGCGCCGGCCTCCCCCGGGTCGACCACGGATGCATCGGTGTCCTCCGTATCCGGGTCGGTCCCGGCGATCCCGGACAGGTAGCTGATGTCGCGCCCCGCATACGGCGAGCGGGAGACCGCCGCCGCCGACCTGGCCGCCGCGTCCGGGCCGAACGCGCCGAAGGCCACCCGGCCGAACAGCCCCAGATGCACGTGAACCCAGCGTTCGGGCCCGAAGGAGATGAGCAGATGTTTTCCGTCGGCCTCGGCCCGGCCGAACGTGGTGCCGTCCAGCTGCCTGGCCCCGTCGAACCGGCCCTGGGGGCTGGACACCCCGACGGTCCGCCCCGCGAATCGTCGGTTGAGTTCGGCGGCCAACCGGTGGATCGTGTGGCCTTCGGGCATCCGCTGAGCATCGCAGGCCGCCCACACGGGCCGACAGCGAGCCCGGGCGGGCCAGCCGAATCAGGAACCGGGCAGCGCCGGGAGCGTCCCGGAGTCTTCGTAGACGGCCAGTTCGGTGATCCGGCGGGCATGGCGTTCCTGCCCGCTGAACGTGGTATCGAGGTACACGTCGACGAAGCCCAACGCCTGCTGCACGGTGTGCATCCGGGCGCCGATGGCCAGCACGTTCGCGTCGTTGTGCAGCCGGCTCAGCTGCGCGGTCTCATCACTCCATGCCAACGCGGCCCGGATGCCCCCGACCTTGTTCGCCGCGATCTGCTCCCCGTTGCCGGAACCGCCGATGACCACGCCGAGGCTGCCCGGGTCACCGACCACGCCCAACCCGGTTCGCAGACAGAACGTCGGGTAGTCGTCCTGGTCGTCATAGGCGTGGGCGCCGTGGTCGACGACCTCGTGCCCGGACGCCCGCAGGTGCTCGGCCACGGCGGCCTTCAATTCGAAGCCGGCATGGTCGGAGCCCAGGTGGACGCGCACCGGGGCAGTCTGTCACCGGTGAGCGACCCCATCCACCCGCCCGTGCTCGGTGTCGACGGTCGGCGGGGGCGGTGGTGCGGGGCGCTGCTGGCGGGCGACGGGCGGGTCAGCTACCTCGACCTTTCCGACGCCGAGGCGGTCGGCGCGGCCGCCGACGACGCAGGCGTGGCCGTGGTGGGCATCGACATCCCCCTGGGATTGCCCGAGCGCGGCCGCCGCAGCTGCGACACCGCGGCCCGCGCGCTACTGCGGCCGGGCCGGGCGGGCTCACGGATGTTCACCGCTCCCCCGCGGCCCGCACTGGACTGTCTCACCCATGCCGAGGCCAGCAAGCTGGCCCGCCAGCTGAGCGGGTCGGGGATGTCGATCCAGACCTGGTGTCTGCGGGCGGCGATCGCGTCGGGGGCGGAGCTGGCCGGGGACCGCCGGGTCATCGAGGTCCATCCGGAGGTGTCATTCCTAGTGATGACCGGTCGGGTCCTGCCCCGCAAGCGGACCGCCGAAGGGCGTACCACCCGCCTGGCGGCCCTGTCGCGCGCACTGCCGGGCCTGGATCCCGGCGGCGTCCCCGGCCATGACGACGCGATTGACGCCCTGGCCTGCGCCTGGACGGCGCGCCGTTGGACAGCGCGCACCGCGACGGTGCTCGGCGGCGAGCCGGACGCGAGCGGGCGCCCCATGCGGATCGTTGCGTGACCGGACGGGCGGCGCGCGTCAACCGGCCGCCCGTCCGCTCGAATCAGTCGAAAACCGGCCCCCGGGTCCGGCTGCGCTTGAGCTCGAAGAAGCCGTCGGTCCCGGCCACCAGCACGCAACCGTCCCAGAGCTTTCCGGCAGCCTCGCCCTTGGGTGCGGGGCTGACAACCGGGCCGAAGAACGCAGCCCCGTTGACGCTGATCACCGGCGTTCCGACCTCGTCGCCGACCTGGTCCATCCCGGCGTGGTGGCTGGCGGCAACCTCGTCGTCGTGCGAGCCGTCCTCGGCGGCGTCGGCCAGCGAGGTGGGCAGGCCCGCCTCGGCCAGCGAGGCCTCGATCATCGAGCGGTCGACGTCGGCGCCCTGGACGTGGATGCGGGTTCCCATGGCGTTGTACAGCGGCAACAGCACCTTCTCACCGTGCTCGCGCGCGGCCGCGATAACGACGCGGACCGGGCCCCACGCCCGGGTCATGCTGGCGCGGTAGTCCTCGGGCAGGTCCCGGTCCTTGTTCAGGTAGGCCAGGCTCATCACGTGCCAGAAGGTGCTGACCGGGCGCACCTGCTCCACCTGCAGCATCCAGCGGGAGGCCATCCAGGCCCACGGGCAGACCGGGTCGAACCAGAAGTCGGCGGTGTCACGGGCGCCTGCGGTGGTCCCCGCCGTGGCGGGAGCTGTCGTCGTCATGACACCGACGCTAGCCCCGCGGACGGTCCTGTAGACGGTCACCTGCCACGGTCAAGGACGGCGTGCGAGCATCGGCCCATGCCAGGAACCAACCTCACCCGCGCCGAAGCAGGCGTCCGCTCCGGCCTACTGACCGTCCGCGACTATGACATCACTCTCGAGCTCGGTGGGGAAGGGCCAACGTTCTCCTCCACCACCGTGCTGCGCTTCGACTGCGCCGAGCCGGGGGCGGACACGTTCGCGGATCTGATCGCCGACCGGGTGCGCGAGGTGAGGCTGAACGCTTCCCCGCTGGACCCGGAGCAGGTCGTCGCGGACGACAGGATTGAGCTGCGCGGGCTGGCCGCCAGCAACGAGCTGCGGGTGGTCGCCGACTGCCGCTACATGCGCACGGGCGAGGGGTTGCACCGCTTCGTCGACCCGGCCGACGGCGAGACCTACCTGTACACGCAGTTCGAGGTTCCCGACGCGCGGCGGGTCTTCGTGACCTTCGAGCAGCCGGACCTGAAGGCGGCGTTCACGATGCATGTGACCGCCCCCGCGCACTGGCAGGTGGTCGCCAACTCCCCCAGCCCGGAGCCGGTCGCCGTCACCGAAAGCACCGCTCGCTGGGACTTCGCGCCGACCGAGCGGATCTCGACCTATCTGGTGGCGGTGGTCGCGGGGCCCTATGTGAAGGTCAGCGACTCCTACACCGGCGAGTACGGCACGGTCCCCTTGGGCATCTACTGCCGACCGTCGATCGCCCGCTACCTCGACGCCGAGGACATCTTCACCGTCACCAAGCAGGGCTTCGCCTTCTACGAGGACCGCTTCGCCTACGGGTACCCGTTCGGCAAGTACGACCAGCTGTTCGTGCCGGAGTACAACTCCGGGGCAATGGAGAACGTCGGCGCGGTCACGATCCTCGACGACTACGTCTTCCGGTCCCGCCAGACGGCCAGCGCGTACGAGAGCCGCGCGAACACCGTGCTGCACGAGTTGGCCCACATGTGGTTCGGCGACCTGGTGACGATGCGGTGGTGGGACGACCTGTGGCTGAACGAGAGCTTCGCCGAATGGGCCTCCCACTGGTCCAGCGTGGCGGCCACGAAGTACACCGAGGCGTGGGTGAACTTCGCCTCCCGCAAGAACTGGGCCTACCGCGCCGACCAACTGCCCTCCACCCACCCGGTGGCCGCGGACATGACCGACCTGGAGACCGTGGAGTCCAACTTCGACGGGATCACCTACGCCAAGGGGGCTTCGGCGTTGCGGCAACTGGTCGCCTGGGTCGGGGAGAAGGAGTTCGTCGACGGGCTGCGCGCCTATTTCGCCGAGCACGCGTTCGGCAACGCGGAGTTCGCGGATCTGTTGCGGGCGTTGGAGGCCAGCTCCGGGCGTGAGCTGGGCGAGTGGGCGCAGCTCTGGTTGCGCACCACCGGGGTGAACACGCTGCGCGCCGAGACCACGCTCGACCAGCAGGGTCGCTACGCCAGCTTCACCGTCGTGCAGAGCGCTGCTCCGGAGCACCCGACACTGCGCCCGCACCGGATGGCGATCGGCACCTTCGAGTCCCGGCCCGACGGTTTGCAGCGGCGCGGCCGTGTCGAGCTGGATGTGACCGGAGAGCGGACCGAGGTGCCGGCGATGCTCGGCCAGCCCGCAGCGGACCTGGTGCTGCTCAACGACGACGACCTGACCTTCGCCAAGGTCCGACTGGACGACCGCTCGCTGGACACCCTGCTGGCCGGGGTGGACCGGCTCGGCGAGCCGCTGGCCCGGTCGCTGTGCTGGACCGCGGCCTGGGACATGACCCGGGACGCGGAACTTGCCGCGTCGGCCTACGTCGACCTGGTCCTACGGGGCCTGCCCGGGGAAACCGAGATCGCCGGCGTGCAGGTGCTGACCAACCAGGCCGCCCTGGCGATCGAGCAGTACGTCGCACCAGAGCACCGTTCGCAGGTCCGCGAACGCTGGACCGCTGGTCTGCGAGCGATGCTCGCATCGGCCGCCGAGGGCAGTGATCTGCAGTTGCAGCTGACCCGCGCCGTCGCCGCCTCCGCCGTCACCGAGGCGGACCTGTCGCTGCTCGCGGGCCTGCTGGACGGCAGCGCACCCCTACCCGGGCTGGAGGTCGACACCGATCTGCGGTGGGCGCTGCTGACCGGATTGGCCCGACGCGGGCGGGCGGACGAGGCCATGATCGCCGCCGAACTGGAACGTGACGCCACCATCGCCGGGCAGGAGCGCGCCGCGGCCGCCGCCGCCGCTCGCCCGGACCGTGCTGCCAAGGAGTACGCCTGGTCGCAGGTGGTCGACCGGGAGGACGTGGCCAACGGCACGAAGTTGGCGGTCAGTCGCGCGATCTGGCAGGGCGGACAGGAGGAGGTCCTGGGCGGATTGCTCGATCGCTATTTCAGCGAGGCGGAGACGATCTGGGACCGCATCACGTCCACGATGGCCACGATGTTCCTGACCTCCGCGTTCCCGCGGATCGCCGACGCCGATACCGTGCTCGCGCGCGCGGACCGCTTCCTGGCCGAGACCTCAGCCACCAACGCGGTGCGCCGCTACGTCGGGGAGGGACGGGCCGACGTCGCGAGGGCCGCGGCGGCCCAGCGCAACGACCGGGCCGCGGACGCAGGCTGAGCAACCGCACCGGCACCCGCACCCGCTGAGGAACCGCACCGCTCCGCACCGCACCGGGTGAGGACACCGGGCCCGCCGCGTCAGCCGCTGACCGTCCGTGGTGTCGCGGCGCTAAAGGGGTCGTTCTCTGCGGCGCAACCGGGCCCGTCGAGCCAGAGCCGGTCGGCGGTGTCCGCGGCGAGGTGCTCCAGGTAGATCTCCACCTTCCAGTGAATGATGTCGAGAGCTTCCTGCAGATCGGCGACCTGCTGGCGGACCCGCTCCTCGTGCCGGCGGAGGATCTCCAGCCGCTCCTCCTCGTTGCCGGCGCCCTCCCGCGCAAGCTGCGCGTATCGGCGAATTTCAGGTAGCGGCATCCCGGACGAGCGCAGCTTGGTGCATACCCGTAACCACCCCACCTCCTGCTGGACGAACACGCGTCGGCCAGCCGCATCGCGCTGCACCGGGGCGAGCAGCCCCTCCTGCTCGTAGAAGCGCAACGTGTGTGTGCTCAGGCCGGTGAGCGCGCTGACCTGCCCGATCGTCAGCGTGTCCTGCAGTTCGTCCTGTGCAGCGGTCGTCATGGTCATCACCGTACGGCTTGACTTCGAGTGGACTCGAAGTCTTAACGTCGGGGCCACTCCGACGAAAGGACGATCGATGCCCACCACGTGGTTCATCACCGGCACCTCCAGCGGCTTCGGGCGCCTGCTCACCGAGCAGCTGCTGGAGCGCGGCGACCGCGTCGCCGCGACCCTGCGCAGGCCCGAGGCGCTGGACGACCTGCGCGCCCAGCACGGCGACCGTCTCCGGGTCGCGCGCCTCGACGTCACCGACACGGCGGAGGTGCACCAAGGCGTCGACGAGGCGTTCGCCGCGCTCGGCGCGATCGACGTGGTCGTCAACAACGCCGGGTACGGCGTCTTTGCCTCCGTCGAGGAGGCCACCGACGAGCAGATCCGACAGGTGGTCGAGACCAACCTGATCGGCTCGATCCACGTCGTGCGCCGCGCTGCCGCACCTGCGCGAGCAGGGGCACGGACGGATCCTGCAGGTCTCGACCGCCGGTGGCCAGACCACCTACCCGGGCTTCGGCTACTACCACGCCTCGAAGTGGGGGATCGAGGGCTTCTGCGAGACGATCGCGCAGGAGATCGCCCCGTTCGGTATCAGCCTGACCATCGTCGAGCCCGGCGCGACACCCACCGGGTTCGGCAGCGCCCTGGACGCCGCGCCGGCGATGGCGGCCTACGAGAACACCCCGGCGGGGGAGGTACGGCGCCTGGCCGCCGCGGGTGCCTTCCCCAGTCCGAATGACCCGCACAAGATCGCACGCGCGATGATCGATCTGGTCGAGTCCGGCGAGACTCCGCTACGCCTGCCGCTGGGGTCCGACACCTACGACCACGTGCGGGCCTCGCTCGTCGCACGGCTGGCTGAACACGACGCGCACCGTGACGTCGCCCTCTCGGTCCTCCAGGATGGCCCTGGCTGATCAGTCCTCGCGCCACACCTGGCCGGGGGCCACGGTCGGCCAGGTGGGCCGAGCGAGCAGCCGCCTCGGTAGATGGCAGCGCCTGAAGGACCCTCCTGATCACCACCGGCACCGTGTCCGCCCCGCTCCTGCACCCTCACCGGCGCGTCACCGCCCGACTGAGGCGCCCTGAAGTGCCCCGCGGTCTCGAACGAGGCGGTGCCCGCCGATAATTTCGCAGCGCAGAGCCACCACACGGGGCCACGAGGCATCCGTGTCGCGGCGTTCAACTGGCGAGCTCAATTCGTCCGCACGAACGACCACCGCCGTTGTTGCCGCCTGGCTCCTCGGTCCCCAACCCCGGAAGGCCTTCATGGCTACCGCCGACGTCCCCGCCTCACGACCGACACCGTCCTTTCCACCGCCGACCGCCGCCCTGAGCGGGTCAGCACCGAGACCAAGGCCTCGTTCAAGACCACCGAACTGATCTTCTACATTTTGGCCGTGGCCGGAGTGCTCATCGCGTCGAAGACGATCAGCGCGAACGATCCCAACGGCGGCGATTTCTTCCGCGCCGACCGTGCCTGGCTGTATATCACCCTGCTCACCATCGGCTACATGATCAGCCGGGGATTGGCGAAGTCCGGCAGCCGCGAGCCCTACGACCGCTGACTTCCTGAGGCGGCACCAAGCCCTCGCCGAGGCTCGTTCGGGATGCTCGGGCCGGCGGTGGCGACACCGCCTGCCCGGGCATCCCACCCGTTGTCACCGCCGAACGACCCCTGGCCCCGGTCGGCACGACAGGCGGGCGCACCAGTCATCGCGATTCCGCCTGCTCAACGATGCAGACGGATCCAGGTGCAGGATGGATCCATGAGTACTGACAAGGCAGCCGACGACCGTGTCCGGCAACAGGCGCAGAAGGTCGACGCCGGTGCGGACAAGGCTCAAGCCCAGGGCGAGCAGAAGATCGGGGAGATGGCCGGCAACACCGACCTGCAGGAGTCGGCAAAGGCCGACATAGCCGACGCCGACCACCGCGCGGACACTGCTGGTACCTGAGGACGTCGACCAGACTCCGGTGCCCGCAGCGCCGCTACCTGGGAGCCCCGTCGCTTCCGGATAACGGTCGTCCGCAGCGGATCCGGGGACCTGCGCCGCCAGCTCGCCAACACATGAAGGCGCGCCGCAGGACGCCCAGCTCGTCGACCTTCACGACCGCCTCACCGTTACCGCCTCCACGTCCTCGAGGCGACGCTGAATGCCGCCTGGAGCCACCCCGGACGAACCCATAGAGCCGGGCCCGACGCCACCGACCCACCCCGCCGGCCACCCGGCTCCCCACTGACCGACCCCGAGACCGGCCAACGCTCAGCCAACGACTGCCCGATCAATGGCCGATGTGATCCCCGATGCCGAACCGCTCCCTGACGGGACATGTGGCGAACCCGCTCGTCGGGCCGCCGGCCGCCCGGGATGGCATGGTGGTCGCCGAGGCGGGCACCAGGCTCCGCTGCCCCGCCCGATCTTGGAGGAACAATGCCGGACGAGACTGCTCCTGACGCGGCCAGCGCGGTACCCGACGCGGTTCCGGCCGACGCGGCCGTCCCAGCTGAAGCGACGCCACCGCCGGTGTCCCCGGCCGACGCGGCGGGCAGCGGGCCCGCGACCTCGGATACGGCGCCGTCGGCCGGCGACACCCAGACGAGCCTGGCCGCTCCGCCGCCGCCGCCGCGCGGGTTGAGCTATGCCGTAGACATCGTGTTCTGCATCGACGTGACGGGGAGCATGACCCCGATCATCGACGCGGTGAAGGCGAACGCGCTGCGGTTCTATGACGATGTTCAGACCAACCTGACTGCCAAGGGTAAGAACGTTGATGAGTTGCGGGTGCGGGTGGTCGCGTTCCGTGACTTCACAGCCGACGGCGAGGCTGCCCTGCAGGAGTCGGACTTCTTCCGGCTGCCTGCCGAGCAGGTTGGCTTCGGCGAATTCGTCAACGGGCTCTTCGCCGAGGGTGGCGGGGACGCGCCTGAGTCGGGTTTGGAGGCGGTGGCGCTGGCGATCAACTCGCCGTGGACGACACGTGGGGACCGGCGCCGGCAGGTCATCGTGGTGTGGACTGACCAGTCCGCCCATCCACTGGATTCGACCGTTCTGCCGACCGAGCTGCGGGACCGGGTGCCCGCCGACTTCAGCGCGCTGACCGATCTGTGGGAGGACAACCAGGGCCGGCTCGGCGCGAGCAGCAAGCGGCTGATCCTGTTCGCCCCGGACGGCCCGGGGTGGAGCGACATTTCCGGGGTCTGGGAGAACGTCGTCCACAACCCGTCGCGGGCCGGTGGCGGTCTGTCGGACGTGGACTACGGGACGATCGTGGACTCCATCGGCAACTCGGTGTGAGCGACAGCATCCCCGCAGCGGAACCCGAGCGGGTGGACGAGCCAGCGTCGGAACCGGTTGACCTGGCGAAAGCAGCTGTCGGCCCGCCGACGGAGGCGTCGGCCGGACCAATCGATGTGATCCCCGACGTCGACGAGGACCCTGGCCCAGCCGGGGAGGAGGCCGGACCGTCGGCAGCGGACGCGGCACCGACCGCCCCTGCCGACATCATCGAGGATCCGGCTCAGCGCCGGGCGGACGCCGCAGAGCGGCAGTGGGTCGGGCTCGGTCTGTCGTTCGGGTTCAACCTGGAGAAGATCCCCGGGCACGGGGAAGATTCCGACCCGATCCTGCGGGACGGCCGCGAGCTCGGTCTGGTCGCGGTGTTCGACGGTATGGGTGGCGCCGGGGGCACCGTCTATGAGACCCCGGACGGACCGCGGACGGGGGCCTACCTCGCGTCCCGGGTGGCCCGTGACGTCGCCGAGGCGCGGATGGTGGCACTGCTGAACCCGGAGTGGAATCTGGACGGTCCGGGGACTGCCCTGGAACTGCAACGCTCGGTCCGGGAGGCGCTGCAGACCCGCCTGGCGGCGCTGAAGGCGCCCGCGAGCGGTCTGCGGTCCCGACTGCTGCGGGCACTGCCGACCACGATGGCGCTGATCGGCCTGCAACGCCGGGAGGCCGGCGGCGAACGGTGGGATGGTCATCTGTTCTGGGCTGGGGACTCGCGCGTGTACGTGTTCGCGCCCGACACCGGCGCCCAGCAGCTGACTGTTGACGACATCAAGGACCGCAGCGACGCGATGGCGAACCTGCGTGAGGACTCGGTGGTCAGCAACGCGATGTCCGCTGACGTCGACTTCGTCGTCCACCACCACCGGGTCGAGCTGAGCGCGCCGTTCCTGGTGGTCGCGGCCACCGACGGGTGCTTCGGGTACCTGCCCTCACCGATGCACTTCGAGCACCTGGTGCTGGCCGCGCTGCGCGACGCCCTGACCGCCGAGAGCTGGTCCACCGCCGTGCAGACGGCCATCAGTGCGGTCACCGGTGACGACGCGGCCATGGCGGTGCTCGGTGTCGGAGCCGACCACCAGCAGTTCCGGACGTTGTTCTCAACGCGCACCGCGGAGCTCGAGCGGCGGTGGCTCGCGCCGTTGGACGCCTCCGACGCGGACGTGCAGCGCCGCGAACGGGAACTCGAACAGGCCCGGACCGCCCGGCGCCAGCAGCAGGCGCAGCTGTGGGCGGCGTACAAACCGGCCTACGAGCGGCACCTCACAGCGGCCGGCGGACGGAGCAGACCGTGAGAGCAGGGGACGCCGTCCATGGCTACCGCCTGCTTGACGACTTCCGGGTCGTCGGGGCCGGGCTCAGCGAGTGGACCTTCGCCGAGCGTGGCGGCCGGGTCTACTTCATGAAACGGTTCCTGGCCCCGACGTACCCCGACGACGCGGCGCCGGGCAGTCCCCGGACCAAGGCCAGAAAACGCGCCCGGTGCGCCGCATTCGAGGCCCACCACCTGGGAATCCAGGCGGCGATGGCCCCGCTGACCAGCTACGGCGGAAACCTGATCGCGACCCTGGACTTTTTCCGGGAGGGCGCGAAGTACTACAAGGTCACCGAGAAGGTGGACCTCGCGGGTCTGGAGCCGGCCGACGTCGCGAGGCTCGGCTTCCCCGCCCAGCTGGTCCTGCTCAAGACCGTCGCCCACAGCCTGAAGATCCTGCACGACCTGCACATCGTGCATAGCGACCTCAAACCGGACAACGTGATGATCAAGCGCACCGAGCTCGGGTACACGACCAAGCTGATCGACTTCGACAGCTCCTACATCGTCGGGGACCCCCCGCCGCCGGAGGACATCGTCGGGACGATGAACTACTACTCCCCCGAGCTGGTCACCTACATCCAGGGCGGGGGTGAGGCGGCCACGCTCAACGAGGCCTCAGACATTTTCGCACTCGGACTGATCTACGCCGAGTACCTCACCGGCGCTCTCCCCGTGTTCGACCCTTCCCACAGCAGCGCCGCGATCGCGGTCCTGAACGGGGCGATCCTGCGGGTGGTTGACCCGGACACGCCGGCCTCCGTGACTGCTCTCGTCGAGCAGATGATGCTGTCCGACCCGACCGCGCGGCCCACGGTCGGTGAGGTCCACGCGACGTTGATGGGTCACCGCAGCAACGCCCCGACCGTCGGCCGCGCTCCGCTGCCGACCCGAGCCGTCAGCGTTGGCCGAGCACCCCAGCGACTCGGGGGCTCGAGCACCGCCGGTGGGGTCCCTCCTGCTCCGGCCGCACCCCTCCGGTCGACGCACCCCGCGGCCCCCGCCGCAACCCCGACTGTCGCGCCCTCGCGCGCGTCGACGCTACGGGGCAAGGGGCTGCGGCTCGCCGCGGACGCGGTCCGGCGGACGACCCCCGGCCCCCGGCCGGCACCCCCCGCCACCCCGCCGCCGCCCGGCCCGTCCCCGCCGGCGCCTGCGGCCGCCCCGACAGCGTCCGAGACGCCGGCCGGCGCCTCGGGCCGGGCTCTGTTGGGCAAGCTGATCGGCAAACTCGACAATCGGCGACCACGATGAGCACGGCCTGGCAGTGCGCGGTCTGCGAAACGATCAATCACGGCGGCCGGACCTGCTCTGCCTGCGGTGCGGCGATGACCCTGCGCTCCGCCGCTGTCACATCAGTGCGCGCCCGTATCGCCCCGGTCACGCCGCCCGCACCCGCACCGCTACCGGAACCCGTGCGCCGCGCGATCAATCGCGAACCCGTGGACGAGGACTGGGACTACGACAACCCCACCGTCCACATGATCCGGATCCCCGGCGGATGCCTGTTCACCTCGAGTCCGCGCCGCCTGGATCGATGAGCCGCATCGGACGTGCCCCGCCGCTCTCGGACTGGTCGGTGGTGCCGGTCCGGGTGTTCGGGCTGGTCTCAACGACCGGTGTGGTCGGCGGCCCGAGCTGCCGCGTCCCCAACGGGGACATCAAGTCCGACGGGATCGGGCACGGCGGGGCGGCGGGGCGGACCGGCGATCTGGCCGAGCTGTTGCAGCGCCGACACCAGACCGCGGACCAGATCGCCACGCCCGATGATGCGCACCGCGGACGCCGCGACCCGGACACACGCGGCGTCGTCGATCCGCGCACCGGCCCGCTGGCCGGTGACGATCTCCATCCGGTGGGCCACGGGATCGACGACGAGCAGCACCGACCGCGGCGGGTCAGCCATCCGGGCGTGCGTGCGCTCGGCCCACTCCCGCACCGCTCCGCCCACGTCGCGGACCACGGCCGCGAACTTCAGGCCGCTGGCCTCACCGGCGTACTGCAGCGCCCGCTGGATCTCCCCACGGCCACGGCGGCCGAAACCGTCACCAGCCGGCACCCGAACCGCCTGCCGCCCTGGCGCCGGTCCGGTCCCCTGCCCGCACCGAGCCGGCGGTGGTAGTCGGGTCGCCCGTCGAGTCGTCGGTGGTCGTCGGGTCGCCCGTCGGGCCGGCACCGGACGGGTCCTCCCGGCCCTGCTCGTCGGCTCCAGATTCCGGCTCCGGCTGGCTGACCTCGCGGTGCATGCCGGAGTCCTCCCCGGTTTCGGTGGCGGGGCCGTCACCGCGCGAGGGCGCTGAGTCGTCGACGTCCAGCCCGCCTGCGTAGGGTCCGCTGAACGCCTCGGAGCTGGCCGCCGCGGATCGGCGACGCAGTCCATGGGACTGCAGCACCACCAGCGCGATGATCACCACCATGCCCCCGAGTGGGATACCGGCGAACACCGCAATGATCTTCAGCGCCGACCAGTCGCTACCGGTGGGCAGTCCTTCCGGAGTCCCCAGTGGCACGCTGAACGTCGTCGGAAGCTGGGAGGCCAGAGCGGCCGTGAGGGCTGGACTGTGCACCCCCACACGGTAGCGGTGCGCCGTCCCCCCGCCTGTCGGGACCCGCTGCGACCGAGGCCCGGCATCCGGAGGACCGACCCGTTCACCGCCGAGCGGGGCTACCCCGGCTACCGGGTCGCTGTGGAGGGCTTGTGGTGGGTCCGAGCGCCGTTCGGCGACCACAACCCGTCCCGGGCGGCGCCGCGCCCGGCCCTACGGCGCGCTGGCGGCGCCTGATCCGCCTGCGCTGGTGTCGGCTCCGCCCGCGCTGGTGTCGGCTCCGCCCGCGCTGGTGTCGGCTCCGCCTGCGCTGGTGTCGGCTCCGCCGATGCCATTCCGCAAGCCGGCCGCGACCGTGTCGAACAACGCGGCGGCACGCGGGTCGACGCTGACCTGCTCCAGCAGCATCGGAGAACCGTCGGGGCCGGACAGCGGCAGGCGCCAGTTCGGGTACTCCGTCGAGGTCCCCGGCTGGTTCTGGGTGGTCCGGTCCCCCACCGCGTCGGTCAACGCAACCGCCACCAGCCGCGACCCCGTGCTGGTCACATACCGGTGCAGCGCTGCGATGACGGCCTGCTCGTCGCGGTCGCCGGAGGCCAGCAGGCCGGCGTGCTCCAGGGCCCGCAACCACGACTCCCGATCGGCGACGTCCTCGGCCGCCTCCTCGGCCACCGGTCGGGTCAGCAGCCCGAGGCGGTCGCGCAATTCGATATGGGTACCCGCCAGATACCCGGCCGTCGGGGGCAGGTCGTGCACGGTCACCGAGCCCAGGGCGAGCTCACGCCACCGGCCCGCCGGCTTCGGAGCGCCACCGGCTGCCCGCTCGAACCAGAGCACGGAGGTGCCGAGCACACCGCGCTCGGTCAGCACCTCGCGCACCCACGGCTGGACATTGCCCAGGTCCTCACCGATGACCGCGGCCCCGGCGCGCTCGGCCTCGATCATGAGGATCGCGAGCATGGCTTCGTGGTCGTAGCGGACGTAGGTGCCGCGCGAGGGCAGGTTGCCGGCCGGCACCCACCACAGCCGGAACAGTCCGATCACGTGGTCGATGCGGATCCCGCCGGCGTGGGCCAGCACGTGGCGCAGCTGTTCGCGATAGGCGGCGAACCCGGTGGCCGCCAGCCGGTCCGGACGTAGCGGCGGGGCCGACCAGTCCTGCCCCTGCTGGTTGAACGCGTCTGCGGGCGCGCCCACTGACACCCCGGTCGCGACCACGTCCTGCAGCGCCCAGGCATCGGCGCCGGTGGGGTGTACGCCGATCGGCAGGTCGTGGACGATCCCCAACGCCATTCCGGCCGCGCTCGCCCGCCGGGCCGCCGCCGCCAGCTGGGCGTCGGCCTGCCACTGCAACCAGCTGTGGAACCCGACCCGGTCGGACAGCTGCCGGGCCGCGGCTGCCACGGCCGGCGAGCGGGGGTCGCGCAGCTGCTCCGGCCAGCTGGTCCAGTCCGGGCTGTGCATTTCGCACAACGCCGACCAGACCGCGAAGTCGGCCAACCCCTGCCCTCCGCGGCGGCGGAACCGGTCCAGTTCCAGGCGCCGGGCGCGGGAGCGGGGGCGGGCATACAGCAGTTCCAACGCGGCGCGTTTCGCCGTCCAGGCGGCATCCCGGTTCAGCAGGCCGTCCGCGGTCGGCGCGGCGGCGTTGGCGTGCAGGGCGATCAGCTTGCGGCGGTCACCCGGGGACAGGGCCGCGGCCTCGGGGATGTCCTCAACCCGCAGGTAGAGCGGCGAGGTGAAACGACGGGTCGCCGGCAGGTAGGGCGAGTTCTCCAGCGGCACGGTGGGGGTGCCGGCCAGCAGCGGGTTGACCAGGGTGAACCCGGCCCCGTGCTGCGCCGCCGTCCAGACCGCGAGCTCGGCCAGGTCCGCCAGGTCCCCGATCCCCCAGGACCCCCGGGAGCGGACGCTGTACAGCTGGGTCTGCACCCCCCAGGTGCGCCCGCCCGGGGTCGGCGGCAGGCGTGCCGGGGCGACGATGAGCAGGCTGGAGACGGGGTCGGCGCCGTCCACCGTTGCCCACACCTGGTGGTACCCGGTCGGCAGGTCCCGCGGCAGCTCGAACAGCGCCTCGCCGATCAGTTGCCCGGCGACCCGGCCCGGTGTGACGTCGTGGCGGCGTTGCCCCGCGGGCATCCGGCCGCCGCCGGCGGTACGGACATCGACCCGCACCCCGGTGCCGTGCGGCACGTGGATCACGACTGTTGCTGCCGTTCCGCTTCTGGCGACGACGTAGGGCGGGAGCACCGCTTCCCAGCGCGTCTCCTCTCGGGCCGCGAGCGCTGCTCGCGAGCGCCGCTCATCACCCGCGTCGACTCCGAGCGCGGCGAGCACCGCGACGATGGTGCTGCGATCGACAGCGCGCTGGATCCCCTGCCAGTCCTCAAAGACGGTGTCCACCCCGTAGGAGGCGGCCAGGGCTGCCAGAGCGTCGCTCACGTCTTCCTCCGGAGCATCGCTCACCGGATCCGGGCGGGCATCGCCGGCTCCCGGCGCGGTGCTCACGACGTTCCCCCTGTCAGGCCGGATGTCGCGGCCCCCAGCGAAGTAGGCCACCGGTGGGCCCACGGCAGGGCGCGCTCCAGCGACCCGGCCAGCGCGAACAGGTCGGCATCGGCTCCCGGGCGGGCGGCCAGCATCATCCCGACCGGTAGCGGGTCCGGGCCTCCGGTCCAGCTCAGCGGCAGCGAGACCGCCGGCATCCCGGTCATGTTCCACAGCGATGTCCACGGGGTGTAGCGGGTCTGGGCAGCGAAGTCCGCGGCCGGATCGTCGTCGTTGCGCAACGCTCCGACCCGCGCCGGCAGCTGGGCCAACGTGGGAGTCAGGACCGCGTCGAAGGGATGCAGCCGGGCGGTCAGGTCGAAGGCGGCCTGCCGGGTCGCCTGCTGCGCCCGGGCCACGGTGACCGCGTCGACGGCGCCAGCGGTCTGGCGCAGCCACCGCGTCAGGGGGCGGAGCAGGTGGTCGGTGCCCGGGGGCAGGTCGATGGTGGCGAAGCCGATGCCCCAGACGAGTGGGAAGCCGGCCAACACCGGCTCGGGCAGCCCCAGGTCGACGTCGGTCAGCTCGTGGCCGAGCCGTTCCAGCAGCCTTGATGCGTCCTCGTATGCGGCCAGCACGGCGGGGTCGATAGGGGCATCGGGTGCGATCACCGGAACCGCGCACCGGGCGATGCGCAGGGGCGGGGGGTCCTGCCGGCAGGCCGCGGTGAACGCGCGCGGCCCGGACGCCCAGGTGGCGTCCCCCGGCGCCGGGCCGGCCGCCGCATCCAGGAAGGCTGCGGTGTCGCGCACCGTCCGCGACACGCAGCCATGACTGCTCATTCCCAGCAGGTCCGAAACGCTGGGAGCGCTGCTCACCAGTCCGCGGGAGGGTTTGAACCCGACCAGTCCGCAGACGCTGGCCGGAATGCGCAGCGAGCCCCCGCCGTCGGAGCCGTGGGCCAACGGGAGCTGGCCACCGGAGACCGCTGCGGCCGCTCCGCCGCTGCTTCCGCCTGCCGACCGGGACGGGTCCCAGGGGGTTCGGGCAGGTGGCGCGATGTCCGGCTCGGTGTAGCAGGGGGCGCCGAATTCGGGGGTGTTGGTCTTGCCGAGGCTGATCAGTCCGGCCCGGGTCATGCGCTCCACAATCTCCGCCGAGACCTGGGGCACGGTGCCCGTCATCGCTGCTGAGCCGTAGCTGGTGGGTATCCCGGCGGTCGGGGTGAGGTCCTTGACGGCGCTGGGTACCCCGAGCAGTGCCGGCAGCCCGTCGACGGTTCCGTCCCGGCGGGCGTGAACGAGGCGGGCGTCGGCATCGCGGGCCACTGCCAGCGCCCGTTCCGCGGTCACGGTGACGAACGCGCCGAACCCGTCCGCGCTGATCCGCGTCAGCGCAGCCGCCACCAGCTCTGTTGACCCCAGTTCCCCGGTGCGTAGCGCCGCCGCCAGCCCGGTCGCGTCCCGGCCGCCCCACGGATCGGAGCTTGCGGGGGTTCCGCCGGGCGGGGCGGATTCATCAGCCAGCCCGTCGGGGCCGGCAACGACCGTCCGGGCGTGGCGCGTTGACGCGTCCGGCAGAGCTGACACGGGCACCGACCCTAGCCGTCGGCGCCCCTATCGTCAGTCCGGTGACCAGTTCCGCTTACCCGACCGCCGACCGCCAGGACACCGTGGACCAACTGCACGGGACGGCCGTCGCGGACCCCTACCGCTGGTTGGAGGACGGCTCGTCGCCGCCGACCCGCGGCTGGTCGCAAGCCCAGGCGCGGCTGTTCGGGGAGCACCGACGGGGCTGGCCGGCGGTGGCTGCCTTCACCGACCGGTTGACCGCCCTGGCCCGGACCGGCAGCGTCGGCGTCCCGGTGGTGCGGGGTCAGTACACCTTCGCGACGCGCCGAGAACCCGGTCAGGAGCACGCGGTCCTCTCTGTGCAGGATCCGGTGGGGCCGGCGCGGGTCCTGGTGGACCCGATGGTCATCGACCCGACCGGGGCCACCACGCTCGACGACTGGGAGCCGTCACCGGACGGACGGCGGATCGCGGTGCAGCTGTCCGCGGCGGGTACCGAAGAGTCGGAGGTGACCGTGCTCGAGGTGGCCACCGGTGCGCTGGTCGACGGTCCGATCGACCGGGCCCGCTATTCCCCGGTGGCCTGGCTGCCGGATGGCGACCGTTTCTTCCATGTCCGCCGACTCGCTCCGGACCGGGTTCCGGCGGACCAGGCGCAGTACCACCGCAGGGTGTGGTTGCACGTTGTCGGGACCGATCCGGACACCGACGTGGAAATATTCGGAGCCGGACAGGACATGACGACCTACTACGGGCTGGACGTGTCCGCGGACGGCCGGTGGCTGATGGTGTCGGCCGCCCAGGGGACCGCGCCGCGCAACGACGTATGGCTGGCCGACCTCGGCGACGCTGGCGCGCAGGCCGCGGAGCCGCGGTTCACGCCCGTGCACGTCGGCCGGGACGGGTTCAGCTCGGTCCGGGTGGCCGCCGACGGACGCCTGTACGCACTGACCGATCTGGCTGCCCCGCGAGGCCGGTTGGCGGTCGGCACGCCGGACCGTCCCGGTGCCGAGCACTGGTCGGACCTGGTCCCCGAAGACGAGGAAGCAGTGCTCACCGACTGGGCGTTGCTGGACGGTGCGGGCGCGGAGCGAGCAGTGCTCGCGGTGGCGACGACGCGGCACACCGTCGGGGAGCTGACCCTTCGCGACGTGGAATCCGGTGCCCGGGTCGCGGACGTTGCGCTGCCCGGAATCGGCACGGTCGAGGGGCTCTCGGCAGCCCGCACCAACGCGAACGAGCTCTGGTTCAGTTTCACCGATTTCGTTACCCCGCCTCAGGTGCTGCGCGTGGACACCTCCTCCGGCGTCGGCAGCGACACCGCCCCGGAGGAGCTGGTGGTTGCCGCGCAGGTCTGGGCGCTGCCACCGGCCACCCCGGACGTGTCCGGGGTCACCACCGCGGTGCACGTGGTCCGCTCCGGGGACGGCACGCCGATCCGACTGTTCGTGCTCTGCCCGGTGTCCGGCGGTCCGGACCGGCCGCGACCCACGGTGCTCTACGGCTACGGGGGTTTCGGCATCTCGCTGGCCCCAGCGTTCACGCCGATGGCGCTGGCCTGGGTGCAGGCCGGCGGTGTGTGGGCGGTCGCCTGCCTGCGCGGGGGCGGGGAGGAGGGCGAGGACTGGCACCGGGCGGGGATGCGGGCCACCAAGCAGAACGTGTTCGACGACTTCGCCGCCTGCGCGGACCACCTGGTCGAGCACGGCTGGGCTCACCGGGACGGCCTGGGCATCCTCGGCGGGTCCAACGGCGGCCTGCTGGTGGGTGCGGCGCTGACCCAACGGCCGGACGCGGTCGCGGCGGTCGTCTGCTCGGCGCCGCTGCTGGACATGGTCCGCTACGAGCGGTTCGGGCTCGGGGCGACCTGGAACGACGAGTACGGCCGCGCGGACCGACCCGACGAGTTCGCCTGGCTCTACGGCTACTCCCCTTACCACCACGTCCGCGACGCAACTGCCTACCCCACGGTGCTGTTCACCCTCTTCGACAGCGACACCCGAGTCGACCCGATGCACGGTCGCAAACTCGCCGCCGCGCTGCAGGCGGCCACCTCGGCCGCGCCGGCGCAGCGTCCGATCCTGATCCGCGCCGAGGGCCAGGTCGGGCACGGTGCCCGGTCGGTGTCGCGCTCGGTGGCCCTGGGCGCCGACGAACTCGGCTTCCTGGCCCACCAGCTGCGGCTGAACGTCGTCCCGACGGCGTGAGCATGCCCATCGCCGCTGCTGCCAACGGCTGGCTCAGGGATCTGTGGTCGACCGTCTGGGATCCGGCCGCGCACGTGCTCGCCATCCTCGTCGTCGCGGTCCTGGTGCGAGCACTGCTCCAGCGGCTGGTGACCCGCCTCGCGCGACGGTCGGCGCGACGGGTCGCCCCGGCCACGGTGTTCGGCAGCAAGCGCGCCGCGCAGGTCCTCGCCGAGAGCACTGCCCTGACCAGCGAGCGCCGGGCGCAGCGCGTGGGGACCGTGGCCTCGGTGGCCCGCAGCGCGGTTTCCATTGTCGTGTTCTTCGTGGCGACGTTGATGGTTCTGACCCAGGTCGGGATCAACATCGCACCGGTGCTGGCCAGCGCCGGCGTCCTGGGCGTGGCCCTGGGATTCGGCGCGCAGAACCTGGTCAAGGATTTCCTATCGGGCATTGCGTTGATCCTGGAGGACCAACTCGGTGTCGGTGACGTGGTGGACCTCGGTCCGGTCACGGGTGTCGTGGAGGACGTCGGGCTGCGCTGCACCCAGGTACGGGATCTGAGCGGTGCTCTCTGGTTCGTCCGCAACGGGGAGATCCTGCGGGTGGCGAACAAGAGCCGCGGCTGGTCCCGGACGGTGCTCGACGTCGAGGTGGCCCCCGACGCGGATCTGGACCGGGCACGCCAGGTGCTCGTCGCCGTCGCGGTGGGCATGGACGCCGAACCGGAATGGGATCCGGTGATCCTGGAGACCCCGACGAGCTGGGGTGTCGAGGCGGTGTCCGGGGACCGCGCGCTGATCCGCCTGGTCGTCACGACAATGCCCGGCCGCAAGGACGATGTGGCCCGGGAGCTGCGTCGGCGCATCGTGCCGGCCCTGCACGCCGCGGGGATCGCCGCGCCGGCGCCGGGGGTCAGCGCACTCTCGCGGCTTGGACCCACGCAATCCTGAGACCTGCCCCGGCCCCGAGACCTCCTGCGGCGCGATCCGGTCACCGACGACGAGAACGCCTGGGTTGAACGTTCACCCGGACGGCGGCGACAATGGGCCCGGTGAGCACCCCACCCCAGCCCGGCTCCTTCTACGACGCCATCGGCGGGCACGCGACGTTCACCACGCTGGTCGAGCGCTTCTACGCAGGTGTCGCCACGGACCCGTTGTTGCGCCCGATGTACCCGGGAACGGACCTGGGGCCGGCAGCCGGGCGGCTGCGGATGTTCCTGGAGCAGTACTGGGGCGGCCCGACCAGCTACTCCGACCAACGCGGGCACCCCCGGTTGCGGATGCGCCACGCGCCGTTCCCGGTCACCTACACGGCGCGCGACCACTGGCTGGCACATATGCGTGCGGCGGTGGACTCGATCGAGATCCGCGACGACCTGCGCCGGCAGCTGTGGTCCTACCTGACGATGGCCGCCGACTCGATGGTCAACACCCCGGAACACCCACCGGTCCACACCGCCGAACACCCGCGTCCACCCGACCAGACCACACCCGAGCAACCTGGAGCCGCTATGCCGTCCCGTTCCACGACCGTCAAGACGACCCTGCCCGTGGTCCGGCGATGAGCCCCGAACCGGGCAATCAGAACGAGCACAGTGGTGCGCAGTGGCTGGCCCGCGACCCCGACTGGTGGCAGACCGCGGTGGTGTACCAGGTCTACATCCGCAGCTTCGCCGACGGCAATGGTGACGGCCTCGGCGATATCGCTGGGCTGCGCGCGCGGCTCCCGCACCTGTCCGCATTGGGTGTCGACGCGGTGTGGATCAACCCGTGGTACCCCTCGCCGATGGAGGACGGCGGCTACGACGTGGCCGACTACCGCGACATCGATCCCGCCTTCGGCACCCTGGCGGAGGCCGAGCAGTTCATCGCCGAGGCGCACGAGGCACGGATCCGGGTCCTGCTCGACATCGTTCCCAACCACACCAGCTCCGAGCACGCGTGGTTCGTCGCCGCGCTGGCCGGTGACCCCGCGGCGCGGGCCCGCTACCTGTTCCGGCCCGGCAAGGGCGAGCAGGGCGACATCCCACCGAACAACTGGCAGTCCAGCTTCGGTGGGCCGGCGTGGACGCGGACCAAGGACGAAGATGGCACGCCCGGCGACTGGTACCTGCACCTGTTCGCTCCAGGCCAGCCGGACCTGGACTGGACGAACCCGCAGGTCATCACTGCATTTGAGGACATCCTGCGGTTCTGGTTCGACCGGGGTGTCGACGGGTTCCGCATCGACGTGGCCCATGGGCTGGTCAAGGCCGCCGGGCTGCCCGACGCGCCGGATTCCACGCCCGGCGCCAACCACCTTGTGGCCCACCCGGCCTGGGATCAGGAAGGGGTTCACGAGATCTACCGCGGCTGGCGGCGAGTGGCCGACTCCTATGACCCGCCACGGGTGTTTGTCGGGGAGATCTGGGTCTCCGACCCGGAGCGGCTGGCGCGCTACCTACGCCCGGACGAGTTGCAGACCGCCTTCCAGTTCGACTTCCTGCGGGCACCCTTCCGCGCCGATGTCCAACGGCGGGTTGTCGACGAGGCGATGCGGACCTCCGGGGTGGTGCACGCGCCGAGCACCTGGGTGCTGTCCAACCACGACGTCGTGCGGCACGTGACCAGGTATGCCCGCTCGCAGCCGGAGGGGCTGATCGAGAGCTCCTGGGACCGCAGCCGCTGGGACAGCGAACCCGCCGACCTGCCGCTGGGCCGCGCGCGGGGCCGCGCTGCGGTGCTGCTCACCCTCGCCCTGCCCGGCACCGCCTACGTCTATCAGGGCGAGGAGGTCGGGCTGGAGGAGGTCGAGGACATTCCCTCCGACCTGCGCCAGGACCCGACCTGGTGGCAGTCCGGGCACACCGACCCGGGCCGCGACGGTTGTCGGGTGCCGCTGCCCTGGTCCGGGGATGCCCCGCCGTTCGGCTACTCCCCCGCCGACGCCGACCGCCCGCCCTGGCTGCCGCAGCCGGCGCATTGGGCGTCGCTGACCATGGCAGCCGAGGACGGTGTCACGGATTCGACACTCGAGCTGTATCGCCGCGCCATCGCCATCCGCCGCGACCGACTGCTCGACGCCGGGGACATGGAGTGGCTCGAATGCGGGGATGGGGTGCTGGGCCTGCGCCGGGGCCGCTTCCACTGTCTGGTCAACACCGGTGGGCAGACCGTCCCGCTGCCCGACGGTGAGCTCCTGCTGGCCTCCGGGCCGGGAGCCGGGGCCGGACAGCTGCCTCCGAACACCGCTGCCTGGCTGGTCGGACCCGCCGGGTAGTCACGATCCGGACACATCCGGAGTTCCCGGGCCGCCTGGGGTTGAACGTTCGAGCAGATGTGTGCTGCACTCAACCCTGCGGCCCGGACTGTGGCCGCGGCATCAACCAGCAACGCCCCGTAGCACCAACCCATTAGCCCACCACCACCTATTCCCTCTCACGAGCAAGGGAGCTCGCACATGCGTCGCAGAAACTTCCTGTCCGCCGCCGGCCTCGGGGCCGTCGGCCTGACCGCCGCCGCGTGCGGGTCCAGCAGTTCGGACACCAACTCCGGCTCCGGGACGCCGGCCTCGGCCGGCACCAGTTCGGGCGCCAGCTCCAGCGCCAAAGAGCTGACCGGAACCGGCCCGTTCAACTACGTGCAGGGCAAGGACAACAACGGCTTCGTCCACACCCTCATCGATGCCTTTAACAAGCAGAACCCGAACGAAAAGGCCACGCTGATCGAGCTGAGTCCTGCTGCCGACCAGCAACGGCAGTCGATGGTCCAGAACTTCACCTCGAAGACGGACACCTACGGCGTTGTCTCTGTCGACGTGGTCTGGACGGCCGAATTTGCGGCCAACGGCTGGATCACCGAGCTGGACCGTTCGAAGTTTCCGCTGGACAGCTATCTGCCCGCAACGGTCAGCACCGGTGAGTACTTCGGCAAGCTGTACGCCGCACCGTCGACCTCTGACGGCGGGATGCTCTACTACCGGACCGACCTGCTCAAGGCAGCGGGCATCGCCGCTGCGCCTGCCACCTGGGAGGAGATGGTCGCGGCCATCAAGAAGGTCCAGGCCACCAACCCTCAGATGGGCGGGTACGTCGGGCAGTTCCAGAAGTACGAGGGACTGACCGTGAACTTCCAGGAGGCCGTGCGCTCGGCCAACGGTGCCATCGTGGACGACAAGGGCAAGCCGGTCGTGAACAGCGCAGATGCGCTCAAGGGACTGAACTTCCTCGTCGACGGCTTCAAGCAGGGCTACATCCCGCGCGAAGCCATCACCTACATGGAGGAGGAGTGCCGCCACGCCTTCCAGGACGGCAAGGTCATGTTCATGCGCAACTGGCCCTACGCGTACTCGTTGCTGAGCGCGACCGACGGTTCGTCGAAGGTCACCGGGAAGTTCGCCATCGCGCCGCTACCGGGCATGAGTGGCCCAGGGACCTCCAGTCTGGGTGGGCACAACTTCGCGGTCAGCAGCTTCACAAAGAACAAGGCATCGTGCCTGAAGTTCATCCAGTTCATGACCGACAAGGCGCAGCAGGTCACCACCATCCAGGAGGCCAGCAGCGCACCGGTGATCGCCGAACTCTATGACGACCCGGCGCTGGTCAAGAAGTTCCCGTATCTGCCGGTGCTGAAGAAGTCGATCGAGAATGCGAAGCGGCGCCCACAGGCCGTCAAGTACAACGACGTCACCACGGCCATCCAGACCGCGGCTTATGGCGCGTTGCAGGGCAACACCGCGCCCAAGGATGCACTGTCGACCCTGCAGGACAAGCTCAAGGGCCTGCTGACCACCTGATTCACACGCTGCCGTCCCCTGCTTCCCTGGCGGGCTGACCCGCGCGTCGGGGAAGCAGGTGTCGTTCGTCGTTACCGACCACCGGTACCCACCGGAACCCACCGGAAACCCGCACCCACCTCGTCGAAGTCGACAGGAGAGCCGATGGCTACGATCGCTGCTGGCAGACCCCCCCGGACAGGGGTCAAGAAGCAGAACATCAACAAGGGCGCGGGCCGGACGGCCGCCCTGCTGATCACCCCGACATTTCTGATCCTCGCCCTCACCGTCGGCTACCCGATTCTGGCGGCACTGCGACTGTCGTTTGTCAAGACCACCAATGGGATCAATCCGACCACCGGGCTCGTCAACAAGTCGACGTCCTACAGCCTGACCAACTTTGTTGCAATCTTCGACGGTTCCGCCACCACCGGGTCGGTCACCTTCACCCGGTCCCTGGTCAACACCACGCTCTACACCGTGATCGGCGTGAGCATCGAGACCGTCATCGGGGTGGCGATGGCGCTCATCATGGCCCGGGCGTTCCGCGGTCGGGCGCTGATCCGGGCGTCGATCCTGGTTCCCTGGGCTATCCCGACCGCGATCTCGGCGTTGCTGTGGCAGTGGATCTTCCAGGCCGACGGCGTGGCGAACAAGATTCTGCACACCCAGATCCTCTGGACCCAGGACAGCTGGTGGTCGTTCACGGCGGTGATGATCGCCGACACCTGGAAGACGGCACCGTTCATCGGGCTGCTGGTTCTCGCCGGTCTGCAGGTCATCCCCGGTGAGGTGTACGAAGCGGCCAAGGTCGACGGTTCCTCGGCGTGGAACACTTTCGTGAAGATCACCCTGCCGCTGGTCAAACCGGCGCTGGTCATCGCCGTGCTGTTCCGGATGCTCGACGTGCTGCGTATGTTCGATCTGCCCTACCTGTTCGGTGGCCTCGGCTTCAAGCACACCGCGACCGTCTCGATGCTGGCCTTCCAGGAGGCCATCCAGAGCAACCGGTTCGGACCGGCGGCCGCCTACTCAATCATCTTGTTTCTCTATATGACTGTCATCACCTTCACTTTTGTGAAGGTCCTGGGCGCCGACATCATCGGAGCCAACGCCGCCCGTAGGAAGGCCTGAGATGACAACGGTGAACCCGGTGGCCGAAGCCGGGGTCGGCGCCTTCCAGGGCGCAGACGCCCGTAGCCACGTCAAGACTCGGGCGCAGCGGCGCCGTCAGTTGGGCAACATCGGTGTCGCGGTCGGTGTGACGGCGATCGTCATCTACTGCCTGGCGCCGTTCTACTGGATGATCGTCTCCAGCCTGCGGCGGACCAACGACCTGTTCAGTTCCAACCCGATTCCCAGCCCGGTCTCCCTCGACGGGTACCGGGCGGCTTTCGGGCCGACCAACGGATTCCTGCAGGCGATCCTCAACAGCGTCATCGTCGCCGGGATCGGAACTCTGGGTGGGCTGATCTTTGCGATCGTCTGCGCCTACGCAATAGCGCGGATCAATTTTCGCGGTAAGAACATCGTCATCGCAGTGATCATCTCGATCTCGATGTTCCCGGGTGTCACGCTCATCGTGCCGCTGTTCCAGCTGTTCACCAATATCAACTGGATCAACACCTACCAGGCGATGATCGTCCCGGACCTGTCCGGCGCGCTGCCGTTGGCGGTATTCAACCTCGTCGCCTTCTTCCGGCAGATGCCCTTCGAGCTGGAGGAAGCCGCACGGGTGGACGGGTGCACCCCTCTGCAGGCATTCCGCAGGGTGATCCTGCCGATCGCTGCGCCCGGCATCTTCACCACTGCGATCATCGTGTTCATCGCGGTCTGGAATGAATTCCTTATCGCCAACTCGATGATCAACCAGAAATCGAAAATGGTCGTCACCGTGATCATCGCCCAGTTCACGGGATCGGTGGCCAATCAGGTCCCGTACGGCGCGAAGATGGCGGCCGGGGTCATCGTGACCCTTCCACTGGTGCTGCTGGTGCTGTTCTTCCAGCGTCGGATCGTGTCCGGACTGACCGCCGGTGGCGTCAAGTAGGTAGCCCAGCCGGGCAGACCGGCAGATTCCTGCGCAGGTGAGGGGAACAGCGATGGCGTCCCCGGAAACTGCAGCGCGACGACGGGTCGGGATCGACGATGTCGCTCGCCTGGCCGGGGTGTCGCGCCAGACGGTTTCCAACGTCCTGAACGACCGCGGACGGTTCACCGGTGTCACCCGCGAGCGGGTCCTGCGTACCGTCGCCGATCTGGGCTACCGACCGCACCACGCCGCCCGCTCGATGCGCTCCCGGCGCACCCACACCCTGGCGCATCCGGTGATCGACACCGAACTACTGCCCTACAACCTATTCGGCGCCCAGTTCCTGCAGGCCCTGGTCAGTGCGGTCGCCGAAGCCGGGTACAGCCTGCTGACCCTGCCTTCGTGTCCATCGGGCGGTGTGGAGGATCTCGTCGCCGAAGGGCGCGTCGACGGGGTGGTCCTCGCCGACATCGCCCCCGGGGATCAGCGGGTCGCGCGCCTGATTGCGGGTCGCACGCCCTTCGCGGCTTTTGGTCGGACCGGCGCCGACGAGCCGCAGTGCTGGGTCGACGTCGACAGTTTCGGATCGGTCGCAGCGGCCACCGATCATGTGGTGAGGCTCGGTCACCGTCGCATCGCTTACCTGGGGTACGGCGGACCGCGCTCGGGGGTGTGGGACACCGATCGCGAACGCGGGTTCCTGCACGCACTGGCAGCGGCGGGGATCCCGGCCGTGGACGTGATTCGCGTCGAACACCGTGCCGCCCCGACGGTTGTGGGGCGGCTGCTGGGCACCGGGCAGCGCCCCACGGCAATCGTGTGCGGCAGCGATGTTCTAGCGATGATCGTCTACCACGCGGCGGCCGCGCGGGGGCTGCGCATCGGTCGGGACCTGGCCGTCACCGGTTTCGACGGCGGCTCCGCCACCACCGCGCTGACTCCCACCCTGACCACCCTGCGTCAGCCGACCACCGCCATCGCCCGGGAGCTGGTTCGCCGGGTCCTCGGACAGGTGGAGGGCAACCCGGTGGGACCCGGCCTGCTGCTGCCCGCAGCTCTCGTCGTCGGGGAGAGTACCGATCCCGGGCCCGGTTGGGCCGCACGGCACTGAGTCTGGTCAACCCGAGAGGGAGCTTGATCAGCCCGGGCCCGGCAGCTCCGGGTCTGCGATGGCGGCGAAGATTGTCCGCTCGAGGTCGGTGAAACGGCGCGAGCGCGCCGCCGCCAGGTCATAGCCGACGATGACGCAGGACCCGCGGGCGTAAACCGCCGCAGCCACCCCGACGTCGGGATCGTTCGCGGCGGGCTCACTGGCGTCGAAACCTTCCGCTTCGGGACCTTTCAGTCCCGGCTTCTGCGCGGCCCGGTCGACCACCTGAAAGGCCACGGTCACCGACGAGGTGCCCATCCGGGTCACCCAGATCGGCACGTCCACCGTTCCCGGTCGGTAGTGCAGCGGCAGCAGGTAGTCGACCTCCTGGCGGGCCACCACCGTCGCGGCCTCCAACCGTTCCGGGTCCGGCAGCATCGCGTTGGCGAAGTCGATGCGCGCGTCCTGGAACAGCTCGAGGTAGCGGACATTGTTGACGTGCCGGAAGGCGTCGAAGTCGGCCCATCGCAGCTGGCAGCGGTAGACGTAGCGGCGCCCCGAGCGACCGCCAACATTGTCGCTTCCTGGGGCACCGACCTCACCCTGTTGGGCAACCAAGCGGTCAGTCACGGGTCAGGCGACGATGGGTGATGCGGTGCGGACGCGCCGCCTCGACGCCGAGGCGGGCAACCTTGTTCTCCTCGTAGCTGGCGAAGTTCCCCTCAAACCAGTACCAGCTGGCCGGGTCCTGCTCGGTGCCCTCATAGGCCAGGATGTGGGTGCACACGCGGTCCAGGAACCAGCGGTCGTGCGAGACCACCACCGCGCAGCCGGGGAACTCCAGCAGCGCGTCTTCCAGGCTGGACAGGGTTTCCACGTCCAGGTCGTTGGTCGGCTCGTCCAGCAGCAGCAGGTTCCCCCCCAACTTCAACGTCAACGCCAGGTTGAGCCGGTTACGTTCGCCACCGGACAGCACCCGGGTCGGCTTCTGCTGGTCCGGGCCCTTGAAACCGAATGCCGATACATAGGCCCGGCTGGGCATTTCCACCTGCCCGACGCGGATGTGGTCCAACCCGTCGGAAACGACCTGGAAGACGCTTCGGTCGCCGTCGAGTCCCTCGCGGTTCTGGTCGACGTAGGAGATCCGGACCGTCTCGCCCACCTTCAGAACCCCGTCGTCAATCGGTTCCATACCGACAATCGACTTGAACAGTGTCGTTTTGCCGACGCCGTTGGGCCCGATGACCCCGACGATGCCGTTGCGGGGCAGTGAGAACGACAGTCCGTCGATGAGGATCCGGTCCCCGAAACCCTTGCGCAACTGGGCGGCCTCGATGACCTGGCTCCCCAGCCGGGGGCCCGGCGGGATCTGGATCTGCTCGAAGTCCAGCTTGCGGGTCCGGTCGGCCTCGGTGGCCATCTCCTCATACCGGGCCAGGCGGGCCCTGGATTTGGCCTGCCGGCCCTTGGCGTTGGAGCGCACCCACTCCAGTTCGTCGGTCAGCCGCTTCTGTAGTCTGGCGTCCTTTTTGCCCTGCACCTGCAGGCGGGCGGACTTCTTCTCCAGGTAGGTGGAGTAGTTGCCCTCGTAGGGGTAGGCGCGGCCCCGATCGAGTTCGAGGATCCACTGGGCGACGTTGTCCAGGAAATACCGGTCGTGGGTGACGGCGAGCACTGCTCCGGGATAGGCGGCCAGGTGCTGCTCCAGCCACTGCACCGATTCCGCGTCCAGGTGGTTGGTGGGCTCGTCCAGCAGGAGCAGGTCCGGCTTCTCCAGCAGCAGCTTGCACAACGCGACCCGGCGGCGTTCACCTCCGGAGAGGATGTCGACCGGGGAGTCCGGTGGCGGGCACTGCAGCGCGTCCATCGCCTGCTCCAGTTGGGAGTCCAGGTCCCAGCCGTTGGCGGCGTCGATGTCCTCCTGCAGCGTGCCCATCTCGGCCATCAGCTCGTCGGTGTAGTCGGTCGCCATCTCCTCGGCGATCGCATTGAACCGGTCCAGCTTGCCCTTGATGTCAGCCACGCCGTCCTGGACGTTGCCCAGCACCGTCTTCTTCTCGTCCAGCGGCGGCTCCTGGGCGAGCATGCCCACCGAGTACCCGGGGGCGAGGCGGGTCTCCCCGTTGGACGCGTGCTCGACGCCGGCCATGATCTTGAGCACGGTCGACTTCCCGGCACCGTTCGGACCGACGACGCCGATCTTCGCGCCGGGCAGGAAGGAGAGGGTGACGTCGTCGAGGATCACCTTGTCGCCGTGAGCCTTACGCGCCTTGTACATGGTGTAAATGAACTCAGCCACGCGGCCACCCTAGGTGGGACCGACCGATGGCAGCGGGTCGCCGAGCTCGGACCGTCCGGCTCAGAGGTGATCTGCCAGCCACCCGTGGACATCGTCGATGCCGGCCATCAGACTCAGGTGTCCCTGCCCGGTCAGCACCGGTACCTGCGCCGGGTCCCCGATGCGGGCGCCGAGCCAGGCGACGTGGGCGGCGGGCACCATCAGGTCCTCGCTGCCCTGCAGCAGCAGCGCCGGCGCACCGACTGCCGCCGGGTCGAAACCCCAGCCGCGCACGAACGCAAGGTCGTCCTCGACCCAGCCGTCCACCTGGTCAGCCAGCCCGCCGGTGATCGAGGCCGCCACTTCGGTGCCCGCGGGACCGTCGACTACGGCCGTCCGCCGGCGGCAGCAGGCTCGCCAGTTCGGCTGCCAGGTGGTGTGTACCAGCCCCGCCGGCGAGCGGAGCCGACCGCGTGGCCCGGCAAATCGGCACAGCCCGGTGTCCCGTGGTGGACCAGCACCCGGGGACCGGTATCCGCCCCGGCCGCCCGGACCAGCAACCGACGCCGCCCGGGGCGGTAACCGTCAGCTCCCGCATCCGCCGCACGGTAGCTGTGGCCGTCCAACGCTTGAGCATCAGCGCGGCCCGCGCGGCCATCAACCGGCCCCCCGGCCCGGATCACCGCATCGCACCGACCAGCTCGGAGTCCGGTCGTTCCCGATCCCCGTCGGTATCGCCGTCCCCGTCGGTATCGCCGTCCCCGTGCGCGTCATTGCCCGGGTGCGTGTCGTTGCCCGCGTCCGCTTCCTTGGCGGGGGTGGCGCTCGCCGTGGTGTCCGCCACCCCCTCCGTGGGGTTGGGCAGCCCGGCGCGGATCACCCGGCGGTAGGTGGCCCGGCCCCGGTTGAGGTCCGGGCCGACGGAGAGCGCTTCGATCTCGAGGGTTTCCCCCGAGCGCCCGTCCCGCTCCCAGGCGACCGTTCGCAGCCGCCCGTGAACGATGACGGGGTCGCCCTTACTCAGCGAGGCCGAAATATTGTCGGCCAGATTTCGCCACGCCACGACGGAGTACCAGGTGGTCGTACCGTCCACCCACTCCCCCGTCGGACGGTCCAGCCAACGCGGGGTCGAGGCCAACCGGAAGCTGGTCATCAGCGCGCCCTTGCCGGTGACCGCCTGCCGCACGGGCGAGCCGACGTTGCCCAGCACGGTAAGCACGGTGTCGTTCATCGGAACCTCCACAGTCCCGGGATCGACATCGAGTGGGACCACCGCCCGGGTTCCGGCGCCCGCCACTGACCCTGGCCGCGATCGAGGAGGTCGAGCAGGCACCCGGGCTGCCCTGTGCACCACGGCCACTCTGCGAGCCGCGACGAACAGTGCTGTGGACAAACGGGCGATCGTGTCGGTGGTAGCAGGCGCCGATCGGAGGCTCAGCTGCTGGCTCCGCTGTCCGCGGCAGGAGCGCGGTGGCGTCGGCGCAGGTACACCGCGATCCGCACGAGGATTGCCAGCACCACCGCCGCGGCCACATAAAGGAAGATCTTGCTGATCAGCCCGTAGACGGCGTTGAGGTGGCTGCCGGAGACGTACCCGACAGTCGTCCACACGCCAACCCAGAGGGCCCCACCGATCGCGTTGAACAGCAGGAACTTCAACCACGGCATCCGAGAAATCCCCGCGACAATGCCGTTCGCCTGCCGCAGTCCCTCGATGAAGCGGGCCACGGTGACGACCTTCCCGCCGTGGCGCTGGAACCAGCTCTCGGCTTTGTCCAGCCGCTCGGCCGTGATGAAGACGTAGCGTCCCCAGCGCAGGACCAGTCGTCGCCCGCCGAAGCGGCCGATGGCGTAGCCGACGTTGTCCCCGAGCACGGCAGCCACGAACGCGATCAGGGCGACGAGGACGACGTTCAGCTGCCCGGCCCCGGCGTAGACGGCCGCCGCGATCAGGATGGTCTCCCCGGGTACCGGGATGCCGAAGTCCTCCAGGAAGATCAGCCCACCAACCGCGAGGTAGCCGTAGTGGTCCAACACCGGCGCCAGGGTGTGGAAGATGCCAGGAAGCTGTGGCGCGGCGGCCATCGGGTCGTCCTCTCAGGTCTCAGTCCGACCGGCTCGGATGGGCCGATCGCGGTCCGTGCAGGACATGGCAGCCCCGGTGATCTGACGAGTCACCGGGTAGTCGCCCTCGACTCTCTCATCCGTCGGGCACGTCGGCATGTCAGCGGCACGGGCCAGTCGACCGCCGGGGGCGGCCGGAATGCGCTCAGAACGCGAGGCGGGAACGGACTCGGGGAAAGATCGAGCCCAGGCCGGCAACCAGCAGACAGATACCCCCCGCCGTCCCGGTCAGGGTGGCCAGCCCCACGCCCCCCGTCACAGCCACCAGCAGAGCCACCACCGACACAGCGACCACCACCAACCCGACCACTTCCAGCATCCGGTCCCCCAGGACCCGGCCGAGCGGCACGGCGTGCAGGCCGAAGACCAACCCGACCCAGGCCGGCGACCAGCCCAGGCTGCGCGTCAGCGCCAGCAGCACCAGCCCGAGAACGAGGACGACCGCCTCCACCGCCAGCACGGTGACGTATCGCTTGCGGATCCAATCAATCCGTAGCGGGGATCCGGACCGTCGACCCTGGGCGGCGCGCACGAAGCCAACGATGGCGACCGCGAACGCAGCGACCCCGCCCAGGGTCAGCAACGTCGACAACCACCCGTCGGCCGAGACCTGCGCCCACCCGAACCACACCACCGCCGCGAAGCCCTCGACGGTGGCGGCCATCGCGGCTCCGCGGGAGTCTCCGCCGATGTCCGGCACGCCGGCCGAGGCCCGGTCCGCGAGTCGCTCGACGACTACGGGCAGGGGCCGGCCCTCGCGGCGCATCCGGGTGGTCACCGGCACCCCTCCTGTCGCTTACATCGGATCGATCGGACGTCACGATCGTCGCAGACCGTGGCGCCGGTCGGGCGGCGGTCGCGCGCCGGTCACGCGCCGCGATCCGCGACGGACGCCACCCGCGACAGGTGCCTGGAAGGATGGCGACTGCCCGCCCCCGTAGCTCAGCGGAAAGAGCAGCCGACTTCTAATCGGACGGTCGCAGGTTCGATTCCTGCCGGGGGCACCGATCCAGCGACTGCGCGAACGTGGGCAGGGTCGCGATTGTCTGGCGGCGCCACTCAGACATGGTCCGATGGTCCAGCAGCGCCGGCGTTATCGCGCACACATTGACCGCGGCCCCGACGCATCCTGCTTGCAAGCACATCAGGACAGCCTCCGGTCGGCTGGTCCGGACGGCCCGGTCGCCCGGCCTGGGCATCCATCGCCCCACCCCACGCGACGGCTTCACCACCGAGCTGACCGGTCCGCCACGCAGCAGGTGCGCCGCCGGAATGGCGCAGGGGTGCCAGCGCAGCCCGTCGAGGCCGACCGTCACGTCGGGGACGCTGCTGCCATCCCCGATGGCCAACTCGCCGGTGAGCGCGCGGGTGGCAGGGCATCCCCTCAGAAGATCGTGCAGCGTGCAGATGTAGGCATCTCCCGGCTTACGGTGTACGTTTTCCCTAACAACCGGGGTGGATCCGCCGCGAGGCGCACGTCCATCGACGCACCGGACTGGAGAACGGCTCCCCGGCGGCCCGCCCACCGGGACATTGGCAGGTGTTGTCGGCGGCGGGCACGAGTCCGGCCCCAGGCCAGCCCGCTCCGATCCTCCTTCCACCTGACAACAACTCGTGTCGCGCTCCGCGGCGGGGGCCAGACGAAACGACCAGACGCACGAGAGGAGCACCACCTGATGGATGCTCAGCAGGGATCCTCACAGGCACGGGAAGCCGCCGGACGGACGGCCGACACCGCGCGGGATGCGGCTTCCCGCACCTCACACGCCGCCCGAGAGGGGGCTTCGCAGACCGCGACCGACGCCAAGCAGGAGGCGTCGCACCTCGGCCACCAGGCGGCGTCTTCGGCCTCGGAGGTGGTGGACACCACCAAAAAGCAGGTCGCGGACGTAGCGGGTGAGACCGTCGACCAGGTCCGGGACCTCACATCCCAGGTGCGCGGCCAGGTATCTGAGCAGGCCGGGCTGGCCGCACGAAAACTCGCGCAGGCGGTGCGGTCGCTCGCTGAGGAGTTACAGCAGATGAGCGAGCATCAGGGCAGCAATCACGGAGCCGCGACGCAGGCTGCGGGCGCTCTCGCCGAACAGGGCAACCGCTTAGCGGACTACCTCGAGAACCGTGAGCCCGAGTCGGTGGTCTCGGACCTGCGTGGGTCGGCCGCCCACCGCTCCGGCACCTTCCTGCTCGGTGCTGTGGTCGCCGGCGCGCTGACCGGCCGGCTCGCCCGGGGCGGCAAGGCCGCATCCGACTCCTCCGGGGCGGCGCCACCGGCCACCACTTCGCGCGCCGGGATCCGGACGCCGGCCACTCGCGTCGAACCGACGCCCGCCCCGGTTTCCCCCGTTCCGACGACTCCTGGGGCCCGCCTCTCGCCGGTCGGGCAGCCGGTTGTGGGTGTCGGTGAGGCCACGACCATCACCGACGAGCTGCGGTGAGCACGCCGTTGGGTTCGGAAGCCCCGGACGTGTCGGGGGTCGGCGTCGGCGAGATTCTCCGCGGGGTCACCTCCGACCTCGGAAAGCTGGTCAACCAGGAGGTGGAGCTGGCAAAGCTGGAGGTGCGACAGGAAGCCAAAAAGGCGGGAAAGATCGCCGGCGCCTTCGGCGGGGCGGGTGTCGCCGGCTACTTCGCCGCACTCTTCCTGTCCCTGACCGTCATGTTCGCGTTGGCGGCCTGGTTCGACAGCCTTACCTGGGCGGCCCTGGCGGTCGGCGTCGTCTATGCGATTGTCGCGGCGGTTCTGGTCGCGCGGGCCCGGGCCCAGGCCAAATCGCTTAATCCCGTCCCGGAACAGACTGTCCAGACGCTGAAGGAGGATAAGGAATGGCTCAAGACGCGGAACAGCTGAAAGCCCAGATCGCCCAGACCCGTGAGGACCTCGACGGCGACCTGGACGTCCTCGCGGAAAAGGTGACACCGAGCAAGGTGGTAGGCCGCCGGGTCGATGCGGCCAAGGGCGCCCTGACGGGGATGAAGGAAAAGGTGATGGGATCAGCGGACTCGCTCCGTTCAAGCGGCGGCGATGCCGTGGGCGCCGCGGGCTCGGCAGCGTCCGACCGGGCTCACCAGATCGGGGACGCGGTTCAGGGCGCACCGGCGGCAGCAAGGGCCAGGACGTCGGGAAACCCGTTCGCGGCCGGCGTCGTGGCCTTTGGCGTCGGACTACTCGTCGCCAGCCTGTTCCCGGCCGGCGAAGCCGAGCAGCGTGGCGTTGACAAGCTCAAGGACGCGGCGAAGCCGATGCTCGAGCCGTTGAAGGAACAGGCCTCCGAGGCGGCCGGAGAAATCAAGGACAACCTCGCGCCGGCCGTCAAGAGCGCGGCGGACTCGGTCCAACAGAGCGCCACTGAAGCTGCCGGCACGGTGAAGGACACCGCATCCCAAAAGGCCGACACCCTCAAGGAGAGTGCGGCGGACTCCGCGGACACTGTCAAGGGATCCGCCGCCGACTCGGCCGGCACTGTCAAGGACACCGCCGCCGACCAGGCCGGTACGGTGAAAGACACCGCGGCTGAACAGGCCGGCACTGTCAAGCACGGAGCCGGATCCGGCACCGGCGGCCACTAGCCTGGCTGGGTCCGTTCACCCGGTGGGTGATCCAGGTCCTCCGCGGGCGGGAGCGGAGACCTCTCCGACGCCGATCGGGTGGCGGATCGCCCTGCGCGAATGGTCAGTGCGCGTCCGCCTGGGCCCGAGCGGTTGGGCTCAGGCGGTCCGGACGACGGGCCAGAAACACGAACTCGGCGCCGGGCCGGTCCGGGGCGTCGCGTACGTCGTCGATGAGGTAACCGTGTCCGTGCAGGTCCGCCGCAATTTCGTCCCGGTCCCGGAAACGCAAGGTCGAGTCTGAGGTGAGCGTCGCCCCGTCGGACTGGAACACCCAGGTGCCACGAAGCCTCACCAACGGCAGTTCGACCTGAATCAGCTCTGACCAGGTCCGCACGGGCCCCACGCCAGGGATCTCGGTGATCCGGTCGGTCGCGGCACGCGTCCACTGCTCCCAGCCACGTAAAGCCGGGTCGCGGGTTTCGAACACAAGGAGTCCGCCCGGCCGCAGTACATCGTGCACCGCCGAGAGCGTCTGGTCCCAGTCGGCGGGTTCGGCGATGGCCTGCGCGACGTTTCCGGTCATCGTCGCCAGATCGACCGTCATGGCCGGAAGGTGGCCGGCGTCACCGTGGATCGAGCGAACCCGGTCTGATCCCGGCTTCGCGCGGGCCACCGTCAGCGAGCCGGCAGCCGGGTCCAGTCCGGTCACCTCGATTTCGCGGTCGGCCAGGAGCAGCGCAAACGTCCCGGTACCGCATCCCACGTCAAGCACCCGCCGTGCCCCGACTTCTTCGGCCAGGGCAGCGTAAACAAGTAGATCGCTGCGGTCGGCGTCAAGGGCGTCGTAGATGGCGACCAGCCGTGGATGCTCGAAGAGTGCGTCTGGCACGGTCGCCGACCCTTCCTCAACAGTGCCGATCTCCCGACCGGGCTGCCGTCAGCACCCAGCGATGTCGAACGGCTCTGCGACAACACGGGCGCCCGTCGAGGATCTCGGCCGGCTCCGAGCGCATCGTGTGCCATCTTGGTTCAGTGCCGGTTCAGGTGATCGTGCTCAACGGCGGTTCGAGTTCTGGAACCACATCCGTCGGCCGAGCCCTGCAGTCCCAGCTGCCGAAACCGCACCTGCTCATCGGCGTCGACACGCTCATCGACGCGATGCCCGCACCGCGGTCCGGCCGGCACGACGCACCGATCTCCGTGGATGCCGACGGAACCGTCCGCCCGGGTCTTACCTTCCGCGCTCTTGAGCGGGCCTGGTATCGCGGGCTCGCCGAGATGGCCCGCCAGGGCGCGCTGCTGATCCTCGATGAGGTTTTTCTCGGCGGTGGCCGGGGCCAGGCTCGGTTACGGAACGAGTTGACCGGGCTCGACGTCATCTGGGTGGCGGTGCACTGTGACAGCCGGGTCGCAGCGGCCCGGGAAGCGACCCGCGCTGACCGCGACCCCGGCATGGCAGCCGCACAAGCCGAATCGGTCCACCTCGAGGTCGACTACGACCTCTCTGTCGACACCACACACCACACCTCCGGTGAATGCGCCGCCCTCATCGCCACCCGGGTCACGACCGCCAGCTGACAGCAGTCCACCGCCCACAGGACCGACCCGCTTGCACCGTCCCGAACCCGGTGATCGACCGGCCGGGGACCGCATGCAGAACAGGCGCCCGGACTGCCCAGGTTCGCGGACCGCCGGGTTGCGCGCCACGCGAGACGGCGGCCCACCCCCGATTCGCAGGGGCTGGGCCGCCGTCGGGCGATGACCTACCGCCAACGGCTCAGCTCTTGCCGTGGACGGGCGCGCCCGTGGTCGGGTCCAGCTGCAGCCGCTTGGCGCTCGGCTTGCTGAAGTCGAACATGTTGGTCAGCGGCCCGGCCAGGGTGTCGAACGACCCGTCGCCGATCCGGCCGGTCTTCCAGTTGTCCTCGATTGCCCGCAGGATTGAGGACTGATCGGTCATCGTGCTGTCGACCGAATTGACCCGGCTGAATGGGGAGATCACCAATAGCGGGAGCCGGGGACCGTATCCGCACCGGTCCTGGTAGCCGCCCAGCGGTGTCCCGTGTCCGCAGACGCCGGTGTCGGTGTAGGCGTCATTGGTCGCGCTGGCCGAGGAGTTGATGATCGTCGGTGCGACGTGGTCGTACCAGCCGTCGGAGTCGTCATAGGCGATGACGATCGCCGTGCTCTTCCAGTCCTTGGACTTCTGGATCGCGTTGACGGCGTTGACCAGAAAGTGCTGCTCGTCCAGCGGGTCGCTGTAGCCGGCGTGCCCGTCCTGGTACTTGCCGGCCTTGAGGAAGCTCACGGCGGGCATCTTCCCGGCGTCGAGGGCGGCCTTGAAATCGGTCAGGTCGTACTGGTGGTTGGCCTGACCGTTGTGACCTATCTCGGCCACGTTTGCCGGCGGCAGGTGATGCGGGTTGGAGGTGCTCTTGTAGTACTGGAAGGGCTGGTGGTGGGCGCTGTAGTCGTCGACCGGGGCGCCACCGATGTTGTCGTGACTGGCCCCGCAGACCGCGGTTCCACCAGTCGTGGCGGTCGGACGGAATCCGCCCTGGAACCAGCCCCAGCTGACGCCCTTGTCGTTGAGTAGGTTCCCGATGTTCGTCCCGGTCAGCGCCGCGCGCGGGTACTTCGTCCCGGAGCAGTCGTCGAATGCGGGATCGGGGTCGTTGATGACGGTTCCGACGCCGTTGGCGTTCGGGTCCGCAACGGTGTAGGGGTCCGGCGTCGGCGTCTTTTTGCCGGTCAGCGGGTCAACGGAGTAGACGCCGTGGGTCTGGCCGGAGATCAGGTTCAGCGCCCCGGGGGTCGAGGGGCCGAAGGTGGTCCCGAAGCTGTTGTCGCTCATCGCATAGTTCTGGGCGTAGTTCCACAGCGCTGACACCGTGTTGCCGTCGTAGTAGTCCATGACCAGGCCGGGCTTGGTGATGTCCGGCGGGTCGCAGGTCTCGGTGTCGGTGTACTGGACGAATTTGTCCATCAGGCCGCGGTCGAAGGCCTGCTGTTCCGCCTTGTACCCGTGGTCCTGGTCACAGGTCAGCGGCTCGCTGTGGGAGAGCCGGTTCGGGTTGGCGGTATTCGGGTTGTGCGTCAACAGCGCCGGCGTCAGGCCGTTGACCGACGGCGTTCCCGGTGCCGCGTGAAACGGGGTGCCGTCGGTGTTGGCCGCATTCGGGTAGGTGCCGAAATAGTGGTCGAAGGAGATGTTCTCCTGGAAGAGCACGACCACGTGCTTGATCGGGCTGGCGGTTGCCGCATCGCCGTGGCTGTCGCGGGCGGAGGCGAGGGCCGGGGCGCCGACGGCGGCCGCGGCGATCGCGGCCGATCCGAGGAGACCGATGGCCGCGAGGTGGCGGCGCGAACGACCGCCGCCGCGGGTGAGGGAGCGCATACGCGGACTCCTGTTCTGTGCGATGGGATCAGGCCGGCGAGGGCCGCCGGCCCCGGTCACCCTGGCGGGCGCCGGTGACGAGATGCCGGCGCCCAGGTGACTACTAGGTGAACGGTCACGAACGCTTCCGAGATCTCGAACGGGAACGCCTGATCTGCCGATCACAGCATGGCCGCGGCAGCTGCCAGGATCGCCGCGGCATCCGGTCGGTCGTCTGGACTACGCGGTCGCCAGAGCGTGGTCACCCTCCCGGCCAGCGCCACGGCGTCGCCCCCGAGCTGACGGGTGTCCTCCCCGGTGTCGGGTGTGCCGCTGGCGTCGCGCAGATGTCGCAGGTAGGTGGCGATCGTCGGCACGGTGTAAACACGCCACCACGGCGCCCGGCCCAGCCCCAGCCGCCGGTAGAGCCGGCGCGGCTCGTCACCGAGGACCTGACCCTCCCACCCGAGACGCCTGGCGATCGGCGCCAGGCGCGACGCCGGGCTGAACCCGACCAGAACCAGCTCGATGCGCGGATCACGGGGACTCTGCTGCATCTGGACCAGATGCAGTTGGCAGGGCAGTCAATGCCGGTGACGCATCAGCACGAGCACGACCAACCCGCTGTCGGTTCCCACAGTCACCGGTTGCCCGTCCGGGTCGGTCAGCGTCAGATCGCTGATGTCGATGGCGACCGACTCGGGTGCGGGCATCGCCCGATCCTGTCAGTGGTGACCGCTCAGATGGCGCAATGGATCGGTTGGGGCAGTGTGCCGTCAGCCAGCCGCGCGGCGAAGAAGCGCTCGGTGATCAGCCGCTTGCCCTTGGCCAGGCAGGTGTCCGGACCGGCCAGCTGCATGTCGGGGCTGGTCTGCGCATCCGCTCCGGCCGGATGCCAGTGCAGCCCGTCGGCGGTGACCGTCAGCTCCGGGACACTGCTGTCCTCCCCGATGGCCAGTCCGCCCGAGGACGCCCCGCGCAGCAGCAGCGGCCGCACCGCGAACCGGTCCGCGGGCACGCCCAGCTCGGTGAGCAGCGCCGCGACGGCGGGTACCTCGGCGCTGTTCTGCTCGGTCTCGGTCAGCGCGACCCGCGGCGGCATACCGAGATCGACCAGGGTGCGGATCCCCTCGATGGTCCGCTGCCACGATCCGGCGCCCCGGTGGCTGTCATGGGTGGCGGCCACCGCGCCATCCAGCGAGGTCTGGATGGTCAACGGCCGCCCGGCCAGGCCCGCAAGGCCTGCCAGCCGCCGTCCGCGAAGCAGCATCGCGTTGGTCAGCAGCACGGTGGGCAGCGCGTCGGTGGCCAGTCGCAGCAGCTCCGGCAGATCCGGGTGCAGCAGCGGTTCGCCGCCGGTGAGGTAGAGCTCGGTGAACCCCTCCGCGACAGCCTGTCCGACCAGCCCCCGGACAACGTCGACCGACAGCGTCCGGGCCGGCGCCCGCGGGGAGGAGGCAACCGCGCAGTAGTCGCAGGCCAGGTTGCAGTGGAAGTTCGTGTACAGCCAGAGCCGACGGGGGAACCACTGCGACCCGAACAGCGGCACCACCGGTCGCTCGTCCCGGTCGTGATGCTGATCTTCGCCGGGTGGGCCGCCACGGCGCTCCGCCCCCCCGGGTGGTTCGCCGTCCGCGTCACCCCACCCGGCGGCGGCCGGTGCGAACCCGGTCGGCTGGAGGCTGCGATAGAGGTGGAACCGGCCGCGGGCCCGTTCGGCCGGTGGCAGCGACTCCAGGCACGTGGTCCACCAGCCGGTCTCGATGGTCTCCACGAAGGCCTCCGGCAACCCGGCCGAACGCATCGAGGCGGCCTGGGCCCGCCAGTCGTAGGACAGTGGTACCAGCTCGGCCGTCGCGCGCCCGTCGACCAGATCCAGCACGGCGTACCAGACGTCGTTGGTGCCGTCGTTGGCCGGTTTCCCGATGACCCCCACGTTGACCGCGAGGGTGTCGTCGACCCGGCGCTGCCACGGCAGCCCGCTGTGGGTGCACAGCACGAGGTCGGCGCCGCTGGCCCTGACCCGGGCCCGGTGCTCGTCCTCACCCAGTGACTCCCACCAGAAGTCGTTGAGCGCCAGTGGCGAGCCGTGGACCAGGTGCACGTCGGTTCCGCCCAAACGAAGCCGCCGTTGCGTGGGTAGCCGGCCCATCCACGTGGCGAAAGCTCGGCTGGTGGTCCGCAGCGTGTGGTCGTAGATCAGCTGCGCATAGGCGTTGTCACGGTTGTCGCGGTAGCCGCAGCCGCAGTCCGGGTCGGCGCGAGCGATGGCCACGTCGTAGTTGCCCGCCACGCACGTGATGTCGTTGGCGCTGATGATCGGCCACAGCGCGTCGACCTCGGCGCCGAAACCGCCGAGGTCGCCGAGGCAGAACAGCTGCTGCGCGCCCCGGGCCAGCGCGTCGGTGACGAAGGCGCGCAACGCGTAGGGGTTGCCGTAGGGGCCGCCGCACACCGCAATCCGCATCGGGAACCTCAGGCCGCCGACGCCAACGGCGCAGCGGTGACCGACTCCAGGGACCGGCCGGCCGCCTCCGGGCCGCCCCGCAACGCGAACCCGGCCATCGCCGCCGCTCCCACCAGCCAGCAGGCGACGACCAGCGCGTAGGAGGCGCCGGCTCCGATCGTGACCGCCAACCCGGGCAGCAGCAGGGTTCCCACGATCGCGCCGATCCGTCCGACGGCGACCGAAGCTCCGACCCCGGCCCCGCGCAGGTGGGTGGGGAACAGTTCGGTGAAGGTCGGATACGCCGAGGTCCAGGCGGCGGTGCCAGCAGCGTTGGCGAGCATGAAGGCAGCGGTCACCCATCCCGGACTGCCCGTCGCAGTCGCCCATGCCAACAGCCCGACGGTGCCGGCCGCGGCCGTGTAGGCGCCGATCACGGTGATCCGCCGGCCGAGCCGGTCGATGACCAGGCTCATCGCGAGGCCACCGGCCAGCCCGCCGAGGTTGCCCAGGATGTAGAAGAACGGGATTTCGCGAACCCCGATATGCACCTGCGGCAACACGACCACCGAGAGCAGTGCGAACAGTCCGTAGTAGCCGAACGCCTCGGCCAGGTCCAGCAGGCTGCCGAGCAGCAACCGTCCGGGATAGCGGCCCACGAGCTCGCGCAGCGCCCCCGCCGGTCGAGCGGGCAGGGCCGGGACGGACGACCCGCTGAGATCGGCGCCGTGGCGAGGCTTCGCGGTCCCCTGCTGCCAGGCAATTCCGGCGGTCCCGGGCGACCCGGCGATCCGGGAAGCCCCGGATTCCAGACCGGTGACCACCCGGTCGGCCTCCCGTTGCTGCCCACGGGCCGCCAGCCAGCGCGGTGATTCCGGGATCCGACGCCGGAAAACCAGCACGACCAGCGCGAGCAGCCCGCCGAGGATGAACATGTACCGCCACGAAACCCCGGCGGCCAACCCCGCGGTGTTCAGCAGCAGGTAGGCCAACAGCGCCGCCAGAATCGCCCCGGCGGGCCAGAAGTTCATCACGATCGCATTGGCCCGTCCGCGGACCCGGGCGGGCATGAACTCCGCGATCGCCGAATTCACGATCGCGTACTCCGCGCCAACCCCGAGGGCGGCCAGGAAACGCAGCACGTACACCGCGCCCAGGCTCGGGCTCAGTCCCGTCAGCACGGTGAACGCGGCATACCAGAGCAGCGTGACCACGAACAGCCGTCGCCTGCCGAACCGGTCGGTCAACCAGCCGCCCACCAGGGCGCCGAGCAGGATCCCGACCAGCCACACGGCCAGCACGGCATCCCGGGCGGTCACCGAGGCGCGGAAGTGGTCACCGAGTGGTCCGATGGCGCTGGAGAACAGCTGCACCTCGAAGGAGTCGAACAGCCAGCCCGCGCCCAGGGCGAGCAGGATCGTCAGGTGTCGGGGGGTGAACGCCATCCGGTCCAAACGCATGCTCAGTGACGGCGCACCCGGGTCCGCCTCCGTTACGTCCGGCGTCGCGCTCATGCCGGATTCCTGCCTCGCGCGGGCCGGCGCGGCAGAAACCCGGTCAGCCGCGGCGGACCTGCCAGGTAGCGCCGATGGATCGCCGCCGGGTCACGCCCGGCCAGGTACAACGCCTTCAGGTACTGCATGAAGAGCACCATCGCCCACGTGCCGTGCCGCTGGAAGCGGCGCGTGGAGGCCGTGCAGGTGGCGGGGAGCACGGCCATCCGACCGAGCCGGCGCAGTCGTCGGGAGATCTCCAGGTCCTCCATGAGCGGGAGCTCGGGGAAGCCGTCGACCGCCTCGAACGCCGTGCGTCGCACGAACATCGCCTGGTCGCCGAAGATCCAGCCCAACCGGCGGGCCCGGTGGTTCGACGCCCACGCGAGGTAGTCCAGCCCGGGCGAGCGCCGCTCGAAACGCAACCTCAGCCCGCCGCCGACCACCCGCGGGTCGGCCAGCACGGCCATGAGCTGCCCCAGCGCGGTCGGGTCGGCGGCGGTGTCGGCGTGGTGGAACCACAACACGTCACCGCTGGCATGCCGCGCGCCAGCATTCAGCTGCGAGCCCCGCCCCCGCGGTGCCGTCAGCACCGAGGCCAGCGGGGCCGCCAACGCGGCGGTGCCGTCCGTGCTCCCACCGTCGACGACCACCAGCTCGCAGCCGGGGAAGTCGGCTCGCAGCCGACGCAGGGTCGACTGGATGGTCTCGGCCTCGTCCAGCACGGGCACGATGATCGACACGCGCAGCCCGCCGCCGGAGCCGGAGCTGGAGCTGGAATCGCCGCCCCCATTGCCATTGCCATTGCCATTGCCATTGCCGAGAGCAGTGCTCACGAATCAAACCGGTACACGACGCCCGCCGGTGTCACGGTGTCCAGTCCGACCACCGCCCGCTCCACGACCTCGGCAAAGATCGCACCGCTGGCGGCCATCCGCTCGCGCAGAGCGTCGACCGGTTCCGGTTCGGGCACCACACCGTTGGCGTAGTCGGTGACGAAACCGAGTAGCGCCATCGGAAGTTCGGCCTCCCCGGCCAGCACCACCTCCGGGCCGGCGGTTTGGCTGATCGCGGTCACCCCGGCCGCGGCCAGGGCCGCGATCTCGGTGCGGGTGTTGAAACGGGGCCCGTCGACGTAGCCGTAGCAACCGCCGTTCCGGACCGACGTCGACCCGCCCTGACCGGCGGTGAGCAGTGCCTGTCGCACCGGTTCGCTGTAGGGCTGCTGGAGGATCCAGTGCCCCCGCCCGCTGGCGCCCGGTTCGTCGTACCAGGTGCACGGCGACCCGTCGGGCAGCCGGTTGCTCGGGAAGTACAGGTCGTCGAACACGATCAGTGAACCCGGCTGCAGGCTCGGGTCCACGGCGCCACAGACGGTCAGCGAGATCAGGCAGTCGACCTCCGCCTCCCGAAGCGCCGCCAGGTTGGCCCGGTGCGTCACCTGATGGGAGAGCCTCGCGTGCCCGGCGCCGTGGCGGGACAGGTGCACGACCGGGACCTGCCCGAGCCGCCCCTCGGTGACCATCGCGCTGCCGTAGGAGGTCCTGACCTCCCGCGGACGCCGGTCATCCAGGCCGGGCCAGTCGTAGCTACCGGAGCCGGTGATCACGCCGACCTTCATCGGCGGTCGCCACCACCGCGAGACGCAGCAGTCGCCGGTGTCGCCGTTGCCGTTGTGGTCGGACGCCGGCCGATGGTGAGCAGCGGGAGGTCGCGGCGCAGCTGCCGGTTCTCGGCCGGGTCCAGGACGCTGTGCTGCACACACGCCGGGACCAGGGTGCCGGTTTCCGGATGTGCCATCGCGTAATGGCAGGCAGCCAGGCGCTGTTGGGTGGCAACGATGCGCGGGTCGTCACTGGTTCGGCCCTGCTGCATCAGCTCCCACGCCGGAGCGACCTCGGCGGCGTCCATGAACTGGTGCATCACGAAGCTGACAGGCCGGATCTTGCGGTGCCGGATCAGCTGGCGCGCGCCGACCCGACGCACCGCCCGCCCCAGCCAGGCGGCTGTCCGCGGCACCGTCGCGGGGTGGCGCACGATGACCCGGGCCAGTTTCGCGGCCAGCACGGGGGCGGGGGTGCCGGTGAAGTTGACGGCGCCGAAGAATCGGAAGAACGCGTCGCGGGCGGCCAGGTCACGCCGGTCCGAACCGTCCAGGACGGGGTGCCAGCGCGGCCCGACGTAGAAGCCGTAGGCGGTCCGGTTGCAGCGGATGTCCCCGTTCTGCAGCACGTTGTAGTCCAACGCCGTGCCAGCGCCCCGTTCGATCTCGGCCCACACCGCGTCGGGGGTGGCGGCGCGGAAATCCTGGTGCCAGCGCCGGTCGTCACCGACGAAGGCCGCCGGTTGGAAGCTAAACATGCCGAACCCCATGTCGCGGCCGGCGAGGACGACGTCGGCGACCTCGTCGAGGTTGCCGGGAGTGACAGTCATGTTGTGGGCCAGGAAGGAACGCACCCCGTGCTCACGGCGCAGCCGGGCGAACATCGCGGTGAACCGGGCGCGGTACTCGTTCAGCGCTGCCTCGTTGGCCGGCCGCTCGATGCCGCGACGCCCGAACATGAATTTGTCGAAGTGCGCGGCGAAGGAGAGCCGATCGAAGCGCCGCTTCCCGGTGCCGTCCAGGGCCAGCGCCTGTAGGTAGGTCTCGTCGAAGTCGCCGTGCGTGAAGCTCATCGGCTCCCGACCGTGGGAGCGCATCACCTGCAGGGCCGCGGCATGGTCGTCGGGAGCGAGCAGGCTGACCTCCCCGCCGATCAGCTGGGCGTGACCGCGGGGGCCGCGCAGTCGGCGCAGCAGACCGAGTTGGGCATCCACGTTGCGGAGCGTGTGGTCCCCGTCGACGCGGACCTGGTTCGCATCGCGGGAGTGGTAGCAGGGGGTGCAGGCGAGGTTGCACTTGGGGAACACGCCATGGGTGCCCTCGCACCCGACGGCATGCCGACCCAGCAGCTGACCGGGAGTCCTGGTGATCGCGGGCAGCTCAGCCCACCGCCGGGCCATCGCGTCGACGAACTCCGGATCGGCCGGGCGGGTCACCCGCTCGAGACTGCGGACCCTGGCGGCCACTCCCATGGTGCTGCTCCCCCCGCGGCGGTCGGCTGCCGCCGCCCTCGATTGCCGGCGGGCTGCAGTCATCGGATCGATTCTGACCGATCAGAGCCCCCGACGGCGGGCGGGGTGCCGGCAGCTTCGTTCCGACCAGCAACGACGCGCCCCGCTGTTCCCGGATGGAAACACCTACCGACCCCTAGGGTGATCGGATGGCCGGCTCCGATGCGATCGTCTGGGTGGACTGCGAGATGACCGGGCTGGACCTGACCCGGGACGCCCTCATCGAGGTAGCCGCCCTGGTCACCGACAGCAACCTGACGGTGCTCGGCGAGGGCGTCAATGTCGTCATCCGACCGCCCGCCCCGGCGCTGGAGCAGATGGCCGAGGTCGTGCGCACCATGCATACCAGCTCCGCGCTGCTGGAGCGGCTGGACGGCGGCACGACGCTGCCCGATGCCCAGCAACAGGTCCTGGACTACGTCCGCCAGTTCGCCCCGGACCCGCGCCGAGCCCCTCTTGCCGGTAATTCTGTGGGCACGGACCGGGGATTTTTGGAACGGGACATGCCGGACTTCGTCGGGCACCTGCACTACCGGATCATCGACGTGTCCAGCGTCAAGGAGTTGGCGCGGCGCTGGTTCCCGCGGGCCTATTACGCGAGTCCGGACAAAACCGGAGGGCACCGCGCGCTCGGCGATATCCGGGACAGCATCGACGAATTGCGTTACTACCGCTCCGCCGTCTTCGTCCCGGCACCGGGACCGGACACCGCGACGGCGCGGGCTGCCGCTGCCGCTGTGACCGCCAGCCGTACGGGTTGCTGAGCCCTCCCGGTTGCTGATCCTTCCCGAACCGGACGGCAGACCGCGGTGCGGCGGCCCGGGGACGCGGAGGCGATAGGCTGACCGGCGCGCGGCAGCGGTGTGCCGGCCCGGCCTGATCGGCTGGGGTGCACGTCGTGGAGCCGCCGCGGTGGGTGTAGCTCAGCTGGTAGAGCACCGGGTTGTGGTCCCGGGGGCCGCGGGTTCAAGTCCCGTCACTCACCCTCGTCCGGTGCTGGCCTGGGCTTCCCGGCTCGCCTGCTCGCGACCCATTCGCTCCGCACCCGGCGAACTCTCGTATGGAGCCGAACCCTCATGCAGCGCCGAACCCTCGCTACCGGTCGAGTGCCGCTGGCGACGGTTGCGGACCACGCTGCTGACAACCGCGGCGACGATGAACCCGAGCCCGACCAGCCCGGTGACCACCTCCGGCACCTCGTATTCGATGGACACCAGGAGGATCACCGCAAGCGTGCCGATCGCCCAGTGCGCGCCATGGTCGAGGTAGGCGAACTCGGTGAGGGTCCCCCGTCGGACCATGAGCACCGTCAGGGAACGGACGTAGAAGGCGCCGACACCCAGCCCGATGGCGATCAGGATCGGGTCGACGGTCACCGCGAACGCGCCCACCACCCCGTCCAGGCTGAAGGAGGCGTCCAACACCTCCAGGTAGACGAACAGTGCCAGCCCGGCCATACCGCTCGCTTTCGAGCCGGCATTACCGTTCGAACCCCCGCCCGAACTGGCTTCCGGGCCGGACGCTCGCTGCTGCTGCCGGTTCTCCATCACCGTTCCCAGGCCGTTGACGGCCAGGTGCACCACGATCCCCAGCACCCCGGCGGACAGCACCGACCCACGGTCGTCCGCCGGGACGAGGTAGGCGGTCAGCACCAGCGCCGCGCCGCTGAGCATCGCCGGCGCCGAGGGGACCTCCCCGACCCGCAGCAGCAGCCATTCCGGGATACGCAACCAGAGAAGCTTCCGTTTCGTGCAGGCGAAGTCCAGAAACACCATCATCAGGAACATCCCGCCGAATGCGCCGATGAGCGGCTGGGCGGAACTGACGACGTGGGCATAGGTTCCCGGGGTGCTCGGGTCCCCGCCTTTCAGGGCTAGCTGAACGGCCGCGACCGGGGTGAGCCCGGCGGTGATACTCACGATCAGAATCGGGAACAGGATGCGCATCCCGAAGACCGCGATGACGATCCCAATGGTCAGAAAGACCATCATCCAGCGGTCGGTCATCCGGTTGAGAATTCCCGCGTTGACAACAGCATTGTCGAAGCTGAGCGAGATCTCCAGCACGATCAACAGCCCCGAGGACAGCGCGCCGGCCAGTCCCCCATACCAGCCGGCCAGCCCGAGCCCGACGACGGTCAGCGCGATCGAGGTCGCGAAGATCCGCAGCACGTGCACCGGTGCGACCCTATGAGGGCCGATGCCAGAGCGCCGGATCAGCTTGGACCGGCTGGGTCGCCGCCGGGTCGGGTTGCCGTACGGGTAGCCGGGGCGCCGGGGCGCGACCGTGGCAGGAGATGATGGGCGCCGTGATTGCCATCGTCCTGGGTGCCTCCGGCCGCACCGGAAGCTTCATCGCCAGCCACATGTTCGCCGCCGAGCACACCGTCTTTGCACTTGTCCGCGACCGGCGGTCGAAGAACTTCGTGCGGCGGTTGGGTCGGCTGTCCCACAGCACGGCCGGACCAGGGGTGCAGGCGGTGGTCGGGGACCTGCTCGGGGACCCGGATCAGCTGGTCGAGGCGTTCCGGGGCTGCGATGCGATCATCAATGCCGCTGGCACCACCGACCTCGACCTGCGCGGTCGGGTGGTCGACCGGGAGGGTGCCGAGGCCGCCATCGAGGCGGCGAAGCGTGCGGGGGTCAAGCGGTTCATCCAGATCTCGTCGATGTACGCCGACCGTCCCGACGAGGGCCCGGAACGGCTGCGGGGTCTGTTGCGGGCCAAGCAGGAATCGGACACCGCCCTGACCCGGTCCGGGCTGGACTGGACGATCATCCGGCCCGGCGGGCTCAGCGACTCGATGCTGACCGGGCAGATCCGGGCGCAACGGCGCCTGGACGGCGGGGGCACCATCCCGCGGGAGGACGTCGCCGCGCTGGCCGCGGTCTGCCTGAGCTGGCCGCAGTCAATCGGGCTCGGCTTCGACGTGGTCAGCGGCAATACCCCGATCCTCAAGGCGCTGGCCCAGCTGGCACCAGTCAACGACTGACGACGGCCCCGACTGTGGGCGCCCCCGACTGCTGTCGAACAGTTGCCGGGGACTTCTCCGACCGGATCGGTTAGGAAGGTCGAGGTCCCTCGGCCGCGTCTCGCTCGTGATCCACCTGCCGAGCGCCCGGGTCGGACGAATCGGTCGGCGACACGTCAGTCACCGGGCTGGCTCGCTCCGCGGGCGACGGCGGACCGAACACCATGCCGTCCAGCCGTGCCGGTGCCCGCCGCCAGACCGACAGTTCCGCATCCGCGACGTCCCACCGCGCGGTCCAGGTATCGCGGTGTCGGGCGCCCTCGATCTCGAAGGCGAGTTCCGCGGTCCGGGCCGCGGCCGACCGCTCCCAGGCCCGCCAGGCGTTCGAGATCGGAGCCACACCGACGGCCGTCCGGCACCGCTGACAGGGGCCGTGGGAGCGCTGGATGTCCGCCGTGCGCGCCGGATCCGCGCCGAGCACCAGCAGCAGGCTCATCTCCCGTTCGGCTGAGCGGGAGACCTCCCGGCACACCAGACAACTCAGACCGCCGGTGTCCACCGGGGGTTGCGGGCGGTCGCCGTCCCAGCCTTCATAGGTGGCGGCCGAGCGGGCCACTGCCGTGGCCCAGGTCCGCCAGCGCGCCGCGGACAGGCGCACCACCGTGGCGACCGGTTGTGAGAGCCAGCCACCGGACCCGTCGGCGGCGATGACGTCGGCGATGTGGGAGGCGCACAGGCCGGCGAGCTGGTCCCGGCCCCGGGTGTCGACGTGCGGACGGTTCACCGGGCGCCCCTCGGACCGTCCCAGGGCTGGCCGCCAGGTCCCGGCCCGCCACGTCCGCGGGGGCCCGGACCGCAGTTCACCGGTCGGCGGCCCGGATCGTGCGTCGCCGTAGCGGTCCCCGGCCTCGGACGGCGTGTCAGCCGACTCCGATGGCAACGCCCGGCCCGAGCTGATCCAGTCCAGCAGCCGCCATGTGGTCGTCACCCGGGCAGCGCAGATCGGGCAGCAGGCGCGGGCCAGCAGCGCCTCGATCCGGTCGGTCAGACCGCTGCGGCGAACCCGGGCGTCCTCGCGCAGAACGGCCTCGGCCGAGTCGGTGCGCAGTCGGGCTCGGATGGCGGCGTCGGTGTCGTCCCCGGTGACGATGCCCGCCGCCAGATCCGGGGTGGTCGCCAGCCGGTCGGCGAGCACGGATGCGACCAGCTCCGCGGTCGGCGGCGACGAGAGGCCCGCCCGGGAACCCACCCCGCGCAGAAAGGCACGGGCATGCGACACGCACAGCCCGGCCCCGGCCCGATACGCGTCGGCGACCTCGGCGGCCCGCTCGGTGTTGCCGGCGTCGTCCAGCGCGCTGATCAACATCGCGAACAGGTCGTCGACGCGGGCCTGCACGGCATCACAGACCGGGCAGGGCGCCCATCGCCCGCGACGGGTGCGTGAGGGCTGCGTTGTTCGGCCGGATGGCGGTTGCCGATGATCGCGCGCGTCGTGCAGCAGCAGGTCGAACAGCCCGGTGGCCAGCCAGGACGCCGCCGGGCCGTGGTCGAGCAGCCGCCTGGTGTGCGCCGAGCAGAGCCCGGCCGACGCGATGAGCCGATCACGCACCGACTCGTCGGCGTTGGTCTCGGACTCGTAGAAGAAGAACCACCGCCGGACCTCCTCGTCGGCGACACGGCAGGCCGGGCACGCCGGCACCGGACCGTCGGCGCGGCGGCGGGCCAGTCCGGTCGGTGTGAACCGGGCAGGCACCGCAGCGCCACCGAGCACGACCAGCAGGTCCTGTCGGGTGCGGCGACTCAGCTCGCGACGGCGGCGCAGCACGGGCAGGGATGCCGGCCACCGCCGAGGCGTCATCGCCCACTCCGTTCGGATTCCTTCGTTCGCTGCGTCCAGCATGGTCGCGGTGGCGCGCGCCGGCAACGCCGTGCCGGTCCGCCCGGGGGTTGGTAGGGTGCCTCACGCAGGCGCCGCTAGCTCAACTGGCAGAGCAGCTGACTCTTAATCAGCGGGTTCGGGGTTCGAGTCCCTGGCGGCGCACCCCGTCTGACCTGCGGTTTCGTCCGATCCGAGTTCTGTGAGGGGCCGATTTCGGCCCCCTTTTGGGCCGGATGGGAACGGAATGGGAACGGATTGCACGCCCCACGCACGGCGGGCTGTCCGGGGCCGCGCCGGGGGATGATCCTGGACACCGCTTCGGCCGCTGCACGGGCGACCGCCGGTAGCACGCTCGTGTAGGTGTCGGCGGTAATGGCCAGGGAGCTGTGGCCCAGCTGCTCGGAGACGACTTTCATGGGCACACCGGCCTGCAACGCGAGGCTGGCAGCGGTGTGACGCAGGTCGTGCAGCCGGATTGGTGGCAGCCCGGCCCGCCGGGCAAGACGGGCGAACGCATCAGTCGCCAGGTCCGGATGTAGTGGTCCGCCGTTCTCCCGGGTGAAGACCAGACCGGAGTCGACCCAACCCGAGGCCCAGCCCTCGCGGTGCCGGACCTGCAACACGCTCCAGCGGCGAAGGACAGCGACGGTCTTCTCGTCCAGGGAAATGGTCCGTTCACCCGAGCCGGTCTTCGGTGGGCCGATCTCTGTGGCCCAGCCGAGCTGCACGACCTGCTGGGTGACCCGCAGGGCACCCCGTTCCAGGTCGACGTCGACCCACCGCAGCCCGACCGCCTCACCCCGCCGCAGACCGCGGTAGGCGATGAGATGGAACAAGGGGTAGAGGCGATCGGAACGGGCGGCGTCCAGGAACGTTCCGGTCTGCTCGGCGGTCCAGACCGCGACGGGCGGGGCGAGGCCGTCCCGTTTCCACTGCGCGACTCGCTCCGGCGTCCAGACGACGGCGCGCGGTCGGCGTGCTGGCGCGAGTTCGAGGTGCCTGGCGGGATTGGCGGGGATCAGTTTCCGCTTCACCGCCGTGTTCAGCGCGGACATGAGCGTCGCGTGAACGCGTCGAATCGTCGCCGGGGACAGTGGGTGGACCCCGTGGCCGGGGGCCCGCGCAGCGAGGAGGCGCCGGGTAGTTGAGCCTGGCCCGGGGTCCGTCGACGGTCCGAGTTCGCGCATGGCCATGAACAGTCGATCGACGTCGGCATCGGTCAGAGCTGCCAGTCGTAGATGGCCCAGGCCGGGCGCAAGGTACAACCGGATGTGCTCCCCATACGACCGACGGGTCGTGGACCGGAGCCCGCCCTTTCCGGCGAGCCACTCCTCGAGGTAGGCGCTGACGGTGGCCCGGCTGGGCATCACCGGCTCGCCGCCACCGAAAGCAGCCAGCGACGCTGTCATCGCCGCTCGGGCCTCGCGCTCGGTCGAGAACCCACCGACCCTGATCTGGCGTCGTCGGCCACTGTCGGCGGGCGGGCCGTCGTAGACGAAGAACCACGAGCCGTGCTTCCGACGGCATGGAATTACCCGGCCACTGGAATCGGTGACGGTTCCGCACGAGCAGCGCTTGAACGTGCGGCCCTTCATCCGACCTCCGCCCTGACAGGGATGTCCCGGCCGGCCGACGCGGTGACCTCCACGCCGAGTAGAGCCAGCAGTGGCGCGGTGGGAACGCGGATCAGTCTGCCCAGGTGGAAGACCGAGGTCGGCCAGGCGTTGGCGCGTACGAGTTCGTAGGCAGCGGTCCGGCTGATGCCCAGCACGTCGGCGGCGGTGGGCACGTCGAGGACGGCCGGTAGCGCGCGCAGCTGATCGGCGTTCACCGTCGCCGCCCGGCACTGCGTTCAGGTCTCGGTAGGGGCGGAATCGGCGGCGGTTTGGCGTGACTGGGCGCCCGGCCGAACCGCTCCACGAGCAACGCGCGAACCATGTCCTCATACGCCGTGGTGGCCGTTGCCTTCGGCGGCGGGGCCGCTCCGGCCAGTCGGGTTGAGTCCATGGGTACTCCTCGTGGTGGGCTCGGAACCGGGGATCCGGGTCGGAGCGGGCGATCCTGGCCGGCGCCACGCGGGCGCGGGGGCGTCCAGGCTGCACGGCCGGGATCTCGGACGACCAGGCCGGGTGTCCACATCAGTTGATGGATTGGGGACTACTGTAAGCCGTTATGGCGGACAGTCAAGAGGTCCCGACTCGCCGGCTCCGCGGGTCGGGCGGTCACCTTCGATACCGTGATCCCAGCGGGCCCTCGGTGGGGTGGCCTGCGTCCGTGGACGAGAGAGGGTGCGCCGGTGACCGAGCCGAACCGGCCGGCGCTGTCGCTGGCCGAGAAGCTCGACCGCCTCTTCAAGGCGGTCCGGCCGGCCAAGGGCGAGTTCTCCTACGAGGACGTCGCGTCGGCGTTGCGCGGGGGCGGCGGCCCGACGATCTCGGCGACCTACGTCTGGCAGCTGCGCCGGGGCGTCCGGGACAACCCGACCAAGAAGCACCTGGAAGCCCTTGCCCAGTTCTTCGGGGTTGCCCCGAGCTACTTCTTCGACGAGGACAGTGCCCGCAAGATCGAGGCGGAACTGGAGCTGCTGACCGCGATGCGCGACGCCTCGATCCGGGAGCTGGCGTTGCGCTCGGCCGAGTTGTCCCCGGACGGTGTCGGTGCGGTACGGGCGATGGTGGAACAGATCCGGAACCTCGAACAGGGCAGCGGCAGTTCCCGGCGGCCCCGTGACAAGCGCGGATCGGTGCGGCACAGTCGAGACGGCGATACCACCGGTGGGCCGCAGGGCACCAAGCGTGACTCGCAGTCGACCGGTGACCGGACGGATAGCTGAGGACACCGGAACCCCCCGGACCGGGCGGGCCCCGCTTCAGCGGCGAGGGGGCCCTATGTGGCAGTCGTCAGCCCGACGTGCACGACGGCGCGCAGCTGCCCGCGTCGCCACCGTGGACGTACCGGAGCCGTTCGACTTGGAGGCGTTCCTGCAGTCGGTCGCCGCAGAGCGCGGACGAACGATTCAGGTCCTGCCGCTGGAATCCGCGCAGCTGCCGGATCTGCCGTGCGGGCTCTGGATCGCGGGCGAGTTCAGCGACTGGATCTTCGTGGAGGAGGGCACCAGTCCGCTGCACCGGGAACACATCGTCCTGCACGAGGTGGCCCACATGCTGTGTGGGCACCGCCTCAGCCGGGACACTCCCAGCGTGCTGCTGCCGAGTCTGGACCCGGCCGTGGTGCGCCGGGTCCTAGGGCGTGTCTCCCGGATGTCGACGGGGACGGCCGCGACGATCGTGCGGTGACGCGTACTGGGGTGCTCTCGGATGAGGTGTGGGCCCGGATGGAGCCGTTGTTGCCCAGCTCAGCGGG
>JAABUL010000708.1_pt1 | contig 69877 bp, 64 predicted proteins | sample 5559151 | NCBI WGS metagenome assembly JAABUL01 (sample SAMN10711876, study PRJNA513368) | rock metagenome | isolation source: Antarctica rocks | place: Antarctica: Victoria Land, Pudding Butte sud | reverse complement strand
CGTGCTCGGGATTGTATGCTTACTATGGGACCCTTCGAGGATAAAAAGACGACTCTTCCACGAGCGACGGCTTCATTTCCGAGGAGGGACGTGGGACTCGCGGTTCCCCGAGCACTGTAGTGACTTTAGTGGCGAGTTTAGAGGCTGGATACGAAGTTCTACTCCATTTCGTGATTCTGATTCCTATTTAACTCGAGCCATGGATCAGATACTTCCAGTTGGAAATAAAGACGCCTGAATCCACCGCCTCCATTATTCTCCTGGCTGTCGCCGAAATATGATAGATCCATATTGGAAACGGGCAAAGTGACTCCCCAAACTATCGAGCTTGCTCAATCAGCTGGGGAAGACGAAAGTGATGAAAGCCGATGTGTATGTCACATACCACCAACGGTATGCAAGCCACTATTACCGCTCAAGAGCGCGTTTTTGAGGTTGCTTCTGTCACTATGATGACATCGCGCCATTGTCGTCCACAATGCAATAGAAGCAATCTTGAGCGCCAGGATCACAAGGGATCCTCTATGCTCCAATGGCTACTGGAAAATCGTAAGACGGCCAAGGAGCTCTTCGACCGTCCATGGCTCAAGCTACTTAAGAGATGAAGGTTCTTTACTTATCGATCCATGGTCGGAGGAAGCTCTGTTGAAGCTCCTCGGTAAGGCATTCTTCACAGGTGATGAATGTAGCACAACTGATGTACTACAGTAACCGAGAAATTCATGATAAAGCTAGGTTTGTACATATAAACTCGCTTCTAACATTTTGCACTCATCTTCTCTCCTTCGCCTTCAGAGAGTAAGCTTTTCGTCGCTAATTGTGTAAGATCCTAATGCTTCTCACTGTGTTCCATGTTCTGTATGTTCTGGTTTTATTCAGTTCAATTGCGCCTACCGACACTCACCGCTGATTCTGGCTTGATCTTGTAAACCAACCAAGTCCAACATGTCCAAAGGCGTTGTGGCTTCTGTGCGCAGCAGTAAAGATCACTGCGAGGAGATTATCTTGGCGTAGTGGGAGTCGGTCCCCTAGCTTTGATCAAGTGGGCGTCTAGGTGTGATGAGAAGGGAGAGTCCTGCATAATGCCGTTACAGCATAGCCTAGGACATGCTCTGAGGCCTCGGAATATACCACAGAATCGGCGTCCGTCTGGAAATGGGGAAGGCGGTCTGCCATGCACTACATTTAGCAAAAGTGCAGATAAATAGAAGCCTCAGACCTGAAACATGCTGAGCTTACTATGCGCTGGGCGTCGAGGCTGTGTGGTGGTCGAGTGCAGATCTAAGAAAGTACTACTACATTACTTCAGGTGTCGCTTTCATCGCTTACCTTCGGGTAGGCTATTTTTACACGATCAGTGAAGATGTTTTTCTATTCTCTGACCTACCTACATACCTTATTCTTCGATTCGCTAAGGTACTCAACATCAGCCAACAGTCAATGATACGGTGATACCAGATTAATAATCCACGATAATCCAACAGTATCCTGATGGTGGCTGTATTTTAATTGGCTATGAAGATCAAACACAGGCCGGGAGATACCAATTCGGAACTTAGGGCCTTGTACGGATGTCACCCTGCATCATTCCGCCCAGAGGCACAGTCTTAGCTGAGACGCTTTGCCGCAGCCACCGCTTATGTGCATTACACCCACCTGGGCCTCAGTGTTTGGCGAGCAGGAGGTTTTCATCTACCACTTCGAGGGTTGCGCACCTGCGTATGCAGCTACGGGAACTGTAACATGCGTCCGTCCGTCAAGACAATCTTTTACTGGCCATGCGATAAGGCTCTGCTCTGAATGCCTGTTATGGGACATAGGCAGTGCCTTCGAGCAGGGATTTCAATCCTCTGTGATCATCTACATGTCAATCGAACTCGAGAAGGCTTCGATAGCTCGCAGCTGGGGCTGGAATTTTCAGGGTGTCTGCTACTTCCTGCATGCTCTCGGCGAACATGCTTCCCCGCCACGGTTTCGGAATTATAGATGTTGTGAACCTCAAATTGGAGATAGGTGGGAGCAATGATATATAATATACCCATTTTCCCTGACGAAATTTGCGGTTCCAGTATTTATTGCCTTGCTTCCGTATTACTATTCAGTGTCGGCATACTAGCAAAACGCTGGTCCATTCTTCTGAATCAGTCATGCAGTTTAAACGCTTATGTCTTCTCATGCCAGCATTTGTTTGTCTCTTCAACCTGTGTGTCCATGCCATTCCGAACCACAACCCTGGTGCTCCCATCGGCTATGAGCCCCGGGCTGAAAACATACCTGCCGGGAGGCATTTGACAGCAGCGAGGATGGTATCTCGGCTCAAACCTCGAGGTATTGCAGAGATGCTTACCCATGAACAAGATCTCCACTATATTGATGGTGCGTACTCAGCGAGCTCTTGGAAACGGCTATGCTGACACCACATGCCTGTCAAGCCGACAGCTATAGAAGTTCATCTCAGTTTGTTGCCCAAGTGAGCATATCATCACGGCTGCCCTCCGTGATGCTTGAAGAATTGGAGAGCCACGTCGATGAGGTCAGATGTTACGACTCATCTGTACACTTGTACTTCCGTACGGTTGAGACACTCAAACATGCCCATGAAGACTTAGGTCGAGTTGCCGGTTTTGTGCTCATTACCTCGCACCAAGGCTGCAATAGGGATGGGGAGCGGGATACACACTTGTCAGCATGCTACTAGGTCGACTGCTGGAAGAAGAATATGCTAACCTTTTTAGGGTTTCTGCGCTTGAAGTTCGTGAGGAAGAACAGCTTCTAGTGCTCTCAGTCTCCCGTACGCCCTGGAAAAATGCAATTCATTCGATCAAAGTGGACTTTGGAGGTAGCGCTGAACCTTTTGAACTTCGGCAGGAACATGATATACAACGGAGACAAGCAACGACATCAACCACAACACCAGCATCTGCTCCCACAACATCCATAGCATATCCTACGCCTACAGCTTCTGGAAATCCATCGCAGATGCCAAATGTAACCGAAAATATTAACCGCCAATGGCTTGATACGAAAATATTGCCGCCAGACAACATCTTAGGTCAGCTAATGTCCATCGGTCCGCCAATGTATGTTGCTATCTCTTTGAAGTAGGCTGTTTGGCAATACTGATTAAAGAGAGTAGACCTGCGGGTTTCACAATCGCATGTAAAAACTGTTCCATCCACGGCGATATAAATTTATTCTCAGGTTCCTTCTCCATGAGCAGTACTTCAAACCAAACGGACAACATCGTCGACTTCTTTATCATGAATAATGGTTACGTGGAACTTCAGACGAATGACTTCTCTGCGCACATTGAGCTCGAAAGCACGATCAAACCTTCGAAACAACTGATAACCTATACGGCTCCATTACCAGCCATCAACTTGACGCCATTCGAGGCAAGTATTCTTCTACACCAGCCGCTTGTTGCGTTCGGCTGACGATTAATAGATACCTGGGATCGCAGCTGTAGGTCCTCAGCTGAATCCACAAGTCACCATCGGATTTGAGTTGTCCACTGAGCTTGATTTCACATATGGATTTGATGTTGCTGTACGTTGTTGCCACTCTTCACCACCGACCGCTAAGATATTTTCTTGTGGTTAAGCCCCACGTGTGCTTACGAGGGTCAACAGGTACCAAACAATTCCAAAATCATGCTTAATGTCGGTAATGTAACGAACTCTTCTATCCAAGGATTGTAAGTGGTCGACCTATATCAGGCTTCATATATGCTGACCTCTACAGCTCCGACACTAAGATAACCGCATTGCCCTTTCAAGCTGCGGTAGAGAACGTGGGTCTCACCGTCACAGCGGGCTTCACACCTCAACTCATCCTTGGCATCTCGATAATTGGTCATGATGCAACGGCAGGCCTCGGCGTCTTTCTCGACCTCCCAACCGTGTCTGCCACACTCGAGGAAGTCTTACAAGTCAACCACAAGTGCGAAAAAATCGCAGCCTCAGACTCTAAGACCGCCAACGATGCTTTCGGTAGCCTTACACATATTACCGGACAAGTGGGGTTGGACATCGGGCTCTTGGCGCAGGCGAATCTGAATATCGCTGGCCGAACCAAAAACGAAAGTACAAGTTATACCGCGTTTGCGACAACATACCCACTGCCCACCGCCTGCATGAGCTTTGACCGCAAAGCAAAAACTTATGGTATTGCCGGTGCAACGTCGACAGGGTCCGCGGGGAAAAATGGGCCTAATGATCAAAAATCTGGTGCAGTGTCGAACATCAGCAATCCTATACTGAAAGTCCTTGGTAAGCAAAGACGTGCAGAGGTGGCAGCTGGTTTCTTAATGTTGGTGTCTGCGTTTTTCATGAATATGTAAAGCTGTTGTTCTCTTTTTTTTCCCCGTTCTGAGTGTGGATAGGCGTTTGGTTTCAAGGAAAAAGGATTTGCTGTGGATTGGGCGGTCGTTGGTTCATGGTTAGCAAGCTTGTGTTTAGCACGACGTGCAATTTAGAAACCTACGAAGGACACGATTGATTAAACACAGTCAAATCTGAGATTCGCAACTGAGATTTTACTCCAGTTAATTGAACGAGACCAGATCGCGACACCAACTGATTACCAGGCACACCAGAACAATTGATGAACCATTCCACCAAGTGGTTAATTTGGGTGTGAACAATCACGACCTAACAATTTCATACGTTCCACTACTCAATGACTTATCGCACACCCCGTGTAATATAAAGTCGAGTGGGTGAAGATTTCTTCTATACTTTTGAATATCTCTACAAACACCCATTGTACATACAGTACCACAAGACAACTTGAAGGCTGAGCACGAGATCACGATTATAGTGCGATCTGCGGGACGGGCCGAGGAGGCCCTAAGAGCACAATCTTACCTTAGCGGATCTTGATCTTTTTCGGCTACTGTAGCGGGTGACTTGGGCAAGATAACATTTCTCTCGTGCATAATCTGTTGTTCTTCTTTTGCCTGAATGTCGACGAATCTATATTCGGCTGTTGTGCGACAGGAACATGGATAAGAATAACCTGAGAGATGGGTATATTGAGCCGCCATAAAGCCGCATCACCCACTGCGAGTCATGTCGGAGCAGCCGGACCTTCCGAGCGCTTCGGCTTTTGAAATTGCCCAAAAACCCCGAGAGATATCTTCCTTGGCGGCCAAGTCCTCCCTACGGTCCACCACTAAGCTTCTTGATGACCGCATGGATGGATGCTAAAGCTGAAGGCGAAAAGCCCGAACGCCGGTTATGACCAAATATTGCGCAGATGACTCCGTAGGATCAAAGAGAACTTACGAATACAAAGAAAATGATGGCTTCAATATCAGTCCCTCGTTTGTCTCAGATACTTTCTCTCAGGCCCTTTCATCGCCTTCCGAATCGCTGCTCTTGGGGATCAGTTGCATACATTACTGCAGTTCGCACCAGCCCTGTGTAAGAAAGATAGCGGAGGCCCACGTTTCAATAGCAGTTGCTGATCGCATTCTAGGCGATTACTAAAGTCCGCGTCGTCCCCCCTTATCCTCGACAGATAACCAAAGTACCTAGGGCGATAGACTGCTACTCCACCCTACCTCCCAAGTCAACTACGAAATTTCTCTCCGACTTTTCCAGCACACTGATCACTTAGTAGGCCGCAGACATGGCCGCTATGGGCGGTGCCGGGATGGCTCCAGCACTAGAAGCTGGAGAGGGTGAAACCATCTATAATTCGTTGAGAAGTCAGGACCAAAGTGCTGGTAGCAGTAGCACGGTTCTGCCAGAGAAAGGCTTTGTCAGCAAAGCGGATGACTGGGAGATGATGCGAGAAGTCAAATTAAACCAAGAGCGAGGTGAACGGGATAATCTCAAGGGCCGAAAACTTGGGTTGACGTGGAATGATCTAAATGTCAGAGGAGTGGGAGCAGACGCCGCCTTCAATGAGAATGTTCTCTCGCAATTCAACATTCCTCGAAACATCATCGAAGGCCGCCACAAGCCGCCTTTGAAAACCATATTGAAGGATAATCACGGATGTGTCAAACCAGGCGAAATGTTGCTGGTGCTTGGGAGGCCAGGAGCTGGATGTACGACGTTGCTGAAGATGCTCTCGAACAGAAGACAGGGATATGCCGAAGTCGACGGATCTATCTCATTCGGGTCAATGACTCCCAACGAGGCAAAACCCTACAGAAGCCAGATTGTAATGAATACCGAGGACGAACTTTTCTTTCCTAGTCTCACCGTCGGTCAGACTATCGATTTTGCTACTAGGATGAAGGTCCCCTACCATTTACCAACCGGCATGGATAATAAGATGGATTTCCAGCAGGAAAGTCGGAAATTTCTATTGAACTCATTGGGAATCGCACACACTCAAGATACCAAGGTTGGGAATGAGTACGTCCGTGGGGTATCGGGAGGGGAAAGAAAACGGGTTTCAATCATCGAAACTCTTGCTACCAGAGCAAGCATCTATTGTTGGGATAACAGTACACGTGGCCTAGATGCCAGCACAGCTTTGCAGTTCATCAAAGCAGCCAGAGCAATGACAGACATTCTTGGATTGACTTCTGTGGTCACGCTTTACCAAGCCGGCAACGCGATCTATGATTTGTTCGATAAAGTTCTCGTTCTGGACAAGGGAAATCAAATCTATTACGGCCCAATGACGGAGGCTCGTCCGTTTATGGAGAACCTTGGTTTCGTCTGCGAAGATGGGGCTAATGTTGCAGATTTCCTGACTGGAGTCACGGTACCCACTGAACGGCGGATCCGCGAAGATTACGAGGAAAATTTTTCACGGACTGCCGTGGCCATTAGAGAAGCCTATCAAAGGACCTCAATCAAAGCGACTATGGAGCAAGAATACAGATATCCGGACACACATCAAGCCAAATCGGAGACTGCCGAGTTCAAAGAGGCGATCATCTACGACAAACACAAAACTCTCCCTAAGAAATCCCCGTTAACAACTAGTTTCTTCTCACAAGTAAGACATTGTGTGAAGCGCCAGTTCGAAATTATCTGGGGAGACAAGCCGACCTTGTTTATCAAGCAAGGTGTTACTCTTGTACAGGCACTGGTCGCTGGTTCGCTGTTCTACAACGCTCCCAACAATTCCACGGGGCTTTTTACCAAATCAGGAGCTCTCTTCTTTGCTATTCTCTACCATACCCTCATGGCCTTGGGCGAAGTCACCGATTCGTTCACTGGTAGACCCGTTCTCGCCAAGCATAAAGCGTTTGCGTTTTTCCATCCAGCCGCGTTCGTGTTTGCGCAGATAGCCACTGATCTCCCAATCCTGTTCGTTCAAGTGACCCAGTTGGCTCTGATCGTATACTTCATGGTTGGACTTACAGTCAGTGCTGGGGCATTTTTCACCTTCTGGGTCGTCACTTTTGCAGTGGCAATATGTATGACCGCAGTGTTCCGCGCAATCGGGGCCCTGTCAGCTAACTTTGACGCTGCTTCTAAAATTTCGGGATTTTGGCTCTCCGCCGTAATATTGTATTGCGGGTACTTTATCTCGAAGCCCACCATGCATCCCTGGTTTGTTTGGATCTATTGGATTGACCCCTTATCATATGGCTTCGAAGCTCTTCTTGGGAACGAATACAAAGGAAAGGTTATTCCTTGCATCGCCAATAATCTAATTCCTAGTGGGCCTGGTTACACGAATTCTGCCTATCAAGCTTGCGCTGGCGTCCAAGGTGCCATTCAAGGTTCAACATTTGTCACTGGTGAGCAGTATCTATCTGCTCTAGGGTACAGCTCGTCTCATGTATGGAGAAATTTTGGAATCATCTTGGCATGGTGGGTCTTTTTCGTTGCTGTTACTATTGTAGCTACAGACAATTGGAAGGAGTCGGCAGGCAAAGCAGGCTACCTGTTGATTCCAAGGGAGAAATCTAAGCACAACCAAAAGTTTCTGCGCAGCGATTCGGAGTCGCAGGCCAACAATGAGAAAGACTGGGTAGCTAGCGGCTCGTCTTCACAAGAAAGTTCCGTTGACAAGCAGCTACTCAGGAATACCTCTGTCTTCACATGGAAAAATCTCACATATACTGTCAAGACACCGTCCGGTGATAGGGTTCTTCTGGATAACGTACAAGGCTGGGTCAAACCTGGTATGCTTGGAGCGCTTATGGGTGCTTCTGGAGCCGGCAAAACCACTCTACTCGATGTTCTTGCTCAACGAAAGACGGAAGGTACCATCAATGGATCTATCCTGGTCGACGGAAGACCTCTCACTGTCTCTTTCCAGCGATCTGCAGGCTACTGCGAGCAGATGGATGTCCACGAGCCTCTTTCGACTGTTCGAGAGGCTTTGGAGTTCTCTGCTCTTCTTCGTCAAGACCGTGAAACACCACGTGCAGAAAAACTTAAATATGTAGATACCATCATCGACTTGCTGGAAATGCAAGATCTCGAGCATACACTGATTGGAAAACCTGGAGCTGGATTATCAATCGAACAGAGGAAGAGATTGACCATTGGCGTTGAGCTGGTCTCCAAGCCCAGCATTCTAATCTTCCTGGACGAACCGAGTTCGGGTCTTGACGGTCAGGCTGCTTTCAATACACTCAGATTCTTAAAGAAACTTGCAGCTGTTGGGCAGGCAATTCTTGTTACCATCCATCAGCCTTCTGCCTCCCTATTCGAGCAATTCGACACACTCCTCTTGCTAGCTCCAGGAGGGAAGACTGTTTACTTTGGCGATATTGGCGATGAAGCACAAACCATCAAAGACTATTTTGGCCGTTATGGAGCCCCTTGTCCCTCTGGAACTAACCCAGCTGAACACATGATCGATGTCGTCTCCGGTACTCAATCCCAAGAAAAAGACTGGAACCAGGTCTGGCTTGAATCCCGGGAACATGACACCATGACCAAAAACCTCGACAACATCATTTCAGACGCCGCCTCCAAACCCCCTGGCACCAAAGACGACCCCAATGAATTTGCTCTTCCGCTATGGGAACAAATTAGACTTGTTACCAACCGCATGAATATAGCACTATATAGGAACATTGACTACGTCAACAACAAATTCGCCCTCCATATCGGTTCCGCCCTCTTCAACGGTTTTTCTTTCTGGATGATTGGAAATAGTGTCGCGGACCTCCAACTCCGCCTCTTCACCGTCTTTAATTTCATTTTCGTCGCTCCAGGCGTCATTGCCCAGCTTCAACCCCTCTTCAATCGAGCGCAGAGACATTTACGAAATCCGTGAACGTAAAAGCAAAATGTATTCCTGGAAAGCCTTTGTCACCGGCCTCATCGTCTCCGAAATCCCCTACCTCTGCATCTGCGCCGTCCTTTACTACGTCTGCTGGTACTACACCGTCGGCTTCCCCACCGACTCCAATAAAGCTGGCGCCACCTTCTTCGTCATGCTCATCTACGAGTTCGTCTACACGGGCATCGGCCAATTCGTCGCCGCCTACGCCCCCAACGCCGTCTTCGCCTCCCTCGTCAATCCCGTGGTCATCACCATCCTCGTCTTCTTCTGCGGCGTCCTCGTGCCCTACCAGGCCATCCCCGCCTTTTGGCGCTATTGGCTCTACTATCTCGACCCCTTCAACTACCTCATGGGCTCCCTTCTCGTCTTCACAGACTACGACGCCCCGGTGCAATGTGCCCCTCACGAATTCGCCCTCTTCAATACCCCCAACAATGCAACCTGTGCCGAGTACCTCGCCCCATATTTCCAGGGCATGGGCGCCCGCACAAACCTGGTCAACCCAGAGGCTACAGAGGACTGTCGCGTGTGCCAGTATCGCCGCGGTAGCGACTACTTGGCGAGTCTGAACCTGGGGAGCTACTATGAGGGGTGGAGGGATGCGGCGGTGGTGGTGATTTTCGCGCTGAGCAGTTATTTGATGGTGTTTTTGTTGATGAAGCTGAGGACCAAGGCGACGAAGAAGGCGTCGTAGGGGCTCCTTTCTACTGGGTTTTGGGGGTTCGGGTGGATTGATGTTGCGATTCGTTGTGGTGGGTGGTGCATGGGAAAGCGTTCCCACTTGCATTTGCTTTATAGACGTTGGCATGGGGTCGGTATGATAGACTTGGGTATGGGAAGCATGAGATTAGAGGTTTCTTTGGTCATATATCTTGCCGGCTCATAGAGAATAGATGTATTAGACTACATAGACAGAGTTGAACGAGCAATCGCACGATCCTTGGGATTTTGGAGTCCCGTTTATGATCTGATGGTGTGGAGCATGTCTCTGTTGTGAATAGTACTCACTGTATCCTGAGAAAACGAAGCTTTTCCTTTAAGAAGTGAGGTAGTGTGTGGCTGGGTTTGGGTTGGTGTCAGCGAGTTCGAAATATCACATGTGGAGAAAGTGAACGTTTCATATTTCGTAAATCATTGCGAGCATGAAGGAATGAGAAATCTTTTCGACCAAGGGCCTCGAAAACACTTTACCTTCGCGCCCATCTCGTCGGAGGTCTTAGCCATATTTATGTAATACAGCAGCTTTCGGTGTCAAAGTGCACTTCTTTCTGGCTTACTTTTTTTTTGTTTTTTGATGGGGATGTGAATCGAGTTGGGTGACACGTTGTTGCGAATATTCTTTTCAAGTCACGCGTTGCGAATGCAGGTCTGGGCGAAAGAGGTTTGTGGGACGTGGTGCTGATTGCAGCCTCGGGTTGTGATATTGGGGGTTCTGTTCACAAAGGAAATGGGGTTCGGTTCGTCTTCGATGAGCATTGGTTTAGTTTAGTGCTTTTGGGTCATTCACTGCAGACGTGCATCTGGGAGAAGTAGCCCCGTTGAACGCATCGACTTAGGCTAGGGTTCCTTTTCCGCAAGGGAGGCGTTTCGGTTCTGTTCACCTCGACGGGTTTTCAAGAGTACTCCGCAATGATCTTCTCTGCCGCGGTCTCGCCAATGAGATAAGCGGCAGCTTGCGTGTGTGCACTGAGAGAAGTTAGCGTATCAATTTGAAAGCCGGATAGGGCGGGTGCAAGAAAGTCTGTTTAGACTCGGATGAGCCAGGGGGTTGAGATAGAGAGAACAAGAGAGAGGCGCATGGAGAGAAGGGAAGGGAGGGATGAGCAAAACATAATCAGAAGATTATCTCGTCTTCAACGCACCTTAACATAAAAGGCACAACACTCATATCTACCACTCTAAGGCCCTTGGTTCCAACAACATGAAAGTCTTTGTCGACGACCGTATCCGGGTCCTCAGGCTTGCCCATCTTACAGGTGCCGCACATGTGCCACATGCTTATTGCGGTATCCTGGACGTATTTCTAAGCAATCGTGAAAAGGTCAGTGTGTGAACTGCATCTCTACTAGGGGCTGGAACAACGGAGAATTGATTATGAGAGACACGCACCAAAATATCCTCATCACTCCTTCCCTTCGGGCCCGTGGCAAGCCTAATCTGATCCTTGGCCAGATACGGCATATCAAGAAACTGAAGCGCATCTCTTACAGCTTCAATGGTAACACGGCGATCGTATGGATGCGAAAGGAATTTAGGATCAACTAGGGGCGGATCTTCGGGGTTTGCGGAGCGGAGTTTTACTTCGCCGGTTCCTTGGAAGCCCATGAAGGCTACAGCGACGGCGAGGTACTGTTCTGGGGCTGAGACGGTGGGGGTGCCGGTGTGCTAAGATTGAGGGATTAGCTGGTGGTGAAAATTTAGGGCAATGGGAAGGGTGATAATGAAAGAAATGTTGGTAAATGATTGCAAGATGCTTGTAGTATAATGAAACATATGGATAGGCGCAAAAAAGCTACTCACCGAGTATATCTCGTAGTTGGGCACAGTTTCCGCTAATAGAGCCTCCTGAACAAATTTGTCCAAGTCTTTGAACTCTTCAGATTGCAGTACAGCATGGCTCTTTAGATAACTTATCATCTGAGGCAAGTAGAAGTCGGATAGCGGGCCAGTCTGATCTCTCATCCACTGCTTTCGTGCTTCTTCGAAAGCTTCCGGGCTACTTGGTAAATAAGATGATCGATGATGGCTGCCACTCTTTCGAGTCGTCACTAGTTCGAGAAAAAGATGATCGTGAAGGTTTTTGCCTACCCCTGAGAGTTCATGACACAAGGGAATACCATGTCCTTCACATTTGGTGGATGGTCCAATCCCAGAAAGGAGCAGTAACTTTGGGGTGTCGAGAGTACCGGCAGATATAATCACCTCCTTTCTGGCATAGACTAGATACGGTAAGCAAGGTTGAGTTAGGATCAAAGTGTTCTCTCAAGGCCGAACGTACTATCTTTCCCCTTGACTTGGATACCGACAGCTTTGAGATTGTCCAAGCATACCTTCTCAACCGGAGATTCAGTTAGGATGGTCAGGTTGGGCGGCGGGTCCGAAAGGTAGGCGCTGGCAGCCGTCACACGACGGCCGTTGACAGCGGCTAATTGACAGACGCTGATTCCAATAGGGTCTCCCGAGTTGATGTCGAGGTTCTGCGGATGTTGGCCATAGGCAGCTTCAAGAAACTCTCCAAAGTCGTGTTCCCATGAATCTGGAAGGCTCACATTGACTGGTCTGAATCCATTCAGTATCCTGTTCCAATCAAGCTACATTCGCTTACCCGGCACTGCCATGTGCAGATTCCGAGACATCGACAAATCGCTTATAGTCTTGCGACGGTTCGTGAACCTTTTCAATCTACACCCACGCCCCCGAGGTTTTAGCTCGACAGATAGATACCTCGAAACCGCTCGCTCCATATTCACCTTGTAAAAACGCTCTAGCACTTTCCTCCACCTCCAAACATCATCATCGACCAGCTGCGCCCAACGGTCATACTCTGCGCTTGGACCCCGGGTGTAGACACAGAAATTGATTGTTGTGCTGCCTCCCAGGCCTTTACCTCTGCTGTAATCGATTTCTCTCCCTGCTAGGTTCGGCTGTGGTACGGTTTTGTAACCCCAATTGTAGTGAGGCACGGTCATAAGCGTCCAATTTCTCTCGCCAAAGTTTTGATGATCTGGGTCGTCATTTTTTCCACCAGCATCTACCAAGAGGATCTTCTGGTCTTTCAATGCCTTGGCAAGGCGTGAAGCTAGCAGACAGCCCGAAGCACCAGCTAAAGTAGGATATTAAATTTCGATGGATGAAGTCTTGCTCTAGGGATATCTAAGTGCTTACCGCCAACAATGATAAAGTCATAGGCCTCCATCGGCGGTGGTTGTAGTGATCAGCTGTGCCACAGATATCAATAGAGTACAGACTCTGGCAGGTTGGCCAATCTCCCTAGGCATCAAGTTATCTAGGTAGCAAACGATCTAGCCATTGAGCAACACGAGTTTGACGACATTTGATCGAGAACATTTGATACTACACCATCCGGGCCAGGCAGTGAGAGCAACCCTCACAAATGTTACACAGTTGCACACAGTAAGCCCAATCGAGGGCCATACGCTTAACCACGCACGGGCAAGCGAAACAAGAGAAACATCAACAATCATCTACATCATCTTGCATTTCATACTGCATATACATTGTTTCCGTATTTCCTCAATGCAACTCTTTGTCCAATACTTATCCGAGGGCCGAATGTGGTTACTTCTCCGGCCCGCACCCTACCGTATCTCCCAGCTTCGACCAATCCGAAGCGACTTCTAGAACTATTCTAGTACCCGTGTATTTTCGTATTATATGGTATTCGAAATACAAAACATGGTATTCCGTACAGGTTTGCTGACCGAGGGACTCGTTCCAATTCATACACTGTCATCAAAATTCAATGTGGTATGCCTTCCAGGTTTGTAACTTGCTAATGAGTTAGAAGACCAACCGCAGACTCAAGATACTATGCCTACTCTCCAGCTGAAGAGAGATCGTGCCACTTTGATTCTTCGTTTTCTGATTGTATGCAAGGCCCTGCGGCAATTGGGCCCACCTTCAGGCCAAAATGATACGTCACAAAGCAGCTGGGTGTGGTGGTGTGCGAGAGGCCAACCCAATCAATCCACCATGATTTAGAGATGTCGACCCACCCACACTCCATCATCTTCAGCCCCCATGGGGGATATGATCAGAGGGAAAGAAAGGCACGGGTAAGAGATTGTAGAGGTGCTATGCAGCTTCTCCCGTACATCATCCCGTCCTCGCATAGGCTTGCATATGTTTCGTTTCTCTGCACAACGGTCGCCCTCACGCGGGCGAACGTCAAGCTTTAATGTTCCTGACTACCTTCAAGTTCTCTCTTTGGGATGATTTTTTCGTTTTTTAACGTGCTGTACAACCTCAGTCTTCCGGAATGTCGAGCGACGTCTACTATCAGAGTCGCGTCTCTGAGCTCTATGGCGGCACAATTGCTTTGATGACGGCAGCGACTATTGTCGTAGTGCTGCGCTTGATTGCAAGGAGGATATCCGCCGCCTCTTACTGGTGGGAGTAAGTCTGCTTATGCTTTTGTTGACCCTTCTCTAGCTAACCAGATGCGAAAAGCGATTTTACTATTGTGATTGCTCTCGTAAAACTCCCAGGAGCAAATTGGTGGTATAGAGAACCATACTGATAACCAGAAAGGTTCTGGATTATGGCCTAAGTACATGTTATTGGGTCCAGGCCAGACACACTGGACTCGGTCGTCACTCGGAAGTATATGGAGGGCCTGTCACTCCGGCTCAGACCATAGAGTTCTTCAAGGCATGTTCCGTGGATTGATTTGACACTGGAGATGCTAATTGAAGACTGTAGATTTTCCTAGCCCTCCAAGTCTTCTACTTCTCCTCGTCCGTTGCCTTCAAAACCTCCTTGATACTTCTATACTACCGTATCTTTGGCGTAGTCCGATGGTTCAAATGGACCTTGGCCGCCGCGTGGACCGTTGTGCTACTCTACTTCGTCGTAAATCTGCTTGTTGCCATATTTGAATGCACGCCGGTTGCCTTTTACTGGGACAAATCGATCAAAGGCGGGACATGCATCAACCAGAACCAATTCTACCGATGGAACGGCGTCGCGAATCTGCTTATCGACTTCATGATCCTTACGCTCAGTATACCCATGATCTGGCGGTTGAACCTAGCGTTTCGGCAGAAGCTCTCCTTGAGCGGGATATTCCTGCTGGGTCTCTTGTAGGTAACCACCTTCCACTCCACCAAACCATACGCTGACCACAGCCCTTGATCCCAGCGTCTGTGTCGCCTCAGTCGTCCGTGTCACCACCTTCTCCGAAGTCAACCTCGACGACATAACCTACACCATTCTCCCCGCCTCCATGTGGTCAACCGTCGAACAATCCATCGGCATCATCTGCGCCTGCCTCCCCATCCTCCGCCCGCTCTTTGGCAAGATCTTCGCAAGCAGCCATAGCGGCAGTGGCAGCACTGCCATCGACGGAAAATACACCCATCATCGCCATGGACCACCCATTGGCCTGTCGCACCTGAGCTCAAAACCGACGACGAGGAATTCATTAGAGGGCAGTAGTGCTGGGTTTGCCCGGCTGGATGAGGAGAGTGGCATAGAGGGGTCGGTAACGACGCATGTGACAAGGGGGAGCAATAACGATTTGCACGTGCTGCCGCAGGCGATATTGAAGAATCAGTCGATTGAGCAGCATTATGGTCGGGTCTGAGAGTTGGATAAAAGAATGCTGTGTATTTCAAGTCGCGCTATAGTCTTTGTATTCGGGCTTTCAGCATCGCGTCCCGCATGACGCTTCTACAATCAACATACCTAGAACCATGGTATCCAGCAACACAACATCGCCATCGACAATAAGATCTTCGCCTAAACCACCAGCGAGCGCAACGCAAACACCCGCTTATTGTCCCATCACTTTGCGCCCTCACTGCTGAAACCCCAAACATCTACATACCTCCAACGCTGTATCCAATTCTACCCCTGAGCCCTTCCTAACATAGCACATAGCACCCACCACTCCCTAACCCTGACTAACCAGATACCCCCCACCTCCGCGACATCCGCATCAGCTGTCGAGCACAGAAGCCTAGATAGGGAGATCAAACACCTCTGTGAAGGACTAACCCATGGTACCTACATATATATATGTAACCAGTAAGTTTATTTTTTCAAGGAGTGGGCAGCGTGCAGGATCGGGACGAGATTTGTTTTTTTTTGGATCTAGTTGGTGTGAGTGTTTGGGATGTAGGTGCTACATATCAGAACTTTACTGGCTTTTGGGGGGGTGGGAGGGGTATAGTTAGAGCAAGGGTCATGATTCATGCATCAAGGCGCAAAGTTTTATTGGTTTGTTTTATGTGTTTTGATAAAGTCCTACTGTAATCCTTAATCTGTCGACTGCACTGTGGCACATTGAAACCTTTCTGCCTCCATGTATGAATGACTTATAAACCCATTCGCTTACCATTGTCTTTTCAAAGCAAACAAGGCCAACAGGATGCTTTGCGTGGACCCTAGGTATTCTCCTTTGATATTACTTCCCGCCTTAATCTATTCGTCTCACATCTATCTACATGCCTTCACAAGCCCCAAAGTCTACGAAGTCGCAGTACCCGCCCCACACAGGGACCCACTCGCACCCACACTCGGCCTCAAAGGATTCTTCGCCCCTCCTGGCCCGATAATCTCTGCTGCAATCTTCTCCGCCAACGCATAAATCGTTGCCTGCGGGTGCCCTGGCGGCAAAAACGGGAAACTACTCGCATCCACCACCCGAAGCCCTTTCGTTCCATACACCCTCGCTGAACTGTCTACAACGGCCATGGTATCCTTAGCAGTCCCCATCTTGCAAGTCGCGGCGGCGTGCCAGACTTGCGCCAAGCTTTCCCGGATAAAGTTGAGAATGTCGGCATCGCTCTGGACTTTTGGGCCGGGGATATGCTCGACGCCGATGGTGATGTTGCTGAGGTGGGCCCAGACCTGGCGCTGGCGCTTAAAGGCCGCGACGGCGAGTTCGGCGTCGGCGGGGTCGGTAAGCCAATTGGGGTTGATGAGGGGCGGGTCTGCCATGCTGGCGCTACTGATGGAGACGTTGCCGCGGCTTAGCGGTGCGACGAGTGCGGTGGTGATGGAGGCGTAGTTGAAGCCATCGAGTGGGTCCTCGGTCTGGTAGTCCCGGTTGTAGCCGACCGCGCCGCTGACGGGGAGGTATTCTAGCTCGGGCCAGTCGGCGGGGAAGTTGGTGTCCAGGGCTGTTCGTGTGGCAGCGGAAAGAGTCCCCCGGAATGGCTCAGGTAGTTTTTCCCAACCGAGAACGCCGGGGGCGGGGATGGTGAGAGGGCCAGCTGCTAGTTTATCGTATGCGTTGATAGCAGCTACATTCGCAGCGGGGCTATTCTGAGATGTGGAAGCAGTAGGGACCTCAACGCGGAAGGCGGTCCCGAAGTATACTTGGTCCCATAGATTCTGTCCAACGCCTGGGAGGTCTTTGAGTACTGGAACGCCTACACCTTCGAGTGTTCGTCGAGGGCCAATTCCAGATACCATCAGTAATTGTGGGGACTGAAAAGCACCCGCTGATACTATTACTTCCTTCGTAGCTTTGAGGGTGTAGTAAACGCTCGGTGTGCCGTAAGCTCCCTCTGTATATACAGATACCCCAGTAGCAGTATTGGTACTGTCGAACAAGATCTTCTGACCCAGCGAATTCTTGTAGATCTGAATTTGCGTGTATGTTATTGCCTCCTGTAAGAAGCTCGTCTCCGACGAAGATCGACTTGCCGTTTTCGGATCAAGAGTAAAGGGAACGTATCCAGACCCTATCAGCTTACCAGCATTGAAACCTTTGATTGCCGCCTGTCCAATGGCTTGGAATGCTGGTTGTACCCAAGTACCAAAAGGGTCAACGTAGTTGCCAAAGGATACCTTCAAAGGGCCTCCTTCGTCACTGAAAACCGAAGTGTCCTGTATATTCGAGCTGTTCGTGTAGGCATTTCCTGGGGGACTGAAAGCCACGCTTCTCTCGTAAAAAGGTAATAAGTTGTCAAAGGTGTAGCTCGAGTCGCCTACAGCATTTGCCCATGCTTGAGCCGATCCAACAGTCTGCCTATCCTCAACTCAACGAGTGTATTCCAATGTGTCTTGATGACCTACCTATGGTACAGCATAAAGTTACGCGCAGACGAACCGCCCAGGGTCTTCCCACGCGCATAGTGCATGCGCCGGTTATTTGCACCCTGTAAGTCATCAGTGAAGACACAGAAATCGACGTGCTATTACGAACCGCCTGAGGCTGTGTGACAAATGACCAATCAACCAGAGGCTGTGTGTTGTTGATATCTGTTCCGGCATAGAATGTGCAGTACCCAGGCACCACACTGAGGTTGCCATTATCAACCTCGTAGAAGCCCCCAGCCTCAATCACAGCGACACTGAAGGAGGCCTCTGCTAGTCGAGTTGCTACAGTCAAGCCAGCAGTCCCCCCACCCACAATGACGTAGTCGAAAGAAGAATTGACTCCAGGGACTCCGAAGGAGCTGCCTTTTGGTCGAAACGTTGGTGGACCTGAGGCCGTAGGAGCAGGTGCTGCAAGCACGCCCAGGCTCAGGATCGAAACAGTAACACAGAGTAGAGTTTGCAGATGCATGACCGACGGGAGCGTGCCTAATGGAACAACTGGGGAAATACGAAAACGATCACCGTCCCTTATGTTGTTCCAGGGTACCCTCCTTTACGCCCGTTTCTGCGTTGGCCGGGCTCCTGCGATAGTGTGGATGTTGATATTATTTAAACGAACAATGACTTCACGGTGGCTTGCTTGGTCCTTCGGTGATGGCGCTGCTGTGCCTTAGTGCAGTCCAGTGAAGTCCAGTACCGCCTGAAGGTGCCTCCAACCCTTCCGAGATCTACCCAAGGGCGGGTTTCAAGTACGTGAGCCATGATAGTATATATGAACTCGAAATCAAGAGGGAAAGAGCGCCTGGAGGACTGGCAAAAAATAGAAGTTCCAGTCAACCTTACTGCCATGCGCATCGCACGTGCACTTAGAGCAGCCTCATATGAGGGAAAAGTTCCGACGCGTGGTTACTGGTGTACTATTCGTACCAGTCAAGCAGGATCGCATGACGGCAACAGTGGTACCTTGAGCTTCAGCTGCAGATCCGCAACGATAGCCCACAGTAGTACGTACGTATCTTGATCAAGTATTGTGTCGACTCTGATATGCGGGATTGGATGGCGTTGTGTCGCCTTCAGGGTCCAGATTAGGAAGGAATCGTCCCGCTGTCTGTTTGTCGGCAGCGGCTTTCGCTTTCGGGAACGATCAGATGGTGAGGGGAGCCGGGGTACAGTACGAGTAGCGGTGGAAATACGCTTAGCCGTATTATATGAATACAACTACACCAGTAATGAAAACCATTAACGGTGATGGGCGGTCTCATCCATCTGGCTGTCTTCGGGATTGGATGGTTTGAAATCACATCCCACGAGAGATACGGAGGTACCGGTGTCTCTACCAGGTGGAAATCTGTTGCGCATAACCCTCCTGATTATGCATGAAGATCGCATGGAGATCTGGAAGGTCATTCATTACCTACCATACGCTCAAAGGTGTGCAGCGCCAATATTCGTGGGGAGCTCGCTGGGGAACCAGCAAACTACTGTCGGTGCTCCCAGCATCTTTCCCACCTTGGCCGCAGTTGTCGGTCGATCGAGGTAAGTTCTGGGAGACCGGCACAGTGGAAAGAGTTCTACTGCGTAGCAAGTCGGATACTATTTCCACCCAGAACGTATCTAGTCTTCGATTGAGGTAGAGAACCTAGTTAAACAGATGCCGTCTCAAATTGTGTGTGGCTTTCAACCCTGATCTGGTTTCTAAGGTGGCACATCGTCCAAGGCACTATTCTAGCGGCGAAGAAACCGAACGCACACCCACATACCTTGAAGCCTGCCAAAACTCTACACCCCAAAATGCTGGTTTACGCAGGCGACGTTTTAGTTGATCCCGCTCATGGGAAGCTGCGAAATCATGCTTACTTAACACGTTGTTGTCCTCCTAGCCAATGAAATCAAGGCGCAGGGCTATTTACTGACCGAGCGTCTTACTTGCTGCCTATGAAGCCCTCCCAAGCATGTCAGACGCCAAACCTAACGTGGGCGCAAGTTCCAGCGCTATGGTTATTCTAGCTTTCGGTACCTGGCCCTCTGATGGAGTACTACCTAAGCGTTTACCATAGTACCTTTGGAACGAGGTTCTGGCCCAACCAGTGTTGCTGATAATGCTTTATGCTGAAGTCTTACTGATACGCCATTATTAGCCCCAAAACACATTGTACAACCCGGTCGTATGGCCGTCCTCGGTTCAAGTGTCAAAGGTAGCGGAATACAACTGACTGACTATCATGATGTGTCACTCAAAGCATGACGAGACCTGCATCATGCACGAATTCAAGGTCGTATTTTGGCATACACCGCCCGCAGGTTACCACATTTGGAGCTCAGTTGCCAGGTTGCAAGCGTCGCTGGCCGGCCAATCTGAGGTCAAGGACGACATGGTGTGAGAATTCTTGGAAAAATCAAGCATTCAGCTGAAGTTGAGTGTGTCTTAACCTGCCAATTCAATTGATAGACTCAATGGTTCTCTGAACTGGGTGCTGGAGCCCCGTGATCTATTTGCAGTAGCTTTCCCAAATATTCCATAAAATGTTTTTACATTCCGCTTTTGGGCCAACGCAGCTCCTTCGAACGAGTATCAATCGCGCTTTACAATGGAAAATGGCATTCCGCAACCTCCACCACAGTGTGGACGTAGGCTATTGCCTGTTCTTATAGATGAAATTGCCTTTACCTCTCCCACGAGACTATTCGTAGCAATACCGAAACTGTCACACCCTAGGGATGGGTTCATTGATATCAATTTTTTTGCTTTCGCTCGAGCTATCAATAAGTGCGCATGGTGGATTGAAAAAGAGTTTGGTAGAGGTCAGCTATTCGAGACAATTGCCTATATAGGTCCTTTGGATTTGCTATATCCCATTCTCATATTCGCGGCCGTTAAGACTGGCTACAAAGTGAGCCCAGAGTACTGCATAACACATTCTCATGCTGATTATGGGAGGTCTTCTTCAGCTCGCCCAGGAATAGCTTAGAGGCTCACCTAGCTCTTTTTGAGGCCACAAAGTGTAACACTTTCCTGGTTCCGGAGACAGAGTCCCCTATCTTAAAGCAGATCCTCGCCAAAAGACAGATGCAAGCTCCGTCTCTCCCAGACCTGGACTATTTTCTAGAACCGGATAAGGTTCTCAATTACCCTTACAATAAAACCTTCGACGAAGCACGTCTCGATCCGCTTGTTGTGTTGCATACCTCTGGATCAACAGGCATACCGAAACCGGTGACCGTAACACATGGGACATTCTCGTGTATCGATGCGTACCAAATGATACCATCGCTTGGTGGTGCAGAGACTATCGGTCCATCATTGAGTGGCACCAGACTTTTCTTGGCTTTTCCATTGTTCCACGCAGCAGCTCTTTGCTACCTCCTTGGATTAGGTATATACTGTGGGGTCATCTGTGTGCTTCCACCTCCCAACATACCGATGACTGCGGAGAGCGTAGATATGTATCATCGTTACGGAAACATTCAATCAAGTGCGCTACCTCCGTCCATGGTTGTCGACATTTTCAAGAATCCTATTTACCTGGGACATCTTGAAAACCTCAAACACTTGATATATGCGGGGGGATCTTTGCCAAATGATGTTGGCCACGCAGTATCAACTAGAACCAATCTTGTCCAATTAAACGGTTCTACAGAGGTTGGCTTACCCGCACTAGAGCCCTGTGATAGCAGCGAGTGGGATTATGTCCACTATAGCCCATTTGGTGGTAACGAGTTCCGCCCAGTTGGCGTGGATGGTCTTTATGAGCACTACATAGTCCGCAACAGAGAGTTTGATATGTTTCAGGGCGTATTCTCGACATTTCCAGGAATAGACGAATACTCGATGAAAGACCTTTACGAAAAGCACCCTATCAAAGAGGATCTTTGGCGCTTTCGAGGAAGGCTGGATGATATCATCGTATTTTTGAATGCCGAAAAGCTCAACCCCGTGGATATGGAGGGAATTATATCGGCGCATCCTGCAGTTCGATCCGCTATTGTGGGCGGCCATGGAAAATTCCAATCATGCCTCTTGCTAGAGCTAGTGAGCTGCCCTGGGACTGTGGAAGATAGAGCACAGCTTCTGGATAGAATCTGGCCGACTATTGAGCGAGCAAACCAAGACTGCCCTTCTTATGGCACGGTCTTGAAAGATTTCATATTATTCACGACTTCCGAAAAGCCAGTGTTGCGTACTGGAAAAGGAACCGTTCAGCGTCAATTGACCTTGGATTTATACGAAAACGAGATAAACAAGCTATACGATAGCACTGGGCTCCCGAAGACTCCCTCCAAGATGCTCGTGGATGATGAGGTGAAGCATGCGGAGACTTTGGGGAAGTCTCTTCACGAAATGATATTGACATGTACCTGGCGCAACAAAAATTTGACACCAGAAGCAGACTTCTTCGAACTAGGACTGGACTCATTACAAGTTGTTGCCCTTACGAGACAGATCAATGCGCTCTTAATCACTTCGGCGCTACCGTTCGAGCCGATTAGTACTCAGACAATCTATAGCCACTCAAGCATTCGTAAGCTCGAGGCAGCGATCATAGGCAAAAACAGTTCTTTAATCACCCCAAATCGCATCCAACGGATGCAGGACACCTTAGTCAAGTACTCATCAAGGCTTCCGGCAAGCGATACGTTGCCGGTGTTGCATCCGTCTCAAGGTCGCGTGATATTACTGACAGGATCGACTGGGTCTTTGGGTTCGTATCTACTAGACGCTCTCACAACGAATCCAGAAGTCGAAAAAATCTATTGCGCCAATAGAGGGAAGAGCCTTGAAAAGCGCCAGACGCAATCTCATCTTGAGAAGGGTCTGTCTGCAGATATCTCCAAGGTATCTTTTCTAGAGGCGGACTTGAACAAGCCTCACTTAGGTTTAACCGAAACCACACATATTGACCTGCTTCGAAGCGTGACCCATATCATTCATAATGCTTGGAATGTAAATTTTAACCGTTCATTCGAATCTTTTGCCAATACGTACATTCATGGTGTTTGGCAGCTCATAGACTTCTGCTTGAGGTCTGAACATCAAGCTCGATTGTTGTTCGTCTCAAGCGAAAGCACTGTGAAAGAAATAAAGCAAGGTCAGGGTGGTCATGTTTCTGAGAACGTTTCCGAAGACTGGACAAGCGCTGTTAACATGGGTTATGCCGAGTCTAAATTGGCAGCTGAGAGGTTGATAGCTGTAGCTAATCAAAGATCTTCTCTCCGAGCGACTATCTGTCGAGTGGGCCAAATAGCCGGCCCAACAATTAGGGAGGGGATATGGAGCAAGCACGAGTGGATACCAAGCCTTATTGCTAGCTCTGTGCACCTCGGAAAATTCCCTGCTTCTCTGGGATCGAGAGATACCATAGACTGGATACCTGTGGATTTCGTCTCCCGGATCATCATTGACCTGCTATTTGCGCCAGATCACTTTCGCAAAGGAAAAAAGCGGAAGAGGTCTATCGAGTCGTTGGACAATCCTTTCAAGAAAAAGGCACGTGAAGATCTTGGAGTGGTTAACCGGCGTGATGGTGATGAACTCACTTCCGGGTGGTCCACAACTAACTCCATGATTTCTCTCGAACAGAGCCAACGACCGAACTTATTAAACAGTAATGGCAAATCAAATACTATGGTAGGACATATTCCGATGGACGAAGCACTGCAATTAAGCGAATTAGTCGACACGGCATCAATGGCTCTTCGGTCACCACTGACCGAATTAAACAAGCATGTAATTGGAGCCATTGAAAAGGCGCCTACCAACGGAACAACTTTGCACATCGACAGACCAACCAGTCAGAAAGGTGGCAGCTCCTCAGATCCCCTGCAAGTTTTTCATGTTGTCAACCCTTCCACTGTTACATGGCCGGAGCTCGTACCAATGTTCCAAAGAAACTGCGACTTTCCTCTCGAAGGCGTAGAATATATTCAATGGCTTGATGCACTTGGTGAATCTGTCTCTGCTTCGCAAAATAGTGACGACATCACCAATAACCCTGCTATAAAGCTTATGAACTACTACAAGCATATCGAAGACACATTTTCGGAGCCACAAGCGGTGTTGAGCACAGATAAGGCAGTGAAGGAGAGCTCCACAATGGCTACGCTCGAAGCTGTCTCGGAGGAATGGATCGAGAATTGGATGCGACAATGGGGATTTTCGCATGACAGGAATCTGTAAAAAATACTTCTGCATTTGGGAATTGCACGTATAGTGGAAGCTCGGAGTAACATGTCCTGATATGGGGTAAATTAACGACTAAAGCTAATCATATTACCTGACAGCTGTCCTTGAGTTCATGTTGGATAATGCCCTGTTACCGGCAAGAAATGCTGCGGAAGACAAGGACCTATTGTCAACGCTCAGAACACTACTTCGCTAATCTGAATATCCACCGCCAACGGATTTCCCGGCCCGTTACTAATCAGCTGCTCCGAGCCTACGAAGATCCTCTGGACAGGGACTGGAATCCAGGAGCACCAGTCTACATAGGCAGTGGAATCATGTGAGCTGGGTGATTTGTTGAAGCAGGGTGTTACTGACCTTCAATGAGGCTTGAACAATTGCAGCATGTCAGCTTAAAATGGCTTGAAGAGAATTGGAAGTGTCTCACATGATTGCCCCTATCCGGTGGTGTTTCTGCTTGCAAAGTCCAATGTCAAGAAACCAGCGGTCTGCGGGGAGCTGTTAATTCATCCGGTAAATGTTATGTAAATCACCTGCCAAGAATGGGGTTGGATTAGAATGCTATTCGATCGATAGTTCCGGCGTGTCTCTCATCTCGAGCTTTCACATACGTCTTTCTTAGGAGTTCTGGTGTATGTCCTTAGCAAAATGTGTCTCACCGAAAGCGTTCGAGACTTACGGAAAAGGCTCTCTAAAATACAGTGAGATTGATTTACGCTCGGCGTCGATGTGGACGACATGATCCCCTCGGACTAGACTACCATTGATAGGCAGATATGACGGAACATTGATCAAGGACCCATTCGTCACATGCGCGAGTAACAGCGTCGAACTGCTGAATTTGTTCCCTATAATGACTCAGCTTCCTCCCGGTTTGCCAAGTTGAGGATGTGGCAAGAACACTGACCACCAGCGTAATCCCCACCGCTTAGTAGCTATGATAGGCAATTGCAAAATATACTCTTCAGCTGGGACACTCTTTCGACATAACGGAAACGTGAAAGCTGCGATCAATCTCACAAAGCCGTATCTCTTTTGATTTGTTTACAAGGTTTGCTGCTTCAGATGTATGGAGATCCAAAGGAGACTTATGAGGTTAGATTGATGTACTGTAATTGAAATATTGCGTGAGCTTCGTTCCTGTAGCAGTTCACAAAAATATCCTGCTGTACTCCGAGCACACTACGAAGTACATACATACCCCATATTTCCCAGTGAAGCCATTGTTCAAAGCCAGTAATTGCGGTTCAGCATCACTGCGCGATGCCAAGCTTGTGGACGCCTCATCCCAAGGACCTGTTTTTCGGTGGTGAAAAATGGGATGAAGATTGCCTCAGAACCTCAGACGTTCGTGGCTAAGCCCCTTCGGGTTAGCTCTGCTTACTTCGCGAGCTCAGTGTCATCGCAGCTTCCGTAGTAAGCAAAGGGCTAACCCGAAGAGGCTTAGCCCCACACGTCTGAGGTCCTGAGGCAAGATGAAGAAGGAACCCGAGCCCGATAATCTAATTTTAACAAGACCTCAGCATGGCGAAACCTCACGCGATAGCGTACCATTCAAGCGAAGAACAAAAGCAGCGGTAGAATTGATAGAATACGGTCAAAGCTGCCTATAGGGGAATTCCGAATAAGCCCGGATTCCACCAAACTTAGGTGGGGCTAACGGAAAATCTTCATATAACGCAACCGGAACCCTTTTGAACCTTTTTTTGGTGGGGCCCGTTATATCAAATATCTACATTAAACTTATCTATCGGTCTTCCCCCTCAAACGATCACGGAAACCTATTCGAAACAGTCAGCGAAAGGTCTTACGAGCCTGATCCTACCATGACTCTAATCAGGCCTCGATGAGACGCTTCAAATTGAAGGCCTGCAGTCGCTGATGGCGACAGACCTACGGTTATCATCTTAACAGCTTCATCGCTAGTTGAAATTATCAGTGTCACCGAGCAGCAAACCTCACTTTCGGTTGATCCAGATTTCAGCCGAATGATAAAAGGAAGCTTTTAAAGCGTCATATGAAGGGCTTGAAGCAGAGGGATTTGAGGGACTGGTTGGGGGGGGTAGGGGGTGATAGGTAGATTTGGTAGGGCCCATATAGGGGTGCTTATACAATAAATATCTATAACGGATAATCTCTACATTACGGAATTGAGGAGCCGATTTGCCACCTCCGTTAGGCAGGTTTGACTGTACCTGAAGGCAGTAAGAATGACTCATATCACACTCAAAGTGAACGACATTAATATTGCTGACATAGAAAACCGAAGAACTTAGTGGCTACATGAACCACGGAATCTGATCAGGGCTGGAGCAGGGAGGACGGCATCCTTGAGGTTCAACAAGGCGATACACTGTGTACGCTGCTTCGAGCTCCTTTGATACATCTCTTCGACACGATGTGGGGATTCCAAATTATGGCTCTTTGGCCCCCCTCCTACACGCATGGTAACGAGAGCGAGTGGCCTATGAAGAGTCCTGAGGTTTGACCGCAGGTACTCTTTCCACAGGTACAACCGTGGATCGTGGTGCTTACAAAGGCTTCCAAATACGATTCGACGCGATCAGCAACACTTACCCGTGTATCGATTTCATGTTTTGTGCCGCAATAAAATTGATCCTAGCAAGGGATTTACTATGGCCAGACTTGAGACCGACAAGAAGTCATTTCGGCTCAGTGAAGCCATTGAAGTCAATGCATGGTTGTTTTCTCATCGCGGCTTATGTACTATGGGGTATGACTGGTCGCGGAAGTGATATGGAGAAAGGACCAAACGATACCGCCTGGGTTCGCAGACGACGCTACAGTAGCTTACAGTAAGAGTAAGGTAAGAAGCTACTGCACGCTCCCGCTAAGTGTGTTTGCTCAAGCCTATTAATAGGTACGGAATACTGCAGTATGTAGTACTGTTCCCTGTTTCTAACAACTCATGAAATCTTCTTGATTCCTTTCGTTCTGCTTGCTCTTGTTACGAATAACTACTCTTGCTACTAAAACATAGAAGATCGCAAAGTTTGAATCTTTTCCCTTCCTTATTTGTATGCAAGCGTGGCAACTGGCAAGGCGTGAAAAGAGGCCTCGAGCTTGGCTTACCTTAAGTCAGCTACCCGGTATATACAGTACTACCCCTCAGGAGTCAGACGTGTCTCACGACTCCACGAGTCATGGGGACCTGAGGCAACCCGGACCAACGTGTCGTGATTGTCATGCGCCACGAGGCTAACACGCGATAAGAAAGAGTCCGTGCTATCTGCCAAGAGCAGATGCATGCATCTGATACTACGCTTCAATCTATCTTCAACATGCCTTACTGCACCCCTTCAAGGCAAAAGTGGGCACAGCTACAGGGCTATGTCTCGTCCATGCGTTCGATAAATTTCCGGTCCCGGCCCCACCCATTGGACTTGGGTTTGGCTCACGCAAAAGGTGAGCCATACGCTGACACCAGGATGAGGTGCCGCACATGAACAAATTGGATTTGACCCGCATGAGGCATGCCACGCTCACTGGTTTTTAATTTGCACATGATACGCTGCACGATGTTCAGCACATACCTGTAATCAAGATTGCCGACACTATAGTTGTGAAGGCGGGAGAATGAGACAGGCAAGAAGATGCTCCGCCGGTATGGGTATAAGAACCCGAACCGACGGTTGAGATGAGACCCTGGGCTTACGTGAGATTGGCGGTGTTGTTTTGATCAGTGATGAGGCTTCAACGTAAAGTCCCGAAACTCTCAGGATAGCTACCTGAGCTATTGATCTCAAGTGACCAAATATCCTCGGAAGCTGAGTGTTGTGTGGGACCGGGAACTCGAAAGCAAAGAGTGGATTATAGGATGGCTTCAGATGTAAATATACCAGTCTTACGTCTTTCTTTCCTTTTCCTATAAACGAAACACTACAGATCTCAGATCTAACAGAAGGCGTACAATTTTCATAGCGTGGGCTGTTCTGTTGCTCACTCTAAATAGTCTTCGATTGCGTATTCGCTCGGGAGCGATCCAGCTTGCGACCAGTGTCGGGCTAGGAAGATTAAATGTGGGCGCGAAAGGCCGCAATGCTATCACTGCCAGAGGTCATCCGTGCAGTGCCAGTTTTCCGGAAAGGGGAGAAAAAATAGCCAAGCTACGAGACTGTCAGTTCATCTCTTCTTCTTCCCTCATTAAAAACCAAACGAAGAACTAGAACTCATTGCGGTTGGACCAAGATCCAACAACTTTGGAAACGTCGAGAACCGGCTAGAACGAATTGAGGGAACGCTTTCCGGTTTGGCCGATAGTCTACTACGAATGGAGACTTCGAAATCATCTCCGGGCAGCTCTTCGGATAAGACTGAGGATCCCAGAAGCATCCATGATTCTTTCAAAGACGACCTACAGGATCTGGAAAGTATCGGAGTACTTCATGGACAGGTTTTGCGAGACGTCAATGGCCATGAGCGTTACTTCAGGTCAATCTCATTAGCTTCGCTGATGTGGGAAGCTCATTGCATCGTTGATACCAGAAACGTATCAGCAAAAACTCCGTCCAATTCTCAATCCCTATCGGAGTCCTCGAGGCAATTGCTGGCATGTTGTAGTGACATCAGTGTACGCGATCAAGTCGACCTCTCCCACGACGGTCTACCGCTCGTCTTGCCGCCGAAATTTATTTTGGACGCTACGGTCGGGCCATTTTTTAGTGAGATCCATGGACTGATGCCGATTTTCAACAGACAGAATTTCGATGCGAAACTCGAGGCGATCTACGCAGGCAGGTCCACTGGGTCGGATCGTGCATGGACTATGTGTTTCAACAACATCGTCCTTCTGACATTGATGCCGAAAACAATCCAAAGCCAGAAACAACATACGCACATGGATGCAGGCCTTGTCAAATCCTTCCTTGACAATTTGCGAAGAGGATACCAGCATCTTGATGAGTTTCTTCGGCCGACCCTTTGCAATGTTCAAGTGCTAATTACCATGGTAAGCTCGAAGCGACACTTAGCAGAAGACTCGATAGTCAGCTGTTGTCAGACAACATATGCTGACTGGTCCGCAGGTCTTAGTTGCGCAGGAGAACTTCCAGAGTAGTGCCAGTGCTTTCCTTCTGTCTCAGGCTTGTTCCTTGGCCAGGAGTATGGGGCTTCACCAGCAAAGGCTCGGAACGCCAGGACTAGAAGCTTGGCAACAAGAAGAACGAAGAAGCGTTTTTTGGTCATTGTACATTCTTGACACCACAACCTCTTTCACCAGAGAGAAGCCAAAGTATTTACCCTTGGCTGACTGTGACGTTGATCTACCGCCATCCAGCAATCCGATCGACATCTCTGGTGCGACGTTTACAGCAAAAGTTCGTCTGGCGGAGTTACAGGAAAATATATACCAGAGTCTGTACTCGGCAGAAGCCGCCCGATGCAGCTCATCGAAGCGGCGTAAACAATTTGCGAAGCTCTCCGGGGACCTGGAACGACTAGGAACGACCTGTCTTAGTGAAACCACGAGCGGTCCGGGACAGGATGGATTGGAGCATTTCCAGAAAGAACTCGAATTCGCCTTCTGTACCAGTCGTATCTTACTTTATCGGTCCCGAAGGGAAAATCTTCATTCCCAAAGCGGTCTCGACGAAGCTGCAAGATGTCTGGACATCTTCTTAAGCCTTAGGGACGAGAAAGGTAGTGTCGGAGCTAATTCTGTCCTTCTCAGGTACGTGCTGTTTATCATTATCCCATTTCTTGAGCACACATCTGGCAAAAAACCTGAGCCAAGAGATGCCCTATAACCTTCCAGCAATACTTATTAACGGTAAGCAAAGGATTTTTGAGAATTACCCCTTCGTCGCATTCTTCCAGCTCTTTTGTTACGTACTGAACGAAACCTCTGCATGTGACGAAATCAAGATTTTAGATGAGGTTATAGTCGGCCTCCGCGACCTGCAAAGCCAAAAAAGTCCTTCTGCAAGATCCTGCTCGCCTTTGCCGATTGCTTGCGCTTTGATGGATACGATCGCGAGAGTAAAAATGCAACATGACAACGCGGATCAAGATGTATTCAACGACTTCGATGATATCCGAGGAGTTAGTCGTAAGTCATGTCAATATGCAGGTAGCTCAATTTTTCGGAAGAGCCTGCATTTTCTATCCACTGCGAACCTGCACTGACCTGTTTGCTAGCATCCCTACATACGAATGAGGCCTTCTCAAACTTGACAGAAGACTCTTTTCAAAACATGTTCGGCGATGGTAGCGGCAACATGACACCGCAAGATCTCGCTATGGCACAATCTCTGGACCCTTGGTATCCTATAAACACAAGCAATTTCATATAAAGCTGCATTTGGCTGCCCATAGTTTTCTCAAGACTGTCATTTCACATAGAAGAAAATGTTGGCCATCACGTTCCGTGCCGTTGCCCTCTGTCTGAACAATACGATAGCTACTAATTCAGTGCCGTTGCCCTATCTATCTAACAGTAAGATCACCAGTGAGCGTCATCCAATCCAAGGATACCACCACTGAAAAATCGAGAGGAAACGGGAGTCTCAGATCACACAATCACTTATCTGATGCACCAGGAGGACGTTGTTCCCGCATATCATATATTACGCTCTAGCTGCAACAGTCATGTTCAATCCGAATGCCTTATCACTCAAACCTGTGCTCACGCCTCCACTGCCAGCCAAGTCACTCGAGGCAACCTTGCCAATAACGATGGACTCAACAGGCATCGGTTCCTTACTTGGCTGTACTGGTGTGCCGTTGAGTAAGATTTCTCGGTCTGGCAGAGGAGCGGTTCCTTCCACTTTGCGTTTGATTTCGCCCACGCGTCTTGTGCCACGATACCTCGTATTCATAATATTGTCCCAGAAAGTGAAAAAGAGGCCGTAGTTTGTCTAGCCATTTTTGTCAGACCTATCAAGAAATCTGGTCAAGCTGACCACGTTGCAAATACCTTAATACCCCACGGCTGATGATGTATGGTGTGATAAACCATCTCGCTACCGGTAAGGTGTCCCAACCAGATAATGGGATTCCATGGAAATCGGTAGTCACAATGGTCGTCGACGGTCTTCAGGGTCGAGACTGTGAAAAACACCGTCCTCTCGCGATGAGTCAGACCCAAGAGTTGGTACGAGACCCAACCTCCCAAAGTATCGAGGAAAAATCCTTCTAATGGGTGGCTGTACAGCGCCCCGAACGCGTAAGGTACATATAGCCGGTGATGCCTTGAATGAATATTACCTAGATGCCAGTCAGCTTCGCGACGTATATCCTTCTTGATAGAGTCTTTCGACCGCTTGTCGTGGAACTTCCCCATGCTCTTTCCAAGATTGCAGGACGGTGGGCGGGAAAATGTTCTTATGAATGAAAGACTGCCACTTACGATAAGCCCAGGAGTTTACGTGCCCAAACCAGTGAACCCAGAACTGCCAAGTATCATAAACTATGAATGCTGCCATTTGACGTGTCAAAAGGATCGCGAAATATAAGAAGCCTGGGATTATCGGACTCTCTCGCGCCGCCGGATTGTCGTTGATGAGCCACTTCATGAACCATGCCGTAAGGCCCAGAGGATCATCGAGTGGTGGCTTCATAGGTTCCCACCTAAGCGCAAGCAACCCCAAAGACATTTGTATCGTATGCTGCATCAGCACAGATGTGACCACTTCATACTTTGTTGCGATATTCCGCCTCTGCGCCTCCTCTTCCGGGATAAGTTTGTATCTCTGGAATAGCTTGAATTCATCAAAGGCGTGGAAGATCAAAGAATCCACCCAGAAAACCAGAGGCGGCGCAATCGTTGCAACCTCGGAATCTGTGAGAGCCCTAAGAGCTGGAAGAGAAATCATTGGGGAAGAAAACGTGAATTCGCTATCAGAAAGTCCCGATGGTGAGAAACTTCACGCACGGCCTGTCCCGGAGATACGAGGAACACTGGAAAACTTGCTAGAGGAATCTACCTTACACAACATACAGTCAAATAGTGCGATTACAAGCTCAGAATGGCCAGGCTGACACCTCGGGCATGCCCCCCACGACCACCGTGGGCACGGACTGCGAGGCCGAGCCCTCCCCGGTTCCTCAGCCTGGATGCACGTTTCCCACGTGGTCTATTAGCCGGCTGCGGGTCGACATATGTCGGGTACATATTCTCTATAGGTCTTGCTTTATCTTCCGATCTCGCGTCGCATATCGTGCTTTCTACATTCCCGCTGCTGCAGCCCTATAAGTCTTATAACCTTTCCTCCACTACACCCTCAGACAGCAACATTTGATTACTCGCGACATTTCGCGAGATGGGGATTGCACCATTTAGTTCCGGCGAGGAATTGCTGGACCAAGTAATGAAGAACCAAGAGCTGAGAGCTCATTTGGTCAAAGACGAATCTCCTCTTCACTATCAATTGGAGTCAAAACTTGATGAACGGCGAAAGCAATTCAAAGTCCTAAGCACGAGATTCGCAATTCCGGGCTCCAAAGACTTCTCTTCCAACGATGTCCTGTCTCTTTCCTCTTCTGGTCTGCTCCGCAAAGCATGGGACGCAGAGATGGCCAAGTATCCCGGCATCCAGATTGGAAGCGGTGGATCACGACTCCTCGACGGATCCCATCCCTACACGGAAGAACTCGAGCAGCGAATAGCTCACTTCCATGGAGCTGAAGGTGCCATGATCCTTAATTCCGGGTGCGAGGCCAACGTGGCGATCTTCACCACCCTCCCGGCCAAGGACGACGTGATTCTTCATGACGAGCTCGTACACGCTAGCATCCATGACGGTATGGCCTCTTCCAAGTGTAAAAACCAATTTCGCTTCGCACACAATGACCTCGACGATTTCACGGAGAAGTTGTTGAAAATCCGCGAGGACTTCCCCAGTTTGAAGGACTGCAAAAATAATCTCTATATATCGGTCGAAGCCATTTACAGCATGGATGGGGACATTACACCGCTCACGGAGATGGTACAGATTGCCAAAGAATTCTATCCACGTGGCAATGCCAACTTCATCGTTGATGAGGCTCATGCTACCGGCTTGCTGGGCCACCAGGGGTGCGGACTCGTGGGCATGTTGGGGCTTCACAAGGAGATTGCGATAAGGGTTCACACCTTCAGTAAAGCGTTGGCTTCTTATGGAGGTATGCCCTCACCGTACCCATCGCCTGTTGAAATATGCTATACATACTCGAAGAGAATTGTTCCAAAGTGTGCTCACATTTTGGCCGATTCGTCGACCAAACATCGCCCACTTCTCACCGTTCCTTTTCATCACAGTCCATGTTGCACTTCGCTGACCATGTTTCGGCGCCAGGTGTCGTTCTGTGCAGCAGCACCGTCCGGAATTATCTCGTCAACTTCTCTCGATGCTTCATGTACACAGCTGCGCCGGCATTTTCTACAATGGCTGCCATCAAATGCGCATACGATCTTCTAGAATCTGACGAGTTGGTTGTCGTAAGCTGCCCATTAGCCCACTTCGTTCAAATGTCCAAGCGTTATCTAGCAATATGCTAATGGCTATAAACAGATGCAACACCGCATCCAATGGCTCGTCCGCCTCTTCTGCGTTAAAGTCCGCAGTCTCCCGCACTATCAGCGCGCCAAAGAAACCCAATACCTCACCATCCCCGTCGCGGAAGGCTTCGAGAAGAAACACCTGATGTCGCACATCGTCCCCCTCTGGTCGCCCGCCAGCGACGCTCTCTCAATCGGCCTCTTGATCAGCAAAATTACGGCTTATCCCGTCGCCTACCCAACGGTACCCAAGAATTCCAAGCGCGTGCGTCTGGTGTTCCACGCAGGCAATACCGAGGAGCATGTCAATTGTTTGGTTCAGGTTATTGGCCAGTGGCTTGAAGAGCGTTTCAAAGGCGATAGCATTGCGGGTGTTGAGGCTGGCTTTGCAGGTACGTGGGAGGATTATGGGAAGATTAAGGGGTTGAAGAAGGATGGGCCGGATGTGAATGGTGTTGGCAACGATCACACGAAAGGTCACAGGAACGTTCATTTCGAGGATTCGGCGAAGAGTGACATGCACGGTATCATGAGCGGGGATACGGTTGGAAAGACTGTGGGTGCTACTATCGATGCTGCACATGGAAATGAGCACGGCATGGCAGTGTATACGACTGATTCGAGCGTTATTGACGAAGAGAAGTCAGCAGTTGAGGTCATGGCTCGCGCGATTCCTGTCGAGATTAACGGTGGTATCGAGACGTACTGAGCATGGCGACAGGATAACAGCTACGACGGATGTTGGGCATATTGAAGTGGCAGGGAATTATATACGTGTTTGAAAAATGCTCCTCTCTCTTTGAACTACCTATTCCTTTGGTCTCGCTGTGTTTGTACTTCCTTGGTCGCATCAAGTTAGATTGAGTTTTCCAAAACCCTCTTGAATTGAAACGCGCTTCCACCTGAAGGCCGAAGGCCGGGATGTAGTCCTCCTCCATGACGCATTGAGAAATCAGGCTAAGGGTTAGGCGGAGTGCGCACCTACTGCAGTGCGGACACAGAGAGGTCCTCGGCCGCGGTGCAGCACCCGAGCTTATTACCTAGGCCTACTAACTCCGCGGCGCGACGATAGATCCATTTCCCCTTCGATATGCTAAATGTTGAGGGGCGATAGAAGCAACAGTGGAAGCAGGGGGAGCAGAAATAGTAGTTTTACGAGGAAGCAGGGGTATACATGACCCATCCCAATCCACCACATTGCGTAGCGAAAGCAAACGCATTCAATAATCTATACATCTAGATGATTTAACAGAAGGAACTGCATGAAACCTTTCAAACGATGTGAAGATAATAAAAACCCTCATCGTTTTTGCATAAGGTAGGATTATATTTATTACAGTAAGATACAGTACTTTGTTACAGTATCTAGTACGAGTACAGTAACCCGTCGGGTGTCGAGCCTCGGGTTATCTTCTACTGTAGCCTCCGCCCAACCCGCTAGGGTCAGGGCTGACCGAACCGTGCCAACCCAACAGCCTGACGGTCACGCTACCTACTGTAGGTACATCTCAAGAATTTAACGACTCTCTAAGGTAATCATTAGCCTCAAGTCGTACGACTCACTGTCGATACGCAATTTGTTCTTTCGTTTTTGAAGCTGAGGAGAGTCAAAGCAGTTTCGTTCTGAGTTCAACCAGATTGGCGGGCTTGCTGATACTATAAGAGTTGGGGCAAATCAGGTACGAAAGCGACTCTTGATGCTGAAACCATCGACGTCTCGATAAGCGCGATAGCCTGGGCTTCTCTGCTTTCCCAATTCAGTTCCTTGAAATTCTGTTCGGTATCTTCTGCGGATCCAAACCAAAATGAGCATCTCAGAGGCAACGCCGAGACTGAGCTACTTTGACTATCCAGAGGCCAGGCGCGGGTTAGTGCCTTAATCCTCAACAGATATCGAATGCAAATACTGAATCAAGTCAGACCCGAAGTTCGATACAGCAATAACAAGAAGAGTAACCCTGCATTGAGAGGCTTGACCTTGGTAGTTGCTGCTTTCCTGTTCGTTGTCCTGCCTCCACCAGGGTTTATCCTATAGCTCCGTAACTCATTCGTGCAGGCTGGAGTGGCTAAGCTTCCTTCGAATTTTCATATGGCAGAATTCCGGATTTGGAGACTTGCGCAAAATTCGAAGGCATTTGGACGATTACGAGCCTCGATACGACCCAACGGTTATCCCCGTTGCCGACTCATCAGCTAGTGTCAATGCTGGAGATGTTCTTCATTCCAGCTCAGGCACTTCAATCTTGGAGAACCTGTCAAAGAAGAAGTACTACTCCGTAGCCGACTACCATGCCCTTTACCTCTCAGGTGATCTTACACCAACAGCTGTCGCGAGAGCTATACTTCCCTTGATTCGCCGGGATATTTCCCCACCTGGCGAGTACTCAATAGCATGGTGGGATAGTCGCGTCGATCTGGTTCTGGCCGCCGCTGAAGCCTCGACACTTCGGTACAAGTATAAGCGGCCAATCGGCATTCTCGATGGAGTTCCTACAGGTATCAAAGATGAGTACGACGTCGATGGCTACCGGACCTGTCTTGGCTCGAAGAATGACTACACCGCGGAGGCTGCTCGAGGCCAGTCCATAACTAGTTGGTGCGTGAAGCAGTTGCAAGCGGCTGGTGCTATCAATCTTGGAAAACTTTCAATGAACGAGTTTGGGTTAGGTAAGTACTCGCTTCCATCTTAATTACCTTATTCGTAAATTGTTCCTCTGAGACTTTTATTCTTCTCCCTCTTTACCGTCGTGTCAAAATATACCATCAGTCTGTATATCAAGTCCCGCCAACCTATTCATTACCAAAATAGACACCTCGGGCAACAACCACATATACGGCACGCCCCCAAATCCTTTCAACCCCCAATACTACACTGGTGGCTCTTCAAGCGGGTGTGCCTACGCTGTTAGCACAGGCCTGATACCCATCGCGCTAGGCGGTGACGGCGGCGGCAGTATTCGAGTTCCAGCGGCGTTCTGTTCAACCTACGGTTTGAAGCCCTCGCACGGGCGACTCTCTCACAAACCAGGCGTCAACCACTCAAACACCTGCGCTGTCAACGCGGCTCTTGCTGCCGATATCATCTCCCTTACTGCTTTCTACCGCGTCGTTGGTGCCCCTGATCTCGCATGTTCCACCTCCTCACGCTTCCCACCTCTCTATCCCCTCGCATTTCCTCCCAAGTTTCCGCCCCAGAGCAGCAATGGCAAAATTCTCGGCATCCCCGAACCTTGGTTCGCACGCTCCACCCCCACTATCCAGCGCCTCTGCCGCTCCCTACTCGACCGCCTCGTCTCCACCTACAACTACGCCCTCGTCCCCATCAGTATCCCCTTCCTTCCAGAAGGTCAATCCGCCCATGCCATGACCGTTCTCTCCGACGCCGCCACCGCACTACCATCTACTCACAACCTTACCTCTGCAAACAAAATCCTCATCGCTCTCGGCACCGTCACACCGTCTACAGACTACATCCTGGCGCAGAAGCTGCGGCAGCTGCTGATGCAGCATCTATCCCACTGTTGGAAACAACATCCGGGCATGATCATCGTGACGCCCACAACGCCCTGCGCGGGTTGGCCTATTGGACGGCCAGAGGTGGATTTGAAGTATGGCATTAGCGATGGGGATACGACGCAGTCGACAATGGAGTATGTGTGGATGGCGAACTTTCTGGGCGTGCCGGCTTTGTCGGTGCCAGTGGGGTTTGTGGGGGCTCAACGGGAAGAAGGGGCTGGGGAGGAAGCGGATGAGGGAGGTATACCGGTGGGGTTAATGGGGATGGGAGAGTGGGCGGAGGAGGAGGGCTTGTTGGAGTGGGGGGCGCATGCGGAGGCTGTAGGAGCGGATAGGAGACGCAGGCCGGGTATATGGGTGGATGTTGTCGAGAGGGCTAGGGTGGAGATGCAGCGTGCGGGGGATGGAGGGAACGGTGATGAGATAGGTGCGCTGAGGAACAGGCGGTGAGTTTCTCGAAGTGCTCATTGCTCGATCTGACCCAGCAGCAGAACAATGGTCTTTAAGACTAAGAGATGAATAGCTCAGTCCAGATTTAGTTCTTCCTCAGCTCTTTCCATCGACTAGCCTTTTGAAAATCTTTACTCTCGACACAAGTAAATTCATATAAACTCTTTCATTAAAATAATTGTTTACTTACAATGATTACACAAAGGTTTTTTTTTTTTTTTACTTTTCAGTCGATTTTTTCCATCGAAAGAAATGTATCGAAATATTCTGAAAGTATAAAGTGTAAAATGTGTGTTTAATGAAAAGAAATATTAAGACTTTTTAACGTACAAGTCTAATTTTATCTCTCTCTAATCTCTCTTGTAACTTCCGTTCCTGTCCTCAAAGGGGCATGCAGACTTCGAAACCTTCGTCTCCGCAGAACCTTTTCCCTTTATTCTCGAACAACTCTCTATGCAGCGCCCTTGCGGCCCTCTGCCCCTCTACTTGTCTCACCACAAGGCTGATACTGCCTTGGACAGCCCCTTGCGAAATCATCTCGATGTTCACATCCTCGCCGGCAATCGCATTGCAACACCTTCCTATCAACCCAGCGTCATTCCTGAAGCCAGGTTCGAGTCAGCATTCCTCTTTTAGGACAAAAGAATATGAATTGAAGAAACCAATTTTGAGAGCAAAGCTCGAGTTAAAAAAACTTATTTACTCCCGAAACGTGTCCTATAACTCAGATGAACTATATCAATCAGGAATCACGTGGGATCTTTACGTACCACATCTTTTCGCCCACAACGGATAGAATTGCATACCCCGATTCCACAGTAACGGCCTCGTGACGCAAGAACTTGAGCCCTGCGATTGCGACACCGAGGTTACTGCTTGCTGGCAAAGCAAATGTGACGTTGACGATGAAGGTGGTGGTGAGGAGGGTGGGAAGGGCGTGGCGGGCGACGAGGGCGAAGAGGTCTTTAAAAAAGAGCGTCGGGGCTAGACCTCGGTTAGAGGCGATGCTGATGAGCGTTATGTTTGAGCGAAGCGTAATAGCTGGGGGGTGAAGAGTGCTGATGGTAGCGGCCTTTTTTTGCGTCGCGGAAGAGGGCTCGATGATTGTGCCGATGGCGAGCGGGTCGTGAGTGCTGCAGAGGCGGATTCGAGCGCCAGTCTGTTGCGCGCGCGTCAGGATTAGCGGATGCAGCAGATGAGGGGTATTTTGCAGCAGTTCATGGGCTTCGACGCAGGTGAGGCTGGGGACTGGCTTGGCGGGGGGGACTTGGGTGGGCGGGGCGGTGTAGAAAGTGGCGGTTTGGGTCCAAATGGTGATTGTGGAGGGTGTGTGGGTCCTGGTCAGTAGGAGGGAGGCGCAGATGTTGCTGTAGCGGGGCCCGAAGGTCGAGAAGGCGCGGCCTGAGGTCATGGTTATGTAGCCTGTTTTTGGTATTAGCTGGACCTACGAAGCGATGGGGGATACGAGGGTTTTGCCAGAGACTACGGCGATGCGTGATTGGCTCCTGCGCAGACGATGGGTCATGTGTGTAGCAAGCAAGTCGGGTGGCTCGTCTGCGCTTGGGCTGTAGTATTCGTTTAGGGGAGGTGCAGCGTCGAAGCTGCAGTAGTCGGCTGGCATGTTCTTTGTTGGGCAGGGTTGTCAGGAAGATCGAGCTTGCGACTAGGTCATGGATTTATCTGACGCACCTGTTCTTGAAGCATGGCGAGCACACAGTGGCAAGCTGAGCGCGCAACAGCGGCAACGATTTGACTGTGTGCAAAGGACATGGCATCTTCCACGAGCTGATTTATCTATAGGGCCGTTAGATCAAGTGCAACTGAAAGAGAGCAAGCCATTCGTAAAGACTTGGAGTCTTTTGTTCTATGAGAGAGGTCGTTTCCTTGTGAAGTGGAACCCGGGAAATAGTCACCTTGCCAGCTCCGATGTCTTCTTTCAACCGGTCGATGCTGTTGGTCAGCTCGGCAGATTTGAGCATTCGCAGAGCGGGCGATTTGAGTTCCCTGATGAGACCCCAGCAGTGATGGAAGACAAGGTCGATAACCCTATGAACGGTTTCCATGTTCGAACTGGTAGAAGACGCAGCGCACGCGACTCGCAGTCTTTCCAGCTGGTTAGCTAGCGCAAAGATGACGTCTGTGATCGCTAAAAGATCTCATCGCCGGATAACATTGATGTTTCTTACTGCTGAAGGATGCCATCATGGAAGCAACTGTCGTCTGAGCCACAGACGAGAATGATCTTCCGCGGGTTTCTGTATTATCAGGAATATCGTTTAGCCATCCAGCTCCCATGTCTTCAGCCACGCTGATAAAGAGAAATGGCAGACTGAATCAAAGGAGAGAGAGACTTCACAATCTCCGTCAGAACACCCCTTAGAAGTTCCGCTTTTAGGCAATCGCTTATATCGTGCACAACGACGGAATCGGAATCTTTAGGGTTGGGGCTTGGCTTGGGTTTAGACGACATTTCGCGGTTATTGTTATCTTTGTGCTGTGCTCTGATATTCTATTCAACATTCTATTTGAAGATGGCAAAAAGTTACGACATTCATCTGCCCCGAGACTTGGGTTGCACCTCGCTCCAATCGGTCTTCTTCGCCTTTGTGTGCTTCCCAGCGTGGTGAAGGACCTGCAGGAACGAGACTTGCTCTGCTCCAACGTCCCCACTTTTGGCTGGCGAGACATGCGAGAAAAATTCCGCAATCAGCATCAAGGATCTACTATTATGAATCTGCCTCCGTTGAGTTTCTTCTCGCTTTCAATGCCGCTGTTATTGGCCCAGGCATGGACGGACCCTCAGCTCGGCCTCGGTGCCGAACCCGATGGCTTTGCTTGACGTCTCCACAACCTCTTGATTTACAGGACATTGCGGCAACCGTCGTGCGAGGCGTGACTGACACCGTGCGAGAGACGGGTCACAATGCTGAGCGAGCAATGGTGGTGTCGTTTGGATGCTGTTGGAATTTAGGCTCCCAATACATGTGGACTGCTCGCAATATGCCTAATGCTCTCTGAGTCCCAATGAACTATGTTTCACGTCCACTGATCCTACTTGTGCTTTTGAAAGTACTGGAGAAAATCAAAATTCCGCTTCCCAACATTGATTTAGACGCCATGGTCAACGACACGATCTTCGGTCCCGAAAGCAGACCAGAAATGCGGTTGTTTAGCTGGTGGTTAAACGACGGCCAGGCAGCTGCTATCGTACCCGTCATCACTTACTGGTCGCTGTGTGTTTTATTCGAGACTATCGAATACTTTGGCCTTTTCAAAAAATTTAAGATCTACCCCTCGGAGGAAGAGCAGAAGAAAAATATAGCACCCAAGAGCCAAGTAATCAGATATGTTATGATCCAGCAAACCATACAGATGATATTCGCCTTGGTCATGACAAGCTGGGAAAATCCAGACCCAATCCCAGATGACGCTTTCGGACAGACCCTTTATTTTCGGATGCTCTTGGAAGGCTCCCAGGCTCTGCAACCCATTGAAGTTACCTTCCTGGCCTGGTGTCTTCGACTAATCTACCTAGCGGTACGTCAATTTGCAGCTTTTTTTGTATATGACGCCTGGTCATATTTTGTCCATTATGTCGAGCATAACAACGCGTATATATACAGTAAGTATTCCAGGATGAGAGAGTTCAGCTTGATATCGCTGCGTGGAAGCTGATGCGAGATCTAGGAAACATACACTCCGTGCACCACCACCTCTACAACCCATATTCGTGGGGCACACTATACAATCATCCCCTCGAAGGCTTCTATCTCGACACCGTGGGCGCCTACGTCGGCAAGAGTGCGGCTGGCCTTTCTCACCGAGAAGCCACATTCTTTTTCACGCTTGCAACCGTGAAAGGAACCAGCGACCATTGCGGGTACGACCTCCCATGGGACCCGATCAGGATCTTTGGCTACCTGACTGGGAATGGGCTTTACTTCCACAACGTGCATCATCAGTCATGGGGTTTAAAGGTGAGTGAATCTGGCCCACTTTGATCGCATGTGTAGCTGCTAATGGGGTGATTTGAAGACGAACTTTGCACTGTACTTCACGTTCTGGGACCGCATATTTAGCACCATGTACCAAGGAACGAGGCCTTTGGTGGCAAAGAAAGCGGCCAAGAAGGAGATGCGTGATGGAGTAGCTGTTGATCACGATAAAAATCCTGTTCTGAGCAAAACGTCAAATGAAATGCTTCGACAGCGGAAGGACTGAAATTAGTCCTGGTGAAAAGCGGAGGCTTGGATCAGGACGACGGCTGTTGGCGAGCAGACTGATATGTTGTATGTGCCGGATCGAGCAGTGACAAGTGATCAAATTCGTCACCTATTTTGTGCTCTGGCTATTGTACGGTGCGGACAAGGCGTGGGACGTTTCACGGTCGGAGTTATGTATCCTCTGCTTTTCACGAAGATCTATCATTAGACATCTCGCCTGTATAGAGATCCATTGACTTGGGCTGATAGTCACATGATACGCTTTATCGGCTTCTTCTGGCTGCAGTCTTTGTCTATCTTAACATGGATTCAAAACACCTCTAGTCATTCATGAGATGTCAGACAATACAGACATATCAGGCCGTACGTAGGGTGGTCCCATGCTGGTACTGCGGTGATCACCTGGCGACGACGTTTTGGTCCAACAGTAGTTCCGGACATGAGCTTGTTCACAAATGCTCGGTAGGCATGGGAAAGACTAAACTTTGCTTATTGTAAATGGATTTCAAAGTAAAACCGCAATGAGGCGGTCTCGCAGTATCTCAATATTCTGCGGAGGTCCGGCTGCCGAGGCCGAGCTGTCAGCTGCTCATTATATTGGAAGCATTTCGCCTGTGCCATGCTTTTGCGATAGAACTTCTCGTATAGACACTAAAATAATGACAAAGTACGATGTGGATGGCAAGGTTTGTACATTTTTGTGAAGCGCATCAAGGACGCAAGAAGCTCACACATCCGACAGCTAGTCGTCATTGCCGGCGGCTCTAAAGGTTTGGGGAAGGCCTTGGGGCTAGAGCTTGCAGCAAAAGGTGAGCAGCGAGCCTAATTGTGTCAGAGCGACGTTCTTTGAATTTAATTGACACTGGTGGAAGGTGCGAATTTACTGGTTTTGGCGAGGACACAGAGCACTTTGGATGCTGCCAGGGAAGAGATATTTCTGGTGCGCAAATCGAACAAACAGTTGGTAGATGCTATCTCGGTGGACCTCACCGTTCCAGAAGAGGTAAGTGGAGGAAATTCTCTCCTGTATATCAGGGCTTGCCGAGGGCTATTGAACGCATTGACAGTGGTGTTCCTAGGTGAATCTCGTCTTGAAGAAATATGGCATCCTCCCAGACGTCCTGATATGCACTGCTGGCGGATCACCGACCCAAGGTGGCTTCCTTGCTGACATCGAACCCGACGCCATCAAGTCCTGCCTCGAACTGAACTATTACACAGCAATCTTCATCGCGCAAAGCTGCCTGAAACTCTGGCTAGCTGCGCCCCAGAGCACATCCACACGACACATTGTCTTCACGTCCTCTACCGCCGCCTTTGTAAGCCTGCCAGGCTATATCGCGTACACTCCGACCAAGACCGCAATCCGCGCAGTAGCAGACACGCTGCGGCAAGAGCTGCTCCTTTACGGCGATAAAGACGCGTATCAAGTCCACTGCTTCTTTCCAGGCACCTTTTTGACGGACTCCTTCGTGCAGGAGCAGCAGAATAAGGCGGAGTTGACGAAGATCATGGAGAAGAGCAATGCGCCGTTGGAGGAGCTAAGGAAGAGAACGGAGAGCGTGACGAGCGTCGCGCAGAAGTGCGTGAGCGGCCTCGAGGCTGGAGAGTTCTTTACTACGGTGAATTTTGAGGGCCAGCTGCTATTGAATAACATGCGTGGACCCAGTCCCAGGCATCATGGCATGTATGGCGTTGTTATCGGTTGGTTTGCCACGATTGTGTGGTGGTTCGTGAGGCGGGATTTCGATAGGCAGACCCTGCGATATGGACGCGCACATAATCTATCGTCCCCTCGGTACGAGCTAAGCCTTTTGTAGCGAAATAATTTGAAGATTACGCGTTAACCAATACCAGTAGCAGTAACAGTACAGGTCACGTATCAGTACCACCTGCAGGCTTGCCACTCAATAATAGGAAACAAAGGTTTATCAAAAACACTCTTGTTCTATGATCTGATGAGATGGAACCCTGTGGCGCCTGTTGGATGCACAGTCATCTCCAGCGATTCCGTGGATGCTGCTCGGATTTTGGGAAGTGCTTTGGCTCGGGCTCGTGCTCGGCCTCCGCGTCCGTGTCATGAGATTGAGTTTCCCAAATGGTAGGAAATTGGCGGTACGAGCAAGGGAAGTAAGGTACGGAGTAAGGTAGACATTGCCCTGTAGCAATGAATTATGCATTACGCATTGTGTATTGTGCATTGTGTATTGTGCTCAGCTCACCCTACTGCGTCCACATGCTGATACAACTCACCACAAAACTCCGCAATCTTTCTATCAAAAAGGCCACGTGAGCCTCCGATTGATCGTCTGGTGCCCGTCGGGATGGCCTCTGTCAATGGCTTAAAAGACAGTCAAGCTGGAGTTATTCACACTTACCGAGTAAGTGCTGCGTCCGCTCCACCGTATGCACGCCGTCGCAAAAGCTGACGACGCTCTTTTCAGCGCATTCTCCAGTACGGTTCAACTAGGGGCCGATGTCTTCAAATAATCGCAACGGTGGCCGCCTGGGGAGCAGGCACCATGATTCCTCTGGTTCTTTTGCTGTGGGGAGAGCTGGCAAATTCCTTTTTGCGGTTTGCGCGGCGAGATCCTACCTTTACTTCGGCGGACTTCCAGCATGAGATCAACAAAAAATCGTGGGTGGGCGAATTCTGCGGCAGCTTCGGTGCTGGTAGTTGATACTTGGCAGGCTTCAAATCGTTTATTTTTTCATTGGGAAATTCGTCGTAAGTCAATGCATAACTTTTACTAATAATAAATCTGCTTCTTGAGTCACCACCAACTGTTGATAGCTAAGCTACATCTACATGGTTCTATACACTGTCACAGCAGCGGACATAGGCTTCAACCTCAGAGTCAGATTTGTCCGTGTCGTACTTGAGCAAGACATCTCGACTCTCGACGGGATCAATTCAAAATCCATCGGAGGCGCTACGGAAGTGATGAACACTATTTCTACGGTGGAAATTGGACTAGGTGATCAACTTGGTCAAGCTGTGCAGCTCACCTCAGCCATTGTGTCGGCATTTATCATTGCATTCGCCAGGTCATCATATAATCCCTCAGTGCATCAATGAGCATTGGCTGAAATCTTGCTCTAGGCACTGGAAGTTGACGCTCGTAGTCTCCACGATGATTCCCCTCACCGTTCTTACAGTAGCCGTCTCCGTGATCATCGACGTGCGCCTGGAGCGAAGGATTTTGGAAATTTATGAAGCGACGTCGAACATCGCTAAAGATGCCTTGGGAAACATTAGAGACATTTTTGCGTCTACAGCTGAAGCTAGCATCTTCGCGCAATATGATCAACTACTTTTACAAGCAAATAAGCTGGGGTATAAGAAGGCCCCTGCGGCCGCATTCCAATACTCCTTTGAGCTATTCTTCCTCTGCTGCGGCTATTCCTTGGCCTTCTGGTATGGCTCGATGCTCTATAGCAGAGGTGGTGTGTCTATTGGGAGTATTATAACGTACGTAGTTTTCCACGTTTCTCTTTCCATGCCTGTCATCGAGTATCCAAAAGCTGTTGACACGATGCATGTTCTCTAAATCCTGAATACCTCCAACTTACGTGCCTTAGAGTCTTCTTCTGTGTTACGTTCGCGAACAGCTGTATGACTGGTATTTCCGTCCAGGTCGCAGCACTAAGCAACGGATATGCAGCGGCAAAGAGCATCTTCGAAATAACAGAAGAATCTCGGCCATCTTTGCCTTCGGGTCAAGAGGACAACATCATCCTCGACGATGTTCAAGGATCCATAAAATTAGATGACGTCGATTTCAGCTATCCAGCTCGACCCGATGTGCGTATCTACAATCACATGACACTGGAGATTCCTGCGGGTAAAACAACCGCCATTATTGGGGCTTCGGGTTGTGGCAAAAGTATTCTTTACATCTTTCCGCAGACATTACTCCTTTTTACGGCACAGGGCCAATTCCGCAACAAAGCTGATGAAAAGTAATTTATACAGGTACAATTGTTGCCTTGCTTGAGCGCTGGTATGACATAGTTGGCGGCAGGATATCCCTCGACGGTGTGGACATCCGGCGCCTTGATGTCCATTGGCTGAGAAAACAGATCGGTCTAGTCGAGCAAGTATGTTGATACAATCCCAGCCCCACAAACACACGATAAGGACATGTGCTAACGTGTTATGAGAAAAGGAACCGACGCTCTTTCGAGGTTCGATTTTTAACAACGTCGCACGTGGCCTAGTAGGTACCATCTACGAGCACAAACCATACGAGGAAAAGCTGTCACTTGTAAAGATGGCCTGTGAGCTAGCAAATGCAAAGGACTTCATCTCGGTATTACCAGAAGTAAATTGTGTAACCATTTTCTCGGTTGACGGTCAAGGCGACTGATCCGGTTCTCTAGACCTACAATACATGGACTGGTGGGCGCGGTACGCTCCTATCTGGGGGCCAGAAGCAGAGAATAGCTATAGCGTCGGTGTTGTCCTACCTCCCAAAGATCAAGACGCTTGAAGTACATAGCTAATAGAACCTTCTTCTTAAAGTCGTGCCGTCGTCGGGAATCCCAAGATCTTGATCCTCGACGAGGCAACAGCAGCTTTAGATGCATATAGTGAGGAAGCTGTCCAGACTGCTCTCGACAACGCATCAGTGAACAGAACAACCATCTGTATCACCCACAAAGCAGCGACCTCAAAGAGAGCTGATCATGTTATCGTTTTCACCCTAAATGGAATTGGGGAGCAAGGATCCCCTGAAGCACTAGTCGAATTAGGAGGCTTGTACGCAAAGTTTCAGGCGACCGCAACATCATCACAAGCCCAAACGAAGAATTCATCTGTAGAGACTCTTGTGGACGATTTTGCCCCACATGACGTACTAATCAAAGAAGGCCGGGTCGTTGATTATGAAGACTCCCGCAGCAGCCGGACTGAGCCCCGGGATCTCTCATTACTTCAATGCGTATTAATCATATTCTACGGACAAAGACAGTACTGGCCTTGGATGGCAGCAGTTTTTGTTCCCTGCTTCTTCGGCGGTAAGAATTCTCATTCCTTACTGTCTGCCTCGAAATTAAGACAGTATAACAGGCTTGCTATTCGCGGCCGAAGCCTTTCTTTTCGGAGAAATGGTAAATAATTTTGTCGGGCCTGTGGCATTGGTGCACAACGCAACCAATTTCTGGGCCCTAATGTTTTTCGTTCTTGCTCTGGCAACCGTCCTAATTTATGGTCTCATCGGTTTCAACGGGACAGTATTGACTTATGTAAGTCGAAAGAATTGATGATACATCTGCCTTAGTGCCGCTATATACTTACATCCTGGTAACCAGAAATTGAGCAGAGTCTATCGCTTGCAGTATCTTCAAAACATGTTACGGCAGCCTATAACATTCTTCGATGATCCAAAAAATTCTGCGGAGATCTTGACGGCCAAGCTGACGCAACATCCAACTCAACTGCAAGACCTGCTCGGCATGAATGTCGCTCTGATAATAATTATCTTGGTCAATATCGTCTCCTGCTCGATACTCGCAATCGCTACTGGTTGGAAATTTGGCTTAGTAGCAGTGTTCGGGTCTCTTCCACCAATCTGCGTGGCGGGGCTTGTGCGTGTACATCTGCAGAACGCACGCGAAGAAGAAAATCAGCGTCTTTACTTCGAGAGTTCTGGATTTGCAGCAGAATTCATAGGATCTATGCGAACAGTGACCTCACTTTGCCTGGAGAATACGCTTCTGTCAGAATATCGCACGCTACTCAAAGGCCCTTTGCATGGTGCGAAGCGAATGACATTATACACCATGGTCTTTCTCGCGCTCGCGGACTCGCTTGAGATAGGTGGTATGGCGTTATCGTTCTGGTAAGCAAGACAAGCCTTGCTCCGGCTTGGAACATGAGCACAGCTAATATCTCACAGGTACGGAGGTACTGTTTTGACTGGTAGACAATATAGTCTGGCTCAATTCTTCACGATATTTGCAGCCGTAATATTTGGCGGACAGGCTACCTGGAAATTATTCGCTTTTTCTCACAGTGCGTATCTCGAACGTGCGTGGTTGAAAGGTTTCTCAGTAACATTGCTTAGGCTTCACCAAGGCCAAGTTTGCAGCAAATCACATATTAAACCTCGGCAAATCAGAAGAGCCCAGAAAGGTGTCTTCAATAAACTTGTCGACTGATACTGAGAAGGAAGGTACAATCGCATTTCAGAATGTGTCTTTCAAATACCCGACTCGTGACGTGCGGATCTTGAATGATTTGACTATTGAGGTTAGTCAGATGAACATCACCTCTTCAAAACATTGTGCCTCATGACTGATAATCCTTGCACTAGATCGGAAGAGGTCAGAGAGTTGCATTGGTTGGGCCCTCAGGTTGCGGAAAGGTAAGTTGTATACTTGACATTTCTTTAATCAGTCTGACACAAGTGTTAGTCTACCGTTTTGTCACTTTTGCAAAGGTTGGCTACTCTCTTGGTCTAGCCTTTAGAAGTGGCTCACAAAATGCAGATTCTACGACCCGGATGCCGGTGAGATCCGTATTGGGGGAGCGCGTATATCTGACTTAGATATCGAGCAAACCCGGCGGCAGATGGCCATCGTCCCTCAGGACCACTTTCTGTACCGAGGTAAGACCGAGAAGATAATTCCTTTCCACAGAACAAGCTTACAAGACCCAGGCACCATACGCGAAAATCTCTGCCTTGGTCTCAACCGGTCAGTATCAGACACCGAGCTTCATGAAGTATGTGAAGTAGCCGCGATCTACGGATTCATTCATTCGTTGCCTGAAGGTAGCTTGTTGTCGTCTTGGACTTCGACCATTGCTCACTTGTTACAGGTCTTAGCACCGCATGTGGTGGCAATGGAGGTGTCGCCTTTTCTGGAGGTCAGCGGCAGCGTCTTATCATTGCGCGCGCTCTTGTGCGGAAGCCGCAGATTCTCTTGCTCGACGAGGCAACTTCCGCTCTTGACGTCGAGAGCGAACGGTTATTCACAGAGGCTTTGCTGCGTCTTCCGCAGGATGTGACCGTCGTGGCTGTTGCCCATGTAAGTTTTCCTTATCTCATACCACCCATCATTCATGTCTATTAGAGAGCTTCAGTGGGCGCCGTAAATTTGCTTTGGCTAGCGTCATTCATCGGTATGCGCTGACATAAATGTTGTTGCTGCCAGCGGTTCTCGACAATCCGGAATTTCGACCTCATAGCTGTTCTAGACCAGGGAAGCATTGTTGAGCTTGGTGCGTACGACAATCTCATGAGCCGGCGGGGACGCTTTTATCGGATGGTGAGTTTTCATAACTTTCAACATCAACCCTAATTTACTATCAACAGGCAACGATACAGCATGAAGATGAGAAGGTAGCCTCGTCGACCGCTTAATCTACTCGTTGACCTTACGCCGCGCAACCGGTTGGGTTGAGCGATCTAGCGAATGGGTAGGGTTCGGTCTAGAGCTGGGTTGACCTTTGAGCGAGGAATCTCAGGTGGCAAAGTATATAATGTGTATTGTATACAGAGGATGGGGTAAAGAGGGAGAAGTAGGAGAAGTAGGAAGTAGATAACCCTACCTACTACCACCAGAATTACCACCATAAATATCTATCACCCTCTATCAGCTCGCGAATCAACTTCTCTATCAGCCCCATTACCAGCCTTTCTACCGGTCTTTGTATTAATCTTTCTATTCAGCTTGCTATTCAACTTTCTACTAAAGCATTGACAGCATCGGCGATTTCTGAGCCGGCCCGGGAAAAGTGCATGGCCCAGCGAGCCCAGCCGGCCCTGGAAGCCCTGGGATGGCCCTGGGCTCCCACGGCCAGCCTCAATACTGAGCTCTTAAAACTTGTTAATGTTGAATATAGAGAACAGTACTGCTACCCCTGTGGTTGATAATCTTCATTTCGAGCCCTGTAGGGCTGGCGCTAGAGAATTCAAAGTTTTCATCTTTCACTTCTTTTGTCATAATTTTTTAAAATAGTTCAATTCTATGGTTCTACTGTCTACATATGCATATATGTTTCTTTTAATTCTTAAATTTTAACTAATTATGAATTCAAGTTAATTAGACTGACAACGAGATTCATCTGTACATGATGTTGACTACGAATCTTTTGATTCTATTCTGTGTTCGAATAAAAGTCAGAAGAATCAAGAGATCTCAATTCGACGCAGTTCAAACGATGTTAGAACGTTGCGTGATCAGAAAAGTCATCATGCAGAGTTTTCATTCATGTGACAACATCTCTTCTAACAGTCACAATCGATCTACGAGAAAGATTAATGACATGTCGATGTCAGTAAGAGATGAAAAGATACTACTAGTGAAAAAGACAACTCAGATGAAGAGTCTGCGAGTTGTGACTACAAGTGATCGAAGAATTTGCGATTCATCAACTGCGTCAATATTGAAACGTCTTCATCACATTGACAGTGTCATCGAGTAATTGATGAAAAGATATCAAATAGAATAATCATCTCAAGTATTGAGAGTCGTGATTACAGTGCTCGAAGAAGTAGTGACTCGTTGATCACGCTGATATATTGAGAAAGCTTAAACTCATCTTCTTTACTTGATGTCAAGTCATTCATCTATTCACATGAAAAATTGAGAGTTCAAGAGAATGATCAGAACGCATTCTCTTTCATTCATCAGAGTCAAACATCGAATGATTTGTTAAAACTCTTTCGCATAAAATTATGTAACAGCAATGATTAAATAATCATTGAGTAATCAAAGTCTCGAAAGTGATCGCTCTGATCACTTGAATCAGAAGTGATCACACTAAGCATGATGAGCATGATGCTCATCTCACTCACCTTGCTCGAAAATGATCGAAGCGATCATTCAGAGCAGAGATCACTTGACATGATTCTTTTATGTCTATATAACGATGATCGTTCTCTTAGATAGAAGCTTCGTGCTCAACTCATGTAATAGTCAATACAGTCTATTGTTTTAGCTATTCTCAGACCTTCAGTTTAGTGATTAGTCTGTTACTATACTGATCTTTGTTAGACTAATCATCAAGTCGAGTTTCGAGTTGACATTTTGAACTCAAATCAAGATCGAGTCGAGTTAGACCTATTTCAAATGAGTAATGATACTCAGCTCTGAGTATCATTGTTTTTGAAGAGGAAATTAAGCGAGAACTTGGAAACAGAAGACTCGATATCATTGTTTTCGAAGACTGAGTATCATTTAACTTTCTGAGTCGATTTTCTTCAAACTTTCAGGTCTTATTTCTTTCAGTCAGCTGTATTCATGAACATAATATCGAACTCAACGACATCAAACTGCATTTTTAGAAAAATGTTGAACATTGAGATTTTAGAGGGTTTTGCTAGCGCGAATCAGTTTGAACATCAAAATCATCAATTTTCTTCGCTCGAATTGATTTATGCGCGCTGACTACCTCACATACTTTGAAAGACATAATTGTAGCTCTGAATTAGCTGAATTCAATGCTTTCAAAATAAGTAAAAAATATTGAGATTTGACCTAGAAAATGAGGTTGAGAAGGTTCATTGCGCTGATTGACTGGTTTCTCGCCTGCCATCACCTTCTTCCACTCGAATCAACATATGCGCAATGACTATCTGATATACTTTGAAAGGCATAATTCTAGCTCTGAATCAGATGAGTTCAAATCTTTAAAAATAATGGAAAAATATCAAGGTTTGACTCAGCAATCGAGGTTGAAGATATCTACTGCATGAAGTGATCAATTCGCCATATGCTCTCACCTGTCACCACCTTCCCTCGTTTGAATCAATTCATGCGCACTGACTATTTTCATAGTCGCAGCACGCTCTCATTAGCTTTAAGCTGGCATAGAAGTTTAAAAAAATAAAATGAAATAGATTGTCTTCTCTTGACAGAAATCTGGAAAGAGAAGACAATTCTAATAATCATCACAGAACTTGAACTTGCATCTTGAAATTTTTGACTTCACACTCTATCATTGAGCTAAATGATCTGATGTAGAAATCTGAACTTATTTTAAGAGATGAACTACGCTGAATATTTCGCCTTACGAAAACACATGCGCTCTGACTACTCTTCATACTTTGAAAGACATCATTGTAGTTCTGAATCAGCTGAATTCAATGCTTCAATAATCATCGAAAAATATCAAGGTTAAATCTAGTAATTGAGGTTGAAGATATCTGAAGCTTTGGCTGATCGACTACTCATCTGCCACTCTTTTCCCATTCGATTCAATTAATGCGCACTCACTATTGTACATACTTTGAGAGGCATAATCATCGCTCTGAATGAGCGAAATTTCATGCTTCAAGAATCATTGAAAACTAGGCAAAGATGACTTTAACCCTTGAAGAAAGAAGAGTGCATGGTTCAAAGTTCGATTTTGATCTTTGAATCTTGATCGTCACAAACTTTGCGTCGCATCATATTGAAGCCTGAATTCATGCGAATTCAACGAGCTCATCGATTCAAATTCTCAACGATCGCATCGAAAGATATGGCTGAAAACGTGCTCAAGAGCTCTATTTTCGAAAAGAGTTGACAAGAACGACTGGTTGCTAGCGCAGTCTTCATTTCATCATTGAATCTTTGAACTCTTCAACATTTTCATCTCAATCTCACTTGTTCAGTCAGCTTCAACAGTCACAATCTTTCACATCTACTCAACAGCAGTCTCTTCGAGCTTGAGCTCAGTCTCTATTTGATGAATATCTTGAACGTGTCGTGAAGAGTCTTTCAATCATGAGAAGCAGATCGCTACATTCATTGCATCATCTAACATGTCAAAGTTTCATGTCTACTCAATCGCAGATTCTTTGAGCTTGAATTTCGTTCTTCTTTGATGAACATCTTGAACGCAGTCATGTTTAAATTCAGTCATGTAGATGTTTCGTCAACCTTTCATATCTACACAACAGCAGTTTCTTGACGCTTGAACTCAGTCTTCATTTGATGAATACTTTGAACGCAGCTATGTTTAAATTCAGTTATGTCGAAGTTTCACTAATCTTCTTAGAATTACACAACAGCAGTTCTTTCGCGCTTGAATGCAGTCTCTATTTGATGAATACTTTGAACGCAGCTATGTTTAGATTCAGTCATGTCAAAGTTTCGCTAATCTTCTTAGAGTTACTCGATCGCAGTCTCTTCAAGCTTGAACACAATTTTCATTTGATGAATATCTTGAACGCAGCTATGTTGAAGTTTCTTTAACAACGCAGTCACTTCATCTATCGAAGAAGATTATCGATTTCATCAGATCTCATTCAGTAAATCACAAGTGACTCTTAGAACAGAAAGTTACGTCAAGCATTCTCGATTGTTGATACTTGAATACATGAAAAGAGAGATACTGAGTGACTATTATGCTGAATGACTATGACGAGTGACTCTTATGCTGAATGACTATTACGCTGAGTGATTAAGATGACTAACATGCTGCATAGATTTACGTCGAGCGCTCTCGTTCATCGATACTTGAATACTTGAAAAGAGAAGATAATTCGATTCAGCGCATACTTCATTGACACACAACTGTTCGCAGACTTGAGTTGAACTCAATGCTCATAGTCTTAGACTTCAACAAATTCACCTACAATTCGAAGCGTCGTTGAGACGCTGATCTTCTTTTCAAATCTCTTTCATTTATTCGTCTAATATTTACTAAGAAGATGTCTTGAGACGAAACTCGTACATGAATCGAGCGTTCTAGCGAAGATTACGACTGCATGATACTTTATTATGTCGAGTGACTATTACGCTGAGTGACTATTATGCTGAGTGACTATTATGCTGAATGACTATGACGAGTGACTCTTATGCTGAATGACTATTACGCTGAGTGATTAAGATGACTAACATGCTGCATAGATTTACGTCAAGCGTTCTCGATCGCTGATACTTGAATACTTGAAAAGAGAAGACAATTCTATTCGATGCATACTTCATCGACGCACGATCGTCTACAGACTTGAGTCGACTGTTTTCAAAGAAAGTCATCAGACTAGATGACATTTTAGACTTCTCGTTCGTCGATACTTGAATACTTGAAAAGAGAAGACAATTTTATTCGATGCATACTTCATTGACGCATGATCATCTGCAAGCTCAAGTCGACTATTTTCAGAGAAAGTCATCAGAGCTAGATGACATGATCTGAGTTGTATGAAGAGTGTTTGATTGAAAGTCATGAAGAGTGTTTGATCGAGAGTCATGAAGAGTGCTTGAACTATGCTGAATGACTATTATGCTGAGTGACTATTTGATGCATTCAAAACATAGATGAGAAGACTCTTAAAACCTATCTGTTTTCATTTATGTTCAGCTCTATCAGCAATGCTCAGCTCTATCAACGATGTAGCTGAGAATTCTCTATCAAATTGATCGACATCTTTCTTTCATGTGCTCACTGAGAAAGATTCTGACGCACATTCTCTTGATCGATATCATTATTGACATATTCAAGTCTTCTCAACCCTTCTTTGCCAAGTCTCTTTTCCTCGAAGCCCGATTTTCCTTCTTCGTCTACTACGTCTTTATCGCTCAGGATTGATTGCGCTTTGATCTTGAGCTGTACATCTTCATGACTTCTCAACCCTTCTTTGTCAAGTCTCTTTCTCTTGAAGCTCAATTTTTCTTCTTCGTCTACTACATCTTTATCGCTCAAAGTTGATCGCGCTTTGACCTTGAGCTGTACATCTTCTTGACTTCTCAACTCTTCTTTGTCAAGTCTCTTTTCATCGAAGCTCGATTTTTCTTCTTCATCTACTACGTCTTTATCACTCAGAATTGATCGCTCTTTGAGCTTGAGCTGTACATTCTCAAACGATGAGAACAGCTTCAAAGTCACGATTGTACTTCTGAATCGCGAAGATCGCAAGTAGCTCTTACTGATTGTGTGTATTGCTATCTGAGAATGCTCACAGCGAAAGACGTCGAGAATGCATCTACTAAATGTTAGAGGGTTCTTCACTGCGCTCGCGAAGAAAGACGTCAAGAATGCATCTATCAAATAATAGAGAGTTCTTCAATGCGCTCGCTGAGAAAGACGTCGAAGATGCATCTATTAAATCATAGAGATTTCCTCGTTTGAAACATGAGCTTGGCATTGATCATGATCAGAGTCGATGCTCAGCCTCGAAGATGACTGACTCAAACCTTAAAAAAATTTCTAAATTCATCGCGCTTCATGCAATTCACTTTCAAGCTACGTTGCGACTTTGATTTAATCTTCGATTCAATTCGCTCACAATGACAATGTCAAGCAGCGCAGTTGTTGCATTCTCACAAAATTCAAATCGCAGTTTGAAGACTTTGTCAACACTGTCAAAGAGCATTGAAGAACTTCGACAGCAAATTGAGAATGAAATGCACGCTCTGTTGAATCAGAGCTTGCAACGTCTTGATAGAATCAAAGAAAGACTGAGAGCGAAAGAGAACGAGCGAAAGTTGACGCTGAAATATACGTGAATAACATGACAGTATGTGATTCAAGAGAAAATATGACGTGAAGAGTACAAGAGTCTGAAGATCTTCAAGAAGAAGATGCACTACAATGATGCTCTGAAGAAGATGCTTAAAGCACAGAACATCTTACAAAAGCGACAGATGAATGTTCTTGCCTTGATTTTCGTTTCATTCGAGCTTTTGACTGATTCTAGATCAAACAGCAACAATCATCTTGAATCATTCTTCAACAATGAGACTGTCTGTCTGATCAGTTGCTGTTCGACACTCTGAAGTTTCTCAGATTCAGCGATCATCTGCTTCGCGCTTTCACTTTTCTCAGTAAGCTTCAATTCGACAAGAACATCGCTCTTGATGCGCTAGAAAAACAAGTCATCATGCATGTCACACTCGATTCTTTTCGATCAAGCTCTCAATTGATGAAGAATTCTCAGCGTCAAAATTGAAATCAGCATAGCGAAACGACATGTCTGTTGATCTCGAACGTTCGTGCTCTTCTAAGAACGTTGAAAAATGATCGAAAGACGAGAGAGATGAAAAAGAATGAAAAATCTCAAACACTCAGCTCGAACGAGTCTGAGTCTTCTTTCAAAAAAGCACGACAATCACGAGTGAAGCTCTCGTCGAAGAAATTTGTGACAGACAGTTGTTTCAAGAATGATGATGAAGAGAAGAATTCTGATGATGTCGCTACTACAAGATCTGCGACGTCACAGAAAAAACAACAACTGAGAATTAGTAAGATGTCAGATCGACAGAGCAGAATTGTTTTTGATTTTCAAATGACTTGACAGCTTCATCAAGAATTGATGCAAGATAGCTTGCGAAGATCGAAAGAGACGCGAAGAAAGATTGATGACAGTGAGAATCACGACAATGAAGATGATGATGAAGAAGAAGATGAAGAAAACAAAGAAACTTTGAACGAGAATGATGCAACGAACGTCTTGAATGAGAGCTCTGACAAAGCTTTGCATTCTCTGCGCGAAGCTCATTTGAATAAGAATATGCTCAAGTTACAGACTTTGTCAACAGCTCAAAGAAGAATTTGATTTAGAACTGAAAGATTAGATAATGAATGATCGAGAGCTCACTGTTCAACGTGTACTTGCTCGTCGTCATCTACATCGCAAAGTTCATGTCTTTAAAATAAGAAGTTCGATTTGAGTTGAGTCAATCTGACTGAATCAACAAGTTTAATTCAAACTTGAACTCGCAATCTTTTACTTGAATATGAATAACGCTCTATCATAAATGATCTTTCAAGTCGACGTTATTGATGACAATAAACATCTTTTCAACTAATTTCTTTCACTCATGCTTGCATCGAAGAAGCTTGATTTATCTTTCTACTTGATAATCTCAGTCTTTTGAATTATCTTAGAGTTAAACTCTTTCAATCTTGACGATCGCAATCTTTGCAACGCATCATGTCGTTGTCAGAACTTCTGCGATTTCAACGAGCTCATTGATTTCAGTTTCGATCGATTACATCAAATGATACATTGTTCTTGATTCTTTCAATGAAATGAATAGCTAAAATCTATAATACATGAAGACATAATTGAATTCAACAGAAGCAGATGAGACGATCTTGCAATCATCACTTGATTATCTCTCGTCAGTCGAAGTTCACACAATTCTTCAAATTCAACCATTTCGACCTTTCTTTGAGAATCATATCTTTCATTCACAGACAGGCGAGAGAAAGACATTGATCTCGCTCATTGACGATTTCAAGAATGTGCACATTGTGAATGATTATCTTGTTCTTGTCGCAATAGATTCACAGAGTCTTCAACATCGTCAATTCTGTGATTTGATCAATACGTTGCTTGAACGACATTGTTTCAGAATCGAAGGTCGAATCGAATACTCATAGAATGAACTGATGATGCAGCATGCAGATGCAGTGTCATGAAGAAGCTTCATGTGTTGATCACGTCGCTTCTTTCGTGTCATCTGTCATAAGCATGAGTTCTTCTGTCAGAGACTAGACTGAACTAAAGATTCTATCAATATAGAGAATTGATTATTATTATTACTTTGATAGAATCTAGATACAAGACAATACATCAGGTAATGTACAAGACGAAAGACAAGAAACGAAAGAAAAGAACGAGAACTTCGCTTTTATATACATGAATCGAGTAATGTCAGAACTGAGCAGCAATTCTATGACTTAAGATTGCAAAGACATGAAACAGGTTTTGATGTGACTAGATTAAGATGACGATGACTAGATTAGTGACTTAGTTCAATGAATCAAGACTTTCTAAGATATCGATGATACTAGATCGAGTTGACGATATATTTTATGCTCTGAGCTGAAATGATGATCTGACATCATGACATCTCTCGAGATCGACAAGTTCTTGATGACGACGAAGACAATGATGCATTGTTGCTGATTTGCTCGTTCATCAGCTGATTCAAGAGACTCAAGATAGTTGATCTTCTGTGTTGCTTCTTGAAAAGAGACAAGATGCTGATAAATTCAAATGTCGTCTGTGACTTGAGTTTGAAGATGAGTGAGATATGTCTTCACGCTTTGCATGATTGTATTGACGTTGAAGCTTTCGAATATTAAAGCGATCATGACGACGATGAATCGAGATCGAGAGAAAAGAGTTGACGAAGTGAAATTTGTTGAATTATGGCGAGAATGAATAAAAGACGTCAAGAAGATTGATCAAGTCGTCGCAGAGAAGCAAATTACAACAGAGAAAGATTAATGTTTAAAGACAATGAACATGAAAGTTGTTCAGACTTGAAAGTTTGACGTGAGAAAAGAACTTAAAGCAAAGCAAAGAGTTAATGAGCACTTTATAAGTTCAACATGAAGTGAATAAACTTTATTCAGATGATCATACTATTCTTTCTTCTTGAAGTGAATGAACTCTATTCAGATGATCATACTATTGTTTCTTCTCAAAGTGAATGAATTCTATTATGATGCATCGCAAAGCTTAAAACGATCAAGGTCAAAAGAAACAACTTGAAGTTATCAACTGAACAATGAGATCAGATCTCAGCACTGAAAAGCTGTGCTACGAAAGTAGAAAGAGTTCTCGAAATCGAACGCAATGAAATAAAGTCGCTCTTGAATAGTGTCACCATCATTCATTCTTAAATAAGTCTCAGTGCGCAGTATCAAAGTTCATCATATCGAATGATCAATCTATCATCTTCAATCTCTAAGAGAAAATAATCTGTTCATTGTGTCATGCATTCTATCAGATCACATGTCTCATTCATCACAATACTCATCATAGTTCATTGAGAACAGTTGAATTGAATTCTTTACTTTTGTGATATCAATCTCTTGCTCTCGTCAGATGTCATGTCTTAAGATACAAAAGACATCAAGTCTTCTGATTTCAAGTTACTTCTCATAATTTAGTTGTCATTATTTAATTAAGTTAATACTTATGACTTTTGAAGTTTTGAACTTCAAATCTCTTACAGTGAAAAGAATTCTTTCTTTTTATTGATTTGAATATTTAAGTCAGAAACGAAGACAGAATCAACAAGGGTTAAATCGCATTTTGAGTTATATCTTTCAATGCAATCGTTCAAAATTTGAAAAAATAGACTCGTTGAATGCAGAAAAATTTAGTCAACAACATAACATATTGCAAAGTTTACAACGATCAAAATCTGAAGATCAAAAGCTAAGTTATCAACAGAATAATAAGAATACTAAACTTTGAGCAGTGAATTCACATACTTTGTCGATTGTCTTCAAAATCTTACGTCTTATTCGCTATAGTTAATTTAATTTTCGGTTTCAATATTGAGCTCTACAACATCAAGATGTGTCAGAAAATGTGTTAGACTAAAGTTACTATCAATAAAGAAGACTGATATTATGATTACTATCTAAGATGATCGTGAGCAACTTGAATGACTTTGATAAAATCTCGATACAAGACAATACATCAGGTAATGTACAAGATGAAAGACAAGAAACAAAAGAGATGAGCGAGAACACAACTTTTATATACATGAATTGAGTAATGCTCAAACTGAGCAGCAGTTCTATGACTTAAGATTGCAAGAACACAAAACAGATTGTGATGTGACTAGATTAAGATAATGATGATTGAATCAATGACTTGATTCATGAATACAGGTTAAATGAACATGATTAGAATTGATCTGTATTTTAGACTTGAGTGAGTCTAGCACTCATGAACATCAAAATTTCAAGAGAATGCTCGATTGTATTTCTTCTTTAACATCATCAAGCGTTGCAATCATGAAATCGATTATCTATTTAAAGAAGTATTGCATTGTTACATGCAAGCAGTGTATGCATGCAATATGATCATTTCAAGTCAAGGCGCATTTTCAGAGTTCAAATCATCGATGAATTGTTCAGCGTGTGCAAGATTTGATCACAGTCATTGATGAAGCATCATTGAATTTGATTCAGTATTTCATGAAGTTCGAGATGCTCAGTTATGTTGATAGCGCAGTTTCGCAGTTGAAGATTTGCACGAATGGTTTGATATGTCAGTTGAAGCTAGACGATTGTCAGTATATATGTCGAGTTAGCAAAAATATGCGAACGCATTGCAAGCAGAAGCATGAATGAAAGCAACAGACGCAGCGAGAACGCTCAAGCAAGAGTGATCAAATCAGACAACGAAGAAGCGATGCACTGAAATCATGAAAAACCGTCGTATGTCAGCGATTTTTCGTTCAGAAACATGAGTTGCAATATGTTGAAGTGAAGAGAGAAATCGACGTTGCACACAGCGACAATGAGAATGATCAAACATCAGAATGAAACTTGGTCAGAAAAGAGATGAATCAGATCATCGACATGATTAAAGAGAAAAAGCAACGAGTGATTCAGAAAGATGAGATCAACGAGATTAACTCATGATTGAAGAGAATTGAATGACATACGTACTTGATGAGTTTGAATCGAGAAGAATTAATTGCATTGATGAAGAAGTTGAATCTCAAGATTGAATTCATCGTCATCATCATTTGAGATGTCATGAACAGTTTGATTCAGCATTGTCAGCAATCGATGATGTCTTGAGTCGACATGTTCATTCGCATGAAGATCATTCATATCGAGAAGCATCAAACTCGATATCAGTCATTGCAATCATACATGAATGTCAAGAGAATGATGAATTACAGTCGATCATGAAAGCAGATATTGATGTTTATGATTTGAATCAAGAGCGTGCATGATTGAATTAGTCTCAAGTACAAATTCAATAAGACGCAACGAGACATGTGAAAGTGATTATTCAGCGTCGCAACAGAGATAGTTAGAAAGAAGAATGAGAAGAATTTCGATGAGAAGAAAGAAGCTGAATCGATGAAGAAGAGTAACAACAGCAATCAAGATCTCAATGAAGACAATAAATCGAAATTGACGAGAATTTAAAAGACATGTTTGAATTTTTGTTTAGCATTATTAGATCATCGCATCATGCGCACGAAGTACGACAGTTCGTTGATGTGCGCACTGACGATTTTGAGAGTTCAAGAGAATGAATGAAAGAATGCAAGCAATTATTTTCTCATATTGTTCATCATGATCAAGATCAGTCGATTCATGATGATTCAGCAAGAATTGAAGATGAGTCAACATGATGTTGACGCAAGCAGACTCGACAGTCGAGTCAGTCAAAGCAGCGATTCAAGCTCAGAAGTCGATGAATTCATTGAGAAAGAATGTTTGATATATGTCGTCAGAATGACGAATCAATTCATGATGTGAGACAGTCATGATCTCATGTAATGAATGATGAATTTAAGAACGTACGAATTGAAGATTCATTTCAATATCATCAGCGAAGATCACATCGATTGAGTGAACGATTGAATATTGTACAAGAGTATTCAGTTCAGCATGAGCAACTTTCGAGACATGATTCACGAGTTGATGAAAGAGAGTCGATGCATGTTGATGAAAGATTTAATGTTCGAAGATGTCAAGTTAGACTCGCTCAGAATTGCATGACAATCATTAAGAGACAATTCGATTGAAAAAACGTCAGGTTGAAATTTCATTCAGAATGTACGCAATCAGATGATCAATGCACAGCGTTGATTGTTTGATTGAATCGAACAGAATGAGAATGTTAAACGAAAGTTTATCAAATCAGGTTCAGAATTGACATGAAATTGAGTTGAGGTTGAAGAATACATGCATCAAGTGATGAAGTATCGAGAGAAATTATTGATGTTGATTCACGTCATTGATGAACAGCTTGCATGAACGTCAGAGTTGTTGAGTGTTCAACATAGCAACATCATCAAAGAAGAACATCGAAATGTGTTTGTGAAAGATGAATTGATGATGTTCATGACAAGATATCACAAGAGTTATATCATCAGCGAAGACGTCAAAATGATTCATCGATATTTGTTTCAAGAGATGAGAAAATTGATGCTGTATTATTTGTGATTGATGTTGTCGTTTCAGCAGCGTTTGAAGACAACAGTATGAAAGAAGAACGAGATATCGACATACATGTGATTAATCGATTTCGATGAAAAGAAGTGAACGTCGAAAAGAATGTGCAAGATGATGAAGCGCAAGAGCTTGATTGAATTGAGAGTTGAGATGATGATTGCATCGTATCGCGAGTTGATGATTGAAATAAGTCGCAAATATATGTCAGAGCAGAAATTTTGAACGAATGAGAATGATGAAGATGATGATTGACAGAAGAGTGAACAGAACGAGATGCTGAACTTGCAGACAAAACATTCAACGCATGTAGTTGAAATGATATATGCTCAAGAAATCATGAAACAAAGTGATGAGATTATCAGCAAGCGACAGAAGTTTCAAGAATTCAGCAAGATGTGACATCGATTTTTGACGTTTGAATCAGTCATGAAAATGAAGAGCGATCAAGAAAGAAAGAGAAAGATAAAATTGTTTGAAAGTGAAGCAAAAGAGAGCAGAATGCATCAATGAAAGCGATCATGAAGCATCAAGCTCGACGATGAATTGAAATGACTCATGAGTGTCAACAGTCGTTTTCAAGAAATGCAGAAGTCGACGATCGAGATCATAATGACGAGAAAGAGCTCAGTGATGATTGTCATGATCATCAAAGAAGAAAAAAGCTTGTTGTTCATGTTGTCGACATGATGCAGTCAGAGCGACATCAGCATCATCGTGATGTCGTTGATTGCATTGAGGCAGAATATGAAGCAACGATGCAAGCATATGAACATCACGTGTGTCGAGTGAAACAGCAAATGATCACTCAATGCAATCAAGATTGTATTAATGACATCGAAATTCGCGATGAGTGACAAATTTCAAACGTTTATTAATCAATTGCAAGTCACGCAGATTCTGAATCAAATTGTGATTAATGAATGTCATGTGATGTTAAATGAACAACACGATTTTCGATGACAGATGCAGCAGTTGAAAGATTTGATGAACGTGAAGATGCAGATGATTTTGTTGATGATGACATTGTCATCGAGCAAAGAAAAAAAGTTGTAAAGCAGAATGAGCTTCAAAAAGACAAAGATGACGTTGTTTCAAGTCAGAATGATTCGAAAGAACGTGAAATATCAAGTGATGAAAGTGAAGAGTGATGATCAAGAAAAGAAAGAAGAATTCATCGTTCAGATGATTCAGAAAGTGATGAGAGATTATGTCGAAGAAAAAATCGTGATGTATTGTAACAGCGTAAGAAAGATGAAGAAGTTGACGAAAGCATTAGATTGTGAGAGTTATTATCATCACGTGAAACAGAAAGATGAAAAGTTGAAAAGGTTTCAAGATGATGAGAAGAGAGTGATTGTGACAACGAGTGCATTGAGATTGAGAATCGACATATTCGACATTCAAGTCATCATTCATGTCAATGAGCTTCGCAGTTTGATGAATTATGCGCAGAAGAGTGAACGAGTGAAAAGAGATGAATTATCATCACAGACGATAGTGAGATGAAAAGAAGATGATCAAGAAGTGAAGTCAGCGAAAGAATGAAGAATTGAAGAGATGAGATGAATGACGAGATTTGTCAAGAGTGATGAGAATGACATGAAAGCATCATATTGACGAGTGATGTTGAATGAGTATTTGAATGAGTGAGAGAATCGAAGAGAGTGCGAAGAGAGAGAAGAAAAGTATGACATGTGCAATGAGATGATGAAGTTGAATGAGAAGAAAATTGTGAAGAATGTGATTCAGAAGAAAAAGAGAAAATCATTAATGCAGAACAAAAGAGAATTGAATTGAATGAAGCGACAGAAATATGACAGTCAGCAGCATGAGCAATTAAGTATTTGAGTCGAACGAAATGAGCAGAAGTGAGAAAAGAGCAAGAAAGCGAAAGAATTGAGATGAAAGTTGAAACGAATGAAAGAATTATGCTCAATGTGCACGAAGAATGAAAGTGATAGCAACGTGCATTCGATATATTATTGTCGAGACTCGACGAAGACAGTTGAGAAGTATCAAAGCATGAAGAAATTGATTCGAGAGAGAAGAATGATGAAGAAATTCAAAGATTGTAATTGATGTTTTGTGTCATAGACATGATGCAATCGATGAAAAGAAAATGAAAGCGAAGAGAGAGAATGATGATTGAAGATGAAAAAGACAAAATGTAAGTATACAAATATGATGTTGAGTTGGTTTTTGATATTTGTTCAAGATGAGAGTTTTGTAGAGAAATTGCAAGATCGAATGAAAGAAAGAGAATTGAATATGAATGATCAGAAAGAGGTTTTAAGATATTTGAAAAGAGAAAAGAAATGAGGCGAATTGAAGACATGAAAGATATTAGAAGAATATTGACAAGAAGTAAAAGAAAGAAATAAAAGATTAGAAAGTTAATAAATAGTCGATTGCATGTAGAAATGTTAAATATAGATGCATCATAATAAATTGCATGTAGTAATAAGATGTATAAGAGTATTGAATGCAGTAAGAATATATATAAGTGTAGAATAGTTAGTTTGATGTGATGATAATATCAAGAAGTGAATTAGATGCAGTAAGAAGATAAATAAATGTATGATAATAAATTTGAGATAGTTATCATGAATAAAAGTGTATAATAATAGGTTAGATGTATGAAAGATTATAGAAGTGAATTGCATGCAGTATATTATGAATAAAGTTAAATATAAAGAGTTGAAAAGTTCAAGTAATAAAGAATAAAAAGTGAAAAAGAAAAGAAAGAAATAGATTGCATAAGAAAGAAGAGATAGAAGCAGAATTGAATGAAAAGAATGAAGTTAAAGTAAGATAAGAAAAGAAAAAAGTTGAAGAAAGATTAAAAGCAGAAGCAGAATTTGAAATAAAGCAGAGTTAGAATTTAAGTTAAAGTAAGAGATAGAATTGAAATTTAATAGCAAAGATGAAGAAGAAAAACGAAGTTCAAGTTATGAGATAAAGATTAAGTAATGAAAAGATAAAGGTTCAATATTAAGTCAAGATTTTGAATTCAAATTTTTCAGAAAGAGTGAATTGAGCGCAAGCATGTTTGAAGAAAAATAAAGTTGATTGTTTGAAGTAAGAGTGAGTTGAGCGAATGTGTGTTTTCATCGAAATTAGTTAAAGATTTTCGATAAGAGCGAGTTGAGTCGATGCATGTTTCAACAGAAATGAAGTTAATGATTCTCAGTAAGAGCAGATTAGACTTGTGCATGTCTCAATAGAAAGAATTATTGAAAGTTCTCAGTAAGAAGAAATTGAGCTCATGCATGTTTTCAAAGAAAATAGTTAGAAGTTACAAGTAAGAGCGAATTGAGCTCATGCGTGTTTTCAAAGAAAATAGTTAGAATTTCTCAGTAAGAACGAGTTGAGACTTGAAATAAAATAGAAAGATTAATATGAAGATTAATTAATAGAGAATTATAAAGAAAAATGATAAATGATAAAGAAAAACATGAAGATTAATTGATAAGAAGTCATAAAAAGAAACATATGACATGAAGAAAAACATGCATTGATTGATTAATAATAAGTGATAAAGAAAAACATGAAAGAAAGCAGTAAGAAAAGCATTAAAATCAATTGATAAAAAGGTATAAAAGAAAAGATGAAGAAATACATGAAGATTAATTAATAAAATGAAAGAAAGGCATAAAAAGCAACATAATACATAAAGAAAAACATGAAGATTGTTTAATAGCAAGTCATAAATGAAAAGATGAAGAAAAACATGAAGATTAAACAATAAAATCATAGAAAGTTGTAAAAAGAAACATATTACATTATTACATGAAGAAACACATAAAGATTAATTGATAGAATCATAGCAAGTCATAAAAAGCAACATATTATATGAAGAATGAAAACATGAAGAAAGATATGAAGATTAATTAATAGAAAGTTATAAAAGAGAATATAAAGAAAAACATAAAGATTAATTAATAAGTTCATAGAAAGTCATAAAAAGAAAGATAGTACAGAAAGAAAAACATAAAGAAAAAGATGAAGATTGAATGATTAATTAGTATAATCATAGAAAGTTTTAAAAAGAGATACATTATAAAGAAAAGATGTATTGATTGATTGATAATCAGTTGTAAAGAGAAATATAAAGAAAAAGATGAAAGAAAGTATTGAAATCAATTAATAAAAAGATATAAAATAAAAGATAAAGAAAAATCGAAAGAAAGATATAAAGATTAATTAATAGAATCATAGAAAGTTCAAAAAAGAAAAACATGAGAGAAAAGATTAAAATTAATTAATAAAAAGTTTTCATTAAAAAGCAGAAAGAAAAACATGAGAAAATGACAGAAAATTGATTAAGCAATTTTTATAAAGAGAAAAAAAAAAAAAAAAAAAAACATGAAGATTAATGAACAGAAAGTTAAAAAGAGAAATATTAAGAAAAACATGAATGAAAATATAAATATTGATTAATAGAACATTATAAAGAGAAATATAAAGTAACATGAAAAAAAAGATGAAAATCAATTAACAAAAAGTTATAGAAAATAAAATGTTAAATGAAAAGTTCAAGTTAGAAGATAAAGATTAAGTAATAAATGAGTTGAATAAGAAAAAAAAGATAGAAGCAGAATTGAATAAAAAGAAGAAATTAAAGTAAGAAAAGAAAGAAAAAAGATTGAAGAAAGATTAAAAGTTGAAATTACATTTGAAATCAAACAAAGTTAAATTTTAAAATCATAAAGTTTTTGCAAGTATTAAAGAAAAGATTTCAAGACAAGAGTTAAAATTTTAATGAAAGTAAGAAATGAAGTTGAATGAAGAACAAAGTTTAAGTTATGACATAAATATTAAGTAATAAAAATGAAAAGATTTGATATTAAGTTGAGATTTAAAATTAAGATTTTTTCAAAAAAATGAATTAAGCGCAAGCATGTTTGAACAAAAATAAAGTTGATTGTTTGACGTAAGAGCGAGTTGAGTTCATGCGTATTGTAACATGCATGTCGTAACATAGAATTAAAGTGCATGTCATAACAGAAAGAGTTATTAAGAATTTTCAGTAAGATTGATTAAGTTCATGCATATTGTAACATAGAATTAAAATGCATGTCATAACAGACATAAAATTAAAGTGCATGTTGTAACAGAAAAAGTTATTAAGAATTTTCAGTAAGATTGATTGAGTTCATGCATGTTGTAACATGCAAGTCATAACATAGAATTAAAGTGCATGTTGTAACAGAAAGAGTTATTAAGAATTTTCAGTAAGATCGATTAAGTTCATGCATATCATAACATGCATGTTGTAACATAAAATTATAATGCATGTTATAATAGAAAGAATTATTGAGAATTTTCAGTAAGATCGATTGAGTTTATGCATGTTGTAACATGCGTGTCATAACATAAAATTAAAATGCATGTCATAACAGAAAGAATTATTAAGAATTTTCAGTAAGATTGATTGAGTTTATGCATGTTGTAACATGCATGTCGTAACATAGAATTAAAATGCATGTCATAACAGAAAGAGTTATTGAGAATTTTCAGTAAAATCGATTGAGTTTATGCATGTCATAACAGAAAGAATTATTGAGAATTTTCAGTGAAATTGATTAAATTCATGCATGTTGTAATTGAAGCATTTATTGAGAGTTTTCAAAGTTCATGAGTGTCGTAACAGAAACATTTATCGAGAATTTTCAGAGTTCATGCATGTCATAACAGAAACATTTATTGAGAATTTTCAGAGTTTATGCATGTCATAACACATGTCGTAACAGAAGTAATATAATAAGTAGTAAGTAGTGAGTAATGTAATAAGTAATAAAATAAGTAATATAATAAGTAATAAGTTTTAAATAATATGATATGTAGTAAAAAGAAATGTAATAAATAGTAAGTAATATAGTAAATAATGTAGTTAATAGTATAATAAATAATGTAATAAGTAATAAGTAATGTAGTAAGTAATAAAGTGAATAGTATAATAAATAATATAGTGAGTAATATAGTAAATAATGTAGTTAATAGTATAATAAATAATGTAATAAGTAATAAGTAATGTAGTAAGTAATAAAGTGAATAGTATAATAAATAATATAGTGAGTAATATAGTAAATAATGTAGTTAATAGTATAATAAATAATGTAATAAGTAGTAAGTAATGTAGTAAGTAATAAAGTGAGTAATATAATAAATAATATAGTAAATAATGTAGTAAGTAATGTAGTGAGTAATGTAGTAAGTAATGTAGTAAGTAGTATAATGAATAGTAAGTAAAGTAGTAAATAGTATAGTAAAAAATGTAGTGAGTAATGTAGTAAATAATAAGTAATAAAGTAAGTAATGTAGTGAGTAATAAGTAATATAGTAATAAGTAGTATAGTAAGAAGTGTAGTAAGTAATGTAGTAAATAATAAATAATAAAGTAAGTAGTATAAAATTAATTAATAAAAAGTTATAATTAAAAAACAGAAAGAAAAACATAAAAGAATGTAAAGTTATTCATTAATAGAAAGATATAAAGAGAAATTTAAAAAAAATATGAAGATTAATTAATAGAAAGTTATAAAGCGAAATATTGCAAAAACATGAGAGAAAATATAAATATTATTTAATAAAAGATTATAAAGAGAAAGATAAAAGATATGAAAGAAAAGATGAAAATTAAGTTATAAAAAGTTATAAAGAATAAAAAGTGAAATGAAAAGTTCAACAGAAAATTGAATTTAATAAAAAGTTGAATGAAAACAGTAAATCAGATAATATATAGTAAGTATTATAATAAGTAAAGAAGAAAAATATATAATAAATAATAAGTAGTAAGTAAGTAATAAATAAGTAATAAGTAGTAAATAATGTAATAAGTAATAGAATAAAAAGTGTTAATAAGTAAAGTGATAAGTAATAAGTAATGAAGAAAATAATAAATAATATATTAAGTAATGTGATAAGTAATAAAGAATGAAGTAAATAGTAGTAAGTAATAAAATTGAGAATGAAATAAATAGTGTAATAAAATAGAATGAGAAAGTAGTATAATGTAAAGTAATAAAGAATAATAAAGAGTTTAAAATAATGTAGTAGGAATTAATTAAAATTAATGTAATGTAAAAAATAAAGTAGTAATGTGTAAAGTAATAAAGTAAAAAGTAAAAAGTAAAGTAAAGTAAAGTAATGTAGTTAAAGTAAGGTAAAAATGTAAGTGAAAGTGAAAGTGAAAAAAAAGAATGAGAAAGAAAGAAAGTAAGAGTAAAAGTGAAAATGAAAGTGAGATAGAAATAAAGATTGAAATAAATGATAGAAATAAAGAGTTAAAGATAAATGATAGTGATAAAGAGTAGAAATTGAAAGATAGAAATAAATGATAGTGATAAAAAGTTAAAGATAAAGAGTTAAAAATGAATGATAGAAATAAATGATAGTGATAAAGAATAAAGATAAAGAATAAAGATAGAGAAGTAGAAATAGATAATAGTGATAGAGAGTTAAAGATAAAGAAGTAGAAATAAATAATAGTGATAGAAAGTTAAAAATAAAGAAATAAAGATAGATGATAGTGATAAAAAGTTAAAGATAAATGATAGAAATAAATGATAAAGATAGAGAATAAAGATAAAGAATTAAAAATAGATGATAGAAATAAATGATAAAGATAGAGAATTAGAAATAGATGATAAAGATAAATGATAAAGATAAATGATAAAGATAAAGAGATAAAGAATTAAAATTAAATGATAGAAATAAATGATAAAGATAAATGATAGAGATAAATGATAGAGATAGATGATAGAGATAAATGATAAAGATAAAAAGATAGAGAAATAGAGAAATAGAAAGTTAGAAATAGAAAAAGAAATTGAGATAGAAGAAAGAGTTAAAGATAAAGATTGAGATAAAGATTGAGATAGAGAAAAGAGTTGAGATTGAGATAGAAAAAAGAATTAAAGTTAAAGATTGAGATAGAGATTGAGATAGAGAAAAGAGTTAAAGATAGAAAAAAGAATTAGAAATAGAAGAAAGAATTAGGAAAAAAGTTAGGGTTAGGGTTAGGGTTAGGGTTAGGGTTAGGGTTAGGGTTAGGGTTAGGGTTAGGGTTAGGGTTAGGGTTAGGGTTAGGGTTAGGGTTAGGGTTAGGGTTAGGG
>JAABUL010000707.1_pt1 | contig 69895 bp, 71 predicted proteins | sample 5559151 | NCBI WGS metagenome assembly JAABUL01 (sample SAMN10711876, study PRJNA513368) | rock metagenome | isolation source: Antarctica rocks | place: Antarctica: Victoria Land, Pudding Butte sud | reverse complement strand
CTTCTTCTGTCGTTGCTTTAGGTATGGAGAATCTTTCAACTGTCGGGGCAGCTATTTCCGAGAGCATGTAAAAATAGGCCCAATGTAGCTCACGCAGACACAAAAAGCACGTTTCAAGCTCTGAATTCTACTGACGGCTATATACTCTCTGCCTGAATTGATATTCCGACTGTGACTACGGAGTAGACTAAAACCCTGCTTCATGCTTCAAAAAGAAACCTTACCCTACCTACCTCAGCATTAAGCAGACGACTAAAACGCGCCAACCGAATCCAGCACCCCTTGGTCTTTTCCAACTTCCTTTGTTCGCACTCCCATCCAAGCCCCAAAAGTACCTTACCATTTCCCTAGTCACAGCCATCCAGTCCACTAAAAGTCTTCTGAATTTTTCTTTTTCAAAAAAAAAACCAAAATGTCGGTAGAGATTCTGGCCATTTTCAGAACGAACGCAAGAGACGGGGCGGGGTTGTTTGAAACAAAAGAATTTCGAAGCTTAGGGCCGGTGTGAAAAGTCTGGTTTGGGGGAGGGGGAACGAATCAGTTGTTGTGGGCTTTGAGGTTTGAGGTTTGAGGTTTGAGGTTTGGGCAGGATGGAGGTGCGTTCTTTTTGGCGTATGTGTTGGGCCTGTTGGGGGGGTGGTGGATTGGGAGAGGGAAAGGGAGAGGGAAAGGGAGAGGGAGAGGGAGAGGGAAAGGGAAAGGGAAAGGGAAAGGGTGGCTAGGTAGTTGCCGTAAGGGGGCTTGATGGGGAGGGGAGTGAGTGCTAGACTTGCTAATTGAGATTGACCGGTTTTCACATATCCATACGTTCTTTTCCATATGTGCTTCTTTCTGTACGTCTTCCGCGCTTTATTTCTGCGGGACTCATTAAAGATTATCAGATTTTCTTTTTTTCGGCAAGAATTACAGAGCTCTTTTCTCTGTATAACATTTTATGTATGTCCGGGACTAGGACTAGGGGGAATGCGCGTCGTGTCTTCGATTCAGGACATTTAGTGATAAGAAGGGTGATTTTTCCGGTTTCAGTTCGGTGTTGACCGGAGAATGGGACTGTTGGCGCTGTGGATTTGGGGTGGTCAAGGTACTGTAGGTCGTTTATTAGGGAGTACATTCGTTACATTAGGGAGTTGCGGGAAAGAGTAACTGGGTTCTGGATATCTCCGTCTCCATTTCTTCCCATCGCACTATCTTTTCAATCAGACTTGAATATCGATTATCAATTTCCAGAAACAAGGTTTATATGTCCATTCAGAGATCTCCATGCTCAACTGATTGTTGTTCAATTATTTTCAGCACCCCTTAGATTCTGCTATTGCTCATACTGATAATGATGTCTACACTAGGAAGCAGTTGTGGCATCTGATAACCCCAATCATGTTGCCCGGGTGAGTGGCTTCGTCAACCGTCCAGGTGGTCTCCAAGCCCTGATAAGGAGGTAGTTGTTCTTCATAGTAACGGAAGTACAGGTCTGTAATCGTTAAACTTGAGGTAACGATGGTCGTCTACAAGGTGCGAAGCCACAGGCCTTAATTGCGTCCCCTTCCGCTGGTAGACTGTGCCTGAGTTCATTCAGGATGCCAAGGTGACCTGGCAGGTCTGTCAAGATTAGGACGTCTTTGTGGACCATGCTCTCTTCTTTTATACAATACCAGAATGCACTCCAGACTCTCCGCTTACTATCCCCAGCAATTCCTTTCCTGGTCTTGAACTTAGTGAAGAGTCCTCCATTCACGCCCAACGATGGCGCCTGGTTACAGCAAGAGGTCGTAGAGTTCATCGTCAACGCGCCTTGGCTTCCGCCTCCTCTTTTTCACTATCTCCCCTTGGACATGGGGTGGCCATGTCTTCACCGAGCTTGCCGGACCATAGTTCGCAGATCTTGTTTGCGGAGCAGTGGCTTGAAGCTATTGGATTTCAAGATGTCCACCCTCGCGGATGCCGCTCCCCAATCTAATCATTCCTCAGACAACTATAACGGGGTTCCGCTCTGCCAAACCCGATACGGCGATCCTAGCCTGCTGTCCCTTATGGCCCGGCGGACAAGAAGCTTGGTCCTTTGACGTTGGTAAAGAGGCATTCAAGGCTGTTCGAGGATGCCTGACCGAAGGACGGTATCTGGCCTTCAAGAAGAATGGTAATGCGCTTGCCAATGCGGACAAAACAATACAGATGTTTTTGGTTCGAAAGCCCCGGCTGGGCAAGAAAGTGTAACTCACCGATGGGTAGTTCAAGCGATGATTGGGATTGGAACAGATGGAGGTGAGGGTAGTGGAATCCTTGCCATTACAAGTCTATTGGATGGAAAATACATGATGATTGATCCAGATGGTAAAATCGACATACGAGCAAGCAGGCTGCTTTCGGTTTTACAGCGTCACGTACCACGTTTGACAACGCCTAGCGCTGGAAGCACCTTAGGTCCAAGTAGGTGACGGTTTGGTCTGTACTCCAGTAGGAAGTTACAGAACCGTTCGCTCTGCAAGCACAAACTTATCTAGAATACTTTCGATCAGATTCTATACCGAAAAGCCTATAGTCAGAGAACAAGAGGCTTCCTGATAGGGTTGAGGGTAACAATTTCGAATTCACGTAAAATTAGACAGAAAGCTACTGAAAGCGTTGATTCATAAGGATCTCACCTGTGATTTTCACACTTCCTCCTCCAGTGGATTCGAGAAGCTTTACACGAGATCCCCAAATAAGGTAGATAGCTCTCGCTTAAGTGATAGGCCTAAGGTAGGGTACGAGTATTGTGACCTTGGTATGCTTTGTCATGTAGGATGAGATTGTAGAGAACCTGTGAATGTGCACTGATGTATGTTTGCTGGGTGCGGATGCTCAAGCCTAAAGAGCATTTACTGCTCGAGTTCGATGAAGAGAAAGTCCCAACACCGCAAAAGTGATTGGTCCTACTAGCGTGAGCCGTATTAACCATGCTCACGTCAAAAAACCTTAGAATATCCCCAAATCCTACCAGTTCAACATCAATTGATGAACACCTCTCAACTACGCCAAGGTGGCTTCCTCACTCGTCAACGAGTCTCTGACACTGCTCACTTCATTCGTGCAACCACTATATAAAAGCTTTCCTGCGTCACTCCGCTCACATCTTACCTCATCCGCCACCTCCCTCCAGGCTTCCCTACCCCACCCCATCCTCGAGCAGGCTACCTCCATCCTTGCGAACACCACCCCCGAGACCCTTCTCGCTATTCTCCTCCCTGTCCTCATTTTCTTCTTCACAATGTCGAACTGGGGCACCCGCTTCTGGCCGTCAGGCCGCTACTCACCCTTCGGCTCCGCTGCTGGGCACCCCGCCCCTACCGTCACAGAGGACGATTATCAATATCTTGGACCAGATGACATTGTCGACCCTCCACGGCAAAGCAGCTACGGCTTCCCCTCATCAGGGCGCAATGCGACTCGCACCGACGGTGCAGGTCTAAGTCCAGACATCCTAGTTCTAAAACACCGAGGGACCACATATCCCCTACACTTCCCCGCCTACGCCATCGCAGACGGACATTTACGAGTTGGTGAGCTGCGACGCTTGGCAGCTAAGGAGACCAAGACGGATAACCCCCGTCGAATAAAACTCCTCTACAAAGGCAAAGTTCTAAAAGATGACCCACGCTCTTGCAAGGAAGAAGGCCTAAAGCAAAATAGTGAGCTAATGTGCGTCATCAGCGAAGCTTTACCTCCCGGGCTTCGGGACGAAGACGGAAGCAGCGAGTCCGCAGACGAAGACGAGATGCTGCAGAATGGCATCGGCGGAGGCCCTCGAATTGATGTCGATGGGTCTATACGGGGTGAGTCGCGCACAAAACGCAAAGGCCATCGGGGCGGCCGTAAGAAGAAAGGTGGCAGCGGCGTCAGCACACCTACCGAGCGTCATTCTGGCTTCCTTGCCCCTGAAGGCCCGTCCAGTAACTACAGTAGCGGTGGCTCTACCACGCGTTCGCATTCCCCCAACCCCCCTCAACCATCGAAGTCCCAAACCCCCTCCGAAAAACTCGAAGGAATTAGTCGAAACTTCCACACGCAGTTTGTGCCTAAATGTGTGCAATTTATGAATAACCCACCTAGCGACAGCAAAGCGAGGGACCTGGAGTATAAGAAGCTGAGCGAGACTATTCTGGCCCAGATCATCCTAAAGTGCGATGCTGTGGAGACGGATGGCGATGAGGGTTTGAGGGCTAGGAGGAAGGAGTTGGTGAGGGAGACGCAGGCGATGCTGAATAGTCTGGATGCTGTGGGCAAGCGGTAATTGTGGATATGGCGTGCAATGATGACAACGGAAGAGGCTAGGTCGTCCAAGGTCGTATGATCATTACTCTAGGCTCCGGAACTGCATTTTGGGAAGATAGGCTGCGTAGGTATCGCAGCATAAGCGGAACATTGTTAAGATGACGGGGTTACATTTCTCTCCGTTCATGGGGATGACGATCTTGGAAATGCGGACGGTGTTGCTCACGGGTGGTGGCTCATATAGACTTGGGCGGCTGCTTTCTTGTTTTGGTTGGGAAGAGACAACGAACCTAGCCAATGATCTTGCAAAATCCAGGGACTGATGGTTTTCTTGTCTATAGCGTCAGAAGTCAGGCATTGAAGGCGTGTTGTGCTGGCATACTGGCGCTTTGTGAGGGATTGGTGGCCTTGAATCACCGCAGGAGTCGTCAAACGGTAGCAATCCATTCCTCCAACAATTACCAACCCTTCCAACCCTAACCAACTCCCCCTCTCGGCCCCACATCCGATCTCCCACCCCAACATTTCCCCTTCCCCTTCCCAAACCCACGACTCCATCTTGGACGAGCAAGATAGGGACGTCTGAGATACCCTCAAGCACTTTCCTACCGTCCAGCTACCTCTTTCATCATGTTTCACCGCTCTTTCTGCAAGACTGTGCCCTCTCAGCTCCTTCCGCCGGCTCGCTATCAAAACACGAGCATGATTCCTTGCCACAATTCTAAGATTTCTCTATTGGTTTGGTGGAAATAACTAGTATCCATAGCATCTACGAAAAAACATTCTGTTTTACTTTATTTCTACCGTCAGTCCCCCCAGGACAACCCTTCTTGATGCGGGGGGTCCTGGGATGGGTGTTGATGGGGTTTGTTCGCAAGGAATGTTTGCAGATTGGGTTTGGGGTTTGAGATACAGCATGTGTTGCTGAGAGGGGTTTTTGTGGGGTTTTTTGTGGTTTTAGTATTGGATGTATAAATGTATAAATGGGCTTCTTCCTTGACTATAAAAGTTCAACGGATTCCCTAATCCATAATCTCCTAATTTTAGATAGCAAATCCCTATTGCCATCCCAACTCTTTCAGCCAAAAAGCCCATCTTCCACCTTCCCACCTTCCCACCTTCCCACCTTCCCACCCTCCACTTCGCCCATCACCACCACCACTACTGCCACCTCCCACCACCACCTAAACCCCCCTCCTCCTTTTTCCACATCCTTCCCACCAACATCTGCGGCCGCTTCAACCAACCACACCCACCTCCTGCAATGATGTCTTCTTGGCTAACGCAGGGGCTATCATGGGTGCTGCTTGCGCGGGCACTTACATGGGGCCGGGACTGTAGGGGATTGGGTGTAGAATGAGAGTGGGAGGGTTGTGGGGGGGCGTGTGTGATTGTGGATCAGGGTATCCTTGGGGGGGGAGGGGATGTGAGGTTAAGGGGGTTGGTTGGTTGGTTGGTTGGGATGTTTCCCGTGAGGCTATCCAAGCTCAGTAGCTGAGATTTTTGCATCTTGAAAGAGCTACTGTAGCCATGGCTGGCCCGGGGGTGTTTTGTATCCCCACTTTTCGATACTTTGTAGGATTTGGAAACGCATTGAAAGTTCTAGTTCTAGGCTTCGGTGGCTCAGCTGGCATCGGGGTTATAAAAAAAAAGATAAAAAAAAGAAGACTAGATGGATTTGACTTTACAATCAGCCTCCACAAAACCTTTTATCGAAAATAGTGAAACTGAGAAATCGACCGTTCAAACGAACCCGCGAGACCATTACACTGTTGATTTTACATATCGGCATCTTATGTCACAACATCCAGTCATAGCTTGGTTCACTCCAACAGCAAGATATAAGAGGCCGTCTTTCTATGCAGTGAATGTTCTCTACGTCATCTAGATCCGTGCGCCATGGCGTTTCTATTATTTGCGTGATCCTCACTGGTTTTTCTGTGGCGGGATGAGCGAGGATTCTGTTAGGTTAGAGTTGGCGTCTCTATGGAGACGTGCTGGGTGCGTGTCCTTGTGTCTTTTTTTATTGCCGGGTTGTGGAGTTGATGAATGCGCGAAACCGATTTGGAGACTGTGGATTTAGTGGAAGAATCGTGTAGGGAAGAAAAAGGAAGATTTTAAGTGGTCATGATGGGGCCGATGGGGTTAAGTGAGATGTACTCATGCAGAATATTTAGCAGGATGAGTGAAATGACTAATGGAAATATCCAAACAACATTAACAGCACCGTATTTTGCATAGATAGCCCGAGCCTGCACGATTATGAAAACTAAGATCAAGCCAAAAACCAGAACCTTGGGGCTTTTTCTGTTACTTGAAAAAAAGTATGAAATTGTTGCAAGACAAGAACAATACGTCGATAACAAGATAATGGATGAGGTTCGAGATATGGTAACATCGATGTTCGAATAGAAATTAGGGGGGAGAAGTATATGATGGAGGTTGAGAGGCAGAGAGGGAGAGTTGGAGAGTTGACGCTAGTTGAGATGAAGTGTTTGTCAGTGAACGGGTCAACGAGAAAGAAGCGCAAGATAGCAAGTACGAGGGAGTGGATGTGAAAGTTCAAAGAGATAGATACACGACAAGTAGAAACAGCACCGATAAGAACATTGTAATTATCAACCAAGCAGTTACAGAAGTAGGTGCCAAGAACCAGAACGACGACATTGAAATGACTGGAGATATCCATCCAATAGCGATGATAAATTCAAAGAATGAGGTAACATATCTGATGGAGGACTGCAAAGGGATGATCGAGGGCGTCTTTGTACACGAAACGTAGGTGATGTAGGTTGGAATGAAAATTTCAAGGCCAGAGGACTAGCTGGAGATAGCGATGTAGGTTATTGTTTTCTTTGCGACGGGAAAATGAACATACTCAAGCCAGCGGCTGGCGAACCCATAAGCTAACAATGGCACCTACTTCATACCCGCATATCCACTTAACACTCGCAAAGTTTTTTCACACCATGAAAGCCTTGCTCCCTTCCACCAACCCATCATCCGCCTTTGTCACCGCCACCCAATCCGGCACAAACCGCTTCGCCTCATCCAAGGCAGGAATAACACCGGTTTCATTATCGTCACTCCAGAGACACACGACGCGGCCATCGAGGCCAGTCCCGCCTTCGCTGTCGTGCTCATCGACATCCCAGCTGACGTCAATGTCCCAGGGCTTTTCCCAGGTGCGGCTCCAGAGCAGGATGCGGTTGCTGCCGTCTTCCGATACGCGCTTGAAGCGCTTGTCTTCTCCAGCGCCGAGGACGCGGAAGTCTGAGATGGGTTTGTTGAAGACAATTCTGCAAGAGCGCGTGTTGCGGCCCCATAGGTGGAAGCGAGCTTCAGGTTTGCTTGAGTTGCGGGTGATGTTCAAGGTAAGCCAACCGGCGTAGCCAAGCTCGGGTGGGACTCCAGGATGCGTGTTCTTGACGACCTGAGGAGGGATGCCATCCCATGCACACTCGGTCAAATCTCTTCGGACTGAGCTCTTGGAGCATTCGAGTTTCTGACCAGCTGCGCTTGGAAGGCTGTAGATGGCTTCACCCAGGTAAGGCTCACCAATCCCTATCAGCGATACTCGGTTGATACCTGTATCGAGGTCCACCTTCTGGATAAAGTAGAGCTTGAGACGATTATTGGGAGAAAATGGAAAGGCCACCAGGTTGTATATGAGCGTACCAGCAAAGACAAGGAGGAGGAAAGTTGGGGTGTGGTAAGTGTACCGGTGTAGGAATGGCCCAAGCGGAGCGAGGATGAGGATACTCAAGGCTGCAATGCCCAAATATACGAGCAGTGGTGAGTTTCCGTCCTGTAGAGTCTGGTAGGATGCAGAAGTGAACAGCAGCGCGATTTGACCGACCAAAATGACAAGGATGGGAGCAAGAATAACGAATTGAAGTAGCCAGGTCCACGTTGGCAGGGACGAGCTCCAAGCTTGCTCATCGCCATAGACTTTATGCTTTTTCTTTTCATCCATTCCATGCTGCTCATCTTCGTTCCCATCGGGATGAGCAGAGGAGTAGTGTGGGAAGGTGGTTTGTCTACCACTGGGGAGCAATGAGGTAGATTCTGTGGCATCCTCTTCCTCGTCACCATTCTGCTCTGGCCCGCGCTTCATCTGATCCCCTGTAGCTGACGCTAGCAATCTCGCACTCGAGATGCTGCCGGATCGTGGGCTAGTCGACTGTTCTTCCTCGTCCTCAACCGCTTCAGCATAGTCAGACTTGCGCGGCAGGCCAAAGAGCTCCAAGAATGATATCGTACTCGCCACGAATGTGGCAGAAAAGTAGAAGAACATGAAGTAGCCTCCAGCTATCTTTGGTTTCTGTTCTAGCACAGTCACGACGATCAGTACTAGCCAAGTACCTGCAAACATCCATAACAGAGAGTAAGCTCGTTGAAAAGCTGTTGGTCTTACGAAATCTGCGGCTCTGGAAAGAAACCATGCAAGGAATAGCCAAGCAGACAGCATCATACTCCAGACAGCGTATGGACTGCTGTGAACAATGTAGGGGTTGATCTTCGTCAACAGGAATCCCAGACCAATCACAGCAGCAGACGAAAAAACGAATATGACTGGGAATCTCACTATGCCTCGCCAGCCATATAGAGACACCGAATCATCGCCTTCGGCATGATGATGGTGCTTGGATGCGCTAAAGATGTAGAACTTGTCAATTTTGACGAGAACCGCTCCGATCACGATGAGCGTTAAGGGGGCAACCACTAGTAACGTGACTGAAAGTGCGAAAAGTGTATGCAGCTGAAAGACTGCAAAAGCTCTGCCAAGAAGATCAAACCAAACACCATCTGAACCTTTACCGCTTGGCACTTTTCCATTACCAGAATTTTCACCATCAAACGTTGAGCTGGTATCTGAGGCAAGTCCTTCCACCGTAGACAAAGCGGCCGAGAGCATATGCCATAAAGAGTCCACGCTGGTATGCCTAGCGTCATCCTGTTCTGTATGGTAACGCGCTCTTGGCTCCATGAAAGCTACATCAAGGCCCCGAAGACCTAAGACTCCATTGAATATAACGTAATCCGTTTGGCTCCTTACAAGACCCCTGTTGAAAGCATCTGCACTGACTACAGAACCGAAGGGGTAGGCACTATTCTGGTAGAATCTGGTAACTTCGAGATCAGTAGTTCTGAAGAGCGTTGCGCGGCCGCCTGCTCCAGCTCCCTCAAGGTTGAGAAACGTGTGAGCATACCGTGACATAGGGTGCTGGCTGAAGGCCCAAGCGCCGTTCAGAAAGTCCTCCTCGCCGTTGTTAATCAAAGCGACAATTCCCTTCTTAGGTTTCTGGCCATCTGTGGTGAAATGCTTGATTAACTGCAGAACCGTAATAACTCCAACTCCGTCATCCGAGGCCCCAAAGCCCGTGGAGACGCTGTCATAGTGAGCATTCACAAGAACTCCCCCTTTACTAGGGGGTTTCTTATTTCTCCTCCACCAGTCTTCATGCCCGTCCTCTGATCCACGTATGTAGACAATGATATTGGTGCCTTCAAAATACACACTCAACCCCGGATTCCGATGCGAACCAGAGCCGCTTCGTCTTCCACTTTGAGAGAAAGTCACGTTCGACGTCATATCAGAGAAGACCACAACAGGAGCGCCTTTTGGTATGGTGGCATTCCCAGGTACTGCGTATCGCCTGTCATCAGAAACGTGACGAGACGCTACGCCATTCTCATCTAGTATAGTATTAATTCTCATGAGCAGCCAGTCGCGGACCTCATCGTTTCGTCGGCTATTATAGGGATGAAAGCCATTACTGAGGGTTTTGAGGTCTTGCCATGCTTCTGTCAAATTGGTACCAATGACAGCTGTTGGGTTGCTGGGAGCGGAAGGGACAACAAGGTGTATTACGAGTAGGGTAACGATAAGCGCAGCGTAGCTGATTGATGTGATGATTGTGACAGGTAAGGGTCTGAAAGCAATAGGGTTATAGAGGCTTTTCTTCATTTTGGATTATGTACTCTGCTGTTTGAGGTCAGCATCCCAAGCATATAAGGTATACGCATGATGTAGACAAGACATGAAACCGTACGCGACACCCTGACGTACTTTTACTCAGCAGTGATGTACGACGCAAGCATGACACTCGGAAGGATTAAGGAGAGACATGCACGACATGAGAACTCTGGCAGCAGTGATAACGAATAAAAGGTAAAGGAGCGTTTGGTTGGTCGCGTGGACGAAGGATGGCGGGGTCGAACTGCTCATAAATATATACCTTAGTTCTGCCAGGAAAGGCGGTGAAGGGTCTAAAGAGCACCTTTTCCTTATCGCCCTACTCGATTACAGAAGAACCTGCTATGTATCAAGAGGCTGAGCTGCCACAGCTCCCAGTAATTCGAGGGGTATAGAAAGTAAATCAATCGGGTTAGATGACGAGTCATTACATGTATATACCAAATCTTGCGAGAAAGCAGTCAACCTGTGGAACGACATGAAGGAGCTTCCTCAATTATCGATTCTACCGACTCATCATCCTGATTGTTGTTGCTCCCTATCAATCCCACTTATCGATACTCTCGTAAAGCTTCTGTGGCCAGCACCCTCGTTGATGGTATCTATTGGTAGCGGCACAGGATTATTGGAAGGTCTTCTTCTCAAGAAGCGCTCCCAAATAACACTCAAGGCTATCGAGGCCTCTGATACTGCTAACCAGTACATGCGCGAAGAAGATCTCCATATTGTACGTGGAACCTGGGATATTTGTTATTTGGCAGCAGATGCAAAGACTTGGCTCTTTGTCTATCCTCGAGAACCGCATCTCCTAAGCAGATATTTGCAGGCCTATGGATCTCGGAGTGTGAGACTTATAATTTGGATTGGTCCTAAAGCGGACTTCTCAGATTATGAAGAAGCCATGTGTATGCCCAATTGGCAAAACAGACTTGTTGAGGACTCTGGTCTCAGCCATTACGAACTTATGGTGATATGGGAAAGAATTGAAGGATAACTCTGATGCTTATAGGTAACCATATGGATTGATTACCCGCAAACATATTTCCGCGACCTTAGTATAAAGTGTAGTAAAGGTATGTGTAGAGGTCGATGAACCAGCAGCACTGAATCGTATTTACTGTCTCAAATACTCATATAACGTGCGCTGGTACTGCTAGCCACTAGGACTGTGTTCTGTAAGTGCTCGAAGGCATGGAATAGATACAGTTGCTTCACATTCCCATTGCTTGAACACTTGATCGTGACTTGGATGCGGATTGTGCCTGTGACGAAGGGGTAGTCCTAAGTGGTTTCAATCGTGAACATAGAGATGGTACCTTTTCGAATTTGATGACAATATGTACCTACTTTACTTTTAGACTTGAAGGTGCTAAAGTGGTTGATTAACCCTAATCAAATAGGGCTTAGCTCAACGCACATTCGTCTAACCCTCACATCGAACCCCAACGTCAATCACCTTGCGACTACACCGATAGTTAAGGGGCAACGCAAGCTCCTACCCTTCTTTAGGAACACACTTCGTTGAAAGATCGAATCTCAGGATGTCGACGTTCGACTCTGTCGTAAGTCTCGAGCTGTTCCGAATGGAAGTATCCATCATCAAGGCCATGCAACTGACGCACCCCTTCCAACAGGTCGTTATCGACGGTAAAGGACATCTCCTGGGCCGTCTTGCCAGCACGGTTGCCAAGCAATTGCTCAACGGCCAGAAGATCGTGATCGTCCGCTGCGAGGCTTTGAACATTTCCGGCGAATTCTTCCGCGCAAAACGTACGTTGATTCTATATTGGCAAAGGGACAGCGGCTGGCGGTGAAAACATTCAAAATTCGTGTGCTTTCATGCTGTTAAGATTGATGAATGATGGATGGATCGCTGACGTATTACCCCACACAGTAAAGTATCTGGCCTACCTTCGCAAAATGACCCGCTACAACCCCACCCGAGGAGGTAAGCCATCTACGAACAAGCGAAACCGGCAACGCCCAAGGAAACCGGTCGTCGTATATGGCCGTCACGACTAATTCATATGTCCCCTAGGTCCCTTCCATTTCCGCGCCCCATCCCGTATCTTTTACAAGACTGTCCGTGGCATGATTCCGCACAAGACCACTCGTGGTGCCGCAGCAATGGAGCGACTCAAGGTCTTTGAAGGTGTACCCCCACCATACGACAAGAAGAAGAAAATGGTAGTCCCGCAAGCGTTGAGGGTGTTGAGGTTGAAGCCAGGGAGGAAGTACTGCACTGTCGGAAGACTGAGCCACGAGGTTGGCTGGAAGTACCAGGACGTGGTTGCGAGGTTCGTCGTCCTTTTAGGATTATAACAGATATGGCTTTTGTAAACCTCGCTTACAATTCGTGCAGATTGGAGGAGCGAAGAAAGGTCAAGGGAGCTGCATACTATGAGCGAAAGAAGACGGCGAGGAGACAATTGTCAGAAGCGAAGAAGAATGCCACAGTCGACGAGGAGACTAAGACGCAGCTCGCAGAGTATGGGTATTAGTTTTCGAACAGTTGCTGGCGCTTTAGGGGCTTATCAAGGCAAAAAGCTACCGAGGGATTTCGAGAAAGCATGAACTGTCTGTCAACAGCCAATCAATCACATAGCATCCAAATCTAGCCCAGCCTACAGGATCTGTGAAACTCTACATCGAGAGGGTCTCTTTGGCTGTAATTAGCATGGGTAGTTTCGGATTGCTTTGTCTTTAATGAAGAATTTCAAAAGCCCAATGATAGAATCTAAATGACTGGCTGGAGTGGTCTCACCACCGCGCACCATGATATCAAAGGCCCTAACGAAGAGTAAGATCTCAAACTACCTATTATTTCTAGTGTCTGGTCGGCGCACCGGGAAACGCTTCCCAATCTCCAGGTTTACCCCACACTTCCAAGCCTTTGGCCGACCTAATTGTGGACCCGCTCGAGCCATTATAGATCTTGAGGCTGTCATGAACTCGCATACTCTCTCATCACTATTCTCTGCTTACAGTGGACTTTGGTACGTGCTGTTATGTTGAGCGTGTTAAGCAATCAACAAGATGTCTGGCCCTCAGTCTCGGCTGTCAAGACTAGCCGCGCATTTTCTTCCCTCGTCTGCTCCTCAGTCCAATCTTGAATATCAGCATCGCAACAACTTTCACACCCTTTCTCCAACATTCTTTCTCCCCAGAGCTGCCGCAATAGAGCCAGATGTACGTATACTACCAGCATGGAGTTCACAACTGACTGCTGGCGCAGGCCGAAGCTATATATCACGTAACTGCGAATGAGAGGATTCTGCGGCGTTCGTACCGAGAAGCAGCCGACAGAGCTCGAGGGCTGGCGTATTACATTAAAAAGCATGGCTTCAAGAGAGTAGGCATATTGTGCCCTAATACTCCAGCGTTTCTGGAGTCAATCTTTGGAATCGCCGCTGCTGGAGCGGTCAATGTTGGTATGCTCAAAGTTACGTGCACAGTGGAGAACAATTATTGAGAAATGCTCTCTACAAGGGGTCAATTACCGATTGAAGCCCGAAGATATCGTATATATCTTCTCACACGCTGAGGTTGATGCTATCATTGTCGATACTGAATTTTTACCACTCCTTGACACCTACCGACAAGCAAACCCGAGGGTACCTGCAATAGTCGATGAGGATACCGATGCCACAGAGGGCGAGCTCAGTGGCGCATTCGACCGAGCCATACTAGAAGGCCTGCAGTATGACGTAGATCAAGGCGGAAAGGGATGGGAAGGCCTCCAGGCGCAAGTAGGGAATGAAGAGGATGTTATCGCTCTAGCATATACGAGCGGAACTACCGCGAAGCCTAAAGGAGTTGAGTTCACACATCGAGGCTGTTATGTTGCTGCACTGGGCAATGTCATAGAGTCTGGATTGAACTATCATACGGGGAGATGCCGATATCTATGGACTTTACCGATGTTCCACGCAATGGGTTGGACTTTTCCCTGGGCTGTAACGGCTGTCAGAGGTACACACTACTGCATACGCAAGATCGATTATCCAGAGATATGGAGACTTTTGCGAGACGAGCATATCACACACTACAACGCTGCGCCTACGGTCAACACGCTTCTTTGTGCAGCCAAGGAGGCTGTACCTCTTCCTCACCCTGTCCGTGTTACTGTCGCTGCGAGCCCACCGACAGCGCATCTTTTCGAGCAAATGACGAATCTAAACCTGCACCCGGTCCATGTCTATGGACTGACTGAGACTTACGGGCCTATCACGAAAGGCTATCATATGCCGTTATGGGAACAAATCCCAAAAGAACAGAAATATCAGGACATGGCCCGGCAAGGCCATGGTTTCATAACCAGCCTGCCGATCCGTGTGGTCAAGACCGATGTACCTGAAGGCACAATCATCGACGTAGAGAAGAACGGCAAAGAGATCGGAGAAATTGTCTGTGCCGGCAACATTTGCGCCAAGGGATATTACAAGGACTCGGAGGCAACGAGAAAGCTGTTTTCTGGGAACGTGCTTCACACTGGCGATTTAGCAGTATGGCACGGGGACGGAGCAGCACAGATTCTGGATAGAGCAAAAGACATCATCATAAGCGGTATGCTACTTCAACTGTCGACTAAGAAAGGCGTTTTTCTTGCTAATTTATGAATGCAGGAGGGGAGAACATCTCATCCGTTGCATTGGAATCCATGCTTGCCACGCATCCTGATATTCTAGAGGCAGCAGTGGTTGCGGTAGCTGATTCGCATTGGGGTGAACGACCCAAAGCGTTCATTACAGTGCAGGCGGGTAAAAACCTAAGGGCCGAAGAGGTCGTTGGATGGGCCAAACATAATAGTGGTATAAGCAAGTTTATGGTTCCTAGGGAAGTGGAGATAGTCACCGAGCTTCCAAAGACAAGTACGGGGAAGTTGAAGAAGAACGTCTTGCGGGAGTGGGCGAAAGGAGCTGATAGAAGCCAGGTGACTTGAAGCCAGCATTGGCGTTTATACAGTATGTGCAAGTAGGGGCTATGTAGATGTATAGGAGATATAGGGAAATGTTACTAGAAGACCGCTGCTTGATACTTTATGAGAGTGAAATAGTCAATGTGCCTACCTTAGGTATCTAGCTTCCTAATAAGGTGAGCAAGCATGTGATCATTACGGAGACCCAAATTCGGCTGTCTGTAGACTGAGGCGGAGTCTTGGGCGGCATCGATAACCGCCCGAACGTATGCATCCCTGCAAGTGCGAGACAACGCCCAACGCCAAACTGATCGGTTCGGTTCGGTTCATTCATCACCATCGTCTCGACGGATGCTCTCCTTCTAAATACTTTCAAGACAAACAATTCATTAGCGATTACAGGATACATCACGTTCAACATGAGTCTAATGCAAACACCCCAAGAAGGACTACCATGAATACAAGAATCTGCCACAGCCTCAAGCGACCCTCCCACTTGCACGCGCCCACCGTTTCCGTCAATACCTTCAAACACTGACAAATCAACTCCTTTAGCCTATTCATCGACAAACACTTGGTGGGAAAGGATTAGGAATTGGTCCAACACTTTTCCTTGGGAAACACGACTTTAAGAGAAGGCATTTGGGCAGCTACGAAGGAACGGGATCTAGCAATCTTCACCAAGCTTCTCCTGCCCTATCCCTCCTTCAACATATCAACAGCCTGTCTCTGTGTGGGCTTCATGGTTCTCGAGACATAACGTCTAAACCCCCAGGTCTGACAACACACGACCGCCCGACTATCCTCTAAGCTCTCGCACTTCATCCTCGTTATCGATTGACTCAGCCAACCTATCCCCAGCTTCTCTCCAAATATCATATCGTGTTCCAATAGACACTACGCGGAAATGGTCCGACCACGGCCTCCGATGCTGGATATCAGCGAAACGACATCAGCTTCGTCATCCTCGAGCTCTCCCGAGCGAGCCGTTTATGATGACACCGACTTCTTCACAGCGCAAAGAAATGATTCGCAATCCTCCATCGGGGTCTCGTCCCTACGGGACATGACCATGTCGCCGTCACTAGAACGAGAACACAGATTAACTCCTATTAGTCGCCTTCCTCCCGAACTCCTGATATGTGTATTCTCAAAGCTGAGCTCGAGCGTGGACCTGAGAAATTGCTTACTGGTGTCCAAGGCATGGTCGAGGAATAGCGTGGACCTACTGTGGCACAGGCCGTTATGTAATACGTGGAAAAACCTGCTCAATGTCGTTTCCTCGGTACGGAAGGAGAACCCATACTTCCCCTACTATGGGCTTGTCAAGAGACTGAACCTTTCGAATCTAAGCGAACAAATCAGCGATGGAACGGTACAGTCATTTGTATCATGCAAAAGGGTAGAAAGGTTGACCTTGACTGGTTGTGTCAAACTTTCCGACCAAGGGGTAATCTGCCTTGTCAATGGAAGTAAGAGTCTGCTCGCCCTGGATATAACAGGCCTAGAGTCTGTGACAGACCATACTCTTTTGGCTGTATCTCAAAATTGTCCCCGGCTTCAAGGACTCAATATCACAGATTGCTCTAGAGTCACTGACGAGTCCCTCGTCGCTGTAGCGGAAAATTGTCGATATCTGAAGAGAGTAAGTGTTTTAATCGAGACTGGAAAAGACCTGCGCTGACGATAAAACAGCTCAAGCTTAACAACTGCTCGTTAGTCACGGATGAATCCATCTGTGCCGTAGCAGAGAACTGCCCGTCGATGCTGGAGATAGATCTCCATAATTGCAGACAGATAACAGACATATCCATTACAGCTCTAATATCTCGTGGCCGTCAACTTAGAGAACTTCGCATTGCTCATTGCCATCTAGTCACTGATCATGCCATCCTAGAGTTACCTAGACAGATGACGTTCGAAAGTCTTCGCATTCTCGATCTTACGGCCTGTGTTCAACTCCATGATGATGCGGTGGAGAGAATCATAGAATCCGCGCCACGTCTAAGGAATCTCGTCCTTGCGAAGTGTAGAGAGATCACGGATCGGTCGGTGCTTGCAATTACAAAGCTCAGCAAGAACCTACATTACATTCATCTGGGTCACTGTGCGCAGATAAGTGATACGGCGGTCATACAGCTTGTTAAGATGTGCAATAGGATCAGGTACATTGACCTGGCATGCTGTCACCGCCTTACCGACGCCAGCGTGAAGCAGCTTGCAACGCTTCCTAAGCTGAGAAGGATTGGACTTGTAAAATGTCAAGCTATCACGGACGTAAGTATACGTGCCTTAGCAAAGGCGGGCTCGGAGCCCCCTCGCAAGTACCCCCTAGGTGTGAGTCTACTGGAGAGGGTACACTTGAGCTATTGTGTGCACTTGACGCTTCAGGTACGATTGACTTAGCAACATCCTTATCTGCAGTACTAAAGCTCTCAAAAAGGGAATTCATGCGCTCCTCAATCAATGCCCAAAGCTCACACACCTTAGCTTGACCGGCGTTCAAGCGTTCTTTCTTCGAGAAGATCTGATAACATTTTGCAGAGAGGCACCGTCAGGTATAGTTCCCCTCAAATACATCCAAGGATCCTCTTTGCGTTTATATCTCTACTAATATTCTGCGCAGAGTTCACGGATCACCAACGCAATGTATTTTGTGTGTTTTCAGGCGAGGGTGTAAATCGTCTTCGCAACTATCTGAATGACAATCAGCCTTCCGTGATCTATGATACCGAGGGCACAATGTACGATGACCGTGACGGCGAAGAAGCGGACGCCGATCAACAAGTCACCGGATTGATGCATGCCACAGGATTAGGTGCTGACGATGATGATATGGATGATGAAGTGGATGTTGGAGATGATAGCCAGTATGGTGGTGAGGTCGATGGCTGAAATAACTGCCGGTTTCTGACCTGGTCGTCGTGCCGACATTTTTATGAAGCTTTTTTCATCCGCAAACTACAACTTTAATGGGGTAACGGTAGGCATAGATGGATTCACGAGCGAGATTCGAGAGATTTGATTACATGGTGCTAAGGCCATGTTTTACCAATTTTAGCCCAAGGATACCCTTATGTGTTTGCATTACGGCCGAACAGCTTTTTCCGCGAGGAATGGAGACACACTCACTCATGGCTGGGAGAGGTGTTGTGTTTCCTGTCTTTTAGAGCTACAACAAGCAAGCTTGCATTACCTAGTGACATAGCTAAGTACAATTCCTATCATGTTCCACTGCAGTCTTCGTTGAAACGATAGTAAGCTGCTACTATATCCAATCGTGACTAGAATTCACCACGACAGCATTTGATCACGATCGTGCATTGCAGGTGTCTAAACTCTCACCGTTTTCCGTAGTGCTCATATTCATTCACGACACATCCACCCCACATCGATATTTCTTACCCTCCTCATTGATGCATCTCCACCTAAACATTCAATACTTCTTACCCGTAATAGCAGATACACAAAGGTCACCCATACCAACAAGAATGCGCAAATCCAAACATATGCCGGTTTTGGCTCCACAATCCTCCACCACAGAACCCTTGTCTCTCGCCAAGATCCGTCAACAGTGGATCGCGGCCCTCGAACTAGCCCCTATACCCTCCATTGCGGCACAGAAACGTATTGTCAGCCTTCTCAAGGTCCACCACGAGATCGAGTATAAGCCTCCGCTCCTCACACCCCGTCAGATGGCCCTTCTATTCCTCAACCTTGGGCTCTTGCGTGCGTTTCTCGGCGACTATTGGTTGGCCGAAGGCAGCTTCAAGGAAGCTCTGAAGCTTGACGAGGGCAATGTGGTGGGATGGTATGGCTTAGGCATCGCGAGGTTTCTGCTTGGGGATCTGAAGAACAGCAAGAGGGCTTTTGGGAGGTGTTTGGGATGTTTGGGCAATCATGAGAGTTTACCCGTGAAGGTGTGGGTAGCTGTTGGAGGGTGGCACGGTTGTGGACTGGAAATGGAAGAAGAAATCAGGGAGGGAGGGGTGTGGAATTTCTCGAAAACCAGGGTGGTGTGGAACTTGAAACATACGATACATGAGATGGCCTGGAAGAAGGGGGGCCGACAGAGGCCGGCGGAGGGAAAGTGCGGGCTTAACGGTGTTCCTGTAGGGGTGCTATTCGGACCAGAATTTGATATTCCTCTTCCTACACACCATGACGTGGTAATGGGGCGATTGAAACAGCTCGGAATGCTTTCCGGTAATGTCAAAACATCTGAGGATTTGCAGCGGGAGAAAGAAAAAGCTAGCGAAGAAGAATTGCAAAAACGCAGGAAAACAGTTTCCGATATCCATCCGGCGCTGAGGCCAAAGCTGTCTCTTCTCCAACGCTCGAGAGCAGGGCCTTCCGGTAACTTGTACGATATTCCCGAGTCTGCGGAACCTCTATCTGCTGTTCCCTCATTCCCAGTCCTACAGCCCCAGCAGACTTATTCGAATCGCATTGGCCCTCCGCCCGAACTTTCCCCACTACGACCTCGACTTAGAAGAGCGAAGACTGGATACTCAACTAAAAATTCATCTTTTCCGGTGCCTCCACTGCAGGAAAACGTTTCAAATAACACAAGTCCTCCTTCTAAGCTTCCTGGATTTCAACAGCAACCCATAACGGTGAAAACCGAGAAACCAGCTAGCACACTGTCCAGATCCCCGGAAACCCGGCAAACTTGCCCCGTACTCGGAGTTGATCTATTACGCTCTTTCTCTCAAGAAGAGTTAAAGAAGGCAGATACCTATGACCAAGCCTCCATTCGCCCAGAGTCTTCAATATCACAACAAGCTGTGCTAACATCCACTGATCCTCCACCTGTTCCTCCTCGCTCTCACAAGAGAATAGATGTTGAGCCAAGCGCGCCAGCCTCCACTCAACTTCAAATCGCCAAGCTAGAGCAAGCGTCCGCCAATCACACGCTTCTTCAACCCAACCCATTTCACCTTCTAAAAAACCTAGAGAAATCGAATATTGGCGATGACGTCCAGTCCTCTCCCATCTCTTTGACTCATAGCGCCAAGGGTGATCTATCGTTAAACAGAAAGCAAGCTCTGCATTCACTACAAGCTTCTTCGATGGCCCATATTGCTCTTCCAAAGTCTCCTTTAGAGCAAGAGCCTAAAGAAGGTGAGAGTAACACCACCTCAACTCACCTTGAGCCAACCAAGCAAAGTAATGGACTTGGCTCGCCATATCTTACAAATCAGCCATCCTGGTGGTCTCTTCCTGAAGAAGAAATTGACCGCCTTAATAAGATCATGTTCGAGAACATTGCCCAGTTAGATGCAATTGCTGGCAGAGGCAGACCCGCCTCTGCCTATAGAATACCGCCTCGTCGTGATAGTCTTCTACCACCCCCAGTTTCCGCTACATCCTCTTCATTTCCAACCAAAGCTCCGAAAGCGGACCCTTTCGCTAACCTCTTACCTTTTGGCTTCAATCGTGTATCTCAAATTCGTGATTCAGGCTCGTCCTGCAACACTACTTCAACTTCATTACTCAATATCTATGATCAACAAGACACAAATACCTCCGCTGGTGGACCCTCGCATTTGAACCCTGTATCCGCTCCCACATTTAGCTCTCATGGTCAAGACTTTTACACCGGTCAAACATCGGCCTCGAACGTAATATCTGCTCCATCAGAAGGCTATTACGAATCACACCATGCCTACGGCCGCCCAACAGGCCCAAACTATCCAGCTCCAAGCATGAAGAAACTCCAGTCTCCCCTATCTCCAGCGACTACAACGAATCCGACAGCAAAGGTTGTACCTCCACCTTTCCCTCTAGCCAAGTCTGCAGAAGAATCTAGAAACATGAAGAACCTCCAAATTCCCACCGCCACTAGCGCAGCACCCACGGCACCCAACACACTCTTCGAGCGTCCATCCAATTCGATCAGTATCGAGCTGCCCGATAAATTTGCAGATGGGGGCATCACCATATACCATTTTAATTTCAGAGAAGAACCAGACGACGAGCTTGCGCAGCTATTCCGTGGTAACGGAGGGTGTTTTCTGGGAAAGAATATAACAGACGATTTGCAGCGTGCGTATGAGCATCAGTCACAGAGGAAGACCGAGGAACAAAGGTGTGTTGAACGGGTACTGAAGGCACGAATTGCTAGGGAGAAGGAAGAAGAGGACCGGGAGGTTGGAGGGCTAAGTCCGGATGGGTTGCTGCGGCCAGTCGTATTCGATAAGCTCGACCATCACAACCGCGTGTTCAGGAAGAGTAAATATAGACAGATTGAGGGAGAAAGCCGTGGATCTAGTAATCTGCTGCAACCGGAGGAGAGGAAAGAGAGGCAGAATGAGGGGAAAAGGCTTGGATCTGATGATCTACTGCAACCAGGGAAAGATATATTCACGCAGGTTGAAGGTCAAGGCCTTGGCTATGTTGATATGCTACAGCCGACTGTTTCTCCGGAGGTCCCGCAGAAGAAGACGAGGAAGGTGAAAGAGACGTGGAAGATCGATGAGGATGGGCATGTCGTGTGAACGTTCGCGCCTTCTGCTTTGTGCCATTTCTTAAGTACGGTTAGCGTGTTTGCGTATTGCACGCATTTTGTTCAGTGGGGATTGCCCTCATAGCCAGAAACCTTCTTGGCGGATTTCGCTTTTGCCTGCATTCCATTCGAGCGGACTGCGGAAAGGAAAGTTGCAGGTCTCTCAAAGCCAAAAACACCCTTCTCGGGTTTTTCATCTGCGCGTACTGCCTTCAAGCACACCTTGGAGCGGGAAGAGGTAATCCGAAGAGCGGAGCTTTTTCTTTGGGTTTTGCACATGCATGCATTCATGTGAGGGGATCTTGGCTGTGGAAGGAAATGAACAGATAGTGGAGAGACGATTGATAAAGGACTCCCAAAGTAGAGACTTTATTTCCCCTTTACTGCATCGGCGTGCATTGCATTCGGGCCCCCTTCGTCTTCACAACTCGAATACCCCACGCAGTCAAGCCTGCATGCATATCTACTGTCAGCAAAATTACTCCTACATCCTACTTTCCAAAACAACCAAAAACACATGAAACACTAAGAACCCGTCACAGTACCACAAACATTCTCCCTCTCGAAAAAAATACACGATAACATAGTCCCTTCTAGTCACAACATGCACTTGTTTCGAACCCCAATCCTCACTCACGTGAGACCTCATAGTTAGTAGCGCTGCGCTCAAGTTGATGCCCGCGAGTATGTAGGATTTCTAGAGTCGTCGTTCCCAGCAATAGATCCGAAAGTGAGCTTTCCTTTATCGATCTACCATCTTCGCCACCGCTGTAAGAATCAGCGTAAGAATACTAGCATTCGCTTTACGCAGGCTAAAGAAACAACAGTCTACAAACAACGATTCCAACTCATTTCTTCACTCGTGTGCTCCCCATCAAACATTGTCAACTCTGACTTCTTCGCTGGTTGTTTTCTTTACTTATTTTCGTGTGTGTTGCTGAGATGCGACCAAAGAGGTTTTAGCGCCGTGTATGAGTATCGAGTAAGTGATGTCTGGTACTCCCGTTGACGTTCTCTATTCAATCAGATCCTGACGAATGTCGAACGAAAAAATCTGCACTCTTGATGGATATTGCGTTGGCTGTAAGCGCTCCAACTCATATCTTTCTTTCTTTGGGGGAAGCTATTCGTTCTGAAAATAATCGACCAAATACTGTTAGTATGTTTAAAAATTAGTATGTGAGAAAACGGCCTCGCAAAAACGGGGCGTCGAGGCCATCCCTAATCGGACGCGTTCTCACCTGGTATTCGCGAATATCCCTCTTGGAATTTAATCCGCTCTGTATCGCGCCTTTGACCAGCGTTTCGAGTGCATATTGGTTAGGGGACTTGTATCAAGTAAATTCGAACTTAGTCAAACCGGCTTTCGTACAAACAAGCTGGTGGTACGGGGGGGGCTATTATTGCCACTGCCACCTACTGCGATTTCACTGAATGCGAAGGCAAACCAGATTGTCGCTCCGTGTAGGGTTTGCAGATGATTGTTGTTGTGAGAAGCCCCCTATTTCTGTGCGTATGTTACGCTGTAGTTGCTTGCAGTCCATGTTGCTGCATACCGCCCCTCACACCTACTTTCACTGATTTTAGACTTGCAAAGGATTTACCGTGAGGTTTGGTTAGTAAATTACGAAAAATATGATAGATTTTATTTATTGGTTATTGGAAAATTTGTTTGTTGTTCGGTTCTATGGTGTAGTGGTCAGCGTATGATCTCCCCATATCCTTTGGACATTAGATTTTAAACTCTAACATGATTTAGACTCTGGATTCTGATTCCAGCGACCCCGTTTCGAATCCGGGTAGGACCTTTTTTGTCCTTTCGTAAGACTCTCTTACCGCTACAATTTTTCACTGCAAGTTCTCAGTATTATTTCCTATCAACGAAGCAACCCCCCCTTTGAAGCTGTACGCTACAAGGCTGAGAAAGACCTGCAGTCATCGCATTTTGGCATGATCCCGGCCCCCGACCACCACCAAGGCTTGCTGTGAGCCTTTCCCATTGGGGTCCCACAGCTAGTCTGGGTGTATTACCGTAGTTGTCTGGGTGGCGTCATCTCAATCAAACAAGACACGAATTGTCTTCCAAAATGATACCTGGAATAGGCTGAACTGAACATCGTTAATTGGTACGGTCGAATCGAACAAACGCATTGCTACAAGGTCAACTTTAGTACCCAGACTTGTCTGGCTATAACATTCTCCTAGTTTCCCCTGAGATGCCGGGGTCTATCGGTATGAAGGAAATTCGTCTCCCCTCCCCAATGACTTCTGCACGCCGCTCGCGTGGAAGGATGGCGGAGCTCTTCTCGACCTTCTTTGGCCACAGGAAAGGCGCTTTGTTGTCATAAACTCAGGCAGTCAGTGCAGAGCTTGGGACATTGGACTACAGTAGCTTTGACCGCATGGGTCCTAAGGTAGTATTCGGACATACCTTAGGTTACACATAGACCCTAGCGAACGGAAAGATCTTACTGGCTGAGGTAAGAACTAGTTCTAGTGTTGGGCTACGAGCATGAGGGAACAGAAAGACGAAATGATTGCTAGCGAGAGATCAAAGCAGCGCCAACTTAATTTGAGCTACTACTTTACTTGGAGCGTTACCTCCAAGAAATTTACACATAGATATAAATATCTATGATATACCAGGAGTATTCGTTTCCCAGTATCCTAGCACCCTCCTAACTCTGACAACTCAATCTTAGATGCCCCACCTTTACTTGAAGGCCTGATTCCGCTTAACAGCCAAAAACGTCAAACTCCACAACTGCCGAATATCCGATTCTATATCCCTTAGAATCAGCTTTCACCCATCCCAAATCCCAAATTCCGTCAACTCACCTGTCGACCCTGTCCCGGGAGGCGGCGGCAGCGCACCCAGCGGCGTAAATTGAAAATCACCATTCGTATAGATCCAGCTCCAGACTTCAGAAGACAAATGCGCGCTATTTTTCTCAATCACGTCCCAGAGCGTATTGTACCCCGTGAGCACATTCGCATGCACTGTTTTATCTTTGCAAAACATCGGTGTATGGTGCTTCTCGGCGCACCTTGCCAATTGCAGTTCCAAGCCCCGGGCCATCATGGCCAGTTGCCAGGACCACACGACGGTACCATGGTAGGCATTCGTGGTCCACTACGAGATCTTCGGGTTAGCATTACTCTTTCAGAAATAGGCTCATCAGGCTTAAGACGTGTCAGAAGAGTATGTGCGACCGGATTGTGTCTCAAGTCTCATGGTTAAGTTTAGGCTAGGAAGTGTAGACTCCGGAAGCATGCTTACGTTGGCTGCGTAGACGGGGTCTGGGCCGAAGGCGGGGTTAGCGACGAGCATGCCGACGGATGTCATGAGGCCGGCGGGGAAGGTGCGGCGGATATTGTTGGCGGTTTGGTTTAGGAACGCGCTGAGTTGGGATTGGTTCGTGGTATTCAGCAAGAAAAGCCGGAAACAATCATCCGTGTTCATAACCTCAACTTTGCTCAGATTGTTGTTCCCCTCCAGCCCCAGGGCATAGAACTTCACGTCCGAGTCGATGCTCTGAGATTGCGAGGGTCCGGGGAAAGAAGAGCGGGAGATGTACGCTTGAAGGCGGGATTCAGCTTCTTGGGCGGGGACGGAGACAGCGAAGAATGAAAGTGTGTTGTCTTCCCAAGTTTTCGCGTAGGAGGACGCGAGAGTACACCAGGACGGGTGGGTTGGGAAGAGGCCGAAGAGGGAGAGACGGGAAATGGAGCGGAGGGCGGCTGGAACGAGGGCGGTGTTAACGTCGTAGGGGATGCGGGCACCACCAATGCCTGTGAGTGTAGGGTTAACAAGGCTCGGGTGAGTGAGGCTGGGAAATGAGACCAAATGGAAATATTGGGACGAGAGTAACGGACACTTTCGTGGTGTTGCCAGGCCGAGAAAATGAACAAAAAGATATGCCTCTGTCATCATCTTGATCAAGGAACGCTCACTTACCATAGGTACTATCACGCCATTCCCCTACGATTTGATCTGCTTTCAGATGGGCAAGGTTCTCAATGGTCTGGTTACCCTTTGACGCAAACCGTCCGGCAATGCCCATAATCTTCTCTGCAGTAATCAAGGCTAGTTGTCCGTAGGTCAAATTACGATTTGCAGGATTCACTCGCCCAGCTGGGGTACTGGAAGGCAATGTCAGCCGGGTAATGTACCATTAGTATGTTTCAGTACCTAAGAAATGCTGAAACTCGATGGCTATCGTCGGCGTTGTTAAGGAAATAGCGATCCATGAGAACAGGCAGGTAGTAATCTGAGTCGATCTATCGTCTGTCAGCGCTGGTAGCTTCAGAAACAGCTAGGAAGCCTACCATCTTGTAGTCATACAGTGGAGCTGCGCTGGTGATATTGTTCTTTTCATTAAGATAGGTTGCATAGTCCCTAGATTTCTCGGTTCGTAAATATCTTTTCCAGATTCCAGCGGAAGGGTAGTTAAAACCATGACGGGTTGGATTGATCAAGCCCCAAAGATACAGTTGTGATGAAATAGAGATATAAAAGATCATAAGAGGCAAGACTAACCCTATAGTCTCTTCATGACAGACACTGCCATCGGTTCGATTGATTCTTTCAAGTACAGCGCCAATAACCGCTTCGATTGCCTGATCACTAAGCACCGGCTGCAGCAACAATGCTGCAATCATTGAATCTCTACCAAAGTAAGTAAGAAAACGCCAAGCACCAGCCAGCAACTTGTCAGTATACGACAAGAATGACAACGACGTGGTCTGATCTGGTTGCTGGCTTATCAAGCCCTGGGAAGCTGAATTGAGCACAACTGAAGCATTAAGCTGGGTCAATTGCGGATAGTTAAAGTCGGCATAGAATACGTAATCTCCTGGAGTGAAGCTGAGAGTTTGTTTATTAACTTTCACCGCTGCCCCTTGAGAAGATTTCCGGGGGATGAAGCCAAAATTGGTTGTTGTGATATTGTCGAGCCATAGTCTACTTAATGTCGCGCCGCCCTCAGGCAGACTGGAAATGTGAATTGCCATCTGTATTTCTGGCACGAGTATGGAAGGGCCCTCAGTGAAGTCACGGATCGTTCGAATGCTACCAAGCAGGGGAACGGTAAGTGTAGCTGATGCGTTAAATCGGATAACGCCGCTTATTCCAACGCTTGGGTACTGTGAGCCATTGGCCTTCATAGATACTGGCTGTAGTGCCTGTCCATCGGTAGAATTGACAATTTCTATTCCTAATGACCCGTTGACTCCGCTCTGAGGTGCAAAGAAAGCACAAACGCCGCTGTTACCAGCAGGCCAGGCAACGATCAGTCGAGGGCCAATAATTGACAGATTACTTTCTGGAAGAGGGGATGTGACAACCGCTTGAGCATCAACAAGACAGTCGGAGTAGAAGTAATTCTCATAGGGCGGATCGCTAAGACGCAATACGGTAGGAGGATTTGAGCATGGTGATACATCATTACCTGGGATGGATGTGGAGGTGCTGCTCCCGGATACCGAAGATGTATTGGAAGAGACACAAGTAAGAAGCGATGTTAGGGCAAGTACCCTGATCAGGGTAATTGGAACCATATTATAACTATATTCCAGAAATGCAAAATAGAAGAACAGTCAGAGGGACGGTTTAGTACTCAAGTCTCTAGACAGTAAATTGGAAACCTTTAGCAGTGACGAAATGGCGGACGTTGGAGAAGTAGAAGACTAGGACTGAAAAAGACATGAGAAGCGATTCTTTGCCGGGAAGCCAAGCCAGAGAAGTCAATCCGAAGACCTTTCCGCTCACCCTCGTCGCGTTCCATAACGCTGTTTCGTAGAATCTGTCAGACACCGATATAGATGATACCATCTGAAAATTAGGAGAATGGATTTGCAGTGCTGAATGGGAAAAGGCATCGCAGATTCGAGCTTGCCTCAGGACCTCAGACGTGTAAAATGCAACTAAGCCCCTTTGGGTTAGCTGCCTTGGTGCTGCACGGAGCCTGCGGAGTAAGCGCTAACCCGAAAGGGCTTAGCCCTAGCACGTCTGAGATAGGTACTGAGGCAAATTCGAGCGTGTAATGCTAGCCTTGCTTAGTAATGAGGACCATTGGCGAAGTTTTCACGTGACTTACGAAATCGTGGTAAAGGAATGAGCCACCTGAGTCTGCCGAGCTCCGTATCCGGCCATTGTGGAATTCTGCATTGGCGGACTCTTAGACTTGGCGTAGGGAAGTCGACATGTGTGTCAGGGTTGAAGTGTGGAATGGTCTGGAGAAATAATAACGGTAGGGAAGATTCAACGACCGAGGCAGAAGCACAGCCAAGAGCTCCTTCGTCCCTATCTTGTACAGGAGCGGTGAAAAGTCAAAATTTCAATACTCAACTGAGGATCGTAGCCGGACCCTTGACGGTAATTCTAGACGGGTATCGAAATGCACGCCAAAAGCGAGTGACTCTTCACAGCCATGCTTGACCCAAAACCCTATGCTCACAGCAAAGCCTACTGGACATGACCATCCAGTCCATCGTCTCAGGAGAGCGCAAAGCGCATACCATGCATAGCCCACCTGTTTCTATCATACAAGAACATACAATGCACACATCTTCGATATAAGTCAGCATGAGTGAGGCAGAGATAACCAGGGAATGCTTGCCATAGAAAGACCAAGGATCATAGAGATCCAGAAAAGTACGTTCTAGAATCACTCAGCTTTATGTAACCAAATCACCTAATACTGATAGACATACATTGAGCAGCCTACGGCCTCTCACGAACTTTGTCCTTTGAATCGCCACAATGGGCAATTGCATCATCTGGGCAACGAACCCGTAACCTCGAAGCTTTTTCGTGATGCATCCCATGACAAGCTCATGTCCGAGAGAACTAACAAGGAACGTGATCATGGTTGCCATATTGCGCGAGACGTGAGGTCGAGAGGCCCCATAAACATGGCGACGGAGGAAGTGGTGGACAGGAATGTTCCACTCGCGAGAGAACTCGAGCCTTAAAGTACTTGAGCGAGCTTACGAAAAACTTGTTTTAGGGGAATATCTTACCAATCACAAGAGTTCCACCAATCCGAGTAGAAATGACGATCAGCGAAACATGTAATCTCCGCAAAGGCTCCCAAGACATATTCGAAAATAACCAGGAATATAAGCAATAAGGTTATCATAAAAGGAAAGAGAAGCATGCTGATGGTTTCGGCCAGGATGAGACCCTTGTCTGGCCATCGGTGGATTTGTTCAAGTTTGAGAGCGGCCTCGTTGAGTACGGGAACGATGAATTCCTCGCTGGTGATTGTTAAGAGAAAAATACAACCGAAGACTGCAAGAGTCTTATAGAATAACTCCGCCCAATTTCTCTTCTCTGTCCTTGGATATTCAAGTTCGTAACAAAGTGTCGGACAGAGGATGTAATCAACGTAATTATAAAGAGTAAGATTCTGAGGATATGTAACCCGACCAAGGGGCGAAGTGAGCTCAAGGGCAAGATCTTCACGGAGCTGGCTTAACACCTCTTTTTCATCTTCATGCTTTTGATTGTCTGCTGCTGTGTCCAGCTCATTGAGATTAGCACTCGAGCTCGGGTATCGTACGGCTGCCGCGGTCGACGCATTCTCTGGGTTATCTAACGCTGACAGTCGATGCTCAGTCCTACTTAGATGCCCATTATAAAACGCATATGAATGCATCTTCATAAGGAAGACTAAGCTGTGCAAGGTGAAGAACACCTGGGCCGTCCATGTCCAACGCAGCATAAACGGCCAGCTAGCCTCAATTAGAAAGGTGGTGTGTAAGTATGAGTGCTCTTGGCATACTTAACCCAGAGAATTATCCACCCAGCTTGGTAGAGAGCTTGAATAGGCATTCCACAATTTTCCCATCGTAACCAGCCCTTGCTGTTCCTGAAAATCTTTTGCAACGGTAAGCTCAAAGTCGTGCTTCCGATCATGACCAGGTCACTGATGCCGATTTGTAGTGTATTCGCAGTCAAGAGAGCCCATACGTGGACTCTAAGAGGGTAGCCCGTATCTTTTATATTTCTCAGGACCGTAGTCAAGACCATGATCCCCAACCCAATCCAGAACAGTATGAAGAACCCTCGGAAATCCCTGTACTCGCTTTTCGGATCGAAGTGAGAGACTCGAGCAGAGTAGTCCACTGTAGGAAACAGGCGGTGCTTTTGATTCTGTGCTCGAACTTGCTTCCGGGCAGATGAGATAGACTGGACTGAAGGGGGAGCATCGGCAGGAAGAGGCGTGGAGCGCCCGCTGTGTTCGATCTTAGTTAGAGGCCTTTCTAGTAAACATGAAGTATTACCTTGATATTCCGGATGGTAGGTGGTCGGGTCCGCCGTTGGGCATCAGGCCGGCCTCTTCGCTCTGGGCTCTTTGGACCAGAGAATTTCCAGGCTTGACAGCCCGAGGGCGTAGAATGTGATCCGTTCCACCATTTTGAGGGAAGTACGACGACATGTTGGATGTATAGGCCAAGAAGTTGTATTGAGGTCAGCTTAGGGCTATCGATCGATGATGCTCTTCAGGCAAACATCTAACAGAAGAAAGAATGATAGGGATCAATGTTCATGAGAGACCTGTTGAGATAGACAGTGGATGAGAATTCCCCGGAGCTAGGACGAGGCATTTCCGAAAGCCTTATCAATCATACACGTCGTTGCGGCAGTGTCAGCCAACTGATGATATTTCCAAGCTGTCAAAGTCAGGGCCACAAAACGGCCAATTGGAGCCGCGGTAAGCGCTGCCCTGTAGGGCAAAGCTAGTGTTCTTGAAAGAGCTCGATGAAATGACCTGAGGATTACTACAGTTCTGTGCCAATGAAGGAGCTGTAATGAATAACGGCGGTATGTTATACCACGATACCTCGATATTGTATGCCGTAAGCTGTCTGCAATCGCTGTGAAACCTCAAAGGAAGACCTGCGGCCTGGGGCTCTGGAGGGCCATGAGTTCTTGTGAGCTTGACCATGGGGAGCCTTGGGCACCTAGAGACTGATCATTGGAGCAGTAAAGCAGTTCATCCGCAATGTGCGCGCATCAAAAACCATCGCAGATGAACGGTCAGTTGTGCAAAAGGAAAGTGCGGCTCTACGAGCGAGCTTTAGGGAAGAGAGTGGGGATGCGAACACCAGGTTTGCCGGTACCTTGGATCACCGATACAGGGAGAAGCTAAGATTTACACAGAAGGAACAATGTTGCGAAGCTGCTGTATCTCTTTACTCTTGGAGAACGGACTCACTTCGGTCAAATAGAATGTCTCAAACTGCTAGCATCAGCGCGCTTCGCCGACAAGAGGCTGGGCTATTTGGGGACTATGCTGCTCTTAGATGAGAACCAGGAAGTGCTGACACTTGTTACAAACTCTCTGAAGAAGTATGCGTCCACAAGTCATCCTTCTTCAGTGGTGCTAATTGGACACTACATAGTGACCTCAATCATTCGAACCAATACGTTGTTGGACTCGCCTTATGTACTCTTGGTAACATTGCTGGTATCGAGATGTCACGAGATCTGTTTCCTGAGATTGAGAGTCTTTTGTCTACATCGAATCCGTACATTCGCCGAAAAGCTGCGCTATGCGCCATGAGGATATGTCGTAAAGTTCCCGACCTACAAGAACACTTTGTGGAAAAGGCCAAGCTTCTCTTATCGGACCGTAATCATGGGGTATTGCTCTGTGGCCTCACTCTTGTCACAAGCATGTGTGAGGCGGAAGAAGTAGAGGGTAGTGAAGAGTCGATTGTAGAGATGTTCCGTCCTCTTACGTCTGGTTTGGTCAGGTCTCTGAAAGGATTAGCTAGCACAGGATACGCACCAGAACACGATGTTACGGGTATAACAGATCCGTTCTTACAGGTGAAGATTCTTAGACTCCTTCGGGTGCTGGGACGCGGAGACGGCCGTACAAGCGAGCAGATCAACGACATCCTGGCTCAGGTGGCCACCAACACAGACTCATCGAAGAATGTTGGAAATTCAATATTATACGAATCAGTTTTGACAATCCTCGACATCGAAGCGGATTCAGGGTTGCGCGTGCTCGGGGTCAATATCCTGGGTAAGTTCTTGTCAAACAAGGACAACAACATACGATACGTGGCGTTGAATACCTTGGTCAAAGTTGTTGCAGTTGAGCCCAATGCTGTACAGAGACATAGGAACACCATTCTGGAGTGCCTAAGAGACCCAGATATCAGCATTCGAAGACGGGCACTAGACCTCAGCTTCACCCTTATTAATGAGGGGAATGTTCGGGTACTCATCCGCGAGCTTCTTGCCTTTCTAGAAGTGGCAGACAACGAGTTCAAACCAGTCATGACTAGTCAAATAGGCGTTGCTGCAGATCGATTTGCTCCCAACAAAAGATGGCACGTTGATACCATGCTCAGAGTGCTTAAGCTAGCAGGAAATTATGTCAAAGAGCAGATCCTCTCGTCTTTCGTTCGCTTAATCGCTACGACCCCAGACCTCCAAACCTACTCGGTTCAGAAACTCTACGCGGGTCTAAAGGACGATATCACTCAGGAAGGCTTAACGTTAGCAGGCACATGGGTCATAGGGGAGTACGGAGATGCATTGTTACGAGGTGGGCAGTATGAAGAGGAAGAGCTAGTCAAGGAAGTCAAGGAGAGCGATATTGTTGACCTGTTCACTACGATTCTCAACAGCAGCTACTCCACCCAAATAGTTACAGAATACATCATTACCTCAGTAATGAAGCTCACCACGCGACTAAACGAGCAAGCCCAAATTGACAGGATACGGCGGCTCCTGTCACAGCGCACTGCAAACCTCAGCGTCGAAATCCAACAGAGATCTGTCGAATACACGAATCTCTTCGCCTACGACGAAATTCGAAAGGGTGTCTTGGAGAGGATGCCACCACCTGAGATAAGGGAAGAACAGCGCGTACTCGGTGAAGCAACGCCAAAGCAGAAGAAAGCTGCTGCGAAAGCCAGGAAGGGCCCAACTAAAGTGACAGAGCAGGACATGTTACTGGATCTCATGGGTGGAACTGACATCCCTGCTGCTGATCTTAGCGCCACCATGAATGGCTCCCAAAACAATGCAGATCTCCTCGCTGATATCCTCGGTGGCGGCAACTCTACATCGTCAGGAATCCCACCATCCTCTCAGTCGAACACCAACCCCATCATGGATCTTTTCAATACCCAAAACCCTCCAGCACCTAACGGTTTCTCATCGCCCCCTCCGCAGCCCCAAACAGCCTCCGCCGATCTTTTTAGTAGTCTGTCATCACCATCTCCACAAGCGTCCTCCCCATCCGTTCATCAAGCCTACAGCAAAAACGACATAGTTCTCTCCCTCCAAGTCCAGCGAAATGCAGGAATAGCTCAAGTTCTTGCACGATTCCGCAATACGAGCAATTTTCATCGGTTTACGGGGGTTGGATTGCAGGCTGCGGTTCCAAAGAGTCAGAAGCTGCAGCTTAATGCTATCAGTAAGGCAGAGTTAGAGGGAGGGGATGAGGCAACGCAACAGATGAGGGTTGTAGCTGTTAGTGGTGTAAGTGGCCTTACATCCTGTTCTCTCGCCTTGTTTTTCGCCACCCTTCGTCCTTCTCCTCCTGGTTTCCCCACCATCTTTCTCCTACCCTCCCTTTCTCTTCACCTCCCCTTTCATATTCCTTGCCCCTCAACCATTTTACCTATTCCATACTAATATATAACAGTCATTACCAGCAAAACTCCGACTGCGGCTGAAAGTCAGCTATGCGAAAGAAGGCGCAGGTCCAATCACAGACCAAGTGGACTGGTCGGAGCCGGCGTGAGCGTATGGCATATGAGCGGTATGTGAGCTTTGCAGATAGGGGGTTTATGCATTTGTATCTGGCGTAGCTGTGGTAGCATGATATGGGAAACTGAGGTCTGTGATGATCTTGTCCAGGAGGGATTGGCGTGATGAAAGGGTTTCGTGTACTATGCACACGAATAGTTTCGACATGTTGAGTGGTTCTGTTTTTCAACTTCTTCCTCGTTTTGCCTCCAACCAGCAAAACAAAAATCCCTCCACCATCCTCATCTACATCCCGTCATCTTCCCATTTCCCGCCTCTCTTCCCACTCCGGTCTCCCCTAACATCCCACCACCCCCTACATCCACGTCTTCTTCACTGATCAGGGGCGCCTACCCGGTTTAGGAACGCCAGAGAAACAGGAGAGACGGGAATGCGGATTCGGCTGCGGCTGCGGCAGAATTGAAGACGAAGGACATATGGCGGTTATCTCGGCGTGGTTTTCCTGAGGTTTTCCTGAGGGTTTGGGGCGAACGGGAAGGACTGCTAGAAGGTAGTAGTGGCAGTGGTTGCGACTGTGCTCATATGGTCTTTGACCAATTGTTGGAGAAGGGAGGTAGATGACATAGCATGGCATGGCATGGCATGGTTGGTGAGGCTTGTCGACATTGTTGTTAATGGTGGTGTAAGATGTTCATTACTCATATAAAACAAAACCGCTTAGAAGCCATTTCATCGAAGAACAGGCACGGCTGTGAATCTTGGAGCTTGGAGCTTGCTGGTGAAAGATTGAAAGCTATGGAGTAGATAATCGGGTTTTTACCGAGGTTGAAGAGTGCGGAGAAAGTTGAGGAAGCAGAGAAGTATGATGGGTCAGTTGTCCCAGCGGATATTAAGCAGGTACGTGAAAGATCTCACACGTCTCACATAGAGGGAGTCTTTATGTAATGGGGGGAAAGCGGAGTCTTTGGTATCACATTATACATCCGCGAAACTACAAAGACCCTCACGAACGGCGTTTTGGTGAGCATATGTATAAGATCGCATAGGCGGGAATAAAGTTGACGGATGTTCTTGCGGAATAGCCATTGACCTGAGTTGGCTGTAGCTACCAACAATGCAGCAGTAGTAACACAGAAATCAGATATTGTTCATGATGTGTACCCAGCATCCCCAATCAACCAACCAGAAGACCTATCAACCAAGATCCTGTATCTTACGATTTTTAAACCACAAGAGTAGCTGTTTTCTCCTCTTGACGATAGTGGTAGCATGAAGAAAGCGTGAAGAAGTTGCGGAGAGAAAGGGAGAGAGATTGCAACGAAACAAAAGATGGTGGTGCGAGATTGTGAAGGAAGCGCGACGTATGAAAGCGGAAGGCTAGACCTATATACCATCTGACAGTAGCCGCGAAGCAAGATCTCCAGATGTGAGCACCCAACCAAGTGTGTCGCCGATAAATGGTCTGAAGCATAGATATGTAGATGCAAAAGTATCCAGCTCGCTCCCCTGAAAAGATCAGCTCAACCACTGGAGACGGGAAAAACTGGGGTTGGAAAGGGCGGAGGGAGGAAAGAACGCGGAATAGACGGTTGAGTTTGTCGTTTGATGATGATAAGGATTGACTTTGGCAGAGAGGGAAGAGGATATGCTGTATGCTGTATGCTATTGCATGAGTAAAGAATTGTATTTTTGAGGTGAAGCAGGATCATCGATTGAAATAGAGTGTGAATATCTACGACCTTTGAACGTTTGTGCATGTGCCAGTGGTTCAAGAGGTGGTGTGAGACATCGAATAATAAATTTAGTAAAGTAAAGGCGAAGAGCAAGAGAGATAATGGTACAACTGAAACTACTGAACGAGAGTAGACCCACGCTAGCCAAAACATATCCAGCTGCAGTATCCCATACCAGCACCCAACTCCCCATCTCCAAAAAACAACCCCCAGCAACCCTCGTCATAAAACTTGCAACATAGGTAACGAATCAGAAATATGTAGAAAAAAATCTGCAGATCTTTCCGAGAAAACGCAGAGAACCCACTCCCTCCCCAAACCCCCAAGAACCTTCCTCACCGGTCCTAGAAAAGACCGCAAGAAAATCGCAACTCAACAGGTATAAAAATCCGCGCTAGAAGTCGTAGATAGTCGATACAGAAGCGCCGTAATGAGGCTCCAAAACCGCCGCTCAAGCCCCAAACCGCATTGGCGCCTTGACACTCCTTCGACTTCTCGCTACCTTCCCTCCCACTACCGTCGCACCCACCCGCGCGGCTGCTACCTCCACACCCTCCACCTTCGCCTCCGTAATCCTAACCCTCTTCCGCGGAGCCTTCGCAACTCTCGCTGCAGAGGTTATTCCCTTCCCGCTGGAAGATTGCTTGATGCAAGACTCTGGCGCCAACTCCGCCTCTTTCTCTTCTTCAGTCTCGCTCCCACAGCCCTCATACCCAAACGCCGCCGCACGCACCGCCGCACACCTCCGACACCCAATCTTCCCGTGCAACTCCTCCGGGAACAATCGCCCATCCCGGCGCACACCCGCAGGCAGCAGCACCAGCCCCTTCCTTCCTGCTGGGGAAAGACTGCGTAGGTAGGCCTGGGCTTGGTCTTGGGGTTTTTGCAGGCGGAGGTCAGTGCCGTGGCAGTATAGGTTTACCATTTTTGTGTCCTCGCTGCTTTTTGTCGTGTTGAAAATTGCGACCGAGTCGGCGTTGGTGGGGGGGCCGAAGGTGTACAGGGTGAGTAGGGTTTCTGCGGCGGTGATGTGGTTGCTGAGGTCTAGGAGGAAGCGTGCGGCGGCGAAGTCGGTTTCTGTAGCGGGGGCAGGGGGCTTGGCAGGGTGGATAGGTGGGTTGGTAGATTGTTTTGGAGGTGAGAGAGAAATGGTTGGTGCTGATGGGGCGTTAGGGGGGGTTAGGGGATAAAAGGGAGGTGTGGTGGGTTACTGGGGTTTAATATGTTGACGTTGCCGATTTTGTACTTTGGTATGTTGGCCTTGATTATACTGCGTTTGGAGGTGTCGATCATGAGGCGCGCTTTTTGGTTGATTTCTCTGGTCGATAAGGCGAGTTGGTCATGAAGAGATGTGTTTGAACCCATGGTTTGGATTTCCTCTATCTGCCAGATTCAGCTAATCAGTCTTCGGATTCGGAGAATATCTGAGTTTGTTCTTGAAGACCTACAGCACCAACTAGAAACCCAGAAACTTCCTAGTGGCTTTCCAATTATGAAAGAGTGCCAGGACCAAATAAATCAATTAAAAAAAATTCGTAGCTGGCGTTACGAGATCATCAAATGACTCAAACGATCGAGGAATCGGAAGCCTTGACTGTATACTCCTTTCATCTTCAGAACTGAAATCGACAAAACACGTTAAATATATATACAGAACACCGTTCAGAGTCATCGAAGAGACAGTCCCTCAACCAAAAATCAACTTGTCAAAATTCGTAGTTTTGGGTTCGTAAAGAGCAAGTTTGTAGTTACAGGTCCGGAAAGAGTCAAGTACGACACATGTGGGCGCGCTAGGATATTGAGGGAATCTGATAGATAATGATACCCTAGTTGAGCTCCATGAGGAAGGGATAACGACCCCTAAAAACGCTGGCCAGACGGTGCTCTATACTTGAATGGGAAGATTACTGTGTATCGGTGTGGAAAGCCGTTCGCAGGTTCAGGAACATAAACAGAGGGTTAAGCGTATGAGACTCGGTCTTGGCGTGCTTGGCGTGATTTGACGAAGACTTTGAGCAAGTTCAAGAAGTTTGTGAGGGCTTTCAGACTCGTGCATTGAAACAGAGATAGTGGAATTGGCATTAGCAAAAGCATATCCATTGATCAAGATGACGCAAAGCTCAGAACCTCAGCATGCGCTAATTTCGTGACACGCAACAAGGATCGAGTCAGTCGTCGTTGTGTAGTGAAGCCATGAGGATGCGGTCAATGCACGTAGAGAGGATCCATTGGCGGACCTATTCCTTTTTTGTGGGTTATTGACGGTCCTATGCCGTAACTGTAAATAACGAAAGGCTGGTCGTTGTTGTCAGTTACGTTAGTAACATTATAACAGTTTCAATAGTGGAGTAGTAACCGAAGACTGGACAGGAACTTCTGCTCGAAGCTAAGCTAAAGACTGTACCGTCGTGAGTACATGCCGTACAAGCTAGTACAGGGCCAAGGACAAAATCCTGTCGTTCATCATGAGCAAAAAGACCCTCTGAAGCCGAGAAAGCCATTCATGCCAATATGCCGTGGCGCTCTGCCCCGGCGAGGTATGATAGAAAACCGCTTCCTTTCAAAACGACTGAGCCAATGAATGTGTGTAACGTCTATGTGTATGTTGATTTCAACACGAGAGTCGTAATCTAATGAAGGTATGTGTGTCTGACCGAAGGGGTAAACTCCAACCAATGCTGCTTCGAAAATCAGGAAATTGCTTTCGCCAATCAAGACGCACTGAGAGCCGTAATAATGGCATGCTTAAGCCGACTTGAAAATAGGGCGTCATGCTAAGATAATAAGCTTATGAAAGGTATCCTCCCAAATGTGGTTAAGTAGGACCCCGAACATAATATGATTTTAGTGGACCCTAGACTCGTATGGTGATGATTCATATCTGGATAAACCAGGACGGTGTGAGCCGGGGTAAAAGTCCCTATCCGTGTCTTCTGAGCTTCGACGGTCTCTCGGACTGTAATCGGCATATTTGATATCGTGAGATCGTATCTTAGGCGATTCGTGGACGACCTTGTAATCTGGAACGACTTCACCATACAAAGAGCCACCGCGGCCGGAGTGACGGTTCGGGAGCGGTGTGACGCGAGCTGACTCGGTGCGTAACGCAGAAGGACGCTTTTGGGTTTCCGGTGTAAAGGCATACGACGTCGAGCGTGTAGCAGGTGTCTTGACGCTTGGGGAAGCTCGAGGTGTCAAGCTAGGACGTTCCACACCTCGACGAGTCTTTGGAGATGTCTCACGTTCGTGCCGCATATCTTCAGGAGCTTGCACGAGACGGTATCCTCTGTCTTCCTCATCTTCTTCAACAAGAACCTGATACTTTGTTGACTTGTGTTGAGGGGTTGAGTCTGGGTACTCTGGCGTGCCGGGACTTGAATGGCCGGAGTCATGTATATCTGAATTTTTGAGCTTTGATGACTTTGAGGGTGCAGCCTCGCCACGTCGGTAGTTGGATCCGTTGATTGGCATTGTCTCTGCGCGGCGTATGGACGGGAGCTTAGTCTCCGGTACCGATTGTACGGTTGCCGAGCGCATCGGCTCCCTTCTGGATGGTGTTACAAGATTTTTGAGGCCACGTGGATCTGACGACGAGCCCGGTATACTCGGCCTGCGACTTGAGGGTGGATCTACGATCTCAGTGACCCGTCGGTCTTTTGCAGACAATCGGGGAGGAGTAATGTCTCTTCCTCTATGTTTGCGTTCGGACGATCGTCTTCCAGCGTCCATAGGAGGAGGCGGCGGTGGAGGAGGAGGTGGAGGTGGTGCTGCTCGAGTATTGAATGATGAGGGAACTCTGTCAAAAGTGGGCCGACGCTCCAATGGGACTCTCGCGCTCGATTTGCTGATGTAGTCTTCCGCAGCGCTGACAACTCGGTGGTACTCCTTCGGTTCATAATCGACATCCACTGTCTCTCGCTTGCCTCTGCGCGGCATTTCTTCATGTCTCCGCTTAGGCGTCACTTCACGCTTCGTCGGCCGATAGTGCTCAAGATCAGACTCAGAGTCGGACTCTGACTCTGACTCTGCGTACGTTGAAAACTTGCTTCTCGTCTTCGTATCCGATTCCCTCCGCCTGTCCTTGTCTCGTCTCCTTGTCCGTTCCGAGTAAGCCGCCTTCTCGGCTGCTCGTTGTGCATCCCTGTCCCTCCTTATCTTTTCTGCTGCTATACGTTCCCTCTCTTCCTCTATCTCTCGAACCCTCCTCTTCTCCTCGGGAACACGACCAGAAGATCTTCTCGGAGGAGGAGAGAAGTAGTCTTCCTCGTATTTCTTGGATAGACGCGGCTCTTGATATTTGGACCCAAAATACTCGTCGTCGTAGGCGCGACGCGGTACCCTCTCTTCGTACACACGACCTCCCCGTACCTCGGTAGTAGGCAAATGCCCGCTTCGACGTCCTATATCTGGCGGCATCCGCGGGGATCCTCGCTCAGCCGCCATCTCCGCCCTCAACTCCGCCAACTTTGACCTCTCATCGTATCTTTGCCTACTCGCGTCGTTGCTAAGGATCTCATACGCCTGTTGTACTTGTTGGAATTGCTCGGATTTCTCTTGTTTTAGTGACTCGTCCTGAACCTTGTCGGGATGACAAGTAAGAACAAGCTTTCGATGGGCACTCCGGATAGTAGCCAGCGGTGCATCTCTAGGAACACTCAAGGTCTTGTAAGGATTGGGTGGAAGTGGGTCATCCATAATCGAAGAAGCGTTAAGAGAGGTGAAAGCTATCAAGGAGATCGAAGCATTGAATAGCGAGTTGCTTTAATACCCAAATAGAAGACCAGTCATGGACAAGTACTCTGAGTCTGCAGTGTCAGAACAGATGGAATCCGTACGAATCACGCGTGGCTGGAAGCCCGGAATGTGTGATCTTAGGAAAATCAATGCGTAGTACAGGATGCAGTGATCGCACGGCTTGAAGTATTGAAGTTAAATTACTTGCCGTGGCAGTCGTGGCAGTCTAGGTACGTAGCGGGTATCAAAGTAGCCGACGCCACGGCCAAGGTCGGAGCAGCGAGTGGCGATAAAGCTGACAAAGCTGTTAATGGACTCTGGTGGAGAGCAAAAGAAGGTAAGAGGTCCTGTCGAAGAGAGGAAGAATAAATAGACAGGCTCGCAAAGATGATGTTGGGGTTGTGTTGGTGCTTAAAGCGGTGAGGAGCTGGTTAGGTCGTTCGCGGTGCGACCGACTACCTAAGTATGATATGCGGGACTTTCAGTTCGTCACTTCCTTAGCACTCCTCCATCAAAACAAACAAAATCGCCCAACGTGGTGGCTTCGGTTGTGGAAAAGATGACAATGGCTTGATGATACCAAAAATGAAGTGTTTCGATGTACGTGGTGAGACAGCTCAAGGAAGAACATACGGGGGGGCTTGGTTGTGTTGGAATCAAGGCTTGTGCTGGAATGGAAGCCTCAAGCAGGATGAATGAAACAAAGAGCCAGCCTTGGAAGACAAGTAGTATCGGGCAGTGAAGTGCCAGCAGCAGCAGCAGCAGCTGACAAGGTTATCTACTGGCGACTTGCCTCGGACATTGTACCAGACATGTTTTCACTCCTGTACTCGTTGCGGTTTGAGAGATTTACCAAATCTGGTCCATACACTACAGGCTATCCATTCTTCTCGAGCTGACTTACTCAACGAACTCTCCTCGAAGCTTTCGACCCTTCATCATGATGTCTTACAGTCTTGGAGCTACTTAGATATACAGGCTATGGGGGTTTCCAGCGTTACGACTTACGAAGTAGGAGCGGGCCGGACAACATGTGGCAGATCGACATCCATCATGGCGGGGAGAAACAGCAAATTTGGAGACCCAAAACTCCAATCTGCGGGTTCTGGCGGCTTGGTACAGGCACGACGTGCATAGGCGTGAGCGTATGGCATGTCTGCTGCCAGTCTTTCGGGGTAAGTTTAAGCATGGGCTTCATGTTTCGGCGGTTACAGAGTAGTGTTGCTATCATGCCCAATCATCGAGAGCTCCTCCGGATGTTTTAGAGCATGACGGCGGGGTACGCTGCATATACTATGAATCTATCACAATCGTCAGGACCTATGATGGCCAAGCCGAGAGCGCTGCACTGGATGCCTTCACGAGGGGTTCCTTGAAGTAGTAACAATGGGTATGGCACGATGTTATTGCTGGATATTTGATACTGATTTACGTTTGATATTGCGAACCAACGATCTGGCCTGATCCATCTCTGACATTCTCTATACAGTGAGGCTAATGACACCGTACACCAGCACTTCCTACGCGGCTTCGAACCTAACTTTCGCTGTGCTATTTATCAGAACGCAGGGCAGTGCAGGCGAAACGCCTTCTCGTAACGCCCTAGTTAGATGTGTGGGGGTTTTCAAAGCACTGGAATCTGCGCGCATGTATCCGGCTTACTAGCTACCTTATCGATGTCATTATTTATCGCATTGTGCATAAACTCTCTTTTCCGCAGCCAATACACCGGCCATATATGTGCCAAGTCATTTGGGCAGGATCATCATGACCCAGAACGATCCCAAAAGTCAACGTGGTTCCTGTACCGTAATTGTTAAAGGTTCTATTCTTCCCACGTAGGTAGATCGATATCGACGACAACCGGCTTGTTGTATCTCTTCGTGCTGTGTGGCCAACTGGATGCCATCATGGCGGCATTGATGACGCATGTTTCTCTCCTCGCCATTCTGCCTGAAAGAGCTTCCATATCACAACGCCCTGAGGGTGGGATGCCGCCTTGCCCACGAACGGCCGACGAAACGTCATGGGGATCTGACGTCAAAGTTGACTGAGTATCGGCAGGCGCATCAGCATTTTGAGGAGTCGAAGTTTTAAGGGTAAGCGGAGAGTCTCGCTTGGTCGACGTCACAGTAGAGGCATCATATTTCGATGCAGCCGACAAGGGAGCGTGAGGGCTCCGTTTCCATCTTAGACTGGGTCTGGTATCAGATCCGCTGGGCGAGCTGGACAATTCGGCCATTGGAGTACCCATTGTGGATGAGCCCGTGTTATCTATTGGTTCTCCTCCTTTGCCAGTCAAATCGATGAGGCATTGTTTCTTGTTATCTAGTCCCGGATCTCTCCAGTACTGTACCTCGCTCTCCTTGTGTTTTATGTTTGAGGACTCAAGATCCCATAGGACTCTTTCAGCACCTCTGCCCTCATGAACATGTCCACAAATTGCCAGACATGGCCGGACTCGCCATAAAGTTTGACGGAGTATCTCACAGCCGGCCGCACCACGGTCTTTTGATTCATCGCAGTGATACTTTGGGGGTGTGTGGGTAATGACAACGTGAGTATCCAATGGGATCTTGTCCCATAGGTTAGAAGCTTGTTCGGGATGATAACCAAACGCCCAACAGCCTTTAGCCGGCGAATATGGGGATCCGAAAGCCTTGAAGGTGGTACGTGGTCCTCCTTTTTGGGTGAGACATAACTCAGCGGACTCATGGTTCAGAAACGTGATAGACTTGCAGGCTTTGACTGCCTTCATGCAGGCCTGAGGGTCCTGAGGAATCTGATTATGAAAATAAGAGCCATAGTCCGCGTAAAAGTTGGAATCCAGGGTAATATCATGATTACCTGCTAAGATTAGCTGCCATCATACATACAGTTCCAGGAAAATCCTAGCTACCCGCAATGACAATCTTTACTTCAAATTCCGCTTTCTCGATCCAATCCAAAGTTTTACAGAGCTCTGAAAGAGACCCCTGGTTGGTCAAGTCGCCTGCGTGTATTAGTACATCACCTTTCGGTAGCTTGAAAGCACCATTTGCTGGGTTTGCGTTGTGGGTATCCGAGACACAAACAAATCGTGTCTTTCGCAAATGAGGAGGCATCGAACAATGCCTACTCGTACTACTGATGCTGGGTAATAAAGTCTTTTAATCCGAAACCCCCAATGAACCGCAATCAAGCAAGAAAATCAAAAGGCTCTTTTTGATACAGGGAAACGGAATGGAAGAAAATCAACTATCCGTGTCAAACGAGCGTTTGTTTGCCGGTGACTTTTCTGATCGGCTCTCAAGTAGTCAACTTCTTTTCTCATCACCCGAAAGAGTCTCCAGTCAATATGACTCTTACGAAAGAGAGATCTAAGGCAGGACGCAATCCCTTGCATACTCCCAACTCCGTACCTTGCCTCAGGTCGGAGTCAGGACCTCAGACGTGTTTCCGTAGCAAAGCCCCTTTGGGTTTAAGCAAGACGGCTAGAAGGGTTCACCTAGCACTGGGCTAAACCTAGCAGTGGGACAGCCCTATAGGGCTGAAAATTCACATTTCATTTTTTATCGCTTTAACGATTCGTTTTAGGTGAACTACGTAGCTAATAGGACCTCTTTGGGGCCCTTCTGATACGCATGCCTCGCCCTGATTGGCTATTTGTAGATATTCCGTTATTCCTTTGCTTCTGCTCCTGCTTCTGCTTCTGCTCCAGCTGTCTGACCCGTAGCTTAACTATCAGCTGCTTCTGCTTCTGCTTCTGCTTCAGCTGTCTGACTCGTAGCTTAACTATCAGCTGCTTCTTCTTCTTTTGTCTAAAGCTTGCTGTCAATGTCATTGATGCCGGCGAAGTGAAGAGCTCAGAACCTAGACGTAGTAGATCATTGATCTCTCTATTTCACAGCTTTGTTTGTTGAGCTGAGATTACAACAGCTCGCTTTCAAATAGAAGAAGGTTTTGAAGTAAAGAGCTCAGAATCTAGACGTAGTAGAAAATTAATCTTCTTTTGTCATATCTTTGCTTGTTGATTCTCTCTTCTTTCATCAACAATCTCTTGATTCATGATTCTTGCAGTATCATAATTATTCTTGATTCGATTGATCTTTTTCTTCTTTCTTCTATTTAACTCAAGAAGTTTCTGATTAGTAACATTCTGAATAGTAGATTTCGTCATTGCTTATATTGCTGCTTTACTCATCTTTTGAAGAATTTGATCAGAAGTCGATTCTTCTATTGCTTGTTTAATAAGCTGTTGTACTTGAGAGATATTTGCAGATGTTAGAACGACTTCTAAATCTTTGTCAAAATCAATGTATGTAACTGTAGCTTCAAAAGACGTAGTTGAACGTATGACAATGTTGTACTGCTGTGATTGCTTTAGTTTCTTAACAGAAGAAAAGTGCTGAAGTACTAAGATTGAGCTGAATGATAAAAGTTCTGTAGCTGTTCATGTTTTTCTAATATTCAGTGATGTAATTGTCTCATGTCGAGTCAGTTGATAAAGCTTCAGAAAGTTCATTTTATCGATTAAGTAACTGACTTCAAGTCGAGTAACTCGCTGAACATGAGTCTTGTACGCAGTAGCTAATGAAGCAAAGACTTCAACATCAAGTGATTGAAGCAGATGAGTAATGTGAATCGAAAGACACAGTAAAATGATTTTCTGACTGATGCAATAGTTAATCATCTGAGTAGTGATATGAGAAGCATGATCATCGATTAATAGCATTCAATATTCATTTTTCTGACAGATTTTAGTTTCTGAATCAAAGCATTTCTGTATTCAGACTAGACTCAATTCGTTGTTGATTCAATCATTCTTGCTCAGAGCAATATGATCTTCTTTGAGTACTTCGTATCAGATCTTCTGCTGTAGTTTTTCTTTGAAGATAATTCACGACTTCAAGACTCTTTCATTCATAGATATACACTCAATCAATGAGACTCACTCTCGATTGTCACATTGAGTCATATATGTCACGATTCTAGCCTTGCCAGGCTCAGCCTTCTAGCCTTGCCAGGCCTATCCTCGCTCCGTCACCTTGACTAGTCCCTATTGGGCCTAGCGTCGGCTGAGGAACACACATATGTAGCCAGCTTCTTTCCTGTAGCTACCTTTCTTCCTTAGCATTTATCTTCTAGTTAAATGACACCCATATTGACTCGCTCTATGCTGGCCCCTAACATTAGATAAATGCTCACCAACTACCCTGCTATCGACGTGTAGACGATACGAAATAACCTACTCCGTTTATTCAGAAAATTCGCAAGGGATTCTTCGAATTTGCACCACCATTTTAGACCGCAAGGGATTCTTCGGTTCTACATCCATTTTCACCATTCTATCCGCAAGGGATTCTTCGGATATTACAATCAGCTATTACCAGAAAATTCACAAGAGCTTCTTTGAATTTGCACCAAACCAAAACACCAACCCCCCATCTATCTTTACCTCAACAACTTCTACCTACTATCACCATGGCACGCGACGCCGAGCCAGTTGGGCCCCGAACAGCTCGCCTGCTTAGAAGCACTGCCAATAGAAGAGTCTCACTTCTACCCATCGATGCCCCAGCCGGGGCTGAAGAAGCTACAACACCATGAAACATAAAGAACAAGGAACAATTGTGTCAATGGGTCGCAAACCAGCCCGATCAGATTATCGATATGCTGAACGAGCTCCGAAGTCAGCGAGACCTGGCTCTACAGCTCAACGAGCACTGGATCCTCGTACAAGACGATCACAAAAAGAGAGCGGAACAACTAGAAGCCGCTTTTGAAAAGAACGATGAGCTAGAAGAAAAGATCAACCAGCTACAAAGCGAGCGATTGAACTTCAAAGCGGAACAACGTCAAGCTGATCGGCCTATGCCTCGTCAAGAGACTCAGCCAGCCGAGCATCGAGCCAATCAGAAAGAGGCCTCACCGACCCCTGAAGTCGACCAACGCCCCCGAAGCTCACGAGAGTCATTCACTCTATTCGGTAACGGGAACGGTCATCACAAGTCAACCAAATTTCCGGATTCATCTATCTTCACCGGCACAGGTGAACCTACTTGAGAGAGCTGGACCACCAAGATATCTGACAAGCTCGACGCCAACGCGGACCATTACCCTACCGAAAAGCTTCGTATCGCCTATGTGACATTCAGACTAGGTGGCGATGCTGACGAGCAGATCTATGCAAAGCGTTGTATCGATGCTTTCTCACCCTACCTATCACTGACGGAACTGCTGGAACATTTGGACGGAATATATGGCGACCAGGATAGAAATCGAAAGTGTCGTCGCGAATACAATGCGTTGAAGCAGAGCAATAAGCCGTTCAGCTTCTTCTACTTCGAATTCACAAAGATATTCAGCTTTCTTGACTACGACGACCGAACTCTGATGGACGATCTACAGGATAAAATCAACAATCGCCTCCAGGACGCGTTGTCAGTTTGCCCCATAGAGTTTAGCTCGCTTGATAAGCTCAAGACTTTCCTTCAGAGGGTGAATAATAAACAACGAGTCAATTACCAGCTACGTGACGAGCAACGAACAGTCAAACCGGTAGCAGCTTCGGAAAAACGTTTTGTTCCTTCGTCGACATCAGCACCAGCCTCGGCTACTAGCTATATTCGGCCCGCTACTTTTTCCACCCCCGAACCTGAACGACCAAGAATGTCAATCACCTGCTTCAACTGCAAAGTATCGAGTCACCTTTCAAAGAACTGCCCTCAGCTGAAGGCTAGTACTTCGACACCTCGTGCATTCACCCCTCGCCTCAATGAGATCATCATGCCGAAAGAAGAGGAGAAATTATTTACAGAGAAATCGAAGAATGAGGCAAAAAACTAGTGACTTTCACCAAAGGCGCGATGGAAGATGTGTTAATTTCTTCAACAACGAGTTCATCAGATGACCTCTTTGCTCCGGAATCTTTGACTACTGAATGTGTACTATCTAGCGATGAAATTAGTTACTCATTAAAGTCATTGATTGACACTGAAGCAGCTGACTATTCGTTCATTGATGAATTAACCGCGCAGAATGTTTGTGACCATTTGCAAATCAAATCGTTACCTTTAACCAAGCCCAAGTCAATAAGGGGATTCGATGGTCATTATGCAAAAAAGCTCATTACTCATGCGATTTATCCGAATCTGACTGTTCAAGGTCATATGAAACGTTCCGCCCCTATGCTGATTACCCGATTGAGTCAGCATCAGATGATTCTCGAAAAAACATGAATGAATAAGATCGGGGTAACGATTGATATGAGGAACGATCGCCTTCAATTTCCTGATTCAAAGGCTCATATCGATGCTAGCTCGACCTCTCTTTCTGTCATCAAGAAAATCGCGATAGAACAGAAGAGTTCGACCTCTACTCAAATACTAAAGAGGTCTACCTCTTCTGTCGTCACCCGACTCAGCGAGAAGTCATCTTCATTCAGTAAAATCGTGAAACCACCTAATTCAGTCAACTTCGCTTCGTCTTCCGATTCAATGAACATAGCAATGATAGGGGCTGCAGCATATAGATCACTAGTCAAACGGTCGAATGTGACTACTTTCGCGATCATCGTCACGAAAATCGATCGACTTCTAAAAACAGCTAGGAATAAACTCGAAGATGTAGATCTACAAGAGCTTTCACACGAAGAGGCCTTGAAAGAAGTCAAAGCTAAGCTTCCTTCGAAATATCATGACTATCTAGACGTGTTTGACCGAGCTATGGCTGATCAACTACTCCCTCACCGCCCCTACGATCACAAAATCGAGTTGACAGGCGAGAAAACGCCTCCTCGAAGCCGCCTCTACCATATGTCTGGCTACAAGCTTCAAAAGGTGAAGGATTACCTGATCGAACATCTGAATAAGAGCTTTATATCTTCCAGCTCGGCCTCATACGCTTCGCCCATACTATTCGCCGAAAAGAAAGACGGTAGCCTGCGTTTCTGCGTCGATTATAGGAAGCTCAATGCTTTGACCAAACGGGACCGCTACCCTCTACCCTTAATAGACGAAACTCTCGCTCGTATTCAAGGTAGCAAGTACCTGACCCGATTGAATATAATAGCCGCCTTCAACAAACTACGCATGCATCCGGAGAGCGAAGATTTGACTACCTTTATTACCTCTTTTGGCTCCTACAAATATCACGTGATGCCTTTCGAATTAACCAACGGCTCGGCTTTCTACCAACACTATATGAACGACGTGCTGTTTGATTACCTACATCAGTTTTGCCAGGCCTACCTAGATGACATTATCATCTACAGCAAAACACTGAAGGAACATAAGAAACACGTACGACTAGTTCTACATAGACTACGAGAGGCCGGCCTACAGGTGAATATAAACAAATGCGAGTTTCACGTTCAAGAGACCAGCTTTTTAGAACTATTGCTATCCATCGAGGGACTGAAGATGAACCCCCGAAAGGTACAAGCAGTTGTCGAATGACCTACTTCTACAAATCTCACCCAGGTGCAGTTCTTTATCGACTTCTGCAATTTCTACCGTCGCTTTATAAAGAACTTCTCGAAGATTGTTCGACCAATGGTTCGACTCACTCAAAAAGAGGTGATATTTGAATGAGATCACGCTTGTCAAACGGCCTTTGACCATATGAAGAAACGAATGACTGAAGCATCTATCCTTCGCCATTTTGACCAGAATAGAGAGACTATCCTTGAAACAGACTCATCCGACTACGTCAACGATGACATACTTTCTCAGTATGATGACGAAGAAACATTGCATTCGATGACCTACTACAGCAAGAACCTGAGCTTCGCTGAGTGCAATTACGAGATTTATGACAAGAAGCTACTAGCGATCATTCGAGCATTCGAGCATTGACGACCTGAGCTGAAATTGACTGAGCTACCAATCAAGATGTTCACCGATCACCAAGCTCTGACGCCATTAATGGAGGATAAAGAGCTGAGTAGACGTCAGATGCGCTGGGTTCAAAAGCTCGTTGACTTCAACTTCAAAATCATGTATCGCCCAGGCAAACAAAACATCAAAGCCGATGCATTGACTCGCCGAGCCGATTCAGTTTCTAGAAGCCCCAAGGATGAACGATGTCGCTATCAGCGAACTACGATTCTGACGTCGGATCGGATGAAAATCGCTGACCTGAAGGAGAAAGAGAACGGTGAACCAATTTACCGATTGGTTCTAGAAGCTAATAGAACCAACGAGGATTGTGTTCTACTTCGTGAAGCCGTATCAAAAGGTGAAGCTCAATACGAAGGTACTAAATTAAGGGATTGCCGAGTTCAGAACGGAATACTATACCGGGGTGACCTTCTATGGGTTCCCTTCGATGAGCATCTTCAAATGAAGCTGATTCGGGAAGTTCACGACCAACCTTCTATTGGTCATCTCGGAATTCTTAGAACGGTGGAAGCAATAAGAAGATACTACTATTGGCCCTCAATGCGGAAGACAATAGATAGATATATTCGAAACTGCTACATTTGCCAGCGATCAAAAGCTCCCCGGGATAAATTCAATGGATTACTACATCCTCTACCCATACCCGAACAGCGATGGAAGGACATAGCCATGGATTTCATCACCGGCCTACCCCCTTCTGAAGGCAAAAACGCCATACTAACAGTGATATGTAGACTGTCAAAGGAACGGCACTATATCCCTTGTTCTACTGATGACGAAGGAACCACAGCAGAAAAAACAGCTGAGTTAATGCTTCAGTGAATATATCGGATACACGGTTTACCCGATTCCATTGTTTCGGACCGGGGCCCCCAATTTACCTCCATCCTATGGAAGTCCCTTTGCAAAAGGCTGGGCATTAACCTTCGGCTATCCACTGCCTACCACCCCCAAACCGACGGTCAAAGTGAACGAGCCAATCAGGACGTCGAAAGATACCTTCGGTCCTTCTGTTCGTACATGCAGGATGACTGGGCTAAGCTACTACCCATGGCCGAGTTTGCCGACAATAATGCTCTGTCCTCAGCCACCTCCTCGACCCCTTTCTTCCTAAACAAAGGCTTCCATCCTCGTATGAGCTTCGAACCCGATACAACCGAATATGGAAGCTCCCGTGAACGCTTGCAAGCGGCTAAAGCCGAGGATATATCTGAACATATGAACAAGACCTTGACGTTTGCTCGCGAATCTCTAGCCAAAACAAGGGAACAAATGGTTCAACAAGCTAATAAGCATAGAAAAGAAGTTGATTATGAGGCCGGATCAAAGGTGTTCCTGGACGGACGGAACATCGTTACAGCGAGGCCTTCCAAGAAGCTAGACGACAAAATGCTCGGTCCCTTCACCAATCTAGGTCCCGTCGGCTCGTCATATAAGCTGGAATTACCAGAGACTATGCGTGTTCATGACGTATTCCACCCTGGCCTGCTTCGCCCCGCCGCCGACGACCCCTTGCCTGGTCAAAAGAACGAGCCCCCCGGGCCAATAGTGGTAAACGACGAAGACGAATGGGAAATCGACGATATATTGGATTCCCGCCGTTACCGGAGACGGCTTCAGTATAGGGTCAAATGGAATGGCTATGACAATGACCTCAATTGGTACAACGCTGATGGCGACGAATTTATGAACGCTCAGGAGGTAGTTGACGATTTTCATATTCGATATCCGAACAAACCGCGCTAGAAGCGCTTTCGGCTATTCAGCCAATCAGGATTTAATGGGCCTGGGCCTGTGAAACCATGATTGGGCAGTCAACCGAACCGGGCAGGAAATACATTCATGCGGACATGAATCGTCGAAGGGGGGGGTAATGTCACGATTCTAGCCTTGCCAGGCTCAGCCTTCTAGCCTTGCCAGGCCTATCCTCGCTCCGTCACCTTGACTAGTCCCTATTGGGCCTAGCGTCGGCTGAGGAACACACATATGTAGCCAGCTTCTTTCCTGTAGCTACCTTTCTTCCTTAGCATTTATCTTCTAGTTAAATGACACCCATATTGACTCGCTCTATGCTGGTCCCTAACAATATAAGTCTTTTCATACTTGAAAATCATGATTCGAAGCTTAGCAATGATTCTCTGCATGAATCTCTTTTCATTCATGTTGTAGATATCTTCTATCTCTATTTCATGCTCTTTTTTTAGACTCTGAAAGAGATTGAATCAGTCAGTTAAAATATCGTGATTCTGAGTCATAGCACGCTCTTTGTTAAACGAAGAAATATATACTGTTTTGATTTGCGAATGATGTTTCAGAAACTTCTGAGGTCAATTGACTTCGACTGACTTATCATCACTCTTTTTTATTAGTAGTTCTTTAGCTATTGAACGTACTTGCTTCACACGAGAAGATCAGCCTCAGGCCTGAAGACGTAGAATTCAGTCACGTATAGCTGCTTCTTCGTCGGGGCTAAGTCTTTGAAATTGCGGATTGCGTGCAGCAGCTGTCTTTCGACCATTGATCCGGTTTCAAAGAGTACTACTTGGTATTCCATATTGACGAGCGAGTTTTGCTTGGGAAGGATTTTCGTTGGCTGCTGAAGCCTCGTTCCAACGGGCGTGAGCAAGCGTTATGCGCTCTTCCTGTGAAAGTTCTATATCTTCAGAAGATATGAAGGATATAGGGGGGGTGAGGGGGGTGGCTGCCATCGTTTTGCTGATATGTTGAAGAATTACACGTTGGCAGCAATAAAATATGAAATGTGAATTTTCAGCCCTATAGGGCTGTCCCACTGCTAGGTTTAGCCCAGTGCTAGGTGAACCCTTCTAACCCAAATGGAATTAGGTCATGAGGCAAGTGCATGATTACCTTACTCAAGATGGATGCCGAGTCAAGAGACGCGGAAGCTAGACCCTCGATGGCGTCATCCCGCCGCCCGCATTACAGATCGTCTTTGATTACCCTATCACCACCAGCTCTATTCATATAATACCCTGTGGAGTTCACTCAGATATTCTCTGCTCATTCTTAGACCTTCATATATTACCACCGCCAACATTTCGTTCCTACGCCGATTCTTCGCCTCGAGCGTAAACCCTGCAACAATGTCCGCCGCAAAGACTAAGGCTCAGAAGATCATCGACGAGAATGCTGTTGGTACGAATACTCGTTGTCTCGAAAACCTCAATGGAAGCTAACACTGACATACTTAAGCTGTCTTCAGCAAGTCTTACTGTCCCTATTGCAAAGCTACTAAACAAACATTGAGCGAAATGGGCGCAAAGTTTTACGCCATCGAGCTAGATCAAGTTGGTATGTTCGCTCACGTTTGAATCTTCTGTTGATAGTAGATTCACCATGCTAACGTGCTGAATCCAGATGACGGAGCTGATATCCAAAATGCCCTCGAGGAGATGACCCACCAGCGATCAGTACCCAACATCTTCATCCAGCAGAAGCACATTGGTGGTAACTCGGATCTACAAGCAAAGAAGAGTGAACTGCCTACTTTATTGAAAGAGGCCGGCGCTGTTTAAATTGCTGGCTGCGAAGGTGTGTAAATCGGGAGCTTCGATAGTTACATTAGGAAGATGTACTTCATGAGCATTTTGCGGCCTAAGCACATGACACCAATATCTCATGTCTACTCTGCATCTTACCTAGATATAAGTTAGGAGTTTGCTGGCAATGTACATCCCGGCATTTTACTATGGTCTATCTGCGAAGTACATGATTAGAGTCAATCCTTCCCTGTACAGATTACAGATCATAGATATCTCAACATTGGCCGCTAGTTGAAAGAAATATCTGTATGATAGTTTTTACAATCATAACATGACACAAAAAGTCGTAGGATGGAGCGCTGTTGTATCTAGCTCGCAGTAAGATCTGGTTCAGTCGCATCCCTAATTTCTCATAACCTCAACCATCACCTCTACACATGCAGTCAAAATCATCACCCTAAATCCCATGTCTCGCCAACTTCCCTCACAACTATTCCGCGCCTCCCAATACCTTCGCACCTCATCTGGCACTTGCTCTCACCGTCTCACCTCCCAATCCAGCCTCCTCCGCCCTAAACCCCTCCTCCGCCTACCACGCAACCACGCCTACACAATCCAGCACCCACCCAACGCCTCCACCAGCAAAGCCTTCCCCTCTGCAAAGCTAGCAGCCTACTGCGCCATCTCCACCCTTTTCGGCACGCTCTTCTACACCACCACCCACCCCGAACTCAATGACGCACCGCCATCCATCACTCCAATCAACCCCACCACACTCCCCCCATCACCAACATCCACCACCCACCCAGACGACACAAACCAAGTCCCCACCGGCAACTCCACCGTCCCTTTCTTCCCCCGCATAATTCACCTCCCCCTCACCAGCCCCAACACCGGCAAATCCGCCGCCCTCCCCGCCGGCACCGGCGCCTCCTCCGCCTCTGAAGAATATCACCTCCTCGGCCTCGGCATCCGCACCGTCTCCTTCTTGCGCATCCAAGTCTACGTCGTGGGTATCTACGTCGCGCTCTCGGACCTGGGCAAGCTGCAGGAAGGTATGGTACGCTCAATTGCCGGAGGCACCGCGTCGACGCTTGTGGATGGCGAGAAGGAGGAGTTGCGCAAGGTGCTGCTGGCAGGGGAGGGGAGCGAGAGGGTGTGGGGTCATATCTTGAAGGAAGAGGGGTTGAAGAGTGCGGCGAGGATTGTGCCGGTGCGAAATACGGATTTTGGGCATTTGAGGGATGGGTGGGTGAGGGGAATCGATGCGAGGGGGAAGGGCCCGGGATTCGAGGATGAGAACTTTAAGACCGCCGTTGGGGAGTTTAAGGGGGTGTTTGGGGGGCGCAAGGGCGTCGGTAAGGGAAAAGTCCTGTTGTTGGGCAGAGGGGAGGATGGAGCATTAGGGGTTTGGGTTGAGGAGGAGATGGAAGGGAAGACGGGGGAGATGGAAGGGAAGACGGGGGAGATGGTGAGGCTGGGGGGAGTGAGGGATGAGAGGGTGGCGAGGTTGGTGTGGTTGGGCTATTTGGCGGGAGGGACTGTGGCGAGTGAAGGGGCGAGGAGGAGTGTGGTGGAGGGAGTCATGGAGTTGGTGGAGCGACCGATTGGGACGGTGGAGACGCAGGTGGTGTAATGTAGCATATTTGTCTGATATATTGAACAGCTTCCGCTGCTGTGCAGGAGTGCTCCTTGGTGATACTCTTTTCGTAATTTTTGCCTGCCTTGATCAGATCGCCGCCAATTATCTACCATTTCTCTTGGTTAGCGTTTCTGTCACTATAATACCTTGTCTCGGCCAACGACTAGATTGGCTGACGAGCTGACGAGTTGTAGGATTGGTTAATCGTCCGCTTGGTGCACTAAGTCAATGCGCCGAGAAGCTCATTCGTGGTTCCTCAGTTCTGAGCCCAATTCTGTAGCTGTTCTAAGTATTTTGCGAACAATTTAACTTGGACTTGGTTTTTGAAAATTTCGATCACTTCTTTTCCGATAATCTCAGACCGTACTGTTCTAGTTTTGCAAAATTTTCTCTAAGTTTTGCTTTATACTTTCTGGAAATAATGTTTCTCGAAGCCTGCTTCTACTGGATAGCCGATATGAAGCCGCACTCTTCGCTTGTCATCCTGAAGTACCTTACCTGCCCATTGACAGTTCGTGGATTAGCTCTTTTCTCCTTCTAGATGGTTAATGCCTCGGTGACAGAATGGATCCGTTGTCAGTTGCAGCATCGATCGCCGGACTCTCAATAGCCACTGCCCAGATTGTATCCACCGTGAGGCTGATATGGACTTCCATTAGCGATGCGCCCAAGTGCGTACAAGAGGTTTCAACAGAAGTTACGGTCTTCGGAGCCTGCTTAGGCCAGCTTCAATCATTCCTTGGAGGCCTGGAAACCATACATCACTCGCGTGCGGCGCTTCTGATGGTGGACCAAGTTGTTGTCAGCCTCACCGAGTGCGTGCTGGTGGTCTCTGAATTACAAAAAATATTGGATCAAGTCAGAGTAGAATCCAAAGTGGATGTTTCTATACGTATCGTTAGCCGGATAAGCATCGTATGGCGCGAGCAGGAGATTAAGGACGTCTTGGTAAGGCTTCGAGCCTCGAGAAGCACACTTCATCTCATGGTTGCAATCTTGACATGGTGCGAGATTCCACTTCCAGATAGCCCCACGGACTAACTAGTGGCGTCCAGCTCTTCTGTTGAGGAGGCCAAACGCTCCGTGCAAGACCTCCATAGTCTGACAGAAAAGCTTTTGGAGCTGAACCAGACAATGTCGAATAGGTTGAATGGCCTTAAGTACCAGGGTTCCCTCTGTGTTTCCTCTAGCATTGAAGATTCCTCTGACGCCTCGACGATAAGACCTATACGAGACACCGACACTTCACCAGATCCGCAGGAGCTGACTACTAGTCCGTCATTTGGTTACTCTTTCGACGAGGACCTCCACATGTCTCGAGTCTACCAACGTGTGCGGATGCGTGGTTCTGGCGGCTCGTGCTTTTCCAAGGATGCACCCACTGTAGGCTGGTCCTTGCTCTCCGGTCTCAGTTGTTCCGACGTCTCCAATCTATCCGTGCTAGGCCTTTTAATCACGACGGCTGAATTATATAACGGGGGGCTCTATATCGACCAAGTCCGTGAGAGCAAACCATCGGACTCGGACGAAACTTATACTAAGCCGTCATTACCGAGGAAACATGTTCGTCATAGTCGTTACGGCGACAATTTTAGCACGATCGTCCCCGCCAGACCGCGTTTCACTATCAGAGTTATTGGGCAGGTTATTGATAAAGGAAAAAGACTGTATCTTCGTAGGTCCGGAGAGATGCATGTTAGCGCTGATCATGATCGAAGCCACCGCGCTCAGTATGACATGGACATTTGGCTATCGAGCAAGACTATGACCTTTCGAGATTGAGGAGAGATCGATTGAATAAGATGAAGACGCGGAGTTCAAAATCATACATATAATGTGCTCTCTGATTGGTCTTCGCGACAACACCGATCATCAGAGACAAAGCTATGTTCCACCGCCACGTCCACGCACTACTTCCTCACTCACGCTCTACAAACCGCTCGCCTCTCAAGCTCACCCCAATAATACGCTCCCATCAAACAACTCTCTACAGCCCTCCTTCTTCCCATCCTGTCAACCTGTCCTTGTCGAATTAGACTCAAGTCAATTAGGTATATTCCAATTTCAACACTCACGCCATACACTACAGACTTTATCAGACAGCTTCATATTTCGGCTTCAAATATGAGAAGACGATGCTTTCTCATGCGGAATGGTGGAATGGATTTTGATGTTTACGTAAGATCTTGCTCAAGAAACGGCTTTTTAAATGGGAAGACCTCCTCGCACAAACCTACTTTTCTCGTCCTACCCACTCTCGAAAGACGAAACTCGAAATGGCTTCTCAACTCCCAACCTTCGACTCTCCTCCTCCATACCATGCTCCCACGCACAACATACCTCAACCGCGCTCTCCTGATCTCCAAACCCCGAATCGCTTTTCCGAACCAGTCAACACGAATAAATGGAGGGGCTTCGTCGTCAAGTCGCTTAGAGATCTCTTCCGACCCAGAGCACCAGCGGAACATAACGATTTTTTTACGTGGAGACGCCAGCAAGCCCCCAGGTTAACGGCTTCGGCAAAGCAGTACAGATTGACCCTAATCTGTAGTACGGTCTGCTTCTTGGCAATTCTTGTCGTCGTGATCCTTATCTTGAGCAACCGCCCCAGCTAAGGATCGTAACGCGAAGGTAGGAGAGACAGCCAATTTTTTCAGTCATGTGTACTGACGGCCATACAGAGATGACGAGGTATGTGACCGTACCCTTCGTCGCCGGCAAAGAAGATGGGGGAACGGAAATAGCGAGTCAACGAACGGATACAGCCGTCACCGAATTCTTTACTATCTTTCTTTTTTCCTTGAATCGAGCAAAGATCGTGAAATTGAAGGTCGGCGCTTCTCTCGTGGAACCTACGGTTATCATTCAAGGGACTGGCCCACCATTTGTGCTCATAAAGACAACCTGCACACTCGCCATCGCCACACTTGCCGTAAAGATCTGGATCCTCGTTGCCGTCGTAAACAGCGCTAAACAGGCACTGAACACCCCGCTCCACAGCACAATGAAGGAACAGTCTCATACGAGGGGATCTGATATAGTAGAGAGCGAAGACGGAGGCTGTGGGGAGGAGAGAAGAGAAGATAATGGTGAGGTTGGACGTGGAGCGGTCCGAGGCCGCCTCGTCGTAGAAGACGAGGCCAAACTCTTCATCTGATTTCTGTTGGGTTGCAGTCAATAACGTTGTATGTTATTTCAAGACAATATTGCAGACCTACTTTACGTTTACCAAAGAATTTGTGGATGCAATAGGCCAGGCTGTCATTCATCCCTTTTGCGACAACGTCATCACTGGTTCGGCGAACATTCAAACTGATGAGATCTTGGTTTTTTCGTTTTCTAGACTCATCGACCTCCCAAGGCGTATTCTCAGGAGCTTCGAGCCAGCGGCCGCCAATATCGTCACTATAGAGGTAATTGAAGAGATCGTCGGCGTCATTGTCACTGGGCGTAAGCAACTCGTAGATTTTGTTGTGCTCTGGGATCATCTTGTCTGTTATGCTCTGACGTTGGCAGTCAATACAATGCTCAATAACCGAAGGCATTAAACATGGTCCACAACGAAATTACCCACCTACTATATTGGTCCAGCTTATCCCTAAGCTCCACAGCTCTGTCCCACTGCTTCTTCCCATTGCTTGACGCCTTCCGCTGTGATATCCTCCTTCAGCATTACGTTTGTTCCTCTTTGATACTAGGAGTAGCTGAATTCTGAATCTTTCTTCCTCAGACCGAATCCTAGCTTCACGAAGATGTAGACTAGCGATGTCCCCATTGATAGCATTGATGCTATGCAGGACCCTCATATGCCTCTGAATACGCCTCTGAGTACGCCAGAGACAGAACCCTTAAGCATTAGCCGCGCCCAGGAATCTGTTTTCGATGTTAAGATTGGACCGGAAGATTTTGACTACCCCGTAAAGGAAGGGAAAAGATCAAACCTCTCCTGAATCGAGGGGTGAATCTCTAGAGAACATTGATGAATTTCAGCCTCAGGCACAAGGAGTGGTATCCGGGAACATCTCCAACTCAACATATGGAGCCGCCTCACAGGCCCTATCTCAATTTGTCAAATTCTTTCCTTGACTCCTGCCCAACGTATCCTGATCTGGCATGTCTCGAATTCTCATCTCCCCTTGATTGTTGAGAGTACCCGTGACCCTACAGTCATACCTCTCATTGCCAGCAAACAAGATGGAATGAAGGTTACCCTCTGGGCCACAATGGATACTGGTGCCGACAAAAATCTCATCTCCTATTCTCTTATCGCCAAGTTAAGCAGGAACAGTGACGTGAAAGAGCATGATGGCGTTCTTTTCCAGGAAGTGCATGGCGAGACATTTCCTAGAACGCATTCCATCGAACTCGACTTCTCCACCGGCCTATCGGATCAGCACTTTTCCGAGACATTCTATATATCATCGACCCAAAGGTCGCATCTGACAAAACTGATGCCACCGGAAATGCAAGTATTGCCAATGACTCGAGAGTTCCCAGTCATCCTTCTTGGAGGACCCTTCCTTAAGCATTCCCACACACTAGTGACAGACGCCGACTTTGAGAATCCAGAAAATCCTGAGTATGAAGTACTAGTCGACCCCCCTCCAGCGGGACGGGAGTCCTGTCACATGTCTCCCTCCAGAGCCCTTGTCAAAAATTTAGCTCCTGCGCGGTCTGTTCGGAGATAGAATCCGGCAAGAGGCCCACGGGCGGCTTTAGGATGTCGTTTTCGAGGTTGGGCGAGTCTAGAGTTGGTCCTTGTGGTTTTTTCCTGCCACTTTTTTGACCGAGATGTGAATGACTTGTTCTACGCTTCAAAGATTGTAAGATTACTTCACCCACATCGTTGAGACCAATGTTTTATTCGTACAGCCCAAATAAAGGTGTGTGCTCGCTCGTGAGGAAATGACAAGGCCATCTTTCATATTGATAGCATGTGGTCGCATCGTTTATGGACCACTGTTCATTGACTTTAGATGCGTCCCAGTATGATTAGAGTTTGATCTGCTTTTGGATACCTTCAGTAGCCTGGTCCATGAGTGTATTATCGACTATAGGTTCTTACTATGCATATCCTAACGTTATGTTTCCATTCTCACCACCCACGACACATCTCTCAGCTGCACCTCCAGTGGCCGTCGCGTTCCAGATGAAAATCATGCGGCCAGTTTTCCATCTATTAAGATCAGCAATATCATCAGAGGGCCATGTTCCAACGTTTATAATCTCAAAGCTTTTGACGTGCTTCATGCCTAGCTCCGATGGAAAAAGGGGTTTCTATATAGCTGCTCAGCCACCGTGGAAGGCCAACGTCTGTACCTTTACGTTTCTGGTACCAGACATCTATGATTGGGCACTGGAGGCGCTGTGACTGGCCCACCAGAACACGCGTCTTCTTAAATGTCGAGAAACTGTTTTGATAGAACCCCTTCACTAATGTCATGAGAGACAGTGGCAAATGGTGGATTTCTCCGATTCTGGCAGTAGAGGACCGTCGTACGATGACATTGATGAATCCAGTGCCCAAGGACTTCCGGAGCGCCTTTCCTGATGTTCCATCGCCGACAGCATAACGGTAGATGAAACATGCGGCAAAGGTGGTCTCGTCATTAAAGTCGAAAGCAATCACTGTTGGAATACAAGGTCATACGGTCGCATATTGATATATTGGTTGTTGCTGGATAGGAGTCTATCTAGGAGGTGGAAGGTGAGACCTCTCAAATCACAGCTGAAATTCCAAACCTGCAAGAAGGGATGTAGCGTTTCTGCTGTTCAGAAAAATCTATGCATTTTCAAGCTGAGAACGACTTCTGCATAGGTTTATGGCTGAATCGTGATATCTTTCCTCGTTGATTATGTGTGCCTTTTCTTGGTATATGAGGGTCAGATGGAGCATGTGTGGACAACAGGAGGAAGCTACGAAGGGAGGAAGGAGATGAAAACTCTGAATCCCCTAGCCCCAGCCCTATATTCTAGGGCTCGGAGTGGAGAGATTACTAACCACGGGTAACAGTACTGTTCCCCTATTTCCAACCCCTTTATCGCAGATGTTCCTTCGTTCTCTCAGAATGCAATCCCTACTGAATGAGTAAAGGATAGTGAGGTAAACCACTTAGGGCCCTGCCTCCATAATAGATCGCATTGTATTGCAGGGGCGCAGCATATCGACGTTACGCGAGCATGAACTAGCGCGGTAAATTTGAACGAATTGGAGCTCAGGGCAGTAGCTTCGATCATCTCTCAGCTCTTCAACAAGTCGTCGTTCGGCTCATCACTAAAGATCGGACGTTAAGGTAGGTATTGAATCTTCCGCAAGCTTACGGTTGAAGGAGTCATAGGCTCATAGCATGCCTGAGAGACTGCAGAACACATTTCAGCTCCTGCAAGCATCTATCCACTGCGGTTTGTCCAACTCTAATACCGAGTAATTCCCAAAACAGTGCGCAAGCGTGGCTCAATTGAGTCCTTGCCCGAGACCTTGACCGTTACGACTAAGGGTACTTGCATCTGAAGGTACTTGAAATGGGTCCCTTCCAGCTCCCTGGGAGGCTTAGCTTTTTCCCATATCATCCTCCTCTCTGCTCTCACTAACGTTATCATATGTTTCAACTTCTGGATTGACGTTTCTCTTTCGTTGTCTCTCAAGCATCATGAATCTCTCCCCAATTAGCTATCGCTTAATGGTTCGCAGCACCATGGTGTGCCTTCTTTTCAGCCATGCTATCCAAGCTCTAAACGGTGTGTGCTTCCTTCATTACTAGATCTCGTATTACCTTTCTTCGGTCACTACACCTCTAGTCTCCAGGGTTACTGAACGTCGATGTGTACGCTTTCACAGGCACAACGTTACTTCAGAACACTTCCTCTACATCACAGTTGACTGCTAGCTTTCCAAATTCGAGAGGTTGTATCTTCTCATACAGTGGCTCAAGTCCCATCTACACATCTGGTTCCACTGTGTTCCCGCCCATAACTAGTGGTGGCCCGTCTCGAACACTTCCTTGCAATTCGTCCTTGCAATTCGCATTTTCCTGTGAAAGGGCACACTGTTCATCTATCGCGGCATTCACGTCATCGAAGAATGCTTCAACTAGTAGCCTGCAATCGCCAATACCGACAGCGCCAGCAACCTTGAAATACAAAGATCCCAACCTCACGGGCTGTTACGCAGGAACTGGTGGCTCGACTACCTTCACTCTGACCAGTGGGGATCAGATCTTGTTGAATCCTGAAAAAGGTCTCTTAACTAACATCGGAGCCGAGCCGCAGACTTATACTTACGCATGCTCTGAATTTTTTACTATGGGATTGATACCATGGCATCTCAAATTGAGCTTTGCAAGAAGCCCCGCTTGTGCATCCTATGCTCGAGATATGGAGGAATTTCAGAGCGCGCAATTGTCAGCCACGTCTTGGAAATTAGACCCGAACCCATACCCGCCTGGAGTCGTGAACGGCGACGCTCACATCCCATTTAATTGCTGTGGTGGCTGTAAACTATTTGCGCCGGAGGTTCAGGTATATCACTGGCCCACAACCTCATCTGCTGACTGCTCTCAAACCAATGCGACCATAACCTCCCATGCGAGGTTCTCTACTCAACAGAGTCAAATCCCAACGCCTGTGGACCTAGGTCGGTCGCACGCCCTAAGTTTCGTCGTCGTTGACGGATCAACCCTCATGTTCCCTTCCCTCTACTTAGCTATCCACGGCGCTGTCAGTGTTCACGACTCATGTGGTGTCAAAGGTAATACTCACTACAACCCCACCATCGCCGTACCTTCAGGGAGTCTCTCAACAATTTCGTTTTCTAGCACTTTCGTTGAGTTTGCTGGATACTCGCCACAAACGGGGGTATATGATCCTGCAGCATGTCGCACGTATGGCCTTAACAATGGCAGCACCACGTCCTTCCTCGATGGCCATAGTGGGATCCAGAGCTGGATAACTAGTGTCTCTTACTCTTTTGGACCTCCATATAACCCAATCGTGCTTCCACCGAAACAATTGACTGCGCTCGATCCGGAGTGGGAAGCCTGCACATCATGGGACAACTATGGCGAGAACGCTTACGATCTGGTTTTCGGATTGTACGATCCACCGCGTGTGCTGACTCCAGCAGCTGCTATGGCCGGGCCATCCACCACTTCCTCAGGACCCGTAGTTCAAAAGACTTCTCAAGTACCTCAACCTGCAGGGCCGGTATTTTCAGCAGATCCGAAGATCACTGCCAGTCCCCAAACTGCTGCTAATCCAAGTCCTCCCAAGGACCGTTCATCTGATGAAGAGACATCTACTGCTGGCCTGGCGGGTTTCATACTACAACCCTTTCAACCCGCTTCCACTGAAAGTGTGAATGAACATGATCCTGCAGACCCCACTGGAAGTTCTGCTTCGCTCAGCCTGAATCAATTGATGATACCCCAGGACCCGGGCAAGAACCCACAGGATTCAGACCCACCTTTCAGCACCATTGGCAACACTCCCTATTATCTGGCTCCGCCTATCACTATCACATCTTCCAGCATCAACATCATCTTAACCAATCCTCTTGGAAGCAGTCCGCCCATCTTGACGATTGACGGCAAGACATACACTGCGAACCAAGCCTCCCAATACATCATTGGGAGCCAAACCCTCTCTCCAGGAGGTTCGACCATCAACATCAATGGCGTGGCTTACTCTCTAGCTCCTTTCGCCACCCAACCTCCCAATATCGCGAGTATCGTTTCAGCACTCTCGTCAAACAGCGAGCCAATCTTAACAATAAACGGGAAAGAATCCGCGGTAGACTTAGCATCGCACTATATCATTAGCAGCCAGAAGCTCATTCCCCATAGTCCTACCGCAACAGTCAACAACATTCCTTATGCCATGCCATCTTCGCCAATCGCCATCATATCGGGTGACAGCATCGTAGCTTTGGATCCGAAGAACACTGCCGACCCGGGCGTTCTCTCTATACTAAGCGCTACAGGCTTCAGAAGCACTAACCCAATCCATATTTACAATATCGATGGCATTCCCTTAACCGGCGATCCAAATGCTCTCGCTGTGGCAAGCACGACGCTAAAGCCCGGCTCGCCAGCTCTTACAGTGTCTGGCCACACACTCTCCCTGGCAATTGGCGGTGCGCTTGTCGTTGACGGCGCCACTAGTACTTTGGCACCTGCGACGTCCGATGCACTCACGAACGATGGAACAGCCGGTTTTACAACAGGGGGTTCGGGCTTCAAAAGCACTAACCCATCTCAAACTTACAGTATAGACGATACCTATCTGACCGGCGGTCCGAATGCCCTCGCAGTCAGCGGCACAACGTTATTGCCCGGCTCTCCGCCTCTGATTGTATCGGGCCACACCCTCTCCCTAGCAACTGCGGGTACCCTTGTCGTCGACGGTAGTCCAACCGTCCTGGCATCTAACACACTGTCAGCTTCACTTTTGAATGATGTAGCTCCTACCGCGGACGCTTCGGCCTTGGGGAATGGGAGTAACAAGGATGCTTTTACAGGTGGTGTTGATTGTGGAAAACCGACGAGAGCTGGGTTAAGAATGCTTGTTCTGATAGTGTTGACATTTCAGCTTGTCGTTTAAACCTGAACTGCTTTTTTGTTTTATACAGACTTACATGTGATTGTAATAGACTTGTATTTCTGTCATGCGCATGAATAAACGTCTAAAGGGCGAGAGTAACGAATTACAACCAGTATAAAGTGAACTTTATAGAAAGCTACTTTTACATGACACGACTGTTCAGATTGTCCCTGCCATCATCGCCATAGATCCAACTACAAAAGCCTTGCACAACAAGGCGAGTGGGGCAAAAAGACCAATTCCAACTTTCCATACCAAAAACTCCTAACTTCAGTCCGCCAGGACAACCTCCTCGAAAGCGCGCACACCCTGCCGAAACCCATGTTCCAACTCCCACAAAAACTCCGCTTTCTGCCCATAGTCCAGCAACCTCTTCCGAATCCACAGCTCCAGCGCCCCGATCGTATCGCCTCCGCTCCGCGCCCCTTGCACGCCACCATTCGCTCTCATGCCAAAGAACGCCGAGGCGTCGGAGAAGCCCAAATCCCAGCCTTGCACGAATCGCCAGTGCTCAAAGTGCCCTCCGGGTGTCATCTGGTTCCAATAGCGACTGTGGCTTACCACGGCCAGAGCTCTCTTGTGTGACTTCACTTGCTGAGCTCTCGAAAACTTTGTTATCACGTCCTCGAAACTTAGGCCTAGTTCCTTGGGCGGTACTACCACCCCTTTCTTCGTCATTTCAAAGAACCCCCATTCGCCACCGTCCATCCACTGCATCCTTGCGGTCCAGAAAAAGGCACCAGCACTTCTTCGTCTCCACTGAGCCTGCTGTATCTTGCCAAACTGTCGGATAATATCTTCTTTATTACCAGGAGATCTATCCCAGGTCTTGCTGTCTAGGACGCAGCTCCACTCGCCAATGATAACTTGAACTGCGCCGTTGTCGACAACGCTCCCTGATTTTGCTTGCACTTCTCCTAACTCGGTAGGGATACGGGAAATTATTTGGTGTGCACTTCGATCTCGGTCTTCCTTGGAAAAGGTGTAGTACTTGTGAGTATCTACAACCACTGGACTCGAGCCACCTTTAGAGGCGTTGGCATCAGCAGCCCAGGAGAGCGCTGTGTTGAGATCCCACCCATCGCTAATGTACAGAGGAATGCTATCGTCGATCATTGCGATGGAATGATTGACTGCTGAGTACCATCTATACATCCCTTCCGCGGCCCACGCTGCTTCATTGCACAGCTGAATCCCTATGCATCCGTGCACGTTACCTCGATGGACCTCTCCAGCGATGAATGTGAGACACCTTATTGCAAGCGCCAGGTTTGTCTCATTATCCCACAGCTCAGCCTTTCCACTCGATGTTCCACCATGATCGTTTTCATTCGCACCGCCTGGAAGAGCATGCAGATCGAGAAGAGTACCGATGCCATGAGCGTGCAGGCGAGCACAGAGTTCGAGAACGGCAGACCAAGCTGAGGTATAGATCTGAGAAGCGGCGCCATCGAAAGGGGTGTTGGAGGTGAAGGACGGCCCAAGGGTGAAGTACCCAATCGGAAGACGGATGGAAGTACAGTGCGCTGTGCTAGCAAGGAAGTCGATATCGGCATCGGAAAGGAAGGAGGACCAGTGGGCTTCCCACATTGCTTTTGTAGACTCGACACCATGTGCGGCTATAGAACTTGTAGAAAGGTCAGTCAAAGAATTATGGAATACCAGTCTGGGAATGATGAACATACGCCTCCACGGCGTCTAACTCGCTGTCCCCTCTCGCCCCAGACTCGAAAAGGCCAGGCCACAGCCATTTCTCGAGGACAAAACAACTGCCAAGGTTGGCCCCATGATGGTAGCGGTATCGGAGGATGTCGAGGGCCGTGGGGGGTTTGATTTTTGACTGCGTCTCTTGCTCCTGAATGGTCAGCAATTTGTCGCTCTGGGAATCAGAGCACGAATCAGAGGAATGCGATCGAGTATCGGAGAAGGCTGATTTGGCTTTGCCCATGAGCTTCTTCATGCTGATGAGATGCGTGCAGTGCCGAGGCACGGTCGCGTGGAGGAGACGACCTCAGTGGACGGCCCACTGGTTAGATTGGAAGTTGCCATGCGCCAGCGCCAGCAAGCACAACCGCATGATGTATTTAAGCCTGTACAGGAAGGGGATTTTCTTCCAATGTGGATTGGCCTCCGAGTGATTCGGATTCCAGAGGACGAGAGGTACAGGTTGTCAGCCTGACTAATCGCTAAATCTGGGCTGCCCTGGCTGTCAGGGACTGTCCATTCGTCAATTGGCTCTGACGAACACCACTCTTTACGAATTGACACTGACTTCTCTAAAAGCACCTCTTTCGGCTATCGAGTGACTGCGTATGCCTAGATACTTTTTTCAAAACGCGTCTACCGCTCCTGCATCGATGACTGCCATCTCAGACAGTCACTGCTGTCAGGAATCTTACCAGAAGATAGTCGACATCCTTTTTCGCTTCCCTGTCAACAATACAGCTGTGCAATCATCGATTTGCCGTGAGCATGAGTTATCTATGAAAACTCGAGAGCCCGTCTTTCTTCAATGGCAGGCAGACCTTGACGAAATTGTACCATCTCTGCCCAGCTTATAATTAGCAATCCGAATACCTTGGCAGTCTATTGGACAGTCAAATTTGCGGCTGCGGGAAGGGAATTAGGAGACGGCGTGGATTTCTGGGATTTCTTCTCACCTCCAAGCTTATCTTTGCTAACAGTGTCCAACAACACGAAGAATCACCATTATACTAAGAGTGGAACATTCAGTTAGCTGCATGGGGTAGATTCATTATCCTGTTGAGATCTTCATCTTGAGCAATACTACCCGCGGGCCCTTTTCTTACGAGTCCTTGCGTATTACAATGCTGTACCACGGGGCTACTCTTTGATTCACTCACGTTCCCCCTTGGAAGGACTGAACCAGCGATCGAGGAAGCGCCTTGTGGGCCCTTGGAAAAAGCGCCTCCCACACAGGCTTGGCCGTTTACTACGTCTTGAGTTTTTCTAAGCTTCGAGGGTTTCATTTGGTATGGGTGAGAGAACTTAGAAGTCGTATGGCTCATCTATTTTCGCTTTCACGAAGCACAGTTGCAAAGGATAAAGCATCGAAGCTAGATGATATTTTCAGCATCTGACCTCCAGAATCGAGCCATTAGCAAGGCAAGGCCAAGCCTCAGGCTTGAAAGTCCTATCGATGTCGCCACTGTTGCACGCCATCCCTTTCTTCATAGACTTGTTAGCTTTCAAGAACAATACTAAGGACCCCATCTAGATATGTCACTCCCCTTTCTATTTCTCTGATTCTCTGAGCTAGTGGTTGTGGTCCAGGCAGAGGCACCAAATACGCTCTTTGTGCAGCCCTATCTTTGCTTAGTATTGTTCTCAACTTTAGCTCTCGATTTTGCTGCCCTTCTTTGTGACCGAAAATCAACCACGCTCGCCATGATAGATGTTTCTTTATACAGCCACGCGCTACCACTAAATCGATGCAATATCATCAGTAATTTCTGTCGTAGTTATAAACTCGTATCTCTTCTATAAACACCAGCATCAATCTCAAGCCAACTGTTCATACATTCATTCCCTTTTTAACCTTCAGTCTTTACCAACCGAACAGGCTTCGGCAACGTTTTATCACTTTTCTATCTTACCAATATACCTAATACTCTACATCAATTCACAGAAACAAACATGCGTCTCTCCTCACTCCTCGTCGCTACCCTCGCTGCTCTCAGCTCCGCCGCTCCTATCGAAGCAGATCCCGCCCAAAACGGTACCGCCCTCGAAGAACGCAACGGCGACCCACCCCAAGCTACATTGTTAGTCCTCACCCTCCTCCCAACCCCTTCCTTTCCCCCTTCGCATCTTCATCCCACCCCCACCATTACACAAACAACACCCCACTAACACTTCCCCCCTTCCAACAGCTTCTACGACGACCAGTGCCGATGGGCGGGCGACCATATCTCCCTCCGCCCGGACAAATACGCCACAGGCACTCCCGTCGGCGGTCCCTGGGGAACGCGCAGCGCGTTGTTCACGTCGACCAATGGTCTGATCAGCTGGACGATCGAGAGCGGGCCCAAGGGTCATGCTAAGGATAAGGTCGTTAAGCCGAAGGTTGGGCAGTGTGTGGCTTTTCAGAATGAGCTGTATGTGACGGGGGATACGAGTTTGACGATCCATACGTGAGGGGGTGGGGCTCTAGGAAAGTGATCCGTTGTTGTTTGGCTTTCAGCTGGGCTGTCGGGATTTGCATACTTTCACCATCCAGAGTCCGACGTTCTTGGGGTCGTGCTTGTGGGTATTCTAGGGTATTGAGGTTGTTGTGCTGCAACTGGATTTGGTTCATCATGCTTTTCCTTCTTCTTCTTTCCTCAAGCTGGAAGCCTCGGTGTCTCTACACATATTCGCAATCGACAGGGTCGGTCAAGTAATTCAGATCTTACTTTTCATCATGCATTTTGCTCGTAGCCTAAGTCTTTGTTCATTCCAGAATCCGGCTATATGAAATGCTTAATTCTGATGGAGGTTAGCACATGCTTTACAGCGTTCTGTGATACTCTTCGGTTCAATATCTAGATACTGTTGCTTAATCATTTCCACTCGTGCTGGTACGAATTATACGTTATCTTAATATTTCAATATCGAGACGTTGTTTGCTGAACCAGCCATGTAACGGTATGGAAGAATTGCACCTATTCACGTGGCGATGTTGCAAAATGAGAATTGGTTGATTATTACAGTTAAAGGCCCATTGGAAGTTTTTGCTTGAAGGTAAACTGGCGACGCGAGATCGGGCACCATAAAAGCGTACGTATCATAAGGGCAGGCTGTTCGTTTGCTAAAGGGTTGTGTCTCGCTACTCTGGGGATTGAATAGTCGGGATCGTATCTGTGTCGTTCATAGCAACCTCCCCTGACTGTTCATAAACTTTTATGTGATTGATCAGCCAGTAAGCGTTTTGGTAAGCCGACGGGTTATTGGCGACATACTGATAGCAAGACGGTGCGGTGCGGAAGCAGTCCGATCTGTAATAATCGTCCAGGGCTAAAAGAGGGCAGAAGGTGATATATATCCTCATATTTGGCTCCTGCTTCTTGTCCATATTGACTCGGCAATCTCCGAGGTACTGAGCTCGGGGTGGACCCCATGTAGTTGGATCGACAATGGATCCGTTTTTGACTTCGATAGGCGCGCTGGCGCCCATCCAAATCCAAACGTTGACCATGTCTGCTCGCCACTCGAAAGCATATGTGGCCCCGCCCTCGTTGTTGATGGCGCTGGCAAATGGACCTGTGTCGTCTTCAGCACGGACTCGAATAGTGTCGTTTTTTGCTTGAAAGCATTTACTACCGGCCCGTGTCTGCGAGCCAGGGTGCTGAGCTTGGATTGATTGCGAAGGATTCAAACAGGCTGGCCGGATCAATAACTGCCAGCCGAATTGAAGACCAGAGTCCACAGGCCGCTGTCGGTGCATGCAGGATATCAAGGATATATGGGCCTTCGCTCAAGTGTACGTAGGACCAGAGATTTACGCTTCGGCGACCGACTGAGGAGTCTGTGGGTAATTGATCTTTGTAATTGACTCCAATGTAGGTTGATCCGTTTCTGGTCGCAAGAAGTCCGCCCACCGTCGCTTCCTCGAAGCCAATAGTCTCCACGAATCCCGTCCGGAAATCCGTTTTGTTATTCACATCATAATCAAACTTCGAGGGTCCAGTGAGAAGGGACTTATCTAAGATGGTGTGTTTCAAGGCGTGTGGTTGCGACGACATTGCTTCAAGGACGAAGAATACAAGGATAAAGCTAATTGTAAGGCCGATAGATATGCTCCTAGGGATTCCATAAACTGTCCTAATCTTCATTTTCGCGATGATAGCCGAATCGGATATGCTTAAATCAAGTTAGGGATAATAATATTGAGTAATATGCATTCGACGTAATACGTAGTACACGTCTCCTTGAGTATAATAAAGGCGCCGGCAACAAGCCTTCCCAAAGCTGTTTTAAAGAGACAATAAGCAGTGGTGGCCACGAACAAAGAATAAGCTTATATAAGATATGAAGGAGTTGCTTCAAGGCGATTATTCCGGGCGGCTCAAGCGCAATCAACGCCCATGTCTTCGTTCCTCCTTCGAAAACCGCAATCGATGCTCGGGAGAAGCTAGGAAATCCTAGGTGAGATTGGGAAACTTTGAAGCTCGTACTATGTAAAGGCTCACTCAGTCAACGCGCTGCCAGCCGAGCATGGTGGGAAATTGGGCCTTGAGTGGATGAGCGAAACGGATACTGCGACTTCAGGTCCGATTTAAAACCTCGCATGCAGACAACTTAGGACGTGCAATTCCGAAAGCTTGGATTGATGTACTTTCGAGACTTTGGGCTACCGTGCTACGACGTGACAGAAGATCCTTTTCCGGGAAGCCAATGAAATCGTA
>JAABUL010000703.1_pt1 | contig 69988 bp, 52 predicted proteins | sample 5559151 | NCBI WGS metagenome assembly JAABUL01 (sample SAMN10711876, study PRJNA513368) | rock metagenome | isolation source: Antarctica rocks | place: Antarctica: Victoria Land, Pudding Butte sud | reverse complement strand
CTCGCGGGCAAACTTCAGTGTTTTGTTCATATGTTCAGATATATCCTCGGCTTTAGCCGCCTGCAAGCGTTCACGGGAACTTTCATATTCGATGACATCGGGTTCAAAGCTCATACGAGGATGAAAGCCTTTGTTTAGGAAGAAAGGGGTCGAGGAGGTGGCTGAGGACAGAGCATTATTGTCGGCGAACTCGGCCATGGGTAGTAGCTTAGCCCAGTCATCCTGCATGTACGAACAGAAGGACCGAAGGTACCTTTCGACGTCCTGATTGGCTCGTTCACTTTGACCGTCGGTCTGGGGGTGGTAGGCTGTGGAGAGCCGAAGGTTAATGCCTAGCCTTTTGCAAAGCGACTTTCATAGGATGGAGGTAAATTGGGGGCCTCGGTCCGAAACAATGGAATCGGGTAAACCGTGTATCCGATATATCCACTGAAGCATTAGCTCAGCTGTTTTTTCTGCTGTGGTCCCCTCGTCATCAGTGAAGCAAGGAATATAATGCCGTTCCTTTGTCAGTCTACATATCACTGTTAGTATGGCGTTTTTGCCTTCCGAAAGAGGTAAGCCGGTGATGAAATCCATGGCTATGTCCTTCCATCGCTGTTCGGGTATGGGTAGAGAATGTAGTAGTCCATTGGATTTATCCCGAGGAGCCTTTGATCGCTGGCAAATGTAGCAGTTCCGGATATATCGACCTATTGTCTTTCGCATTGAAGGCCAATAGTAGTACCTTCTTATGACCTCCACCGTTCTGAGAATTCCGGGATGACCAATAGAAGGTTGATCGTGAACTTCCCGAATTAGCATCATTTGAAGGTGCTCATCGGAGGGAACCCATAGAAGGTCACCCCGGTATAGTATTCCGTTCTGAACTCGGCAATCCCTTAATTTAGTACCTTCGTATTGAGCTTCACCTTTTAATACGGCTTCACGAAGTAGAATACAATCCTCGTTGGTTCTGTTAGCTTCTAGAACCAATCGGTAAATTGGTTCACCGTTCTCTTCCTCTTCTAGATCAGCGATTTCCATTCGATCCGGCGTGAGAATTGTAGTTCGCTGGTAGCGACATCGTTCATCCTCGGGGCTTCTAGGAACTGAATCGGCTCGGCGAGTCAATGCATCGGCTTTGATGTTTTGTTTGCCTGGGCGATACATGATTTTGAAGTTGAAGTCGGCGAGCTTTTGTACCCAGCGCATTTGACGTCTACTTAGCTCTTTATCTTCCATTAATGGCGTTAAAGCTTGGTGATCAGTGAACATCTTGATGGGTAGCTCAGTCAATTCCAGCTCAGGTCGCCAATGCTCGAAGGCACGAATGATTGCTAGTAGTTCCTTGTCATAGATCTCGTAATTGCACTCAGCGGGGCTCAGGTTCTTGCTGTAGTAGGTCACCGAATGCAATGTTCCTTCGTCGTCATACTGAGAAAGTATGCCACCGTTGACGTAGTCGGATGAGTCTGTTTCAAGAATAGCCTCCCTATTCTGATCAAAATGGCGAAGAATAGAGGCTTCAGTCATTCGTTTCTTCATATGATCAAAGGCCGTTTGACAAGCTTGGTTCCATTCAAATATCACCTCTTTTTGGGTTAGCCGAACCAGGGGACGAACAATCTTCGAAAAGTCCTTTATAAAACGTCGATAGAAATTGCAGAAGCCGACGAAGGACTGCACCTGGGTGAGGTTTGTAGGAGTAGGCCATTCGACTACTGCTTGTACTTTTCTGGGGTCCATCTTTAGTCCTTCGGTGGATAGCAATAGTCCCAGGAAGGAGGTCTCCTGAACATGAAACTCGCATTTGTTTATATCCACCTGAAGGCCAGCCTCTCGTAGTCTATGTAGAACTAATCGTACGTGCCGCTTATGTTCCTTCAGTGTTTTGCTGTAGATGATAATGTCATCTAGGTAGGCCTGGCAAAACTGATGGAGGTAGTCAAATAGCACGTCGTTCATATAGTGTTGGTAGGAAGCCGGGCCGTTGGTTAATCCGAAAGGCATCACGTGATATTTGTAGGAACCAAAAGAGGTGATAAAGGTAGTCAAATCTTCGCTACCTGAATGCATGCGTAGTTTGTTGAACGCGGCAATGATGTTCAATCGGGTCAGGTACTTACTTCCTTGTATACGGGCGAGAGTCTCGTCTATTAATGGCAAAGGGTAGCGGTCCCGTTTGGTCAAAGCATTGAGCTTTCTGTAATCGACGCAGAAACGCAAGCTACCGTCTTTCTTTTCGGCGAATAGTATGGGCGAAGCATATGAAGCTGAGCTAGAAGATATAAAGCCTTTATTCAGATGCTCGGTCAGGTAATCCTTCACCTTTTGAAGCTTGTAGCCAGACATATGGTAGAGGCGACTTCGAGGAGGTGTTCCCTCGCCGGTCAACTCAATTTTATGATCGTAGGGGCGGTGAGGGGGTAGTTGATCAGCCATCGCTCGGTCAAACACGTCTAGATAGTCATGATATTTCGAAGAAAGCTTAGCTTTGACTTCTTCCAAGATCTCTTCGTGTGAAAGCTCTTGTAAATTTACATCTTCGGGTTTATTCCTAGCTGTTTTTAGAAGCCGATCGATTTCCGTGACGATGATTGCGAAAGTAGCCACATCCGACCGTTTGGCTAGTGACCTATATGCTGCAGCCTCTATCATTGCTATGTTCATTGAATCGGAAGGCGAAGCGAAGTTGACTGAGCTAGGTGGTTCCACGATTTTACTGAATGAAGATGACTTCTCGCTGAGTCGGGTGGCGACAGAAGGGGTAGACCTCTTTAGTATTTGGGTAGAAATCGAACTCTTCTGTTCTATCGCGATTTTCTTGCTCGAAAGGACAGTCGAATGAGCTTTGGTAGAAGCTTTGATATGAGCTTCGGAACTAGGAAATTGAAGGCGATCGTCTCTCATATCAATAGTCACCCCGATCTTGTTCATTCATGTTTTTCCGAGAATCATCTGATGTTGGCCTAATCGAGTGATCAGCATAGGGGCGGAACGTTTCATATGATCTTGAACAGTTAGATTCGAATAAATCGCATGGGTAATGGGCTTTTTTGCATAATGACCATCGAATCCCCTTATTGGTTTGAGCTTGGTTAAAGGTAAAGGTTCGATTTGCAAATGATCACAAACATTCTGCGCGGTTAATTCATCAATGAACGAATAGCCAGCTGCTTCAGTGTCAACCAATGACTTTAATGAGTAACTAATTTCATTGCTAGATAGTACACATTCAGTAGTCAAAGGTTCCGGAGCAAAGGGGTCATTTGGGCTGCTCGTTGTTGAAGAAATTAACACATCTTTCACCGCGCCTTTGGTGGAAGTCACTAGTTTTTTGCCTCATTCTTCGATTTCTCTGTAAATAATTCCTCCTCTTCTTCCGGCATGACGACCTCATTGAGGCGAGGGGTGAATGCACGAGGTGCCGAAGTACTAGCCTTCAGCTGAGGGCAGTCCTTTGAAAGGTGACCCGATGCTTTGCAGTTGAAGCAGGTGATTGACATTCTTGGTCGTTCAGGTTCGGGGGTGGAAAAAGTAGCGGGCCGAACATAGCTAGTAGCCGGGGCTGAAGCTGGTGTCGACGAAGGAACAAAACGTTTTTCCGAAGCTGCTACCGGTTTGACTGTTCGTTGCTCGCCACGTAGCTGGTAATTGGCTCGTTGTTTGTTATCCACACCTTGAAGGAAGGTCTTGAGCTTATCAAGCGAGCTAAACTCTATGGGGCAAACTGACAACGCGTCCTGGAGGCGATTGTTGATTTTATCCTGGATGTCGTCCATCAGGGTGGTATCGTCGTAGTTCAGGAAGCTGAATATTCTAGTGAATTCTGAATAGAAAGAGCTGAAAGGCTTGTTGAGCTGCTTCAGAGCGACGTATTCGCGGCGACACTTCCGAATCAGGTCCTGGTCTTCGTAAATTCCTTCCAGATGTTTCAGTAGCTCTGATAGTGACTGGTAGGGTGAGGGAGCGTCAACACGACGCTTTGCATAGGTTTGCTGATCAGCATCGCCTCCTAGCCTGGAAACCACATAGGCAATACGGATCTTTTCAGTAGGGTAATGGTTCGCGTTGGCATCGAGCTTGTCAGCTATTTTGATGTTCCATGTCTCCCAGGTAGGGTCACCTGTTCCGGTGAAAATGGGTGAATCCGGAAGCTTGACGGACTTGTGATGACCGTTCCCGTTACCGGATAGAGTGAATGACTCTCGTGAGCTTCGAGGACGTTGGTCGACTTCAGGGGTCGGTGGGGCCTCTTCCTGATTGGCTCGATGCTCGGCTGGCTGAGTCTCTTGACGAGGCATAGGCCGATCAGCTTGACGTTGTTCCGCTCTGAAGTTCAACCGCTCGCCTTGTAGCTGGTGAATCTTTTCCTCTAGCTCATCGTTCTTATCAAAAGCGACTTCTAGTTGTTCCGCTCTCTTTTTGTGATCTTCTTGTATGAGGAGCCAGTGTTCATTGAGTTGTAGAGCCAAGTCGCGCTGGCTTCGAAGCTCGTTCAGCATATTGATGACTTCGTTGGGTTGATTGCTGGCCCAATGAAACAGTTGTTCTTCGGTGTTTATGTTCCATGCGGTGGCAGCTTCCTCAGCTCCGGCTGGAGCATCGATGGGTAGAAGTGAAACTCTTCTATTGGCAGTGCTTCTGAGCAGGCGATTTGTTCGGGGCCCAACTGGCTCGGCGTCGCGTGCCATGGTGAGAGAAGGTAGGAGTTGTTGAGGTAAGGGTAGGTGTTTTTTGGTGAGTGGAAATTCAAAGAATCCCTTGTGAATTTCAGGTAATAATTGGGTGCTTTATCCGAAGAATCCCTTGCGGATAGACTGGTGAAAATGGGTGTAGAACCGAAGAATTCCTTGCGGCCTAAAATGGTGGTGCAAATTTGAAGAATCCCTTGTGAATTTCCCTTACTGAATAGGTTGTTTCGTATCGTCTATTCGTCGATAGCAGGATAGTAGATGGTGAGCATTTATCTAATGTTAGGGGCCAGCATAGAGCGAGTCAATATGAGTGTCATTTAACTAGAAGATAAATGCTAAGGAAGAAAGGTAGCTACAGGAAAGAAGCTGGCTACATATGTGTGTTCCTCAGCCGACGCTAGGCCCAATAGGGACTAGTCAAGGTGACGAAGCGAGGATAGGCCTGGCAAGGCTAGAAGGTTGAGCCTGGCAAGGCTAGGATCGTGACAAAGTGAACGACAAGAAGAGATTGATTGTTCAAGATTTATGTAATGATTTGAGATATCATTGCAAGAAACTGAGAATTCAACTCTATATAAACTGAAGAACTGAGAATAATGAATGAAGATGAAATAATAACATCATGTTATCAAACTTGATTTTGAAGCTTTTGCATTGCGCGAAAGATCTCAAGTGAATTTTCGATTACACTTTGAGTGAACTGTTTGACAGCACACTCATCGTTGATCAAGAGATTGTAAGATAACTTTATTTGAGTGAAAGAATAACTAGATGAGATTTCAATGTATGAAAACGTTGCAGAAAGTGTAGATCTTTCATAATGTCAGAAACTAGACTGAACTAAAGATTCTATTAATATAGAGAATTGATTATTATTGTTGAAATCGTGTCTAGATCATTCAACCAAAGAGGCTTGAGACTGATATGTATGTATTGCTCTTTAGAGGTAGCTATAACAAGACATTAAGAATACAGAAGAGAGAGAGTGCGAGCTCTTCTATAAATAATGGCTTGAGACTGCGCTAGGCTCGATACAGATGTGATGTAATATGCCAGATGTGTTTGCCTAAAAGAATGATGAAAGGGGTGAATGAAGAAAGTGCTGAACAACGAAAAGAAGTGCTGAGAATGGCCCGAAGGGTTCAATAGGAATGCGCTAGGTTCAAACTAGGCATAGCGTCATCTGAACTCTGACCGGTTCAGGCATGTTCATAACATTACCTCTCTCTTCGAACATTCATGTTCGCATGAATAGAAAAGAAATAAGAGCAAAAAATTCATCGTGTTTTCAATTTAATGCGACTTATTCGAGTATAGCTTGTGAAATTCGTTCAGAACTTTCTTCGAGCCATCGAATTTCCCTTTATCGGCATAGTATCATTCGTCGTCACGATCTACCTCGATTCATTTGACCTTGTATTGTAGTCTTTCTCTATATTGCCTGAAGTTCAATATATCGTCTACTTTTCAGTGCTCTTCATTCTCTTCAATGATCAATGATCTAGAGGGCTCAGAATGTTGTCTCGATAGAGAGTCGTTTGATGAAGGTCGTAGACACTTCGAGCTGAACACTGAATGTATATGCTTCATGCTTCTAGATAGCTGAAGGCGGTAGAAGGTCTCAACTTTGACTGTGATTGAATAGAAATCGAGCTGCTTGTCTTTCAAATTCTTGCATGACCTAGTGATTTTGATGTTTCCGAAGACTAACCAAACTTGGTCACCTACTTCATAGATGACGTCTCGTCTATGCTTGTTCACCTGAGCTTCAGTGACCTGCTTGATCTTTTTCAATTGTTGACGATCGAAGGTAAGAAGCTCGCTCATTCGAATGACAATGTCATCGATCTTTCTAGCTTCAATACGTTGACGAATCGTTTCGTAATCAGTCGTATCTGAATCGAAACTCATTCGAAGGTGAAAGTCTTTATTGAAGTAGAAAGAAATCATCGAGATAGTCGAGAACGTATTGAAATTGTCACTGAATTTCACCATTGAAAGTCATTTAGCTCAGTCATTCTGCATGTAATTGCAGTAGATTCGAAGTTCGCGTTCAACATCTTGATTAGCTCGTTTCGACTGATCATTGATCTTTGAATGATAGATTGTTGATAGATTGACTTTGATCTTCAGTCGTTTGCAAAGGCTTTGCCACATGATCGATATGAACTGAGAGTCTCTATTCGAAATGATAGAACTGAGTAGATCATGAAGTCGATAGACGTTTCATAGCATGATTCATACTGTTTCTTCGATTGAGGTGTCACCGTCTCTTCAATGACAGAGAACATAGTGACGTTCTTTGAAGAGACGACATATGATCATGCAAATGACGTTATAGTTTTCCGATAGGGGTAGCTCAGTGATGAAGTTCATAGCTATATCTTGTCAACGCTGCTGAGAAATCGATAGAGGCTGAAGCAAACCATTTGTATCATCTCGAGGTGCTTTGCTTCGCTGACAGGCATGACAGTTTCGAATGTATTGCCGAATAGTTGCTCGATGACCTGACCAATAGTAGAAGCGTTGAACTAGGTCAACCGTTCGTCTAATGCCAGGGTGCGAGATTGATGATTGATCGTGAATATTTCGAAGCAATTTCGTATGCATTTGTTTCAACACTCATAGTAGACTCTTTTTGAATAGAACGTTGTCAATGATTTGACAGTTCTTTAGCTTCGTGCCATGAAGCTTCAGTTCGCCTTTGTTCATAGCTTGCCGATACTCATTGCATAGTTCATTCTTCTGATTGACTAGGCGTACGCGTTGATAGAGATTAGCCTCGTATTCAGGTTCGGTTTCGAACTCGATCGATAGAACGTCTATTCGATTCGAGGTCAGTATAGTCTGAAAACGATCATCTATGCCTTTAGCTGATTCAGAACTATCGATCATCGACATTCTAGTTAAAGCATCGACTTTGATGTTTGTTTTGCCTGATCGAAAGATAATCTGAAAGTTAAACTTCGATAGAATATTCAGGTAGTTCGCTTGTCGTCGAGTCAGCTGTTTGTTTTTCATAAAGATCTTCAAAGTCTGATGATCAGTAAACATCTGAATAGATAGCTCAGTACTTTCTAGTTCGAGTCATCAGTGTTTGAAACATTGAATGATAGCTAGCAATTTCTTGTCATAGATGTGATAATTGCATTCAGCTGAAACCATGCTCTTGCTATAGAAGACTATCGAGTGAAGCACACTTTCGTCATTGTACTGAGATAGTATGTCGTCTTTTACATAGTTGAATGCATCGATTTTCAAAATAGCTTGACGTTTGACATCGAAATGACGTAGAACTGAGATCGAGCTGACCTGCTTCTTTAGATTGTCAAAGACTTCGACGCAGACTTCGTTTCAAACAAAAGACGTGTCTTTTCAAGTCAGCTGAGTGAATGACTTGACTAGTTTCAAAAAGTTCTTGATGAAGCGTCGATAGAAATTGACGAAGTCAACGAAGTCTTGTATCTCTTTTAGATTAGTAGATGTAGCTCAATTGACTATAGCTTTCACTTTGATAGAATTCATGCAAAGATCTTGTTCTGATACTATGACTTTTAAGAAGACTGTTTCTTCTACGTTGAATTCGCACTTTCGAATATCTATCTGCAGATCAGCGTCTCGTAGACGATCTAGTATCATCTTGACATGTTGTCTATGCTTCTTTTGAGTCTTGCTGTATATGAGAATGTCGTCTAAATAAGCTTGGCAGAAGTCATTTAGAAAGTCTCATAGAACATCGTTCATATATTGCTGAAACGAGGTCGAATTGTTTGTTAATTCGAATGATAGAACCTTTGATTTGTACGCTTTCAGAGCGATAATGAAGGTCGTATAGTTCTCACTATCGAGATGCATACGAAGTTTGTTGAAAGCGGAAATTATATTCAGTCGAGTCAGATGCTTGCAGTCAACGATTTTGCCAATCACCTCATCTATGAGCGATAGAGAGTAGCGATTTCTTTTGGTAATGACATTGAGCTTTCGATAGTCAACGCAGAAGCGAAGATCGTCATTGACCTTCAGAGCGAATAGAACGAGTGAGAAATATGAGGTCTTGCTAGAAGTAATAAAACCCTTTGACAGGTTTTCGTTCAGATATTCTTTGATCTTCTGAAGCTTGTAGAGTGACATTCGATAAGCTCGACATCTAGAAGAAGTGACATCGTTAGTGAGCTCTATCTTATGATCATATGAACGATGAGGTGATAGCTTATCGGCTTGAGCTCGATCAAACACGTCGATGAAATCCTGATATTTCGAAGGTAGCTTGACCTTGATGTCTTCTAGATTTTGAGCTGATGCATCGATGAAAGCGACGTCTAGAACGTTCAGTTCGCATTAAGTGTTGTAGACTATTTCCCTATCAATATCTTCGATCGACATAGCGAAAACCTCGATGCGATCCTTCTTTGATCGTTTAACCAGTGCATGAAAAGGTGCAGCCCTCACACTGAACATAGAAAAGTTCTTTTTCGAAGCAGTAGAAGCTGATCATTGAAGCACTTTGAGAGCTGAACTGATAGAAGAATTTGATGATCGTGACTATTTTGAGTGTGAAGCTCTGACTGACATCGAAAAAACAGAAATGAAAGCTTCTAATTGATTCGAAAAAACGATGACATCGTTTCGCATATCTAGTAGTATTTCATTTTTGTTCATTCAGAGCTTTCCCAATATGACGTCATGATGATTTATATCAGCTATTAACATTGAAACAGTCAATTTCTTATGACTTTCGACTGTGAGATTGGGTAGAATTTTATGAGTAATGATCTTTCTTGCCAGCTTTCCGTCATATCCTCTTATTAACTTCTCTTTAGCTAGTCATATGAGTTGAATTTCGAGCTTCTGACATATTTGATCGACTAGCTTTGTATGAATCAAGATGTAGATCGTCGAGCCACTATCTACCAGAGATCGTAGCTTGAAGAATTCGCCTTGCGAGAATAGAGTGACATCGACTAGAAATGACTTTCCGAAGTAGTTCTCTTCGATAGGTGAAATTTCGTCGATTAGATTGCACAAAGAAATGATCTCTACCTCTTCGATGACTCTGAAAGAGATGATTAGTTTTTTGAATCAGACTCTGAATCGAAGTTCAAAGAACGATCAAACTCGTCATCTAATGCATTAATTCTGAAAGGTCTATTCGAACACTCTTTAGAAGTATGATCAGGCTTATGACATAAAAAGCAGTTTTCGATTAGTAAGTCATTTTCTTTGACGCTAGTCAAAACAGCGCCGCATGATTTTGACTGATCAGTCATCTTCGTTTCTATAATTCTACGAGTAGCTTTGACTGATTCTTCAGCGTAGATGATCTGTTTAGTTGTTCAAGCTTTGATCATTGCTTCTCTATTCTTGATCTCTCGAATAGCTCGTTGATCGTTATTCAATCGAATGAGGTAGAAACGAATTTCTTTCAGAGTACTGAGTTGAATCAATTGAGTTACTCAAGCGAATCGAAGTCGAGAGTTTATTTTATTCTTTAGATCGACGATCAGCTGTTTTTCTTGATAGTCTAGATAGAAGAATAGTCGTTGAAATTGAGTATAAAACTCGCTGAATTTCTTCTGTTCTTGAATCAAGTTGTAGTAGTTTCTACGAAAGTTGACTTCTTTATCTGAATCATCGAACAACTGAGCTAGCTCTTTCAAAAGCTCATCGACGATCTTGTATGAGTTGAAACAGTCACGTTCGCGTTTTGACTGAGTGATCTCAGCTGCATCATCGGATAATCTGAAATGTACGTAGCTCAGCTTGACTCATTCACTTGAAAAGAGGTCGACGTTGATTTCTAGCTTGTTCTGAACTTTTCCATACCAGTTCTCTCAGGTAGAGTTCTTTTCATCAGTGAACAACGAAGAATCGAGTATTTTCTGAGACCTAGAACGCTCAGAGTAGGTTGACGATGACGAAGTAATCTCTCTAGCTTGTAGCCTAGCTTTCAGCTCTTCGCATCGTTTCTTCAAAGCTTTCATAGTCATAGAAGGTGTTATGGTTTCAGCGAATGAGTCGTTATCTTCGGCAATGAAGAATGAAGCTTCGAAACGCTCTTTGAAGAAACGAGACATAATGAAGAAGAAAGAAGAGGTTGAATTGAACGAGTGTTTTAAAAGAAAGAGACCGAGCGAAGAGCGATGCTCGGCAATAGAAGGTGAAGTCGTTTTTGTTGTTTGGTTTGAGGATTGGTTGATTCTCTTGATCGATTTGATTCTCTAGCAATCAACGAAGGTTCTTTATCGCTGATTCTATTAATCGGGGTGAACGATGCGTACTTAATGAGCTGTAAGTCGTCTAGCAATTCAACCAGCCTCGCTGTTGATTCTATAGACTCCCTAGTGTTGTTCTGCCTTTCGATTGCGTCGATCACCAGGTAAACGAATTTCTTTAGACTCGATCTGCCTGAACGAGTATATTGAACGAGTAATGAGTATCTGTATCGTATGATAAACGGGATTCTTAATGTAATGTTGGGATCGTGCCTAGATCATTCAACCAAAGGGGCTCGAGGCTGGTATGTATGTATTGCTCTTTAGAGGTAGCTATAACAAGACATTAAGAATACAGAAGAGAAAGAGTGCGAGCTCTTCTATAAATAATGGCTTGAGGCTGCGCTAGGCCCGATACAGATGTGATGTAATATGCCAGGTGTGTTTGCCTAAAAGAATGATGAAAGGAGTGAATGAAGAAAGTGCTGAACAACGGGAAGAAGTGCTGGAAATGGCTCGAAGGATTCAATAGGGGTGCGCTAGGTTCAAACTAGGCATAGCGTCATCTGAACTCTGACCGGTTCAAGCATGTTCATAACAATTATATTACTTGAACTAAATACAGAACAATACATCAAATAATGTACAAGACGAAAGACAAAGAGTGAAAGAAAAGAATGAAAACTCAACTTCTATATACATGAATTGAGCGAAATTAAGACTAAACAGTAGTTTTATGACTTAAAATTGCAAAGATTCATGCACATGACTGAGATGATTAAAACAAAATTGCTGAAACTAAATTAAGATGACAATGATTAAATTGATGACTTGATTTATTGAATTGCAAAACAGATTCAATGAATTGAAATTATTTAAGACATCAACAATTTATGTTTTAAATTGAGTTGATGATCTGACATCATGACATTAAGAGTACATGTGAATAAACAAAACTCGAAACTTTCGTTCTTGATGTGATTATCTCAAGATGATTAACTTATTTTCTCGTTACTCAGATCAATCATCTCATGCCGATTATTTGAATTTCTGCAGAGTTAAGCTCATGCTTCATCACTGCTTTCAAAGTATCATTCTTGATGATTTATTAAATGATGATGATGAAAATTAAATGTCTGCTTATGTTGCTTGCACGATCAATCACGATCACTCGCGCGATTCATTGAAAGTCATGCTTAAGATGATTAAGATGAACTCTGAAATTGAGTTCTTAAAGCATGATGAGATCAAGCAGAATCAGAATCTTCGTCACGAAAAACTACTGAGTCGACGCAGATCAAATCATGATGACAGTTTCATACAGATATTTATCAATCTGAGCAAAAGATTCATGAACAAGAATCATGATTGATTGCAATCTACATGTGACGTGACTCTGATCATCATTCAAGATCACTCGATCATTGCTTGCGTAATTCGCAAGAATGCTTTCGTCTCAGCTACTCTTGAGAAGATCAATAGTTTTTCTCTTTTGAATGTTGAGCAGCGAAACGTTGTTGATCAAGTCATTGATCATTATTGCTATCGCTCTGATGCTCAACTTCTTCTGCATCTGAACAAGATTGTTGAAATCAAAAAGTTGATTTGCATCAATTTAATCTTCAGTTATTTGATGTATTATGCTGCACAGATTAATGTGAGCAATTCAATACTGTGAGCAGCTCTCATCAACATAGCTGTCTTTAACATCAAGAGCTTTACTCTTCATCAATTGTTGAATCTTCTCATTCAGAGTATCTTTAAGTCTCTAAAGTTGAAAAGTTTTACTCACTTGCAGAATTGCTTTCGTCGTTGTTGTTTTCTTATCATTAATGAGAAGTTCATGATTGATTTAAAGACTCTTCATTACATCGATCAACATTCTTGTCAGATTCATGCTCAATTAAATGTCTTCTTTGAGAATCTTTTCATTCTTTTTTGCAATGACTTTGATCAACTTTCTTCAATCAGCGATCGAGCATTGTATAATTCTCATGTCATGTTTCTCTTCATGAAAGCTCTGATTAATCTGCAGACATATCTTGCTTTTGATCAGATTGTTGTTTTGTCTCAAATCATGAGACAACAAGATGAGAACGCTGAATCTCGACAGTTTTGTGAGATCTTGAATGAGTTGCAAGACAACAAGCTGAGTTCTGAGAATTGAAACTTTCTTTTAACTCATGTAAAGAAAAATATGATTCTGAGAAGCTGAATCGATTTTAATGAAGCGTTACATCTTTACATCATCAGACATAAGATTAACGAGTATAATTTCAATTGTCTTGAGTGATTAAATCAGTCGATTATTAAGATATGCATCAAACATGCTAACAAAGAAGCTAAGAAGATCTCATTCAATGACGCTGACAAGCTCTCTTGCACATTGCTTTTCAGCAGAGACGCTCAAGTCATGCTAATGTTTAATATGTTTATTGAGAAGAACTTGATCAATGACTTGATGAACATTGTTGTTGATGTTATTTGAAACAATGACACAGATGATTCTTTTACAACTCTTTCTGCAGTTGTTTTAATGAAGATGAATGATTATGTTGATTCTATCAGCATGCTCGTTAATAATCGAAATGTTGTTTCTATTTTTCTCAGAACAGCTACGTGAAATAATAATGACAATACATGTTCTCATGAGCAATTTTCTCTGATTCTGATCTTTGCTATCACTATTCACAAAAGTCAAAGACTTATTTTAATCAAAGTGATTCTCAATCTTGCTATGTTGAACTTCTATCAAGATTTAACATATGTGAATCTATCATGAGTTCATTGAATTCAAGATCTTGCTTTTAAAATTTCGTTTTTCTATGATCATTTCTTTCAACATAATGATGAGTCAATTTTCAAATGCATTAATGATAGTCATTGTTAACAGAAATTGACATCACTTCTCTTCTTTTTTCTCAATGTCAATGTATGATTTATGTTTATAGTAAAGATCAAAGAATTCGAACTAGTTAAAACAACATGATGCAACTTTATCGTTCATTCTATCAAACAGAGAGAAACAATCAAAGAATTTGAACAAGTTAAAACAGCGTGACGCGACTTTATTGTTCATTCAATCAATCAGAAAGAGAATTCATCTGAAAGATGAAAAGCTTTGACTTATTTCTATTTATTTATTGAAAAAACTATCTGCTTCATAAAATAATCTTTCAATCATCTTCATCATATTGTAAACTCTTCTAAACACTCGCAGCACTTCAAATTAATGTCTGTTAATAGTACAATCAGCTCGTTCATGATTCACTTTCAACATCACATTTGTCTGAGCTTGTATAATAAAATCATCTCAGATGATTCTACAAATTAACATCTGATTAATTGAGCTGTCTAAATATAGCTGTGTCAACGTTGAAAATCTGTAAAGAATAAGCTTGAATTTATTGATTAGATCAGAGAGTGTGAGATTGATGACTTTCTGAATAGCGTGAGCATGCGCGATATTCTTTCACTTGTTGAATTTCTCATTATTTAATGTCTAATCATTCTGACTCATTGCAACAAATCAAGAAAGAATGATTTTACATTTGATGTTGTCATTGTTATAAGTTAACTCATGAAGAATCTTTGATCTCATAACATGAATTTCATCTCGCTGACAAAGAATGAGAATGAAATCATCATACTTGACAATATCTTCTTACAATCAGATTTTCTTCAGATCGTGAATATGATCATTGATTGTCATTTCGCATGTCTTCACTTTCACTCATCATCTCTCTATATGCTTATGAAAATCAGAGACTATCTCAATGCATTTCTTGAGACTCTCATCATTTAAGAATAACAATCTCTGAATAATGTTTTTCTCATGATTGTTGATGAGATACTTAGAAATGCTCATGTCTATGTGACAAAAGAACGTTGAATTATCAGAAGTTACAAACTTGATGTAATAAGAATATGAAATCAGTTGAATGTTTCTGTTTGATCAAAGACATGCATAAAGCGTTCAGTATTTGATATTCTATTACATGATTTGTTGACTCAAGAAATAAAACATCGTTCTCAGTCATTCTTTGTTTGATTGATTGTTTCATTCACGTTGATTATAAAGATACATATCAAATTTCTTCAGAATCATATCATTGATGCTCATTTTATGTTCTTTCTCACTATTAATTTCAACTTACAGTCAAATAAACATATTCTGAATCAGTAGATTTTCATTCATTTTTCACTTCGCTCATGCTTTCAACTCGTTGATCTCATTGACAATGACTTCAACTTGTATTGTGCTTGATCTAGAGACAATGCTCTGTCTGATCACTCACTTTGCGTAAACATCATGCAGATCATCTTCTATCTGTGATTGAGCACTCAGTTGAAATCAGAAGATATGCTCAGAAGTTATCTTGAATGCAATTAAATTATTTTGATTGTTTCAGCACATTTCAAGACATTTTCTCAGCTCAGCTGAATTTAATTTCTTTATCTGAAGATCAAAATGATCAACAAGAGCATGAAGATATTGATGACAGACATGTTTGAGAAATTTTTCATTTGACTTGCATGCTATGATGTGTCATAACACTTTGATACATTCAATCTTTGTCTTTATATCAGACATTTTTGCATTCTTACATCTTAATCTTTTTAACAGACTAGATTCAATGTTTCTGCAAATGCAGCTTAAATGTTTCTTCTTGCAACAAATAATGATGCTAATCTTGTCTTCATCATCTGCGCTGTTGACTTCATCGATATGTTCAAACTTCGTTAAGCTCATATTGCTTTCATCTTTCTTGAAATTGAATATGCTTGTATTCTCATTTTTCAAGTTCATGACAACATCATCATCATCTATTTTATCTGACTTAATGTCAAGATTAATTTCTTCAACTGCAAATGTTCATCTTTTGAATAGCTGAATGCTTGAATTATTGAATCTGACAAGCTCATGATTCAAAATCAACGCTTGAGAAAGTAATACTTTGATCTCATTCTCATCAAGTAATTGCATGTCTTTTCAATTCCTTGTGATAATTGATTGAGTTGAGCTTCGATCTAATTAAGTTTTTTGCAAATAATTCATGATGATCTTTTGAATCAGATTGCTTGTTAACTTAAAAATTCAGTCTTTTACAACAGATGCAACATTGTCAAAATAATTCTTGCTCAGAGTCTCAAATCATCAATCTTGAATGTTTATTCTTCATTTCATCTTGATGATGACAATATAATGCTTCTTTCTATTGCAACTTGATTGAGCGCAAGCGCGAAAGTTCTTCAAAAATGAGATGTCAATTATCTTGATGATATCATTCTTTGTCTTGAACTTGACTTTTCATATTTTTTCATCGATCAGCATTTCTCAGACTTTCATAACAACATCATTCAGTTCTTTAACATGCAGTTCAGCTTGTTCAAAAATATTCAAGATCTCTTTAAGCTGATTCTCATTATTATGAGTTTACATAGAGCGAATCATATGAGTGTATTCTAACTAGAAGTTCAAAGCTAAAGAAGAAAGAAGATGAAACATGTCAAGAGTCTTATACTTACGAAGGCGCGCTAGATCACTAGCGTGTTAACATCAACTTTATACTAGTCTATGATAGTTTAACATGATCTATGTTAAATTAACTTAAAGTAACAAGACATGCTTGCAACATTATTTCTTCTCTTCATTTAACAATGTTCTCATTGCTGCAGTTTAATTGATCTTTCTTGAGTCAATTTCTATCTTGACTTGTTCAAATAACATTCATGAAAGTCATTTACAATCTTCAAGCATTCTTTGAATTCACTTTCATCAACATTGTATCAATGTAGATCGACATCATACTCTTTTCAATTGACATGATTTTGTAGTCATTTATCTTGTTTATAGTGTCTGAAATTCAATATGTTCTTCACTTCTCATTCATCTTCATCTTCAATCACTATAAAATCAGATGACTCATTTCATTGTTCTTTCAGAAAGTTCTTTGAATTCAGTTGCAGCAAATTCAATGCAAACTTCAAATGAATCTTCATTGTTGATGACAGTTTCAGTTAATATGCATGTTCAATCTCAATCAGAATCTTGAAGAATTCTAGCATTTTATCGTTCAGCTTCTTTGATGATCTTGAGATCATAATGTTTCTAGAATTCAGAAACATCATGTCATTTATCTTGTAAATCATTTTCTTTCGATGCTTGTTAATCTGTTTCTTCATTGTGACTCTGACTCTTGCTAATGCTTGCTTGATCAATGCTAGTGATCATTTCATGTGTTTGAATATATTCTTCGCTTTGCTTGCTTCAATTCTAGCTTGAGTGATCTCATATTCAGTTGAATTTGAATTAAAGCTCATACAAGAGTGAAAGCTCTTATTCAGAAAGAATGCTGACTGTTCAATTAACAACGAAATAGCATTGTTATTAATGAATTCAGTCATAAATAATCAGACAAATCAATTATCTTGCATATATGAGTAATAGCTTCGTAGATATCATTTTACATTCTGATTCGCTCTTTCTGTTTGATCATTGATTTGCAAATGATAATCTGTGAATAGTTTCATCTTGATGTTGAGTCTCAAACATAGAGACTTTCAGACAATTGATATGAATTGTGAATCATGATCAAACACTATTGATCTTGATAGTTCATGAGTTCTGAAGACTCACATCAACAATAGTTTGACTGTTTATTCTGCAAAGATTTCTTCGTCATCTGATCAACATGATATATAATGTTGTTTCTTAGACAATCGATCTATGACTGTCAGAATCGCGTTGTTTTCATCACTATCTGATAGATTAATAATGAAGTCTAATGATATATTCTGTCATTACTGCTTGAATATGAGCAATGACTTCAACAGTTCATTGATTCAATCTCGCGATGCTTTTGATTTACAACAAACATAACAGATTTAAATGTAGCATTTGATTGTTGTTCTCATCTTTGATCAGCAATATGATTGTCTCAATAAATTTAATGTTTAATTCATGTCAGAATGTTCATTGATTGAAAGATCATGTGCTTTTCTTATTAATTGAATAATTATTGACTGAGAAACTCATAGTTTATCATCTTTTTAGAGTACTTCATCAAGTACTCTGCAGTTGTTCAGATCAATATCTTGACAAGTTCTTTTATTCTGTTTCATGACTGCTCAAATATTAATACATAGTTTTGATTCATTCAATTTTCAACTATAATCTGATTCTGAATAGAAATCACTTCTTTGATTGAATCTTCATTAACTTTCAATTCTTGTTTCAACTCTGAGTCAGATCTGAGCAAGATCTGAGTCAAATTTGAATCAGATTTCTGATCATCTTCTTGATTAACTTCTATTAACTGCAATTCAAACTTGCTTTCTGATAATAGCAGCTGATGCTGATATAGCTTTTGATCATTATTTGTCTCAATTGACTTGACGTCTGACATTCTGATCAGCACGTCAACTTTTAGATTCTGTTTTTCTGACTGATATATGATCTTGAAGTTATATTCAGATAACTTCTCAGCTCATTTAGTCTGTCATCAAGTCAGTTCTTTGATGATTATGAAGTACTTCAAATTCAGATAAGTGATGAAAATCTTGCTCAAAATATCTATACATTTCAATTCAGAGCATCAATGCTTCAAGTAACAAATAATAGTTAGCAATGTTAGAACTCTTTCGCATGTGATTACATAACAGCAATAATTAGATAATCATTGAGTAATCAGAATTTCGAAGTGATCGCTCTGATCACTTGAATCAGAAGTGATCACAGTGAGCATGACGAGCATGATGCTCATCTTGCTCATCTTGCTTGAGAATGATCAGAGTGATCATTCAGAGCAGAGATGACTTGACATGATTCTTCTATATCTATATAACGATGATTGTTTTCTTAGATAAAAGCTTCGTGCTCAACTCATGTAAGCAGTCAATACATATTATTGTCTCAGCTATCTTCAGATCTCAAGTCTAGTAATAGTGATTACTGTTTGATCTCTGTATATATCTTGTGTTGTTAAAGAAACAATCGTTACACTTTGAGCATCACTCTTTCATAAAATATCAGAGACGTTCATTTTCTTCAATCATGTCTAGTCAGTCAGAACGAGTCACGCTCAGTCAAGAAGTAAGCATCTTCAGCGCAGATAAGATCAAGATTTCAACATTGAACTTGTATCATGATGATCAAGATAAACTCGAAGCATATCTAGTACAGATAGAGCTATACGTCAAACGACACTCATTTCAGTTCAAGTTCATCGAGAACAAGATACTCTTTGCATTCATCTATCTAAGAGATAATGCATTCACATGATTTCATCACTATCTAACGAATTACCTGCAGAAGAAATCAGAGAAACGAGAAGAAGAAATCAACACGATATTTCGTGACTCTCAGACGTTTGAGAAACGTTTAAGAAGAGTATTTGAAAACATTGACAAGAAATGTACAGCAGAACATCAGCTGTACAATCTGCGACAGAAAATCTTCGCAGCGACTTATTCGACCAGCTTTCAGCATATTGCAATGAATACGAAATGAAACGATGCAGCTCTCACCAGTCAGTTCTATCAGAAACTGCGAGAGAAAGTCAAGAATGAAATCATCAGAATCAATAAACTTGTTGACTTGCAGAAGATGATATTCAAAGCGATGATCATCAACAACAGACAGTATGAGAGACGTCTGAAAAAAGGTAAAGAATTGACTACGTCAGTAGTATTGAGTCGAAAGTTCAAGAAGAAACGACGACAGTCATACTATGATTCTCAATCTATGAAGCTAGATGCAATTCGAAAGATATTGATGAACGTTTGCGATAAAACTGTTCAACAAAGCAAGACATGTTACACATGCAAAAAGCTGAGTCATTACTTCAAGAATTGTACTTAGAACAAGTACAAGAACAAGTCAAAGTCTTATGATAAGCAAGACAGATCTTTCGCAGCAACGAAAGAAGATCAGAAAGACAAGCATCAAGTGTTGTCGTGAACAGCATGTCACAAGAACAACTGTTGCACTCATCTGAGCAATAAGAAAGATTCGAAATGATACTCAAAACTCTCACGAAAGAATCGTTTCTATGCAGCAACTCATCATCAATCGAAAGTGCATGATGAGAATAGTGACGAAAGTTCGTTCACTATGATCGCGAAACCAGAGATTCTCGACAGCGAAGCATATGACTTGAACAGATTGAACAGCACTGAAGAAGCTATTCATCAAGCAGTCAAAGAAGAGAATCGACTTAGCGAAATTCTACAAACATTCACTATCGCAGCAGAAGATACTCTCAATCAAGAAGAAGATCATCTTGAAGTAAAGAAAGATCTCAGAAAGTTTACAAGTCAAGTGTTATGATTTTAGTTTTCGTCTAGTCTTCGCCTGATTTCATTCTAATCAAGTCTAGTGAAAATCTGATCTAAAGATGATGTCATTGAGACTCTGCATCATATGTGTAAAGTGCTGACTCAATCGAGTTTAGCACAGAGCTGAGAAACACACATATAAGAATCGAGTTTCTTTCTGTAGATACTTTTCTTTCTTAGCATTTATTTATTAGTTAAATGACATTCATATGACTCGCTTTATGCTGATCTCTAACAGTAGATAAATGCTAATCAACTACTCTGCTATTGACGTGTAGATAATACGAAATAATCTACTTCGTTCATTCAGAAAATTCGCAAGAAATTCTTTGAATTACTTTCATCAAAACACATCTTCAAATTTACTCAAATTTACTCAAATTTATCTATCTTTATCTTCAATCTCTCACAATGACACGCGACTCTGAATCAGTCGAGTCACAAACAGCTTATCTGCTTAAAAGCATTGCTAGTAAATGAGTTTTTCTTATTTCTTTCGATGCTTCAGCGAGATCTCAGAATGTCGCTATCTCATGAAACATCAACATAAGTCAACAACTTCGTCAATGAGCTATTGATCAGTCAGACGAGATTATCAAGATGCTGATTGAGCTAAGAGATCAACAAGACATGACTTTGAAACTCAATGAGCAGTGAATCGTTGTTCAAGTTGAACATGACAAGAGATTGAATCAACTAGAGATCAAACAGATGATCATAGACACTCTAGAAGAGATAAACAAACGCTATTGAAAGAAGATGTTGAATCTTAAGAATAAACTCAAAGAAGTATTGCATTCAATGAATCAGTCTCAATCTCGTCAGTCTACGAAATCTCTATCTCGTCAATCTATCGAGAATCATACTCGACGTGAGTCGTTCACTTTATTTGATAATGATCATCACAAGTCTATCAAGTTTTCAAACTCATTTGTATTCATCGACGAAGATGAATCAACATGAGATAGCTGAAGAGTCAAGATGAACGACAAGCTTCAGACAAATGTTGATCACTTCGATAATGAGAATATCTGTATTGTTTATGTGATATCTAGACTAGAAGATGATGCTGCTGAGCACATCTTCGCTTGATGTTGACATGACGCTTTGCATTCATACACTTTGATCGACGAGCTATTTGAGCATCTGAAAGAAATATACAATGAACTGAATAGAAATCAAAAGTGTCGTCGTGAGTACAACGCTCTGAGACAAGCAGACAAGTCTTTCAATGTCTTCTACTTTGACTTTATGAAGCTATTCAGCTACCTCGATTATGATGATTGCACTCTGATGAACGATCTTCAGAATAAAATCAATAATTGCTTGCAGAACACTCTATCAGTCTGTTCAGAGAATTTTACTTCGCTCACTCGCTTAAGAATCTTTCTTCAAGATGTGAATAATAAACAGTGAGTCAACTATCAGCTACACAGTCAGCTTCACACTGTCATCGTCAAAGTCACTGTCGTACCTGATAAATGCACTGCTATCTCATTGTCAGTGATGACTTCGATAATCGATTATGTTAAGTCTACTCTCTCTTCTATCTCTGAATCAGCAAGATCGTTTATCATCTGCTATATTTGCAAGATCTTCGATCATTTGTTCAAGAATTGTTCTCAGAACAAGATCAACACTTTTGCATCTTGTGCATTCATTTCTCGTCTACATGAGATCATCATTTCAAAGAATAAGAAGAATGAGAAAATGTCTTCTTTCAAGAATAGTGAGACAAAAAACTAGAGACTTTCATCAAAGACGTGATGAAAGATGTGTTAATTTCTTCAACAATGAGCATGTCAGATGATTCTTTTGCTTCTGAATCTTTGACTACTGAATGTGTATTATCTAGCAATGAAATTAGTTACTCATTGAAGTCATTGATTGACATCGAAGCTGCTGACTATTCATTCATTGATGAAGTAATTGCGCAGATTGTTTGTGATCAGTTGCAAATTGAATCTCTGACTTTGATCAAGACGAAGTCAATACGAGAATTCAACGATCATTATGCAAAAAAGCTCATTACTCATGTCATTTATTTGAATCTGACTGTTCAAAATCATACGATTGAAATCGCTTTTATGTTGATCACTCGATTAGATCAACATCAAATGATTCTTGAAAAAACATGAATGAACAAGATTAATCTAGTAATAAATATGCAAATCAATTCTCTTTGATTTTCGAATTTCAATTCTTCTATTTCAAAATTGATTGTTCTACTCTCAAGTCATAAAACAATCTTGAAACAGAAAAGCTTGACTTCTACTCATATTCTGAAGAGATCTACTACCTTCGTTACATCTTCTTTCAGTCAGTTCAAAGAGAAGTCAGTTGAACAGTTAAAATCGCTCGACGCAGTTTTGTCTAGCGTTAACCCTAAATTAACGTTCAGTCTGAAATCAGCTTCTAGTTCAATGAACATATCAATGATAGAGACAGCAGTCTATAAAATGTTAGTCAAATGATCAGACGTCAAGATCTTTGCTGTTATCATCTTGAAAATTGATCGACTCATAACTACAGCTGAGAAAAAGCTCGAAGAAGTGAATCTACATGAGCTTTCACACGTCGAGATTCTCAAGCAAGTCAAGATCAAGCTTTTCTCTGAATATCACGACTATCTAGACGTGTTCAATCAAACAATGATCAATCAACTATCATCTCATCGTTTCTACAATCACAAGATTGAGTTGATTGACGAGAGAATGCTCTCTCGAAGCAGACTGTATCAAATGTTCAATCACAAGCTTCAGAAGATAAAGAAGTATTTGATCAAACATCTGAACAAAGAGTTCATTTTCTCTAGCTTCGCTTCATATGTCTTGCTCATCTTGTTCATCGAAAAGAAAGACGATAGTCTGCGTTTCTGCGTTGATTATAGAAAGCTCAATGCTTTGATCAAACGAGATCGCTATTCTTTGTCATTGATCAACGAGACTTTCGCTTGAATACAAGAAAGCAAGTATCTGACTCGATTGAACATCATTATCACGTTCAATAAACTGCGAATGCACTCAGATAGCGAAGATTTGACTATCTTTATCACTTTCTTTGATTCATACAAATATCATGTAATGCTCTTTAAATTAATCAACGAATTGACGTTCTATCAACATTATATGAACAACGTGCTGTTCAAATATCTTCATCAGTTTTGTCAAATCTATCTAGATGACATTATCATCTACAGCAAGATCTTAAAGAAACACAAGCGACATGTATGATTGATCTTGAATAGATTACGAGAAGCTGATCTACAGATGAACATAAACAAATGCAAGTTTCATGTTCAAAAGATCATCTTTCTAGAACTATTGATATTCATCGAAGAACTGAAGATGAATTCACGAAAGATACAAGCAGTAGTGAAATGATTTATTCTCAATAATCTCACTCAGATTCAGTCATTCATTGACTTCTGCAACTTCTATCGACGCTTTATCAAGAACTTTTCGAAGATTGTTCGTTCAATGATTCAACTCACTCAAAAGAAGATCATATTTGAATGAAATGAGACTTGTCAGACTGCATTCGACCACATGAAGAGACGTATGACTGAGACTTTTATACTTCGTCACTTTGATCAGACTTGTGAAACTATTCTGAAAACTGACTCATTTGACTACGTAAACGACGAAGTTCTCTCTCAATATGATGACGAAGAAGTACTACATTCAATTGCTTTCTATAGCAAGAACATGTCTTCTGCTGAGTGCAACTACGAAATATACGATAAGAAACTGCTGATCATAATTCGAGCTTTTAAACACTGATGACTCGAACTGAAGCTGATCAACATTTCTATCAAGATGTTCATTGATCATCAAGTACTCATCTCATTGATGAAAGACAAAGAGCTGAGCAGACGTCAGATGCGCTAAGTTCAGAAGCTAGCTGACTTCAACTTCAAGATAATGTATCGATCTGACAAACAGAACATTAAGATCAATGCATTAACTCATTGAGCTGACTTCGTGCTCAGAGATTTCGATGATGAACGCGTTCGCTATCAACGAATCACTATTCTGACGTCAAATCGAATGAAGATTGCTGATCTAGAGAAGAACGTCAGCGAGTCAATTTATAAACAAGTTCTTGACGTGAATGAAATCGACGAGAATTGTACTCTACTTCGTGAAGCAAAGATCAGAGACGAAGCACAATGCAAAGACATCAAGCTGAAGAATTGTCGAGTTCAGAATGAAATCTTATACAAAGACAGTCAGCTATGAGTTTCGTTCAATGAACTTCTGCAAATGAATCTGATTCGTGAGATGCACGATCAACCCTCAATAAATTATTTCGATATTCTTAGAACGATGAAGATCATCAAACGAAACTACTATTGATCATTCATGCGAAAGACAGTAGATCAATATATTCAAAACTGCTATATTTGTCAACAATTAAAGACATCTAGAGATAAATCAAATGACTTGCTTCAATCTCTATCGATATCTGAACAGCGATGACAGAACATAGTCATGAACTTCATTATTAATCTATCTGATTTGTACAACTATAACGCTATTCTAACTGTCATCTGCAGATTGTCAAAAGAAAGGCATTATATCTTTTGCATCATTGATGATGAAGATATCACAGTCGAAAAGACAGCTGAAATGTTGCTTCAATGAGTATATTGAACTCATGATTTATCAAGCTTCATTGTATTCGATCGAGATTCTCAGTTCATCTTCATTCTTTGAAAGTTTCTTTGCAAACGACTGAGCATTTCTCTTCGATTGTTCATCGTTTATCATTCTCAGATCAATGATCAAAGCGAACGAGTCAATCAAAATGTCGAGCGATATCTTCGTTTCTTCTGTTCATACATGCAGAACGACTGGTTCAAGTGACTACTCATGATCGAGTTTGTTGACAATAACGTCTTGTTTTCAGTCATCTCATTGACTCTCTTCTTCATGAACAAGAGCTTTCACTCTCGTATGAGCTTCGACCCTGACATCATCGAGTATGAAAGCACTCGCGAACGTCTGCAGATTGCTCGAGTTGAAGATATATTCAATCACATGAATAAGATACTGATCTTCGCTCGCGAAGCTCTGATCAAAACACAAGAGCAAATGATAAATCAGACTAATAAGCATAGAAAGAAGATCAATTACAAAATCGAATCAAAGATGTTTCTGAACGAACGAAACATCGTTACAGCGAGATCTTTCAAAAAATTGAATGACAAGATGCTCGACTCATTTCAGATCACTGACTCTGTTGACTCATTTTATAAGTTGAAACTATCAAAGACTATATGTATACATGACATATTTCATTCAGAGCTTCTTTGTTCTGTCGTCGATGACTCTCTGTCTGATCAAAAGAATGAATCTTCGAGATCAATAGTGATAAACGATGAAGACGAATGAAAGATCAACGATATATTGAACTTTCAACGATATCAAAGATGACTTCAATATTAAGTCAAATGAAAGAGTTATGACAACGATCTCAACTGATATAACGCTGACGACGACGAATTTATGAACGCTCAAGAGATGATTGACGACTTTCATATCAAATATTCAAGAAAAGCGCACTAAGAAATAACATTCATGTGAACATGAATAGTCAAGAGAAAAGAGTAATGTTATGATTCTAGCCTTCGTCTAGTCTTCGCCTGATTTCATTCTAATCGAGTCTAGCGAGAATTTGATCTAGAGATGATGTCATTGAGACTCTGCATCATATGTGTAAAGCGTTGACTCAATCGAGTCTAGCACAGAACTGAGAAACACACATATAAGAATCGAGTTTCTTTCTGTAGATACTTTTCTTTCTTAGCATTTATCTATTAGTTAAATGACATTCATATGACTCGCTTTATGCTGATTTCTAACATCAAGCAAGCTTTATAAGCATGTACAACGAATTGTACACTCTCTTTAAGCAGAAAGAGAAAGATTTTTCACAGCGAATGCAACAGATCAAGAATGATATACATCAAGCTATTTATGACACTATGCAAGATGAGTCGATCGCATCGCGCAAAGACATTTGATATCGTGACATAGTCATGAAGAAGTCACTCACAGAAGTCAAGTTCATCAAGCAAGAAGAATATGTACTTCTTGATGAAAATCACATATTCAGAGAACTTAGACACATGACAGAAGTCATCAGAGAGAGGTTTGATCTGTGTGATTCGAAAAAATATTCACTTGAGAAGATCAATTTGAATCAATTTCAGTACATAGAACAAGTATTGAAAGAAAGAACTTCTAGTTCAAAAAACTAGAAGACTCTTCGATCGACAGATCATTGAAGAAGTTTAGTCAAAGATCGAAAATCGAAAGCATATTTGTCTTCATTGATGACTCATCGCAGTTACAAGTCTGAGTCAAGATTAATGATCACGCAGCACGATTATTCATAGACAGCGACTGCATGAGAAATTACATATTCTCAGAATTTGCTAAAGAAGCGCAAATATCTACGCAGAAGAAGAAAGAATCTTAAAAACTGCAAAACTTCAATAAAACACTCATGAAGTACAATAACGAACTAATAAATCAAGAAACTCAACTCATTCATTTGAGACTTGAACGACATTGAGAAAAGTTACGTTTAAATGTTACGAAGCAGTCAGGCAGTGATATAGTTCTAGACATATCATGACTTCATATGATCAATTCGATGATCGATTAAGTCAACGAGACAATTGCATTTCTAGATACAGAAACGACGCGATTGCACTCGATATTGAAGTCATCACAAGAAGTGAAGATATTCATCATGACAAGCGAAGAAATGCGCGAAAAGTTCAGAGAAATCAGTGACACACAGATGTTATGAAGCAAAGAGATTCAGAGTGATCACTTGAAGAATCTCGCTATCGCTATTATTTCTAAAGAATATCAGAAATACAAGATTCTGTTTGAGAAAGAAAGTGATCAGAAGACACTATTTAAACATCAATCATGAAATCATGAGATTAAGCTCGTTGACGACAAGAAACTCACGAAACAGTTCATTTACTCATTGTTAACAGAAAAGCTCAATGCTTTGTGACAATATCTGAAAGAGAACATGCGAAAAGAATTCATTAAAGAATCACAGTTGTCAGCAGAATACTCAATTCTGTTTGTTTCAAAATTGAATGAAAGTCTAAAACTATGTGTTAACTACAGAGCATTGAATAACATCATGATTAAAAACAGTTATTCATTATCGCTCATAGCAGAACTGCAGAATAGATTGCAGAGTGCACAGTGATTTACGAAATTCAATATATTCGAAGCATTCAATCGAATATGAATTAAAGAAAAAGACGAGTGAAAGACAGTCTTTTGCACTCAACTAAAACATTACAAGTATTTGATCATGTCTTTCAATCTAATCAATGCTTCAGTCATGTTTCAGATTTTTGTGAATAACATACTACGACGTTATCTGAATCAATTCATTATAGTATATCTGAATGATATATTAGTATACTCAAAGACGAAGAAAGAACATGTGCAACATGTTAAGAAAGTTCTACAAACTTTAAAGAAAGTTGATCTGCGCATCAAGTCAGAAAAAAGTGAATTTCATGTACAGAGTGTACAGTTTTTGAGATTCATAGTCACGTCTCAGAGTTTAAGAATGAACTTAAAGAAGATAAAAGCTGTTATGACTTAATCAACGTCAAAGTTGAAGATCGAAGTTCAATTCTTTTTAGAATTCGCGAACTTTTATAGACACTTTATAGAGAGATACTTCAGAATCATCTCGTCACTTACGAATCTTACGAGAAAGAATATATCGTTCATGTGAACTGAGAAAGCAGAAGAAGCTTTCAAAAAGCTGAAGAAATTGTTCATCTCTCAGTCAATACTAATCATGTTTGAATCAGAAAAACTCATTACGCTTAAGATGAACGCATCAGATGAAGCTATTGAAGCATGTATCAGTCAATCAGACGATAAGAAACGTCTGCATCTCATTGCATTTCATAGTAGAAAGCTTACAGACGCTGAATTGAACTATGAAATACATGACAAAAAGCTGTTAGCTATTGTTGACTCTTTCAAACAATGAAGAGTATATCTTGAAGAATTTAGGCATCAGGTTCAAGTATATACAGATCATAAAAATCTGCTATACTTTACGATCACGAAAGTTCTAAATTGAAGACAGATTAAATGATTGAAAGAGTTGTTGTCATACAACTTTCAAATTCAATATCAAAAGAAATCTGAGAACTTGAAGATCAACGTCTTGAGCAGAAGAGCAAATCACATGACAGATAGATCACAGGTAAATCAGACTATTCTGCAAGAGAATTTCGACGATTCGATTGTCTATAATAAACAAAACGCAGCTACTTTACAAATCAACAACAGAGATCTTGAGAAACGAGTAAAGCTAAAGCTAGCGAAGAACTCAGTCGCGCAAGATATTATAAAGAATATTGAGAACAACGCGAACTTTAAGATTATCAATGAAATACTAACATTTCAAGATCTGATCTATGTTTCAACAAGATGAAGACAAGAGATGATAGATGATCATCACAAGTCAATGATACATGAACATCAGAGTTCAAATAAGATCATTGAGAAAATATTTAGAATCTACTATTTCTCAAAGATGAGAAAACAGATAGAAGATATTATTAGAAGATGCGATGTGTGTATTTGAATGAAACACAATCAACATAAACTTTATGAACTTTTGAAAAGTCTCAGCACATCAGATTGTGCGTGAAAAAGCATAGCTTTGAACTTCATAGTCAAGCTATCTAAGTCAAAGAAAAGAGTCATCGAAGCAATCTATGACTTTATCTTGATTATAACAAACAGATTAATTAAGTATGAATACTTCTTGTCATACAAGAAAGCAACATTCGCAGAAGATTTGACTTACACATTTCTGAAAATGATTGTAGCAAATCATGAATTATCAGATGAGATAATTTCAAATAGAAACAAGCTCTTCACATCGAAATTCTGAAAATTCTTGATGAATCAGCTAGAAATTCATCATAAGCTGTCAACAGCTTATCATTTGCAAATAAATGAATAAATGAAAAGAATGAATCAGACACTGAAACAGTATCTCAGATGTTATATTAACTATAGACAGAATGATTGAGTACAGCTACTATCAGTAGCACAGTTGACTTTCAATAGCACAACGACAGAAGTAATCAGCATGTCATCATTCTTTGCAAACTACAAGTTTGAGTTGAAGACTCTCAAGAAATCGCGTGAATTTGCACAATTAACTCAAAAAGCTACGCTACAGATAGAACAATTGCAAATGCTACAAAAAGAATTGCAAAAGAACATACAGTTTCTTAACAAGCACATGACTTTGTATGCAAATAAAAGAAGAGATAAAGAATCTACTCTTAAGAAGAGAAACAAAGCATATCTACTAAGATGAAACATCAAAACAAAAAGATCAAGTAACAAATTGAATCACACAAAGCTAGAATCTTATAAAATTTTAAAGATCAAAGAATTGATTAACTACAAGTTAAATCTGTCAGCATCTATGAAAATACATTTAATATTTCATATCTGTCTTTTGAAGTCTGCAGACTTAAATACATCAATTTAAACAGAATCTTCAAAAATTGATTCAGAGAGTCAAAACGTCGAATACGAAGTAGAAAATATACTGAATCAACAGAATATCAAAGATCAGTTTCATTGATTAATCAAGTGAAAAGATTATGAACATATCAAGAACACTTGAGAATCGAAGAAAAATCTCAAGAACTGTCAGACACTTCTGTGACAGTTTCAGTTGAGAAACTCAGTCAGTCAAAGTCTGATGAAATCTCAATCTGCTTGAAGAACACGTCAAAGAGAAGATTGTTCAATGATGATTCGCTAGTCTTTCTCTCATTCTTCTCAAGCTCAACGATGTTTTGAAACTTTCGTTCAATCATCATCTGTTTCTTGTTCTTCAGAAACACAAATTGATTTTGCAGATGAGTAACTCTTGCGAAGATTTCTTGCATCTGTTTGTGAGTGTTCAGCAGCTCATCAAGAACGCGATCGCGTTTTGTCTTTATTCTTTTTCACTTCATCATTGAGAAAGTAAGATTGCATTTGCGATCAAGATGCACACACTCGATGCAACGATTGAATTCATTGTCAACACGACATTTCTTTTGCAAGCGACTGCAATGTTCACAGAGACACATGACAGCATGCTCAGAACTTGTACGCTCAAGAAAACCTCTGTGACGCAAGATAGAGTTTTTGATTGTGCAATGAGAAGACATGAGAAAAAAGTGATTTTCGAAATGAAAATCTTAGAAGAGAATCTAGTGTTAAAACTCTCTCACATGTGATTACATAACAGCAATGATTAGATAATCATTGAGTAATCAGAGTTTCAAAGTGATCGCTCTGATCGCTTGAATCAGAAGTGATCACAGTGAGCATGATGAGCATGATGCTCATCTTGCTCATCTTGCTTGAGAATGATCAGAGTGATCATTCAGAGCAGAGATGACTTGACATGATTCTTCTATGTCTATATAACGATGATCATTTTCTTAGATAGAAGCTTTGTGCTCAACTCATGTAAGCAATTAATACATATTATTGTCTCAGCTATCTTCAGATCTCAAGTCTAGTAATAGTGATTACTGTTTGATCTCTGTATATATCTTGTGTTGTTAAAGAAACAATCGTTACAAGCAGTTCTTTGTCATAAATCTTGTAGTTGCATTCTGTAAAAATCATGTTCTTGTTATAAAAGATCATTGAATGTAGAATGTCTTCATCATCATATTGAGACAATACTTTGTCGTTCACATAGTTCAAGAAGTTTATTTTCAGAATAGTTTTTCTGATCAAGTCAAAATGCTTCAGAACAAGAGCTGTCATCATTTGTTACTTTAGTTCTTCAAAGATCATTTGACAGATTTCTGTTCATTCAAAGAAGTGATTTTTTCAAGTCAGCTTTATCATAGATTGAGTAATCTTTGAGAAGTTCTTTATGAATCATTGATAGAAATTGCAGAAGTCAATGAAAATCTGCACATGAATCAACAATCAAGACACTTTTCAGTTTTGAATTACATCTACTTTTTGAGAGTTCATTTGTAAATCATTGATGAATATCAATAATTCAAGAAACGAGATTTTCTGAATCTTGAATTTGCACTTGTCAATGTTTATCTGCAAGTTAACTTCACGAAGTTTATCTAGCACTTCTTTCACATGAATTCTATGTTTCTTCAAGATCTTACTGTAGATAAGAATATCATTCAAATATGTCTGACAGAATTTATGTAAACAGTTGAATAATACATTGTTGATATAGTACTGAAAGAACGCAAGTTCATTGATTAATTCAAAGAGCATTACTTTATACTTGTAAACATTGAAGAAAGTAATGAATGTGATTAGATTCTTGCTTTCAGTACTCATGCAAAGCTTATTGAACATGATGATAATGTTAAGTTGAGTCAAATACTCACTGTCTTGAATTCAAGCGAGTACTTCGTCTATCAAGAGTATTGAATAATGATCTCTTTTGATCAGAACATTCAGTTTTTAATAATTCATGCAAAAGTGAAAACTATCATCTTTCTTTTTGACAAATAGTATTGACGAAGCGAAAGAAGCTTTATTGAGTGTGATGAACTTCTTCTTCAAATTTTCTTCTAGATACTCTTTGATCTTCTGCAACTTGTAGCTCGACATGAAATATAATTGACTTTTAAAGAATTGATTCTCTTCTTTTAATTCAATCTTATGATTGTATGATTAATGCAAGAGCAACTGCGTTGCCTTTTCTCTATCAAAAACATTCAGAAAGTCATGATAAATTATCAAAAGCTTCTTTTTCAGTTCATTTAATGACATGACAGAGATCATTTCATTCAGTTTCGCGAAATCTTCGACTGAGCTAAGCGCTTTGTTGATTTCATTAATGATCAAGAAGAAGATCTTGATCTTCTTATTCTTGACTAGAGTTTAATATGCAGCAACTTTAATCATAATAATATTGATGAGTCTCTTTGTCTCAGTTGACTGAAAGAAACAAAGTTGATCAAGATCAACTTGAATGCTTTGCTTTGTTATGAAAGCAGATTCAATAAATCGAGCAGATTTAATGAATCTATTTACTGATTTCTGATTCATGAGTCTCTTCAAAATAATTGTTGATGTAACAATTAAGTTCAAGTTCTTTTATTTTATTTTGCAGATCTTGTTTAATTCAGATCTGTGAAATGCTGATTGACTGCTTGCTTTCAAAACAACAGATTTCAATGTTTGAATCTTCAATGATGATATTAATCGATCATTTGCAGAATCTACCAACATTTGATTTCTTTTCAATCAGAAATTTTCAATGATTATCTTGTGCTGATTTAAACAAGTTATTAATAAAGACATCATTTCATTCTTGTGTTCTTGTATCATGATCTATGTATACAGAGCATGTGTAATTGACTTTCAATCAGAAGTTTCATCATACAATCAAATCAACTTTGATTTTGACAGCAATATTGACTGAATATCAAAGCATTCACATAGCTCTAACATCAAAGATTCATTAATGAAAGTCATGTTAATGACTTCAATATTTATCAGAATGAAGAATCTGAATATCTTTTCTAGACTACTCAAGATGATGTTAACAATGAACGACTTGAAATCAAATGAATCATCAGACATGCTGATGAAACAAAATATGAGTATATTGCTCTCAGTCACTACTTTGACGAGAGCAAATCATTTTTCGAATTCGAAGCGATCTTGTGCACTTAAGTCATTTCAAGACAATTATATGTTTTATGTTTTGATTTCTTGCATTTGAAGCAAAGTTTTTTCTTAAACAACTCTTTCTGAATAAAATCAAGAATCAATCTTCTGAGTTTCTTTCACGCAGAAACTGATGACGTGAGTCAAGCAAATGAAGTGCTAGCGACAGAGTGAGCAGCTGAGATCGCTGAAACTTTGATGATTGATTGAACATTCAATTCAGTCAATTTAACATTGACTTGCATGCAAATGTTGATAAACTCATTCAAATTCGTAATTTGTTCATTGAGTGTTGTTCATTGAAGATCTGAGTTGATCTTATGCTAAAGATCATTTAGTAAAGTCTCATTATTATATTTTAATTCTGCGCTGAATCTTTGAAATTTCATTCAAATTTCATGAAAGAAGATTTTGTTCTGATACAGCTTCAAGTACTGTCGTTGAGTCATGTAATGATGATTGAAATTGTTGTACATTTTATTAATGATTGATAGTACTTCTTCAACTTCTAGAAATGAGTTCAAGAAGATATTTTGCATGCAAAAAGCTATGTGCTTGATCACAGCTTCACTGACTTGACTTTTGATGTAAACAATCTTCAATTCTTCGATAGAAAAGTGATTCTTGTTTATCTTCAGCTTATTTTGCATTTGCGATAGTCAATTGTCTACATTCTGCAACAAATCTTCAAATAGTGAAAAGTTTGATAATTTAATCAATTTTCAGAAACAATCTTCAGAAATTGAAGTGCTTTGTCGACTTGATGCAGTTTTTAAATAATGTATAATCACGTTCTTGTCTTTCATATCTTTCTGCAGACACGTTTGCGTAGCTTTCAACATGATGTTTATCTCATTAACATCTTCTAACATCTGAATCATGTCATTGTGAATCTTGATTTTAATGTCGTGCTGTTAACATATGTACTTGATAAAGACAATGATGTCGTCTGCTTTATAAGCACTTATTCAAGCATTCAGTTCAGTGTTGATGCTGATCTTGATCATTTCATGATCAAAAAGCAACGCGTTCGTGTTCTTTTCTTCTGTATTCAATGATGCATTCATGTCTTCTTCTTCTGATGCTGTTCAATTCTGTGATAGAAGTGATTCTCTTCTAACATTTTGCAAGTCATAACGAGCAATGCTCACTGATTCTAAGCTTCTAGTCATGATATGAGTAGAAAATTGCTGATCAAAATTCTGATGTTACTCTATTAAACTTTCTGAGTTCAAGCAATGACTAGTACTTTATTGAACTTTCTGAGTTCAAGTACTGCTGAAATTTCTGATTTCTGACAACAAGCTTAATAAAAAGTTAATCAAGAGCAACGCATTTATGTTCTTTGATTTTGATTTTATCGAAATTTCTGATTTCTATCAAGCTTTCTGAGCTTGAGTTCTGATTGAGTTGATTGTGTAGCTTGTTTTTGTATTGTCTACACGTTGATAGCAAGATTAATGAGCTTTGAACTAATGTTATGAGTCTGCATAAAGCGAATTATATGAGTGTATTCTAACTAGAAGTTCAAAGCTAAAGAAGAAAGAAGATGAAACACGTCAAAAGTCTTATACTTACGAAGACGCGCTAAATCACTAGCGTGTCAACATCAGTTTTATACTAGTCTATGATAGTTTAACATGATTTATGTTAGACTAACTCAGAGTAATGAGACATGCTCGCAACACTCATCACTTTCATGATTCAACATTCACTTGTTGATGAGTTTTCTGAAATCTATCTCAGAGAAGAAGTTTATCTGAAGTCTCAACTGATTGAAAGATGATATTGTTGTCATAGTTGAGTTGACACTCTTCTTCATTATGAGAATGTTGAAATGTAAAACAGCGTAATCAGAATGAATGTTAATGATAGAACAAAAATATTGAAATTGAATCATCAAGTTTAACTGATGAATTAAGATTTGAAATGAGAAAGAAATAAAACTTCAACAAAATTAATAAGGTTTGTTTACAATCTTTAAGATCATCAAAATCTTCAACACTTTATCACAATCAACTCATTATCTGTCATCATGATCATAACAATCAAACATTTGATCTTAGTACTTTATTTTCTCATCAAGCTTTTTGCTCATCAGATTTTTTCTGTTCTTGAATTAAATTTTTCAAGAATCAGCGCTCTTGACTAGTTTACATCTAATATTCATTCACTGCACAATTGATCAGTCTAACTTCATTGTCAGAATGAAAGAAGATATTGCTGCGAAAATGAATGTATCAAACGCAGTATGACATTAGCTCTTCTCGCTCAATATAGTATGTTTAGCTGATATCAATTGACAGCTTGATGATAACATGAAAGTTGAGTCAAAGACTTTCATCAAAGAGTGTCAGAATGAGAACTCTATTAATGATGTCAGAGTGAAAGAAAATATTGCTGCAAGAATGAATGTATCAAACGCAGTATGCATCAGCTCTTCTCGCTTAATTTAATATGTCTTATTGATATCAATTGACAGCTTGATGACAACATGAAAGTTGAGTCAGAGACTTTCACAAAGAAGCATCAGAATGAGAACTTTATCAATGATGATGAGAAGTTGACTCTCAGCAAGAAATCAAAGAAACTCAAGCATGTTATTCACTCTTCTTGCATTCTCTTCAAGACGATGAAGAAGAAGTTTATCATAAGAAACTATGCTTTGTATGACAGCGACAATTCTCTCATCATCTCTTCTGTTAATCATCTCTTTATCAAGTTTGATGACTTTAAAAACTATGCTCTTTACATCAATGCTGATCTGAAAGACATCAAAGATGTTCTCATCTCTTGTGTTTATCTTGATGATCTCACAATATTGCATGTCATTGAGAAATTCAATTCTTGAGATCTTAATAAGAACTGATCTGTCGATTTTGATCAAGCGAACATGATTCGTGTGATTCACATGTCGCTGAGTAATGCGATCAAGATATGAGTTTCAGATAAATATGTGAATGTGAATGAAATTCGCGCTAATAAAAAAAATGAAGAATATTACTACAAGTGATGATGTGAACTACATCATCTTTGCAAAGTCGAAAACATCAAGAACTATCTCATTCATTCTTTTCACGAAAAATTCTTGATGAATGAATTCACTTTCAAATTAAGAGACAAAGCGATTTTGCAGTCTTAAAAGAGAGAACAGTTGAACGAAGATGCAAACTTCGATGATGAGTTGAATGATAAAGAGACTTCGAAGACTTTTGACAAGTGAAAGACATCAAAAACACTCAAGACGTCAAAGACATTTCAGATGTCAAAGATACTTAAGAAATTAAGTAAGTCAAGAACATTCAAGAGCAAATAGTTCAAGATTTAGATTCTTCAGTAAAGTCACATTGTGCAACTTTACTGATGACTGTCTTTATGAAACATGATTGACACTGAGATAACAATAAATATGCTTTATCATCTTGTCATCATGATGTCTTGATCTTGCAATGATCTTTCTGATAGAAGTCTATTTTCTCGTCACTGTTGTTCAACTTTACTAGAACAATGAATTTCATCTGCGTGTAATCAATCATCATGTTTGATAAACTGTTGAATTTTTCATTGCAAATTATGATGACAGCTATTATCATTAAAAGCTCATTTAATGTCACACAGACATTTCTGATATGTTATTATTCTTAAATTACGTTGATGCAAATAAAATATTCATCGAGCTTATTGCATCAAATAAGATGATAATAAAGTTCAATATTATTTCAGATTTAAGAAAATTCTGACTGTAATTCAAGTTCATGCTCTTAGACGTAGTAGTTGAATCTTACGTAGTAAGCAAGACAGCTAATTCAAAGCGACTTAGTCATCATCACTTACTCAAAAAGAAGTAGCGTGAAGCTAGATTTCATCTACTATGTCTGAGAACTGAGACAAAATTGAGACAAGTTAATGAAATTATCTAATAAGCTCTGAGTCAGCAATAGTTGAAAACTGCGTTGCTTTTCATTGGTAACAAACTTGCTTAAGCAGTTAATGAATCTATTGTTGATTGCGAAAGCTGTGTTGTTTTTTTGAATTTGTTGAGAGTTTTATCAAAATTAGTGAAAAATCTTCAAAAGTGCAAAATAAGAAAACAGAAATTGTAAAATCAATCTCACTGTCTTTTCTTATGTCGTAGCATTAGAAATTGAAGTTATATTCATCTGTCATAACTTTCAGAAGATTCACTGTTTCTTCTTCTGCTACTGCTTCTTCTGCTGTTACTCATTTCAGAAAAAGAGCAACATTCAAGTTATTCAGCAAGCTCAGATTGACTTTTAAATTATCTGAATCATCTAAAGTTTCAAAGATTGATAAAAGTGCTCTTTCTATTCTTGCTGCTGCTGCTGTCGTCGTGATTGTGATCTTCTCATCATTGTTTTTATCATCATCATCATCATCGTCTTTCTCTTTTGAACGATTTCGACGATCAATCAGTTCAGATGATTCAGAGACTCAGAAGTTCTTTTCTAGTGTGTAAGCTTCACATGACGAGACTCAGACTTCTGATGTAGTTCATTGATGATATCAGCTGCATTCAAAGACTTCGTCAGTCATAGAGATTAATTTGAATACTTGATCAGATAGCAAAGCTTCTTCGTCAATCTCTTCATCAGTTTCTTCATCAGTCTCTTCGTCAGTCTCTTCGTCAGTTTCTCAATCAGTCTCTCAGTCAGTTCAAAAGTCAAAGAAGAAACGAGAAAGCAAAGCTTTCAAAGCTGTTATCGCTTTTGTCATCATCATCATCATTGTTTTCATCGTAGTATTCTCAGAGTTTTCTGTCTTAGAGCTTGCTATCTCAAAGTCTTTTGTCTCAGAGTTTTTTGTCTCAGAGTCTTCTGTCTCAAAGATGATTTCATATTCAATGAACTGTCAGCTTCTTTACAAGATCTCAAGCATACATGATGAAGTTTTGCAGTGTATCAATGATGATCTCAACAGCGATTTAGATCTTGAACTCTTAAGCTTCAGACAGAAGACACATGCAAAAAGCTGAGCAGACAACAAAGATCTGACTTGCTTCAGAGTCTTTGTTATCGTCTCTGTTATCTGAGTCAACATGAAGAAGAAAAAGAGATTTGTGATTTATCTCACTCTGTTGAATACGTGACAAGAAGTAACTTTCATCATTCGTGTCAAATTTAATGCTGACAAGAAGAATCTAAGCGTACATTTAGTATATCAATACAAAAGAACTCAGAGCGATGAGATTTCTGTAGAGTCAGTTTCTACTGTCATGAAGATATCAGCGACTCAGATGACTAAACTAAAGAAGAAGAGAGCTGAAAGAGAAGACTTACGAGATTTTAAACACAATTGAGTCAAGATGCTTATGAAGAAGCTTTTATGTCATGATAGAATGTGTAAGAACAAGAAAAATCAGTGCTGAATCACTTCTATCAATCAGCATATGTTTCTAAATTCTGCTCAGATGTTTGACTGATCTGCAGTCATAAATCAAAATGATGACATGATCATTATTGATACATTTTCAAAGAACATAATTGAAATAGCTTAATTGACTGCTGCAAAGAGTAAAAGAGCTGCTGTAAAGATAATGATTGAACTCTTCTCTTCTTTGAAAACTTCAGCTTCTTTCAACTCTGACTTTGATTGTCTGATAAATTTGATGACATTAGAAGAATTAAAACAACAGCAGAAGCAACAGTAATGAAAGCAAAAGATGAAGAAGCAAGAGAAGAAGAAGAAAATGAATAAAATCAATCAAAAATAAAGCTGAAGAAGTTGAACAAGCTGAGAAGATTAAACAAGCTGAGAAAGTCGTCTTTATCTAAACAATCACTGACTATGCAATCTAGCAGTTCTGTCAAAGATGATGATTTACTGAAGTATGTTCAATGACATATTTTATAGAAGAAGAAGAGAAGAGAAATGTTCATGACTGCATACATCAAGCTGAATGCTTAAGACTACAATCTGCAAACACTGCAATTCTGAAAGAACAAGTCTGAAACTCACTGAAAAAACATGCATATACAGTCTGACATTGATATACAGTTAGCTCATGATGTCAGCAAATATGATGTCTGAAGACTGCAAAGATCTTTCAAATCAACAACTAGAACTGTGTCTATGTCACAGTCACAGATAGAGACTCAGAATCAGAAGCAGAAGCAGAAGCAGAAGTAGAAGCAAAAGCAGAAGCAGAAGCAGAAGTAGAAGTAAAAGCAAAAGCAGAAATGAGAACAGCAGCAGCAGCAGAAGAAGAAGTACTTTGATGATTTAAAATATGACAATAATGTTTACAAGAAAGTTTCAGAAAATGACTGTTACTTCTGAGCTTGAATGTCTGTTTTCTTTTCATAGCAGTTTATTTACATCTATGAATTATAGTCTATGTCAGCAAGTCAAAACAGATTGTCTGAATTATCTTCTATTTGTGATCGCTGTGATTTCACTGCATCACATAGAAACCTGTTAAATTCATCTCTGAGCTCTATGTAGTATTGAATCAGCTCAATGTTTTTCTTAATTCAGATCTTCAGCATTACAAAGAAGATTTCTATGAGATTGAAATCAGATGAGTACGATGACAGCTTAATCAGCAGTACTTCAAACTTCATACAAAGCTGATCTAGTTTGATAAATTGATGAATTCAAGCATTATTCATGACTACGATGAAACGAGATTCAGAGTCATCTGAAGTGCATTGAGAAAGAACTTTGATTCTCATGAAGTTCAAAAAGATAGTCTTGATTATGAAGTCGTGATGCATCTCTCATGTCATATATTTCTCTATCATGTATGTCAACAGTATGCTTCATCTCTTTGATCGCTTGAGCATTTGACTGATGTGTAGAGAAACTTTGATAGAAGATCAATCATACTTTTGATCATTTAGTCAGTGAATCAGCATAAAAGCTTCAAGCGTTGATCTTAATCTCTATCTGTTTGCTTGCATGCAGCACTTTCATTCAGAAACATCAGCTGATTTGCTGTTCAGTTAATCAGACGAAGCTTTCACTTCTTTCTCAAGATCTCACTTCGCTGAGTTATTGTACATTTGACGAGCTTCTTGCTTCATTTTCGTGTAACTAGCAGTCTGCATAGATTGCTGACGTCGATGATGATATTAAATTCATCAAACAGAAATCAAATCATTTTGTTCTGATAGACAATGAGACGTTCATGCAGATATTCAATGAGCTGCTCTGCATGATAGTCGCTCAGCTTGACAGATCTTTCGTCTATGAAAGCAGTGACGATGTCGATGACGATGTATGCTCTTCTCATCTTCCTGATCTGAGTCACGCTGACTTCGATGACTTTAGATATAAAGGCAGTGAAGTCTAAACGATCGAAATGAATACGAATACGACTTCGCATCGCTGAAGAGAGCGGCGGCGGCATACTGAGGCTGACAGCAGTGGCAGCAGTGATAGGGCTAGCCTTAAGGTGGATATAACTTCAATTTCTAATGCTACGACATGGAAGGAAGCAGTGGGGTTGATTTTACAATTTCTGTTTTCTTATTTTGCACTTTTGAAGATTTTCCACTAATTTTGGTGGGGCTCTCGGCAAATTCAAAAAAACGGCACAGGTTTCGCAATCAACGATAGTTTCTCTATAGATTGTGTAGCGACTTGATCTTGGACAGTAATCATAATACTTAATAACTTATCGTGGCAGAAGTGATATATCGTGCTGAAACTGTGCTTGAAACTAAGGTGCCTTACCTTACCTTAGCACCTTAGGTACCTTTTAGGGTACCTGTTTAGAAATTCACGTGATATGGAGCGTAGGGCTGGCGCGCCTAAGCTTATTCCGAACATCAATCGTAAGGTAAAAACGGACGCGATTTAGGAACGGAATTCAAAGTCGCAGCATAGTATCCCTTTTGCGCCGGCACCGTCCAACACGGTGGAGGTCCTTTGCTTTCAACGCGCTCCCGGTTGCTTTGAGGCGCGCTTCGCTGCTCTTCTGCAAATGTGGAGAATATTCCTCTGCGCCACGGAGTAACATGTTATCAAGCAAAACTGCATCGCAAGTTCCGTGTTCCTTCTTTCGATTCTACTCTTAGGGCAAGGCATTAGCCGCCATGACCACCCAGACGACTCCGCAAGCGTTTATAAGTAGCTATGCTCCTCGACTACGAGCGTATGCCAACTCACTTCTCACACCTGTCATTCCACCCACGACCGCTCAAAATGCTCCTCTGTCACGAACAACTAAACGAGGCACTATCGCTATCAACTATGCTGAGAATGAATATGATGATGATGACTTTGAGGACAGTGAGGGACCAAGGCGACCAACGGGTTTGCGAAGCAGACGAGAAGACCCAAATCAGGGGAAGGAAGGGCTTGCTGATAAGCTGGGAAAAGAGTTGACTGCGCCCGTCGATGTTCAAGGGATATGGAGAGATTGGATGGGAAAGCCGAAATTGGTGAGGTGAGGGTACAAAGTTTTCAAAGCACGCAGGACCGCGTTAATGTGGTTCCATTGCAGGACAGACAAGCAACTTCATGCGCAAACGACGCTACCTCTGACGCTCATACCAATTCGGATCGACCTTGATATCCCCTCGTTCGTCCCTCATCCTGCCCTGCCACTTCCAACGGATATCCACAACTACCAGATCAACACGAACCACCCTGCCTATAAAACACCCGACCCGACTCCACCTTACCGGCTAAAGGACGTTTTCTTATGGAATCTACACGAGACACTCATAACCCCGGACCAGTTCGCCAACATCCTCATCAACGATCTAGATCTTCCGAATACTGGTGGCCTAGCCGTTCAGGTTGCAACTCAGATTCGAACGCAACTAGAAGAATATGCAGGAGTTGCGTTACACCCGTTATTCCATTCAACGAGCACTACTGCCACCAATGGTGCCGTGGTCAAGACGATTCAAGCGGGTAGCTCAAGAGACCAATCGGCGACTCCGGTGGGGGCAGGCTCGCGCACACCTCTGGCAAACGGCAATGACAGAACCAGCGTTATGAACGGAAACGCCTTGACGCCTTCCGCGACCGATGGAATAACTGCTTCAGCCTCGCAACACCCAGCATCTGCCTCCGATGAGTATAATCCTGATGACACGTACCGCTGCATCGTTACCCTTAACATTCACCTTCAGAACAAGCTCTTTACGGACAAGTTCGAGTGGTCGTTGCTGCATCCGCCTGGTGTAGCGGAACGATTCGCCAAACAGACTTGTGCGGATATGAGTCTTTCCGGAGAATGGATACCAACCATGACACATGCCATCTACGAAGCGGTCCTTCGGCTCAAGAAAGAAGCATGCGAAAGTGGTGGTCTGGTAGGTGGTAACGGCTATGGAATAGCCAACGATGCTTTGGACGGCCAGGAAGCTGGATGGAGATACGACAACGAGCATCTAGCGGATGAATGGGAACCGAAGATTGAAAGGCTTTCGAAGGAAGAAATTGAGAAGAGAGAAGGAGATAGGGAGAGGCAGATAAGGAGACTACGGAGGGAGACCGCCAGATTTTCTTCGACGACTAACATGGTTGGGGGCATGCCAACGTCGAGTGGGTACTTTGATCAACCGGAGAGTTCAGAGACGCCGATGGGGAGAGGTGAGAGGAGTAAGAGGAAGAGGAGATTCAGGAGTTTGAGTCCTTTGGCGAGAAGTGGTACCCCGGGTGCAAGGGGAACGCCTGATACGGGTGCGGCTGGGTATGGTGGTGGTGGAGCCTTGAATGATTGGTATGTCATGCTGTCCGTCGTATTGGGAGTGCTACTAAAGATGATGGCAGGGAGAGGCAAACGTGGAGATGTTCACACTGCGCAGTGCATGGATCTGCTGTTTGGGCTGTTCGAGATGGGCCTAACGGACCAAGGGTAAGACATAGGTTCAGCGCCTCTGGAGTGTACTGCTAAAAATCTACAGTCACTGTGCAATAACTGCGGTCTTACCTACGAGCGCGATAAACGTCTGCCGCCATGGGCGAAAAACATGCATATTCTGGAATTTCCTCTCGGCGCACGGTGATTGGTTTTAGTCTGGGATGCCAAAAACTTTCGACGTTTGGCGGTATTCCCCCAAGGTCTGAGGATTGGTGAGATTACGGCATATGGGCGGCGTTCCACGGAAATTTTCGGTTGAGAGCGTACTATGATATTTGTACTATAGCTCTGGGTTCTGTGGAGCAGAGCAAGATAAGAATTGATTTTGAAGCTAATGATGTTTTCCGCCATCTCCCATTCTTCTTCTCGTCAGAACGACTGCTTTCAGGCCAGCCCTCAAGCCTTTAAGCAGCGGTCTGGTAACCCTCCAAGCAAGCGCTCAAGCCAAGGCTCAAGCCATATAGCTCAAAAGGCGTCCTCGCCTTTGCCTCCATCTCCGAACATCTTCTGCCATGCTGTGGTCATCCATCCCAGTGACGACCGATCCAAGCTTCGGTTCCATCACCAGACAACCTTTTTGTTCGACGGCATCTCGGCCGGCTCCTGTTCGTCGTGTCAGCATACCGACCAAATCCCTATCACCGCTGAATGCAACATACCGACCCCGCTCGTCTTTTTCTACCCGCCTCCTCCCCCTCTCCCTGTCCGCTACTATCCATCCTGTTGGAGCCTTCTTTGCCCCCCGCCGGTCCCTGTTTACCCACAGAAAGCACGACGTTCTTGCAGCCTCGGATTTCCACCCCCGCTGCTACCTTCACTTCGATCTTTCGATCGCTCTCATTGACACCCGTGCCCTTCATTGCTACCGTCATGAGTCCTGCAATTCGTTCGGCGGAGGGGAGGTGGATTGTGTTGCCGTGGCCCATGATGCGGGTAGTGGCGTCAATTGAAATGGTCATAGGAAGCTGTGGAGGAGATTCGTCTGGGGACATGGCGAGATTATTGGTGGATTGTGGTAGACTGGAGGAGAGAAGAGCGGCGACAAGGAGTCTGGCACTTTGCTCTGTGTAGAGGCTGGGCGTGGACGGGGAAGGCGGGGCAATCATGGTTGAATGATTGAGGTTATTGTGGAGTGAGGTGAGGTGAGTTCAGGTAATCTGAAAAAAAGGTATCTCAATGACGGAGACTGAGAATCTGTCAATAGAGCAGATGGGGATGCTGGAGAGATATTGTAGAGAACTAGATGCACTGATTGATGGAGAAAGAGTAGAGTAATTCGGAGCGAGAGTGGGGAAGGGTGGCTGTGTGTAAAGATGAAAGGACAATGAATAGTAGGGCCAGCTCATTTCTCAGCGCATGATTTTCGCTTACTATTGTTGTTCAATAAGACGGTGAAATAGAGTATACTGTACCTGACTGTTTTTCTCAATAGGCCTCGCTTACTATTGTTGTCTGTTTAGGGAAGAGGCCACTCACTCCCTTGATGCTTCTTTCTTTAGCCACGAATCGAGCAATACTAATACATAGGACTCTTTACTGGTGGGCCTTTATGGTCGTCCCCATTTTGGTGTTGTGCGTAGGAACCTTTGCCATCATGCAAGTTGCAACTGTGTCCGCTCCATCACCACCGAACCAGCAGGCCAAACCTTGCCTGGCGATCCACGTTCAACCACTGAATTCAATCTTCCAAAATGATACTCGTAAGGATTTGGAGTTCTCTATCAAGCCATGAGCGGCATCTGCCATGAGGACTCGGCATCGTCATCGTTGCTTCCTTTGATGGTTGTTCAACAACTTTACTCTCTACTTAGTATCAGACCGTCCTCGTCCTCGTCCTCGGTCGTTCCTGCCAAGAGTGCGGGGGGACCCTTGATCGAATTCAGCCCTAGTGCCCTGGATAAGGCACGGCCGAGCCACGCGAGCCTTCTTCAAGGCTGTACGAAAAGTAGGTAAGGTATCTTGTTTGGTAATCAATCCAATTGACCCAGAGAGATCATCTGATATACCAATAGTACCTAACTCTTCCCCCCCCTATTACTCCGTAACTTTATCACCACGACTCAATTGTTTTGCTTGATATACGCTTCGAACTGCTCTGCTATCGCTGTCAGACTTCTCTTCGCTGCATTCTCTATCGCTGTAGCTTACTTGTTCTGTTACCCTTTTCAAACAGCCCCCAATACCTGCTTGCCGCAATTCGGTCTACTGCTCTCCTCGCAAATAGCGAAACCTCACTAGCAACCACGCCGGACGACTTAATTGGGGCCGAGTCCTGCTTGACACGACCTCAACTGTTTGAGAGCAGTCCCTTCTACGCATTGCAGAACCCTTTCGATTCATGCGCCCTTGAGCGCATTATTCCACTGTGAACATGCCTTCAACACGCCGAGTCAAAGTGCTGGGCATAGCACTTGCCCTCTTCATTCTCATGATCTTCTTTTTCACTGTACGTTTCTCTCCTTCTTCTCCTCGCGATTCCTCTGATAGCTTCCCAGATAACCCCAATGCTGACTTCAAACTCCGCCCCCACAGAACGACGTTCGCCGCTCCAAATCCCAAGACTTCTACTCCACCACTGTCGCTGCCCTTCACAGACAAGAAGCCTCCGATCAAGAAGTTTCCAAGAAACTCGATGCCGCAAAGCACGAAGCGGCGCAAGTAGCCGGCGAGCAAGGCGCCCAAAAACCCATGTCCCCTGGGGACACAAAGCCTGAAGCTCCTGTTCCTAAGGTGTCGGACGAAGCATCCACCGGGGAGAAGAGTGTAGCAGGTAGGAAAAAGATGAAGGGCGGAGAGAAGTGGGATATGGCGACGGGCAAGGAGGCGGCGACGGAGGAGAAGAACAAGGAGGGGAAGAAAGATGAAGCAGAAACGAAGGAGGATCATGAGGTCGAGGTCGAACTCAACAGCATACTAAAAAAGGGACCGAGTGAGTCCGTCCTTTGCAAAATATGCGCTTGTTGTTAAGCCAGCAACACCATAAAACTGATACGGCCCACACCGCTCAGTCATCATTTTCTCCAAATCCTACTGCCCCTATTCTCGCAAAGCCAAGTCTATCCTACTCGAGAAATACACGATCGTCCCCGCCCCCTTCGTCGTCGAGCTGGACAACCACCCTTTAGGCCCCCAGCTGCAAAAACATTTGGAGAAAAGTACGGGGAGGAGGACGGTGCCGAATGTGCTGATTAATGGGAAGAGCATCGGCGGCGGGGATGACGTGGAGGCGCTGGATGTGAAATGGGAGCTCGTGGAGAAAGTTAGAGGAATGGGAGGAAAGAGGATTATGGAGGCGAAGTTGACCAATGCTTGACCAAGAGATGAATGGAACGTAGGGCAGGCAATGGGATGGGCGTTAATGGGATGGAATAGTCGGGGTTTGGATGGGTGGCATGAACACCGGTGGCTTTGATATCGGATGGCCCGGAGCCTGTGGGTTTCTGTTCGAGTAGCAAGAGCGTAGGGGCCGGGGTTGGCGATTGTATGATTGGATACCCATCTTGCCGATGTTTTGACGGCGGACAGTGGATTCCTTACTTTTCTCTCCTGCATGTCGTCTATTCCCCAAGCAATCTAGGTTGGGTTTTCCTATAGACACCGGACGTATATATAACTCTCGAAGCAGGAAGACAGCGCTAACCCGGTAATTGGATGGAGCATGTGTCTTGGTAGCTGGATAATGTACTCTTCCAATGCTCTCTTCCCTGCTGGAACTTTCATTTTCCTTGGGGCACCCACAAAGGTGCAGTTTTCCAGGTTCAGGGTGGTTGGAAGAACCATCACTGCCGGTTTTGCACAGCAGAAATGAAAGGCGCTCGCTGGTTCTGCATATCCAGCTTCTTGCTCGGTCACAAACAGGCATCGTGTATACTCATCACTTCTTCCCCTCCACCCCCCTTGGCTATTATTACAAGTCAGTAATACCCCCTTTTCCTAGGGGTTTATGACATGGCATCGATTTCTTTCAATTCTGCGAGACTGTTTCTCAAAGGAGTATGAAACAATGATATCTATGGTGTTTTATATGCTTCTGAGGATGAGGGAAGTGTGTAGGAGGGAACACTGGGAAATGCTACCATTGCTTCCAGGTGTAAGACTTCACATTGCTGTCGCGCAGAGATAGAATAGCCGCTTCGAACATAGGAAGAATATGTCAAGCCTGCGGTCGATGTCTTTATCCGCGCTCGTAGCCATCATGTTAGGACTTCTCAATAATCCATCAAATATCCCTTTCCGCAAAGCTCTGGATCATCCCCTCTAGAGTAGGCTCGTATTCCTTCAGCACAACTTTGTCCTCCTCTTCAAACGTATTCCCCTGCACAAACACCTTCCTCGGCGTCTTCTTCTCCAACACCATCTTCCTCACCTTCGTCTCCCACCACTCATCCACCCTTGTCATCTCTTCATACAGCTTCTTCCCCTCCTCCACATCCGCCGTCGCCTTGTAAACATGTACTTTCTGCAGATACGCCTCTACTGCCGGGCGGCCGTGACTGAGAATCTTGTTCTTTTCAAGCTTGATCGTGAGGTCCGACAGGTTCTCGGAATCTGAGTAATGCAATCTGCAGAAATCGTGTCCAGCGTCCAAAAAGGCGCGGAGGATGCTGAAACGGGCTTGCATGTGCGCCTGGCCCCATTTCCGGCTCTTTGGGTCCCAGAATTCAAGAGCGACAACGCCAGCGCGGGCCATGGAGAGATAGGAGGCGTAGAGAACTTCGCCGGCTTTGTTGTCCATGTTGACCTTCCCATCTCCGAAACCAAATATTTTGAGGATCTCGAAGTCACAACTTAGTGCCATGGCTACCAGTTCTGCACGATTTTCCTCCATGGAAGAAGCTATGGAGCCAAAGACGCTGCTCCATGTCTGGCCGGGTTTGTACCATGTCGTGCAGGGTTTATTGGTTAGAGGATTGACAGGAGGATTTCTGATGTCAAAGTTGTATTTGCCAGGTGCGGTTTCTTGAAGGAGTTTCCCTGAACCGTGACCGAGAAGTTCATGGATGCCGACTTGGATCTCGAAGGCTTCGTCACGGTTATTTTGGTAGATTGAGAGATCTTCTGGTCGGATAAAGGGAGTGGGTTCATTGGGAGCTTTAGCACTAAGGACATTACCAAGCGAGACGTTCTTGAAGCCAATTTGTTGGCGTATGTCGTCATAATTCGGGATATTGATACCCGCAGGAATACCTGATGATGCAAAAGACAGTACCTCTAAGGAGGTAAAGTCCGGAGCTACGAACATGTCCTTCTCGAAATCACGAGGCCAAGGTAGCTTGGGAATCATCCTCGGAGCAGCATCAACGAGCTTCTGAAACGCTTTGGTGCGCTCTTTGTTGACCATAGCCACCATGCCTTCCCATTCGGAGCGGACGCCAGCTGGGTCGCGGTAGGACTCAATAAACCCAATATTAGATTCGACTTCCGGCCCAATATCTTTGACCCATAGCTTCTGGCTTTCCTTGAACGCATTGAGCGACCCACTACCAAAGGATTTGGCATACTCATCCATCATCTTTTTCTGGGTATCATTTGCTGCACTCCGCCCTGCTTTCTTCATATGAAGCGCGATCTTGGCCATCTCTTCAATGTGATCACCGAAAACCAGAGTAACTGTCTTGCCTTTCAGTGGTCCTTCCAAGTCCCATGCAGTCTCCTGCCCGGCATCGCTCCCTTCTGGGGGTGGCTTATGAAGGGCAGAGGCAATGAGGACCTCAAAATTGCCATTTTTTGTCTTTCGTATCCGTGTGTTTTCTGGCAAAATCTCCTTTACAGCAAGAAAATCACCAAGTAGTTCAATTTCTTGCTTTGTAATATGCGGCGACTCTGGATAGTAGTTTGAGAGATGTCCAGCGTCAGGAAAGCCGAGGTGCATAAGCCCCGGTCTATGGGAGTCGGCGTATATGCTAGGTTTGCACTTATCTAGAGTTTCTTTTGCCTCTGTAGACTTCACAACCAAGGCATCAAATATATCGGGAGAACATCTTGGGATGATTTTCGAGTCTCCAAAGCCCTTGTAATTCCCAATATTACCGAGGAATTGAGTTGCGTATTCTAAGAAGTGCTTTAAAGCCTGATCATCGATTTCAGCTTCTCGTTGAAGCCTAGTCCAGTCGCCATTACATGAACGGTATAAAGAAATTATGAGATCATAGATGGCTTCGGATTCTGGAGAGACTTGACGCAGAATGATACGGGATCCAACAAAGCTTGCTCTGCCAGCTTAGTGATCAGCATCGTAGTAACTACTAGCTATCTCGGCATCTATTGTGATGAGAACAACGAAAGGAAAATTCGCAACAGGATAAACTAGCAGCTGACAACATTCCCTGAGATGATTAAACCTAGGTACATAACAATCCGAACAGACACCACTTCTTAAGCTGTGACAGCATTCCATTTACCGGACATTCACCGAATGTCCGGGGTGCTGGCAAAAAAAGAACATCAGGGAATATCTTAAGTGTCACTGACCTTGAAATGTGATGGGCGTAGAGCTTTTGCTGTTCAGTCAGTGCATCGAAGTGCGGCTTAACAGCAAGTTTGACGATTGTTGGCGGTGCATCCGCATAGTACTGTTTCACATCCATGCTGGACACCTCAAGAATTGTCCCTTAGTTATGTTGCACGCTTGATTCGAAAACTCTAGAGACATCCGTAAGGCTCGAGTTAAGCGCGGACAAGCGCTTCCCGGGCGAAGCGATGGTCCACCCCCCAGATTAGGACTAAAGCGCGGAAGATCATAAGCTGTCATAGCCTCATAGGTAGTAAGTAGTAAGAGTACGTCTGAGACATACCTATGCTTATTGGGGAAATGCATGTCTCACTGTGTGGACAACCTTCTCCTGCTGGCAAACTGATGAATCTGGATCACGTTTCTTTGATAAGGGGAGTTCGTCCTCGGGCTCTACAAATGTTTCTGCAAGTTGCCGCGCCATTGCATAACTCAGTATTGTTTTGCTGCCTGGCACAGGTATGAGGCAGACGCTATAAGAACCCATTAATATGTCCATGAAATGAAGAACTTCTAGCATCTCTTAGCGCATGAAGGGAATCTCATCTCTAGCTCATAGTTTCCGGTGCCTGGAGAACTGGTCGAATGCATCGAATAATTCCCACCTCTGGGATGGAGAGCGAACTCTATCCCTTCGCCCTTTAGCCTTCATAGACAATCATTGACAACTCCAGTATGTTCTCATCCTCTAACACGAATAAATTAGCCAGCAATGATATCAGCCACGTTCTCTCAATCTGAAAGTCAACATCACACTACAGCTTCGGACAAAGTAGGATGAGCGAGGATTAGTACGCCTACAACTTTCAAAGCACGACACTGAGCAGAAACAAATTCTTTGATTCTGGGCAAGCTTGCGACTTCATCTCACCGGCCATTATCGCTGGTTGTGAACTTTGGACTCGGGATTAGCAGATCTGGTATCTTTGTTGTTGCTTACAGTACGAAATCTCTATCAGCTAACTTTCAACGGGAACGAATTTGACTGATATCGCTTTGGTCATGCGACGGATATTTGTCCGACAATCCAAGACTCTGTATGTTGTACAAGAGAAAGAGAAAAGATAAAGCCAAATAAAGGGTTCTATGATCAAGTGTTGGTCTGGAAAGGTTGTGGCTATGCTTTGTTTGAAGTTGTAGATAGTATTAAGAACGGAAAAGGGCCTTTCAGCTATGGAAGGCCAACCGGGATAAATCGGAGGAAGCAAAAGTGCGTTCAATGTTTAAGATCGATAGCCTTGAGGACAGAGGTCGGGACGTAGGGGAAATGATAGTACGTGATAGTCAAAATTTGATGGTAAACTCGCCACACCTCCGGCATCTATCTAAGCATGTCGGGCCAGTGATGACTCCACCTGTAGTACAAAGCCAAGTCAAAGTACGATTCTTCCCCTCCGTTACACAGGTGACAGGAAGTCAAGTCTCCACTATGTTTATCACTGTGGATCGATGAGCAAACTAAACAAGTACCGATGCCCACATAAGATAAGGCATGCGTGGACAGCAAAAAGACAAGAGCTATGCGTATAGAGAATCGAATTTTCGAAGCAACAAGCCAGACTAGGAGCGTGGCATCTTAAATGATGTGATAGAGCATCTTAATGTGAACACACTCGCCCCTAGTGTGGTTCAACGTTGCGAATCAACCGTGAAGATTGGTGTGATCCGCCAGATTGGCGCGAGTCGAACCATGAGAACCTTTCCTCTCAAACGCAGCATCGATGGCACCATGTAGCGACCCCATACTCGTGAGCTTGATGTAGGGGATAATCGGGAGTGCTGCGGTAGTATCTGCATCCTCCTTACGATGATCATTGGATCCGACATCGTCGAGTAATAAACCACAAACATGAACAGAAGGCATTATCGAAACATTTTCGCCCATCGACGAAGCTCCATCGACGGGAGGTTGTTTCGTGATTGATTTCGTGGGGCTGGTTCCCATCTCAGCCTGATCAGTGCCAGAGACCTTTGGGGCTTTAGAAGTGTGGAATAAGCGGTACCAAGGCTTCTTAGCAATGATAATAGGCGACTTTTCTGAAGTGTTCTCGTTGTCCTGTTCTCGGATCCCCTTCAATCTTTACATCGCCAGAGCGCAGCTAAACCCAACGCCAAAAGAACCAAGATAAGGAGGATGCCGCAAATCGTATAGACAGCGATTTCTTCCTTGACAACGAGCTGCTTACAGTGTTCCGCAAGCTTTATTCCATTCAAGGGTGAGCACGCTACACAATTGTACCTCGTACGCTTGTCCATATTGCTCAAGTGGCCTGAGCACACTTGATCAAGTGTCTTTCCATATTCTGAGTCGTCACAAGCCTTCTTCATATATCTTCGATCCTCTTCCTTAAGCGACCTCAAAGATCGAGGAGTCAATGACCTGCGGATCTTGCTGACTTGCGAAGGCGTCAAAGGGAGATGGCCCGCTAGTGGATCTTCAATTCTGGTTCCTTTCCCAACTTCTGTACCTTACTATTTCCTCCACCAGTTCCAGAATCGCCATTCATTGACAAAGGACTTGGGAAAGATAGAAGCCAAGTACTGCAGTAAAGCTTGTTTGTGATTCAGCATGATCCTCACAGTCTGGAGAGATCGTCCCAAGTTTCCTAACCTCGGTCACCGGATGGCTCGAGGGGTATACTGTCAAGCCATCATCCAGTAATTTTCACACCTCCGCAGAGTCCTGTTCTCGAATGCCTCCCGTCCCAAAAAGATGCTGTACGACTTTCGTAAAAGGGTTTATGGGCCCTTTACTATCCTTTACACCCCGGGGTTTGGGTTTCCAGGCATTCACAAGATCTGTTGGTACGGTCATCAGCCCCCTGGAGCTGACAGGAAAACTCGAACGTAGGGTTATCAACAGATACCACAACAATATCACCATAGCATAGATCAAGATCAAAGAAGTTGAATGTCGCCAAATATCTGACGAACACAAGGAGCACTAGTTAGCCATTTCGTTGCTCTGTTCTACCAGGCACAGGCACCCTTGACTCGCATCCGATCTGCTGACGAAACATATCACAGTGTTTCCAATCTGGACCGCAAAACCGAAAATTGGCTTTGCTAAAGTACTCAATTTAGCAGACGTCGGTCACGTAGCTATCTGTACTTGAGTTAATCAGTTAGTTTCACCCCACTGGATCGCCTGTATTAACCACAGGATTTCCTTGAGGTATCATTTGCATGGAATGTGATGGCTCCGGGGTGGCATCGTTGTCCTTGGATCGACCGGTCCGTGCGTTGGTCAGAGTTGATCCTTCTTCGTAGGCTAATGTTATTGCAGAAACTGGACAATTGTAGAAATAAACAAGATGTTCAATCGGTAAGTGCTGGTCTGAGCTAAGGGCACTGTTGACAGACTGGAGAACCCAAGAGACAGGAAGGCACCATCAAGATTTCCTTGCACAGGAAGGAGCGACTAAATTGTCGGAAGGTGGTCTGGTACATCATAGTATTGGGTACGGGGGATAAGGTAATGTTATGTTCTTAATTAAGCATTCTTTTCTCGTATTGATTTCAGAGACTTGGAAGTTCATCTTTTCGCCATCGCAGCCTCGTCCGCATTAGAGCAACGAGAATCCGATTGCCTGTTGAGATTTACAGTATGAGCAAGTATTGATAGCACTTACTCCACCACTGCTTGATGATAGCCAAGAGCGAAAAGGCGGGTTGATCTCGAAAATGTTAGCATTCTATGCGACCGACCTGCTTTATGCTTCGCTTTAGGCACGGTGAAGATAGGAACAAAACAGACTAGCCTGGGAGCCCTTTGTTCCGTTTCTGTTGCCTCAAACCTCATGAATTTGAGACCGATATACGTATATGTGATGCCACAGTAATATGAGTCCTCGAGATCAAGAAAGATGACACTAACAAAAAGCTACTGGGAGCTCGAGACTCAATCGGCCCCCTCAGGTGCCCATTGATCTCTAGATACCTTGATAGAGATGGATATATATCTAAAGTTGGCAATGCTTTGGATGCAGCAAACTTCGATAATGCCTGTCCAACGATGTAAGTGAAGGCTTGCCTTGATTGCTATAAGCAGCTGATGTAGAATAGCAGTCTTTTACCAAGAATTGGTACTTATCACCTCGAACAGAGGATGATATCGTGAGAAAAGTGAACTTACTGCGACGATATTGATGCACAATACAAAGCCGACTTCGGGATTCTGTGCCAGTAGATAGATAGCCTTTCAAGGCTATTGTAATGGACAGTCGTTAAACCAGTCTCTCGTGTAAAAATTGCGTGGAATACAGTTGCTTCTGCTTAAACCCGCAGGACTACGCATCGGTTTCAGCAGTCTTAGGATTTGTGGGTTTCTATGGTATGATCGAATTCCTGATGTGGAAGCCGAATAAAAAGGTAAACGCCGTCTCCAAAGTATTTGGTGTCATCAATGCTTGGTCAATGCTGACGCTAATGCGATCCAAGGCTGCTCTTTCCCCAGGGTATGCAGGACGAAAATAGCAAATATGCGAGCCCAGTTACATAGAAAAGTCAGGACCATAGGGAGGCTTTCGTAGACGTTTCGTAACCAGTGCCGATTAGGAACTGAGCGCAAGACAGGCATCTACTGCCAAACCCACCCTGGATAACAAGTCGTCAGTAAGCTCCGCCTTGGTGCAGGTCATAAGAGGGTACTACACACCTGCCCTGCTTCTCACGTACAACATCATCTATGATGTCTTTGTCTAAATCCGGGAACATTCCGGTCAGAGTTCTGACGGAACGTATCAGCCCAGGCCAGATAAATATTGAGTAATACTCACTCTACAACATTGTTGTGCTCGACTCTGAGCAGTCTCTGGGCCTCGGCCGTTTCGGTGCTAGCTTGGCGTGCAGTCTGGTCTGCGCTGAGTCCAGCAGTTTGTCTCCTTCCAGCCTCGGATTTTCTAATTCCCTCATGAGATCGTCTTGTCTCGTTGCTGTCTCGAGGTGGCTGGAATACTGCTGGAGACAATCGAGGCGGGCTCGGCTGTGGCCCTAGCGGGAACGGGCTGGTAGCACCTGAATGTTGGGTAGGCGGTTCCTCTGAAAACATTCGTCCTAGGCTAGATAATGGCCGCTGAATAGTACGTAACAAACCACCCACGGCGGTATTTTCGCCATCAGAACCAACAGATTTGTCTATTACACGACGTGAGGACGTGGACCTTCGCGGTGTCGCATACTCCACTTCTACAGAGCTCTGAGGCACGATTTCCGGTTCACTCAATGCCGACTTGTCGGAGACACGTGGATGACGGGGCGATTGCGGCACATGCTCTTTATGCCGCTCTGTGATTGCTGAAACTGCTGCTTCGACGTTCTTTTCGAAATCTTCATCAGAGATAGTCAAGTTAGTTCGGTCGAGATTTTCAATGAATTGAATTGCACCCATCTGATATATCTCCACATCAGCCCAGTCCAGGGTTGAGAGGACTTTGATGAAAGGTGCGTACCAGCGAAGATAAATAGTAACCTGCTTCTCCGCCTAATTTGTCCTGGTCCCTGAATCGAAGGATATACTGAACATTTGAGACCAAGTGATCCGGGTTAGCTCGAAGTACAACATATATCAGCAGAGGCACAAATGAGTCTGCTGAAGTATCTGCCGATTGTGAATTTCGTAGAAGTCCTACGATATTAGCCCTGTCTATCGCTAAGTAGGCCTTCCTCACCGAAGATGACTTTGCAACAATTCAGAACACAGATGACTTTATCTCGAGGAGCTCGATAGGTCTTGATCTTTAGAAGCTCTAATACCAGATAAGCGCCAAATATGTCGTATGCGGAGGTAGTATGGTAGCATACCTTGCTGAGCAAGAACCAGAAACCTTCTTCCACTATCACCGACGGGCGCAATATCAAGATGTTCTTCTTGCACCCACCCGTATATACGCACTTTCTGCTCCAGTATCTCGTCACGCTCAATGTCCTCTTGATGCTGGCCTTTTCTCCCCGGCCCTAGGGTCTTCTCCATGTTTTTCCGTTTACCTTTAGACCCTGGAAGTGAAGTTGGCGGTGGAATAGCAGGTGAAAAGGTCTGAGAGTATAGTCTGTTCATAACAAGCTTCTCCATGCCTTCCTTGGCGTTGTCAAATTCGGCATCCGAGACTCCCCGCCAGATTTCGCACTGAGCCATTTTGTTTGCTATGAAAGCTAGAAAATCACTGATGATCTTTACTTGCTCATGAACCATCCACGGTTTCTTTCCAAATTCGACAAGAAACGAACGTAAGAACTTAGCAACCGGATCTGCAGTCCGGTGACGCAGCTGTTCGAGAAAGCGATGAAAGTCAAAAGGTAAATCTGGTTCAGAACCAGGCTCAGGTGGAAGTGGTTTATGCAGAGACACTGGGGACGGGATCACAAGTCCGTCTTCGGTGGCATAGCGTGCAGATTGTGGCAAGCTCGAACTTCGCAAAGAGTATGATTTAGCGGAGCTTCCAAGACTAGAGTTCTCCAGTGTTTGAGGCGAAGCACCGGTGGATTGAGGTGAGAACACAGTCTCTTCTGAAAAACTTTGCTCTACCGTTGGATTCACGGCATTTACGGGCTCAAGGCTTGATTTCCTGGGAGGAGGATGTATAGGACTTCCTAAAAACCCAGCTGCAAGTTCGAGTCTAGGTGACATGACTTCCTCCTCGTCAGGGCCATCTCCACCCTCATCAAATTGGTCCATAATGCTCTGTATCTCCGACGTCGAGCCTCCGTCTGCTTGCTCTTCAGCACTTTCTGTATCTTTGCTATCGAATTCCCCATCAGTTGATGTTCTTGAAGACGTAACGGGAATCTTGTAGTGCTCTTCCGCATCGGGTCGAAGAAGTAAGGAAGTAGATACATTGAAAGGTACACGAGCAATAGACACTGAGGGTCCTGAGGCTGTGGACACGGAATCGTTGTGGGATTCGTCTAGCAGAGACTGTACTACATCATACTTGGTAGGTTTAGAGGAGGCCGCTGCATCTTGAGTGCCTGAATTCAAGGAGGTATGGGATGCAGACAACGATAGCTCCTGTGCCTTTCTTTCTAGTTCCAACTCTTCTACTTGAAGTTCCCCAGCGCTTTCACCGTCATAACTTCCATGAGCATCTAGGATCTCTTGGGTCGATCCCGGAAGCTGCAGAGGAGTTTTCAAATTATGCTTGGGACGTCCCTTCTGGTCGCCATTGGACCTCAGATTCCCATCCTCATCATCGATGTGTTCTCCCGTAGTACTGGCTTCTCCATTCCCCACCATTGTTTCGACATGGTGCGTATCAAACATAGCGTCGCAACAGTAGAATTGGGTAGCCCTCCTTTAGAAGACATGAATCAGCATGCTTTTGGGTCTAGGTGTTGATCTAGGTATCATATGCAAAGCGATTAGCAGTACCGGAACAGCAATCTTCCATTTAGCACAATATAGGCCTTGTCCAAGCCTGTGCCTGAGCTAAGGGAAGATTTCATATGATCTTTTGGAAAATGAGTGTGAAGTCTCACTCTTACATAGGTCTTGGCATACGCTTGGCCCTGTTGGATCATAACGGAGCTAGCGGAGCTATCATAGGGCTGGCAAAAATTCACCTAGTTCACTGCTTTAGAAGGATAAGGATCATAAGGTCTTATCTACTATGTTTATCCGGTGGTATGTGTCGGTCAGTGCTGGATTGTCAGAGCTCTTCCTCCTTGACCATTTATTTCACTTCTTCGCCTGACCCTCCCTTCTTACTTTACGGTCAACACCGCGATCTTAAAGTATGTGTGGCATATTCTTCTCTTGTAGCCGTCAGAACAATCTTCCTCCCTCCAGTGGAGTCCTTGATTGCCTTAAACGGCGGGGTCCAGACGACCAGCAGGGTGTACAACTGAGGCTTGAAGTACCTAAATGTGCTGGTAGTACCTTGATGCATGTCTTCCATCTGACTCTCGTTTCTACCGTTCTATCGCTCCGAGGGAACGAAGTTGTGCGTCAGCCACTGGAAGACCCGTTTTCGGGTTCTCTTCTATGCTGGAACGGAGAAGTCTGGAAGATCGATGGCACAATCTTTGGCGGGAACGACGTGCAGCCAATCTTCAGTCTGCTTCTTGAAGCTACGAAGCATAATACCGTGGGACATGATGATAGATCGATTGCATATGCTGAGACTCTACAAGCCGTGATCAATATCATCACTTGTTTGTCTGGACCATATGCCTTTGTCTTCTATGATGCAAGACATCAACGCATCTTTTACGGGAGGGACATCCTAGGACGGCGGTCATTACTATACAAGAGTGCTGAAGATGGTAATTTGACAGTATCAAGCATCTGTGATGGGTCTGTCTCTGATGCTTGGAGTGAAGTGGAGGCTAATGGTATCTACATGCTTGATCTTACAATAGGCCGAACCGATAGTGAGAACGAGGATTATGTGCTCAAGCGTATACCATGGTCGAAAGAGGAAGACGGTTCGGGTTTATGCCCTTGCTTGGTTCGATGCGCTCGCACCTTTGCTCGATCATTATAATGACTGATTCCCAGAGATCACCATTCCCAGAACTGAACAAAGAAAGCTCCACCATACGACCACCGCCGCTGCAACTCGACTCACCAGCCGTAATCGAGCTTACACAAAAGCTGTTGCTGTCAATATCCCCTCGAGTAAAGCATGTCCCTGTCCTACCAGGAGCTACCGACAATTCAGCTCGAATCGCTATTCTATTCTCTGGTGGACTCGACTGCACCATGCTAGCACGTCTTGTCCACAATCTCCTTCCCGAAGAGTGTGAGGTTGATCTTCTCAACGTAGCGTTCGAGAATCCACGAGTCATCAAAGCAGCGGGAACCAATGCTTCTCAACTTGACTCTAGTGCGTCATCACCCTACTCCGTCTGTCCAGATCGTAAGACCGGTCTTTCTTCCCATGCCGAGCTTCTCCGCGTCTGTCCTGGCCGGACATGGCGTTTCGTTGGTATCGATATTCCCTACTCCGAAACACTAGCTCACCGCGCTCAAATAATTTCTCTGATCCATCCTCACAACACGGAGATGGACCTCTCAATAGCCTGCGCTCTTTACTTCGCTGCGCGTGGTCGTGGTATGGTCCGTAACAGCGTTACAGGTGCAATCGTACCTTATGTTACACCAGCCAGGGTGCTTCTCTCTGGTCTTGGCGCCGACGAGCTATTCGCAGGCTATACCCGCCATGCCATCGCTTTCAACCGGCGAGGGTATCAAGGTCTCCTGGCTGAGCTTGAGCTCGATTTCTTGCGGCTAGGGAAACGTAATCTAGGACGTGACGACCGAGTGATCTCACATTGGGGCAGGGAGGCGCGGTACCCGTATCTTGACGAGGATCTGGTGAGTTGGGCGCTGGAGCGGCGGGTGTGGGAGAAATGCGGGTTTGGGGAGACTGTAGTTAGTGAGACCGGGTTGGCGGGAGATGATGGTCCAGTACTGGAGCCAGGAAAGAAGATTCTGAGGCTGGTGGCATGGAAACTCGGAATGGAGAATGTGGCCATCGAAAAGAAAAGAGCAATCCAGTTCGGAGCCAGGACGGCGAAAATGGGGTTTGGTAGGGTAAAGGGCACCGATCGGCTTTCCTGATCACCCATGGAGAGCGGAATATCCAGCAGCACTCGTTTGGAAAAAGCTATATCAACCTTAACGCCGAGATATTAGCCGCGTTCCCGTCTTCCGCTACGTAAGGGGGTTTCCAGAGTGGGGCCGATTTTCCCGTGCTGGGATAGTGACCAAAGATATGATGGCAATGATGACCAGGGCCGGCGTATGCCAGCCCTACAGATACTGCTGAGTCGCGTTTCAACCTCATAACTTACATCTACCAGCTCTGCTCGCCATGTGTTTCTGAAGCCCTTTTTGGGTGAACGTAATCGGGTTATGGCAGTGCTTTGAGATGGTTGGCGTTGAGGATCGTGATGCTGACTTTGAAGTGGCTAAAGGCAAGTCTGAGCTACTTTTAACCTGGTTACGCGGAATACATGCGCAGGGTGGGGTTAAAGATATTCGGGAGAAAAAGGGTTGATTGGGATATGAAATTGTGGAAGAACTACAGCGAAAGGACATGTGGTTGGAATCGAGAAGTTATGAAAATATAGAGCCGTTCAAATTCGTGTGTCCGAGCCAGCGACTCCTCGTAAGAAACGTTCGAGGACTACAAAGCCACCTTAAAAAGGTATAGGGTAGCGACGTACGAGAGTGTTTCACCCATCAGTTAGAAGAATCATATTCGAGATTCATAGTACAATGAGGTTCAGCGTCCTAGAGCCAGATACTTCGCTACGTGTAAGTTTCTCACCAGTCTAGTGGCCGAGAGCAAATATAGGGTGATTTTTCAAAGGTATGGTGCGAATCCATGCAATGAGGCAATAGAGGACTCGAGTTCTTCTTTGAAGGGCGATGAGTAATAGTTGGGCTTGCTTTCAACACCTGGCGTAACCACTTGCCCGTTCCACTTTTTTTTGTGGCGGCTACAGTTGGAACTTTCAGGGAAAGAGCTGCTATTGTGGGTAAGAGGCTTCAGATTCCATACCGAGCACTTCGAGAAACGTCCGCAGCTAACCTGAACCATTTTAAGTACCACCGTGCAATCCGTTTGTTTCGAGATTGTGCATGAGTTCCATCTGTTCCTCCTGGCTTAATTGACGAATAGACTGGTGGTGAACGTAGGGAGCATGGAAGTATTGTAGATACTGATCGCCGATGAAACCCAAAGACTGTTCAGGGACCTGCTGTGCTGGCAGCGCCCAAGGTCGTAGATCTGGTACTGCCGTAGGGAATGCATTATACGCCAAGGTTTGGTCGAACGGCGTGGTGAAGGTGGGCAGTCGTAACTTGTCACTTCGACTAGTGTCAGATTTGTCGGAGTCAGTGAAGGTATCTTCTGAGCGTCCTGGTGAGGAGTATGACTGTGGCTGTGCCCTGTGGTCAAACTGAACCAGATAGCTCATGGAGGATGAACCGTCGCCATAGTAGTCGTTGTGGGTAGACGACGTGAAACCCGTCGTAGCTGAAGATTTAAAAGTCTGGTGGTGTCTGGGAGTAGCTTGTGTGTTCCCAGGCCACGATCTGGAAGAAGAGGACCCAGCCAGGCGAAATGTAACGTTTTCGCACTCGTACGCTTTGAGACATGCCGCACCTAAACGGTCATAGAGCGCGAGCGCCGATTGGACGCCAGGCCAGCGCTCTGCAGCCAAACGAATACCTTCTTGAGCCGTCCGTAAAAGCTTCTCTGTCTCCTTCTTTGAATGATCTTTACGGACTTCCGCATAGGAAACACTCCACAGAACAGTATTAAGCGCCATAAAAAGCGACTGGGTGAAGATCCACGTCAAGTCTACAGACTTCGTGGCGATCTGCTGCCTATGCATCCCGATATTGAAACTGGCCGCATCGAAGCAGATTTGCGCCGAAACAATGGATGGCTCTGAAATCTGTGGCGATGGTCGGTGTAGCATGACCATCATGACGTTGCATCGGCCCCGGAACCTTTGAAGCAAGTCAATTCCAAGAACGTCGTCCTGCCGAGAACTGGGAATCTAATGATTGTTTTCTCGTGAACTACAAACATGCTCATACCGCACAGCCTCACCAGAAAGACGGATAGAAAAACTTTACATACCAAGTCTCGTTCAGCCCGCTTCCTTTGTCGTCCTTGGGACTTGCTGAAAGCCAATCCTTCAGCTTCTGTTGCATTGTCACGAACCATGGGTCTTGATCATCCTTCGGCTCCAAGCGCTTTGTCAAGTAAAGCTTACGCCTCATCTCCGCTTGAAGTAGTCTCATTTTCATGAAGTGAATTGAGATACACTTTTTGTTAGAAGGTGTATTCTGCGCCAATACACCAGATGAGGTAATGAAACAATCATCTAAAGGCTCGTAAAGTTTTACGTCGATGTGGTCAAAGCTAGCGCCGAAAGCACTTGGCCTACCAAGACTATGAGCAAGACCCATCTCCATCGACGTGATAATCCAAAACAGACGTCGGCGCATGTCGATCTCGAGCGCACTGAACGGTGGTCTTCCGGAGGCAAGTCCTATGGTAGCCTCTTCTGAAATCCCAAGCTCTTGGCATAATCTACTCGCTGAACCGACAATCCAGTATGAAGCAGTTCTTGTAGGAGTAACTTGAGAATACTGAGCAATTAGAGCGAAGCATTGCAGAGTACCAAGGTTCATAGGTTCCATAGCAAGCGCAAGATAAGGCAAAGCCGCGAGATAATAGCTATCCGCGAGACCCGCAAATTTAGTGTCCAATTTCTGCATACTAATAGCTATGACCATTCGCAAAGTAAAGTTCTTGTAAGCTTCCCGAGACCCGTGATACACATCCTCAACATCTTCCCGGAAAGAAGGCTCGTGAAGTGTCGGTAGTAGGTACTGGGCTATAACTTGTCAGCCGTCTTTTCTTATGGATTAACAAAGGAGTCTATACCTGTGTGATTGAAGATCTCAACGAGCTTCTCCGTCAATTCCCGTGTGGGGAGTTCAGGTGCGGCAACATTACTGATTAATGGATAGACCTTCGATGTAGGTTTTGAGCTCTCCTGTGTGAAGTAGTCTTTGATCTGCTGAGCTTTCATATCCGGTACTATCTCTCTGATTCGTTTGCTAGATGTGTTTTGCTTTGCCAGCTCCATGACCAGACGGGTTAAGGCAATTCCACTTGAAGGTCCCAGGAACCTGGATTCGTCATTTTCCTTAAACCTGACAAGGCCAGCACCACGCATGATGGCCTCGGCATCAGGAGCTGCTTTATCTTCAGAGGCTATCCGGGCAAGCTCTGTTTCGAGTTCTGTAATCTTATTCTGCAAATGTATGACATACGTCCTAGGCACCTTCTTGCCCTTGGTGATGTCGAAGTATTCGCACGTCGCATTGTGCTGCTCACATGGGACGCAACGAGGTAGGCCGGGATCACACCTGCTCTTCCGCTGCGAATCTTGAGCGATCGATCAGGCGACAAGCCCGATGTGAGCTAACAAGGGAAGTGCCTCACCTTCCTACACCTCGTACAAGCACTCAACGTGTGAGCCACTTTTAATTCCACGACCTCACGGCTTCCATGGCTGAATCTGTCTACCTCCTTCCCTCCGCTACCCTGTTTATCAGAGCTCAGACGAGTGATGGCGATCTGTGAAGTGTCCATGGAATATCATCCACCAAGAATGTCCGGTGGCCCAGACTGTTCAACTGCTTACACAGCTTCATCTTCCACGATCGCGTGCATGATCGAGGAAGAATCTTCGAATAGTATCTGTGTCCACAGAGCTCAAGACTGACGAGTATTCCATGCTGTCGGAAATTGGTTGGAGGCTTAGAGCTTCCCCTCGTTCCTCCAATCTTGGAAGTCGCTTGTCCTAGCGGAAGCGCCGCAACATTCGGAGCAGTAGAATATGTCAAAATAACTGGTACAGTAAGGTCGTTCGATTCCCGATGGTCCTTGACGACCACTTTCTTACAAATAACTCACAATACAATCGGAGAACCATATCGATGTTTGTGTACTTTACTGAGCTTGCGTACCGCGAAAATCTCTCGGTATTTGAGTGATTCAGCGATCCTGGTTGATTGCCAGTTATTTTGACAGACTTCCTGTTTTTCTCGGCAACACCAGCCGAGCTAGTGTGATTTACTTACTTCAGTCTACAGGTAATTCTTCAGTAATCATCTCACTACAAGAATTGGTCTCACTTTCCGGGTTTGGCTTTGCGCTCAGTATTCGTAATATTATGTTCTCTCCTTCATGTACGTTGATGCGCTATCCGAAGAAAGAATCGGTTTTCGAATCATCTTCGTCCTTGTAAATATGACCACAGAAAGCAGGGTTAAGACGCCACTACTCTGGGTTAGTCGACCTGTATCTGTAAGTGATACCATGTATTAGCAAGCTTCAAGACGTTTCCATAACTCTCTATCATTATCAGGCATGCTCGAGGTGTCGAATGTCTAAAATCAGATGCGACGGCAAATTGCCTGCTTGTTCAGCGTGTGAGCGATCTGGCAGAAGTGGGCAATGCTCAAATGCGAATGATGAATTTGCCAAAGGAAAGGAAAGATGTTATGTTTCCTCCCTCGAAGCCCGAGTTGAGAAGCTAGAGAAGCAACTTTCTCAAGCAAGTGGTAGGAAATCGTCTGTGCCCACGCTCGATTTTCTGCCAACTCAGGCTGCAATATCACCAAAAATTCATCTTAACGGCCATGATCAAAGAGATCAAAGAAAGGAAGCTTCAGATGTTAATGACTTAGTGTCCGATTTTGGCTTTCTGTGAGTGATGGCCTGAGCGGAGTCTGAACTGTCCTTTACGAACCCTGATTTGCAGGTCGGTCAACGCTACTGCAAGGGATTTCCATGGATTCACTAATGAAATGTCCTTTGCCCGCCTGGTCCTCTCATCAGCTATAATTGAGAGAATGCCCAATTGCACCCACGATACCTTACCTGCTAGAAGTGCAGCTACTCCTCTCGTTCAACATTATCTAGAAAACATCTTTGTTCTGTACCCTTTCCTAAATGAAATAAAGATTTTCAGTTGTTTGGATGCTGTTTACCAGGACGGAGGTCGCTATGCGACTCCAATGGATGATTGGATTATAAGGCTGGTGCTTGCTAACGCATTTGCATCTCTCTCTCGCCGGCGAGGCGATACGCAGTATCGAAATGCTGTTCGTCATGCAGCGTTCGCACTTAAGCGAGCCGAATTGGTAGTCCAGCCAGGGTCAATGCAAGGAATCCAGGCGATACTTCTCCTCGCCCAATACGCAATGTTGGATCCACATCACTTTAACAGCTGGTATCTCATTGGCGCAGCCGCTCGCGCCATGGTAGATCTCGGGCTGCATCAAGATTCTCATATCAACCCACTAGCGAGAGGCCCAGACGTCAGTCTTCGAAGGCGGGTTTACCACTCGGTATATGCACTTGACAGGTTGGTGTCCACTTGGAAAGTCCTTTCCGTTCATCAATTTTCTAACATTACCTCAGATCTGTGAGTATGGTCTATCTTAGAGCTTTCTCGTTCACGGATGATTCCACAAATGTGGCTCCGCTAGATAATTATCCACCTCTATCCTCGACGCCAATGACTCCCGAAAAGCAACTGTTCCTTCATCAAACTGATGCAGCCGTGCATTTGACTCGACTTCGACGGTTGCAATCTTGCTCATATCAGGAGCTCTACCAGTCAAGTCCTCAAGTTCTAGAACAGGCCTGGCCAGTAATCTCTAAGGCTCTAAAATCGTTACACATGTGGGCTTTCAAGATGCCTAATACAATAAAGGAGCCGATCAGGAGACTCATCCACTCCGATCTGCTATACAGTAATATCTTGGTCCTCTCGCCCCCCGGTCTGAGAGGTCCGTTGCCTGAACACGGCAAGGCATTGATTTTCGACTGTGCTACTACATTTGCAGAACTTACGTCACGAGTCCATGAAGACCTGGCCGAATTCGCGTTTTGGACATTCCACGACCTGCAACGTGCCGCTTACGTGTCCTCAAGATTTCTGGATATTCTAGAAGAGGACCCTAATCCACTATCTAATGTCGTTGCACCACAAAGTCTTCAGGATGCTGAGCCAATAACAGCATTGCCCAATCTGCGCAGTGAAAGGCCCGAGCAAATGGTGAATAGGGCCATAAGTTGTCTGGACTCTCTGGATAAGACACTGGAGTCCTTTGGTACTAGATTTGGCGAGCTGGGCCCATGGGAAGTACACGCGGCAAGACGTAGCCAGATACTACCAAAACTACGAGAACATTAAACATGTCGGACCAGCTACGGTGATGGTATGAATCAAGCTTCTTGATCTGAAACTACTTCAAGACACATATGCCAAGACACACATGCTTGTGTGTCGGGCTGTTGCTTCCGACAGGATATTCCATGTTAAGTTGACCGAAATGCAGGATCTCTCATAGCGAAGGTGTCGTACTTTTACATTGGGAAAAACTCAATGTCTATGAGAATAAGGCTTTGACCAAGAGTGAAAGTCCCCACTATTCGTCGTATTAGTAGTCCATTTTCTGCCTTCATTGGTCATGAGACCAAGTTGCATTTGCTTAACGTCAACCAGAGAGCATCATGCGTATACCGTCCCCTGAGTTGTATCGTTTCCCCTGGGGTTTCCAAGGGAGATAACAGTAGTAAATGTCATCGGACCCACTCGTCTGTCAGCCCACTGTTTGGGGATTGGATAACAGCATGAACAGACGACATAAAGACTGTAGAAATCCATGTATCATATCATCATTAAAACAGTAATAGTATGACGATCGTGTATGAAACATGATTATTAATTTGACAAGTTTGTAACTACACCGTTAAATTTCTAGTTTAAACATTGATGCAAGCTACTCGTATCGCTATACACAACCTTCAGTTCTTGTGTAATGATTCTTTTTGTACAGACAGTATCGTTATATAAGCATTCATTCTGAAGTTTATTTAAACTTCATGGGCTGAAACACACTGTATTCAATATTTTTGCGGTCTGAAACAGAGCAGATACAGCTCGAGACTTAAGCGATCAATCAAACGAACATTCAAAAGATATATTCTAATCAACATTACAAGATTTCAACATCTAGTACAATATTTTTGTACTAAACTTGTTGTTCTTCTAAAAGCTGATACAAACAGGGGAATTATATTTTCCACGTACAAGAAGTGTACGAAAAGGAACCGTGCATTATGCTTGTAGCCTTGTACACCTTAGATTTAACACTCATACCCCGCTAAGGTAGCCATATTTAGGCGATAGGCGCCACCGCGCCTAGCATCTTTGGCGTTTGAAATCTCCGGCATATTACCAACTACGTGTTATGAAATCTACTGAATTCAGAGTCAGCAATCTTGTGCAGCATGACGAAAAGGAAGAAGCCTACCAATACTATAGGCATCAGTGACGAGGACTATCGGGATGGACCTGTGCTCTGTCAATCTTCCAGTACTCCTTCAGCGACTATCGACAAGCCTTCAGCAACAACAAGCAAAGCTGAAACCTCTGAACCCACGACATCTGCACTGATAATATGTCGCAATAAGCATTGGAAATACATATCTTCCTATCATGGCCCTTGGCTTCAATTGCCCCCAGAAGTCTTAGAATCCCTTGCATACAGCAATTACGCCTCGCCGCGCCCTCGTCCAATCGACCCTGCGGTCTTCTTTGACCTGATCAAGGTCCGCCGTCTCGTTGAAGACGCGACCGATCTTGCTGTTCGAGCATCCAATGGGACAACATCATCTTCGTTGAGCAATTCGTTGAACGCAGGTAACGGCATACTTGGAGGAGGAGGTGCGGCTGCTTTAGGTTTAGGACTAGGCGGAGGAGGGGCCCGTACGAAGCTGAGCAGGGAAAGGAAGCATCGGATGAGAGAGCATGCGACTCAGAAGCTTTCCCATGCGTATTATCTGGACGAAATTGCTGCCAGTGTAGCGACCATGCAGTCAGCTTCATCTCTTGAAGAGGTTGCAAAGCTAGTCTTACAACGAAGTGCGAATGATAGTGACGCCAAATACGTTCATTTCTTTCATGAAAAAATCCCTTCCAGAATGCTGGCTCAGTGTACTATGTTGAAACCGCTAGATGAGGTAATTCAAGATCGACCGACAGAAAGTGCCCCTTTACGAACTAGGGCTATTACTCGGATTTTTAAGGACGACTTTGTAGGTGCGGCCCGAGATCTGACTGAAGCTCTTACCCTTTGTCGTCACTCTGCTCAACATAGTTCTGGTCAAGGGCAGATAGTGCTAGCAAATACCTTAGGCGCAGCGGAAAGGAGAAATGGCAACGCTCGAGATTGGAACGGGAAATTAGAAGAAGAAGAAGGCCATCCAAACAGTCTGGAGCCCCAATTATTATTTCATAGGGCCGGAGTCTATCTCACTCTAGCCTGCCAACATGTCCATGATGCCCTTGACGGACTTGAAGAAGTCGTGGACGCGCCTGAAAACCTCTCGCCGTCAGACGCCCTGGCAGACCCGGTGGAGAGCTCTGTAGTCAATGAGGCCTACGGACGACGGCTAGAAGCACGTAAAACGGTCAAGGCCAATGCGAAAAGAGCACTGAGAGACTATTCCAGCTTTTTATCAAACTTTGAATACACCCCAGGACTACCGGCCGACGTTTCAGAAGAATACCTTCAAAAAGTTGGCGCCGCTACAAAAAGCTCCACCAAGCCTAGAGGCCACTATACAAACCGTTTACTTGACATGTCCGGTAATTCAAGTCTCAGCAATGGAGCCTTGTCAGATGGATTAATCTCCTACAAGCACAATGACAGCCATCACCGCAGCAGTAGTACATCTACCAATACAAACACAAATTCATCGCTTCCACCACCAGAAGTGCATATTGTGTCCTCTCTCTTCTCTTCTTCTCCCCCAGCGAATCTACCACCATACCCGAGTGTATCCCAAGCGCTGATTCCGCGAAAACAGACGTCCCAGCAAATCAGCAAAGACGGGTTGGCCAACCAGCTCCTAGCCCACTCAGAACAGCACGAAGCAGTCACCTACCATCCTCTCCTTACTGACGCTCTCCACTCCTTACTCTTGTGTCACGCCCTGATCCAAACCTCCCCTAAAGAACATCTCCGCCACGCTAACATGGTCGCTCGTCTCGCCCGAGTGTGCGATGGCTACCCAATCTTCCTCGCCGCCCGCTCTCCAAGTCGAGCAGATTGGACCGAAGTCGTACGCCGCGCCTGCAACTGGATCGGACTACAGCAATCGTGGGAGACGTTGTGCGCCCCTGCTCCCTTGCCAGGTCATGTCTCAGTGCCCACGAAGGCCGAAAGCGAGGAAGAGGCAAAGGAAAGGCATCGGCACGAAGCGATCATGGAGGCCTTGGCGGACGAACGTGTCCACGATGAAGCGAGTTTCCAAGCTGCCGTCTCTGCTCGAGAATGGCGAGCCGAGGAGCAAAGGAGGGAGGAACTAGGGCACACTGGCCAAACACCAAAACGGTGGGCGCCGGAGGACGGAAAGGAGTATCCGATCAGTACTGAGAGGGCGGAAGCCGTTGCCAGGTGGGTTATGGAGGCGCCGCTGACGCTGGAAGGGGCGGGGAAGGCGAAGAGAGGAGCAAGGAAAGGGAAAGGTAGAAATGGAGCCTTCAGCGCCGCTAGCAGTGTGCCAGATTTGAATACAAGACTCAGACACTTGGATGTGAATGGCAAGGAGAGCAACGAGGTGGTTGGTGAAACAGCGCTTGATGAATAAAATCAACAATCAGAATCCAAAACATTGGTTGTAGCCCTGCTCAGGAAGGCTTTTACTCTATGTAATCTTGAAGAGCATAACTGCAGTGCCACATATGCACAACCATTGGTATTGTTCGGGTTGAGCATTAAGGAAGCCTTCTAACAAACCTCAGTGAACAAGATAAGTACTTTCAGCGATAACAAGAATGCCCTCCTCCAGTTCAGTAGTATAGAGACATTCGGTTTTGAAAATGTCACGAAACGCCAGAATGAAATCACCAGTACCCTCCCAATTCTGACATAATCATACGTCGTTGATGAACGCTAGAAATTACAACCTTTTGATATTCCCTTATTTTCCGCCCTAATGAAAGGATCCTCCCTTTGATTAGTTCTGGTATCTTGGTCAATTATGGCTCTAGCGGAGTAGAACGTATGTTTTATTCGGTGTATATGCAGAAAGAAGGAGAATCCTGCAGTCAGTAACCCATGTACCGACCAAATCAGATCGACCAATGCTTCAATATGGTTAAGGCGGCTCATGAATTCAACTAAGACTGCTTTCTGTTCCAAGCTACGCATTCTTCAAATGTCACTAGGCTGCCGCCAAATATATCGAGAGCACTTCCTATTGTCAAATCAACCTTGCCATGGCTGAGCTCTTTGACCTTATCTAGATCTGCCAAATGCTTCCCACCACCAGCATAGGTCACCGGGATGGAGCACCATAGGGCGAGCTTTCCAACTAGTTCTTCATCAATACCTTGTTGTAAACCTTCGTTATCTGCGGCATGAATGAGAAATTCGGAGCAATATGATTCGAGAGCTTGCAGGTTATCTACCGCGAAACATTAGTAATTTCTCAGGAGCAAGACTGGTATGACAATTACCCAAATTGATCTCATATTCCGTTAACGTTTGCCATTTGTTCATTGCTACAACCCAAGTACTGCCCTTCTTACGGCAGCTTAAATCTATAACGAGCTTGTTCCGATCCTGTCCCAATGCTGCGAGGAGGCTGATGAGACGGTCTTGAGAGAACTTTGCGTCTGGAAACAGATACGAAGTGACAATGACCTATCTCGAGCGATGTTGAGTCCAATACCGCAAAGCTGGCCGGTTTATTTCTACGGGACTTGGCGAACCTTTTCAGCGCCCTGCTGGATCCAGTGCATTGCATTGTTCTCGTCTATTCCTCCCCCAATGTGTAGGCCCTGTGGCCACGCATCGAGCGCTTCCTGGGCAGCTCCACGATTGCCCACACCTAGCATTATCACATGACCACCACTCACTCCATGCTCTTTATACAGTTGGGCGAAATGACCCGCGGGATAGATGGAGACATGGTTTGTTTCCAAATCAAGCGCCGACGAAGTCAACGTTCCGCCAATGATTTGTTTGACTTGGCCAGAGTGAAGGTCAATACAAGGGCGAAATTTGGTCATTTGGAAAGACTTCAAGCCATACCAAAATCCGTGACCAA